>Ga0268256_1000233_pt1 | contig 58915 bp, 54 predicted proteins | sample AgamicAtAmrz_FD_200247 | JGI IMG/M metagenome (GOLD analysis project Ga0268256, IMG submission 200247) | Agave microbial communities from Guanajuato, Mexico - At.Am.rz (v2) (version 3) | ecosystem: Host-associated > Plants > Roots > Rhizosphere | place: Guanajato, Mexico | collected 2012-06-07 | reverse complement strand
GCACGATCGCGGTCGATGACGGCCGCAACGCCGACTGGTGGGGCCAGTTCGGCAGCGCCACCAAGGTGACGAGCATCGATCCGCTGCTGCGGCTGGCGGTGCAGCAGTCGAACTGCTTCGTGATCACGTCGATCGGCAACCAGAAGAGCGACGCGCGCCTGTCGCGCATCACGCAATTGCAACGCAACTCGGGCGAATACCGCGCGGGCTCGAAGCAGCAGAAGGGCCAGCGTGTCGCGGCCGACTACTACATGGAACCGCAGATCGTGATCAACGATTCGCCGATCGGCGGGATCGGCAGCATGATCGGCGGGCTGATCGGCAACAGCGCGGTAGCGGCGGTGGCGGGCCACCTGCAGACGAAGGCGTCGGTGGTGACGCTGACGCTGTTCGACGTGCGCTCGGCGGTGCAGATCGCGGCGTCGGAAGGCAGCTCGACGGCGACCAACTACGGCGCGGCGCTGGGCGGCTTCGGCGGCGGGGTGGGCGGCGCACTGGCGGGCTTCTCGTCGACGCCGGAAGGCAAGGCGACGGTCGTGGCGTTCATCGACGCGTACAACAAGATGGTCGTCGCGCTGCGCAGCTACAAGGCGCAGGACGTCAAGGGCGGGCTGGGCCGCGGTGGCCAGTTGCAGGTCAACTGACGTCGCCGGGCCGGCGAGGGCCGCCGGCCGATTGCCTTGATTCCTGGTGTCCGATTCGTGAGGGTCGGTGCGTGCGGCACGATGCGCGCGTACCGGCTGCGTTCGTCCTGTTCGTTCGGAGGGTGATCCCGATGAAAGCCGTTGCACTGATTGCATTGACCTGTCTGGCGCTGACCGCTTGCGGCGGTGGCGACGACAATTCCTCGCCCGCGGCGTCCGGCGGGTCGGGCACGACCAACAACGGCGGCAGCGGCGGAAGCGGCGGAACGCCGAGCACGGGCACGTCCGGCGGCAATCCGGGCTCGCCGACCGCATCGAACGTCGAGTGCGATCCGGTTTACCAGCAGGGAGATATCGTGCAGTTGCACACGTATACGCAAGCGACGTCGCAGAGCCCGTCGGTCGACAACGGCGTGTACACGCGGACTTACGCGCCGGCGACGTTCGACGGCGTGGCGCTCACGCAGCAGGCCGAAACCACGACAGGCTCGCCGATCCAGACCAATCACTACTACCTCGTCGGTAACCGCGTACGCACGTACTACGGCAGCTAGGTTTACAGCGGCGGCACGCTCGCGTTGCGGGACGTGAACTCGCCGCCCTATGTCGAGACGATCGGGCTCGCGGGAAGCGAGACGGTGAACTACGTGGATACGCCCGTCGTTCCGTCAGGCGGCGCGCAAACGTCCGTCTCGATCCAGCGGACCTACGTCGCGCGCGAAACGGTCAGCCTCAGGAACGGCAAGGTCTTCGCGAACGCCTGCCACTATCAGACCACGGAGACTACCGCCAACCAGGCGGTGACGACCACGACGAGCGCTGACGACTGGCTCGCGCCGGGAGTCGGCCTGGTCAAGTCGGTCGCCAACGTCGGCGGCACGCAGATCATCACGCGCGAACTGGAAGCGGCGACGGTGGGCGGCAAGTCGTACTAGGGGGCGATGCGAGGTGCGCGCGGCGGATGGAGCAGTTGCGCCATCCCGTCGCGCCGCTCGTCCGACAACACGACGCGGTGGCGGACATCGATATCCCATTCGATCAGGACTGCGAACACACCGTACCCCGGCCCTTCAGATGGAACGCAGGAACGCGGCAGACACGCCCAACCGAAGATCCGACGAGAGATTGCGCGACCGTGCGATTTCCTTCGTGAGCTGCATGACCGTGCGGCACGCCAGCGTCAGTTCGCCGTGAGGCGACATGGCGAGCGCAATGAAGCGCGGCACGGACGGATCGACCACCATCGACGCCTGCAACCGGCATTCCCGTTCCAGATTGGCGATCGCGTAAGGGCCCAGCAACGCATGGATGCCGCCGTCGGCGACGATGTGCCCCTGCAGGCTCAGTGAATCCGCTTCCGCTGCGAAATTCAGCGACACCTGATGTTCGCCCGCGATTTGTTCGAGCCGTTCGCGCCAGCTATTGGGGCGGCAGAAAGAGACCAGCGGAATGCCATCGAGCCTGGAAAACGCGATCGTCGGCTGACTGGTCAAAGGGTCGCCTTCCGCCCCCACCAGGTAAGTCGCGGCCTCGACCAGATATTCGTCGCCGTTTCTCGGCGTCGGACTGTTTCGAAACAGGATGGCGAGATCGACGCTGCCGTTCTCGAGCCAGGTTTCCAGCAACGCCCCTTGACCCTCGCGCACCTGCAACTGCACCAGCGGATAGCGCTCTCGAAGGCGATGGTAAAGGGTGCTGACAAGCGGATGGGCAGTGGAGGGCAGGATTCCGAGCCTGACCACGCCGATCGGCTCGCCCGCCGCGCTGCGGATGTCGTTGGACAACTGCTCCGTGCTGGCCAGCCACGTCCTCACGCGCGGCGCGATACGCGTGCCCAGCTCGGTCAATACCACGCCGCGCCCTGTCCGTTGAAACAGACGGCCGCCGCAATACTGTTCGAGCTCGACGATCTGCCGGCTGATGTGAGGCTGACTGGTTCCGTAAGCAATGGCCGTCTTGCTCAGGCTTCCGAGTTCCGCCGCGTCGATGAATAGCTTCCAGGCCGCATAGTCCATCGCGAAGCCTCTCCCGAGATATGTCAAATAAGTATAGCTGAAATGCGCAATCTGGCCGTTCTCGCATGGGTCCCGCATCCCTACACTGCAACGCATGCACCGTTGTTCCGGCTCGATGCGAAACGGGCGGCGGGCTCTCCTCCGGCAAAGAGGAGCGGAAAAGCTCACATTTGGAGACGTCATGAAGGCAATCGATCTGCGCGGTTTGGTCCCGGCACCCGTTACCCCTTTCACCCGCGAGGGCGCGGTGGACCATGCCGCCATTCAACGGCTGGGCGCATGGCTCGGCGGCATCGAAGGCGTCAAAGGTCTGACGGTGCTCGGACACGCAGGCGAAGGCACGTTCCTCTCGCAGAAAGAACAGGCTCAAGTCATCGAAAGCTTCGTGAAGTCCGTCGACGGCAAGATTCCGGTCATCGCCGGTATCACGCTCGAAGGCACGGAAGTGGCGGTGGAAGAGGCGAAGCGCGCGGTGGAGGCCGGCGCGTCGGCCGGTCTGGTGTATCCGTCGCACGGCTGGCTGCGCTTCGGTTATCAGAAAGGCGCGCCGCAGGATCGCTACCGCGCGATCCACGAGGGCAGCGGCCTGCCGCTCATCCTGTTCCAGTACCCGGACGCCACCAAGGCGACCTACAACCTCGAAACACAGCTGGAAATCGCCGCGCAACCGGGCGTCTTCGCGATGAAAAACGGCGTACGCAACATGCGTCGCTGGGACGTCGAGATTCCGATCATCCGACGCGAGCGTCCGGAACTGCAGATCCTGACGTGCCACGACGAGTATCTGCTTCACACGATGTTCGACGTCGACGGCGCGCTCGTCGGATACGGCGGCCTGGCTCCCGAGCCGCTCATCGAACTGATCAAGGCAGGCAAGGCGAAAGACTACCCGGCCGCCCGTGCGATTCACGATCGCCTGCTGCCGGTGACGCGCAACGTGTATCACCGCGGGTCGCACATGGAAGGCACCGTTGCGCTCAAGCATGGCCTGGTGGCCCGCGGCATCCTCGAGCATGCCACCGTGCGCTCGCCGTTGCTGCCGCTCGCGCAAGGCGCGGACGTTGAAATCGCGGACGCGCTTCGTTCGGCCGGCCTCGTCGACTGACTCCCGCGCGGTACGTCCATAGCCGGATGCCGACGGCGCAGCGCCGCCCGCTGTGCCGTCGGCATCGAGCAGTCGGGGCGGCGCGAAACCTCGTTGCGCGCGCCGCTGCCGACAGGCTCGGCAAACGATAAAAAAACGCGCCGACGTCGCGGCAAACGATAAAAAAACGCGACCGGTGCTGCAAAACAAGAAGCAAGCCGAAGGTCCATAAAATGCAGCTTTTCAGGAGACAGCATGAACACCCCTTCGACCGCCTGCGGCGTCGACCTTGGTCGATCCGCGAGCGAAACGCGTCCCATGAGCGAGCAACTGCGGGCCGCGAACCTGCTGTTCCGCATCGAGAACGTGCCGTTCTGCAAGTGGCACACCCAGGCACGGATCGTCATGGGCAGCGCGACCCTCTTCGATGCATTCGACGCACTTTCGCTGGCTTTCGTGCTGCCCGTCCTGGTGGGGCTGTGGCATCTTTCTGCCGGTCAGATCGGCGTGCTGATCGCTGCCGGCTATCTGGGCCAGGTCGTCGGCGCGTTGGTCTTCGGCTGGCTGGCCGAGCGCCTGGGGCGGGTGCCGAGCGCCACCGTCGCGGTGGGCGTCATGTCGGCGATGAGCGTCGTATGCGCGTTCACCGGCAGCTTTCACATGCTGTTTCTGATGCGCTTCCTGCAAGGCATCGGCGTAGGCGGAGAAGTGCCCGTGGCCGCCACGTACATCAACGAGCTGTCCCAGGCGCACGGCCGCGGGCGTTTCTTCATCCTGTACGAACTCATTTTCCCGTTGGGCCTGCTCGCGGCCGCGCAGCTCGGTGCGTTCGTCGTCCCGCGCTTCGGCTGGGAAACTATGTTCCTGATCGGCGGGATTCCCGGCATGGTCGTCGCGATCCTGATCGCACGCCTTCCGGAATCGCCGCGCTGGCTCGTTGCACGCGGGCGTTTCGATAAGGCCGAACGGATCATCGAGCGGCTGGAAGCCAGCACGACGAAGCGCAACCTCGACATACAAGTCCAAAGGGCCGAGGTGGACGCGCGCGTGGCGAGCCTTCTGGTCGGACGACAGTCGAAGCGGAAGGGAACCTGGAAGGAACTCTTCTCGCCGTTCTATCGAGGCCGCACCGTCGTCGTGTGGCTGCTTTGGGCGAGCGCTTATTTCGTGGCCAATGGCATCAACAACTGGCTGCCCAGCCTCTACAGGACGGTCTACCATCTGCCGCTGCAGACGTCGCTTCAGATGGCATCCATCTCGAACGTCCTGAGTACGTGCGGGGTGCTTGCCTGTGCGCTGCTGATCGATCGGGTCGGGCGCCGCCGGTGGGCAATGGCCTGCTTCATCATCAGTGCAGCCCTGCTCGCCGTACTCGGCATTCATGGCGCAGGCAGCGCGTGGTCCGTGATGTTGCTCGGATCGTCGGCGTACGCGGTGATGGCAACGACCACGGTCCTTCTGTACCTGTACACCCCTGAGATCTACCCCACCCGGATGCGCGCCATCGGCACCGGTCTCGCGACTTCGTGGCTGCGCGCGGCGTCTGCTGCCGCGCCGGCGATCGTCGGCGTCGTATTGACCGGGAAAGGCATCGCAGCGGTATTCGTCATGTTTGCCGCGGTCAGTGCGGTGGGCTTCTTCGTCGCCGCGCGAATGGTGGAGACGACCAATCGTTCGCTCGAGGAAATTTCACCGTAGTCACTCGCATGCCTGACGGCGCCTTCCCCTGAGAAGCCTCGCGGGAAGGCGTTTCCTCGCTCGTCACGCCAGCGACTTCGGCGACGTGCTCGAAACAGGGGCCGCCGTTCCCGCTGTTCAATCAGTACTACAGATGGATGGTCACGGAAAAGGCCGCTCACAAAAATATGAATGGAGACAATCGAAATGAAAAAGACACGACAGGTCGTGGTGCGCGTTGCCGCTCGACGCGGTGTCGGTACGCTCGGCGTGACGGCGATATTCAGCGCCGGTCTGGTATTGCATTCCGTCGGGGCATACGCGGATAGCGGCTCCCAGGTCCAGCTTTATGGCCTCATCGGCACCTACGTCGGCAGTATCAAACGCAGCGACACGCCGCAGTCTGCGGTACAGATGGGGAGCGGCGGGCTGACCACGTCGTTCTGGGGAATCCGCGGCAAGGAAGACCTTGGCGGCGGCGTCGGCGCCATTTTTGTCCTCGAGAGCTTCTTTCAACCCGCAAACGGCGCGCTGGGGCGCAGTGCGGCGGACCCGTTCTGGTCGCGCAATGCGTACGTGGGCTTTCAAGGCGACTTCGGGCAGGTGACCTTCGGGCGACAAAGAAACCCGGCCTATACGGCCGAATCCCTCGTCAATCCGTTCGGGTCCTCGACCGTCTTCTCTCCGCTCGTCCTGCAGACGTTCGTGACCAACTATGGCGGGACGATCATCGGCGATACGGTGTGGAACAACACCGTCAAGTACACGACGCCCGACTTCAAGGGGTTCGCCGCCACCGTCATCTACGGTCTTGGCGGCGTGGCGGGTTCACCCGGCGTCGGTAATCTCGGCGTTCACCTGAACTATCGAGGGCACGGTCTCACGGCCGTGCTGTCCGGCCAGCGCGTGCGGTATACCGCGGCAGGGCCGGTCGGCGCGCAGTATGCCTATCTGGCTGGCGCGGCATACGACTTCAAGCTCGTCACGCTCTATGGCGCGTGGGCGATGACGAGCGATGCGAATACGCCGACCGGCAGCCACACCTATGAGGCGGGTTTGTCGATCCCGTTGTCGCCCGCCGACTTCCTGCTTGCAGAGTGGGCGCGCACGAAGCGGTCCGGCGCTACCCGAGCGGCGAGCGGCCTGCGGAACACCGCGTCTGTCGGCTACAACCACCTGCTGTCGAAACGGACGGACATCTACGCGATTTACGCTTACGACAAGCTGAGCGCACACCCCATCGGCAACTCGTTTGCGGTGGGCATTCGCCACACGTTCTGATTCCCTCCCGTACCCTTCCACACCCCGCAGCGGTAAATCCTTCCCTGAACGGAAGGTCGCGTTTATGATCCGCCATGCAAGCGGTGGTCGCTGGAATCGTCTGGTTGGTCGCACAACCATTCCGTTCCTTCGGCACCGCTTTCCTTTTGTGCTTAACCTTCACACGAATTCACGAAGATCCCATGCAACGCGTGGTCTCGTCGTCGCCGAATCGAAAGCGATCTGTAAACAACAATGCTGCCGACCAGTTATAACGCGTTGCTCGTTCTTCTTTCGCTGCTGATTGCCATCCTGGCGTCCTACACCGTGCTGGACATGGCCGGGCGCATCAAGAGCGCTCAGGGGCACGCCGCACAGTGGTGGCTGGTCGGCGGGGCTTGCGTGATGGGCACGGGCATCTGGTCGATGCATTTCGTCGGCATGCTCGCTTTCGCGTTGCCGATTCCACTGGGATACGATCCGGCCATTACCGTGCTGTCGTTGCTGATCGCGATCGTCTGCTCCACGTGCGCACTGTGGCTCGTCTGCCGGGACACGCTGAAGTGGCGCCGGCTGTGCGGCGGGGCCATGTTGATGGGGGCCGGCGTAGCGGGCATGCATTACACGGGCATGGCGTCGATGCGCATGTCGCCCGGCATCGGCTACGACCCGTTGCTCGTTTGCCTGTCGGTCGCAATTGCCGTGGTCGCGTCGGGCGCCGTGCTGTGGATCGTATTCATCCGGCGTGCCAACTCGTCGCGCGTGCGCCTGCTCAACCTGGGATCGGCCGTCCTGATGGGCGCCGCCATCGCCGGCATGCACTATACCGGGATGGCCGCCGCCCGATTCCCGCTCGGCAGCCTCTGCGGGGCAGCCGGCTCGCGCATGGACGCCGGCTGGCTTGCACTGGTCATCATCGTCGCCACGTTGGCCATACTCGCGATCGCGTTGATCGTCTCCATCCTCGACCTGCGTCTGGAGGCCCGCACGGCGGTACTGGCCACGTCACTGGCCGAAGCCAACCAGGAATTGACGTATCTGGCGCTGCACGACAACCTCACCAAGCTCCCCAATCGCGTGCTGCTCGAGGACCGGATCGATCAGGCGATCCAGGGCGCCGACCGCGAGCACGGGAGCTTCGCGCTGATGTTCATGGACCTCGACGGATTCAAGGCGGTCAACGACGCCTATGGTCATCATGTCGGCGATCTGTTGCTGGTCGACGTGGCGCGGCGCATCGGCGCGAACCTGCGTTCGCAGGACACGATTGCCCGCCTGGGGGGCGACGAATTCGTGCTGGCCGTGGCAGTGGACGAGCCCGCGGACGCGGCCGACGTGGCGGACAAGATATTGGCGGTGATCCGGAAACCGTTCCGCGTGTCCGAACACGAATTGCGCGTGTCGGCCAGTATCGGCATTGCGCTCTATCCCGGCAACGGCAGCGATTTCCGCGACCTGATGACCAATGCCGATGCAGCGATGTATCACGCCAAGGCACTCGGCCGGAACGCGTACTGCTTCTTCGAGGCATCGATGAACGCGAATGTCCGCGAGCACCTGAAAATCGTGCAGGAGCTCCGTCTGGCGCTGGAGCGGCGTGAGCTGGTCCTGCATTACCAGCCGAAGTTCGACGTCCCGCACGGACCGATCATCGGCGTCGAGGCGCTGTTGCGATGGATGCACCCGACGCGCGGTCTCATTTCACCCGATCAGTTCATCTCGATTGCGGAAAAGACCGGCTTGATCGTGCCGATCGGCGAGTGGGTGCTGGACGAGGCCTGCCGGCAGATGCGCGTGTGGTGCGATGCCGGTCGAACCGACTGGACGATGGCCGTCAACCTGTCGCCGCTGCAATTCGGTCACGCGAGCCTGATCCGGGTCGTGGAGGCCACGTTGCAGCGGCACGCGCTGGAGCCGCACTGCCTGACGCTGGAGATCACGGAATCGACCGCGATGCGCGATGCGGACGCCAGCTTGAGAATCCTGCAGCAGCTTCACGACATGGGCGTGCGCATTTCCATCGACGACTTCGGAACGGGTTATTCAAGCTTGTTGTATCTCAAACGCTTGCCGGCCAGCGAGCTCAAGATCGACCGGGGATTCATCCGGGATCTCGAACACGATACCGAAGATGCCGCGATCATTTCCGCGATCGTCGCTCTCGGCCGGGCACTCGACCTGAAGATCGTCGCGGAGGGCGTTGAAACGACCGCGCAGCAGCAGTTCCTGACCCGCCTCGGTTGCCACTCGCTGCAGGGCTTCCTGCTCGGGCGCCCGATGCCGGCGGATCACTTCGTCGAAATGACCGCGCAAGGCACTGCGATCAAGCCTGTTTGATTCTGGGTGGGAATGCGTCGGGGTCCAGAGTTAAACGAAATGTGATCACTCTCCGCCGCAAAATTTTGCACAATGACGGCAGCGCGGCCTTCCACCGCGTTTCGATCCGGGCCGCCGATCGCCGCCCGACAACCCTTCCCGAGCTCCGCTCCGACGCGCCGCCGCCCACCGCCATGGACCAACCGAAACGCATCCTGATCGTCGAGGACGACGCCGACATCGCCGACGTGCTGAGCCTGCACCTGCGCGACGAGCGCTACGAGGTCGTGCACAGCGCGGACGGCGCCGAAGGGTTGCGCCTGCTCGAACAGGGCAACTGGGACGCGCTGATCCTCGACCTGATGCTGCCGGGCGTCGACGGCCTCGAAATCTGCCGGCGGGCACGGGCGATGACGCGCTATACGCCGATCATCATCACGAGCGCGCGGTCGAGCGAGGTGCATCGCATCCTCGGCCTCGAACTCGGCGCCGACGATTACCTCGCGAAACCGTTCTCGGTGCTCGAACTCGTCGCGCGCGTGAAGGCGCTGCTGCGGCGCGTCGATGCGCTCGCACGCGATTCGCGGATCGACGCGGGCACGCTCGACGTCGCGGGGCTGGCGATCGATCCGATCGCACGCGAGGCGAGCGTCGACGGCGCACGCCTCGACCTCACGCCGCGCGAATTCGACCTGCTGTATTTCTTCGCGCGGCACCCGGGCAAGGTGTTCTCGCGGATGGACCTGCTCAATGCGGTGTGGGGCTATCAGCACGAAGGCTACGAACATACGGTCAATACCCACATCAACCGGTTGCGCGCGAAGATCGAGGCCGATCCGGCCGAGCCGGTGCGCATCCTCACCGTGTGGGGGCGCGGCTACAAGCTCGCCGCGCCGGGCCAGCGGGACGCGTGATGAAGCTCACGCTCACCCGGCGGCTGTCGCTCGTGTTCTCGATCCTGCTGATCGCGTGTTCGGGCGCGTCGGCATGGCTGCAGATCCGTGCGAACGACATGCGCGAGAAGGAGGTCGTGCAGGCGCTGTCGCGCGACCTGGCCACGAATATCGCCAACAGCGCGCCGCTGATGGACGCGAACGGCCTGCGCCCCGACGCCGTGCGCACGCTGTTCGGCCAGTTGATGGGCGTGAACCCGAGCGTCGAGGTGTACCTGCTCGACAACGCGGGGCGCATCAAGGGCGACGATGCGCCGCCGGGCCACGTGAAGCGCGACCGCGTCGATCTCGCGCCGGTGCAGCGCTTCATCGCGGGCCAGCCGCTGCCGATCCTCGGCGACGATCCGCGCAGCCCCGACGCGCGCAAGGTGTTCAGCGCCGCGCCGCTGCAGCGTGTGGGGCAGCCGCCGTCGGGCTACATCTACGTGGTGCTGCTCGGCGAGGCGCATGACCGGCTCGCCGCGCGCGTCGACGCCGGCAACGTGCTGCGCACGACGCTGTGGTCGATGGCGATCGTCGCGCTGCTCGGCCTGCTCGCGGGCCTCGTCGCGTTCAGCTTCATCACGCGCCCGCTGCGCCGGCTGACGGCCGCGATGCGCGCCTTCGACGCGAACGGTGCGCCCGGCGCGCAGCCGCCGCCGGTGCTGCGCTTGCCGCCGGGCCAGCGCGGCGACGATATCGCGGTGCTCGAATCCGCGTTCGCGCAGATGGCCGACCGGATCGGCGACCAGTGGGGCGCGCTGACGCGCCAGGACCAGCAGCGGCGCGAACTGATCACGAACATTTCCCATGACCTGCGTACGCCGCTCACGTCGCTGCACGGTTATCTGGAGACGCTGTCGCTGAAGGCCGATACGCTGGCCGAGCCCGAACGGCGGCGCTATCTGTCGATCGCGCTCGCGCAGAGCGCGAAGGTCGGGCGGCTCGCGCAGGCGCTGTTCGAGCTCGCGCGGCTCGAATCGGGCGGCGTGCAGGCCGAGCGCGAGCCATTCTCGCTCGTCGATCTCGTGCAGGACGTGTTCCAGAAATTCGAACTCGCCGCACAATCGCGCGGCGTCGCGCTGCATGCGCGGATTCCGCCGCGCGTGCCGGTGGTGTCGGCCGATCTCGGGATGATCGAGCGCGTGCTGACCAACCTGCTCGACAACGCGCTGCGGCACACGCCTTCGCATGGCGAGATCGAGATCGCGCTGGAGCCGCGGGGAGAGCGTGTGATCGTGACCGTGTCGGATACCGGCGAGGGGATTCCGGCGGCGCGGCGCGAAGGGCTGTTCGAGCGGCCGCAGCGGCCGACGGGCGGCGGCACCGCGACGAGCGGCGGGCTCGGCCTGTTGATCGTGCACCGGATGCTCGCGCTCAACGGCAGCGGCATCCGGCTCCTCGACCGGCCCGGGCGCGGCGCGGTGTTCGAGTTTGCGCTGGCGGTCGCGTCGCCGGCGGCGGGCGACGCACGCTGAGCGCGAGCGGCGGCGTCATCCGCCGCGCTTGCGGCGTACGTCGCTCGGCGTCGTGCCGGTCCAGCGCTTGAACGCGTGGCGAAATCCCACTGCATCGCTGAAGCCGAGGGTCAGCGCAATGTCCTCGGTGCTGAGCGTGGTCGTGCTGAGGTAGTCGATCGCGAGCGCCTTGCGCACGCTCGTCAGCAGTTCGCTGTACGACGTGCCTTCGGCTTCGAGCTTGCGGCGCAGCGTGCGCGACGTCATGCACAGGATCTCGGCAATCGCATCGATGTCCGGGAATTGTCCCGGCGTGCGGGTGAGTTCCTCGTAGACGCGCCGCGTGATGCCCGACTGGCTGCGCAATTCGTCGAGCAACTGCGCGCAGTGCGACGACACCTGCGCGGCGGTGATCGGGTTCGCGAGCTGCGGCGCGCGCGTGAGCCACGCCGCCGGATAGCTGAGCACGTGATGCGGCTGGTCGAACGCGATCGGGCATTCGAGCGCGTCGGCCAGCAGCGCCCCATGCGGCGGCCGCGGCTGCGCGAACTGCGCGCGCGCCGGCACGCACCATCCGCCCATCACGTCCTTGATGATCGTCACGTGCAGCGCGAACTGCATGTCGATCAGGAAACGGTACAGCGGCTCGTCGAGATCGGGCAGCGCGACCTCGTGCCGGTCCGGGAACAGCCACGATGCGGTATCACCCTGTTCGACCCAGCGGATCGGCAGCATGCCGTTCGCGAGCCGGTGATACTTGACGGCCGAATCGAACGCATGCGCGAGCGATTCGGAGCACAGCATCGCGTAGCCGTACATGCCGTAGCTCGACGCGTGCAGCCGGCGGCCGACGCGCACGCCGAGATCGGTGCCGTCGTACCGGCCGACCGCATTGCGCGCGGCCGTCAGGAACTGCAGCGGCGACGTGAGCGCAAACGGGTCCGCGACGTCGGCCGGGGTGAGGCCGGTGCCGGCGAGCACCGTCGCCGGGTCGAGGCCGGCTTGCGCGGCCACGTCGACCAGCACGGCCAGCTTGGCCGGCGTGAAGCGCTGCTCGCGCAACGCGTGGGCGGAAGCGGCGTCCGGCAGCCGGGCGGGACGGGCGTCGGTCGGTTTCAAGAGCGCACTGCGCGGCATGACGGGATCCTGCGTCCGAATCGATATCGTTGACGGCACGCAATTCTGCGCGGGAACGGTCCCATCCGCCACCGGGTTCACCCTGATACACGCCGGCGCCACGCGGCATCACCCGGGCTGGAAGACGCCTGCCTGCCGCGCGAACGGTTTCGCGAGGCGGTCCACGTGTTGACCTGCGCGGGCAGTCAGCCCCGATCGCCGGGCTGCGCGCGCAGGATCGCGTCGGCGAATTCGACGAAGCCGCTGCCGCCCGGGCCTTGCGTGATCCAGCGCGGCAGCGCGGGCAACTGCGGCAGATATTCGACCACGGTACTCATGCCGGCCGTATGCGCGAAATAGCCGAACATCGGCGCGTCGTTCGTGGAGTCGCCCGAATAGGCGACACAACCGGGCGCCGCACCGGCATCGACGCCGAACGTATCCGCCAGCACGCGCAGCGACATCGACAGCTTGTCGTACCCGCCGACCCAGCCGATCACCCACAGGTTGTTGATGGTCGCGTCCGCGCCGGCCTCGATCAGCGCGTCGAGAATCCGCTGGTCGTGGTCGCCGCCGCCGCGGGCGTACGCGAGCGACGTCAGGCGGAAGTCCTGGTCGTCCGCGTGGCGGGCGGCGGGGACGGCCTTCCCGACATGCTGCGCGATGCGCCGCAGCGCGTCGCGCGCGTCGTCGAGCGCATCGTCCGCATGCCAGTAACGGCGTTCGGCGCCGTGTCCGTCCGCGCCGCGCCGGATGAAGAGCCCGCCGTTCTCCGCGATCACGCCGTCGACCGGCCACATCCGCGCCATCTGGTCGCACCAGCCGGCCGGCGCGGCGGTGACCGGAATCACGCCGATGCCGCGCGTCTGCAGCCGCTCGAGCGCCGCATAGGTCTGCGCGGCCAGACGACCGCGATGGGTCAGGGTCTCGTCCATGTCGGTCAGCAGGAATCGAACGGACGAGAAGGTGTCGGCGGGGGCCAGGGCGAGCGGCTGCATGGTCTCGGCGAATGAGGGACGGTCGTCGATTATGAGGAACGGCGGCACGCCGCGCCATGCCGCTTGCTGCTTTGCAATTCGCGCCCGGGAATATGCGCGTGGCGGCGTCCGGCGGGGGTGCCCGGACACGCCGGCGTGCGCGCGTGTCCGTTTCGATCATGTTTTCGGCCGCCCGGATCATTTGCAAAGCGCGTCGCGCGGGCGATAGTCGCCGGTCAGGCGGCGGCCCGCGTCCTTCGGGCGTGCAGGCCGCCGTGCGAACGGTACGCAGGCTGGCGTGCCGTCCAAAGAGGAGTGAGACATGACGAAGAGACACTGGACCGGGTCATATGGCTCGATCCCCGCCGAGATCGACGCCGATCGCCATCCTTCCGTCAGCGCGCTGCTGGACGACGCGATGCGCCGCTTCGCCGATCGTCCGGCGTTCCATGCGTTCGGCCGCACGCTCACCTATGCCGACGTCGAGCGCCTGTCGATCGCGCTGGCCGCGTATCTGCAGCAGGTCGTCGGCGTGCGCAAGGGCGATCGCGTGGCCGTGATGCTGCCCAACGTGCTCGCGTTCCCGGTCGTGTTCGTCGCCGTCGCGAAGATCGGCGCGGTTCAGGTCAACGTGAATCCGCACTACACCGCGCGCGAGCTCGAGCATCAGCTCAACGACGCGGGAGTCGAGGTGGCGGTCGTCTGCGGCGGGTCGATGGGCACGTTCGCGGACGTGGTCGGCCAAACGCGCGTGCGCACCGTGCTGAGCGTGGGGCGCGAGGATCTCGGCGTCGTCGATGCGCCGGCCGGCACGTGCGATGCGCTGCCGCCCGGTTCGACCGCGCTCGCGCAGGCCATCGCCGCCGGGGAATCGCTTGCGTGCGAGCCGGTCGCGCTGAGCGGCGCGGACCTGTTGCTGCTGCAATACACGGGTGGCACGACCGGCTTGTCGAAGGGCGCGGCGCTGTCGCATCGCAACCTCGTCGCGAACATCGCTCAGTTCGCGGCGATCGTGCCGGATGCGCGCCGGCCGGGCGAGGAAGTCGTCGTCACCGCGATCCCGCTGTATCACATCTTTGCGCTGACGGTGAACTTCCTGTCCTACTTCGCGATCGGCGCGCAGAACTGGCTCGTCGCGAACCCGCGCGACATGGACGGGTTCATCGACGTGCTGAAGGCCGCCCGGCCGACGGTGTTCGTCGGCGTGAACACGCTCTACGCGGGGCTGGCTGGCCATCCGCGGCTGAAGGAGGTCGACTGGTCGCGGCTGAAGCTGTCGGCCGGCGGCGGCGCGGCGGTGATCGACGTGATCTCGTCGCGCTGGAAGGCGGTGACCGGCAACTTCATCCGCGAAGGCTACGGGCTGTCGGAAACGTCGCCGGTCGTGTCGTTCAACCCGCAGTCGATCGACCGGTTCACGGGCACCACGGGCCTGCCGCTGCCGTCGACCGACGTGAAGCTGCTCGACGACCAGGATCGCGAGGTGGCGATCGGCGAAGCGGGCGAGATCTGCGTGAAGGGGCCGCAGGTGATGAGCGGCTACTGGCAGAAACCGGACGCGAACGCGGCCGCGTTCACCGCGGACGGCTATTTCCGCACCGGCGACGTCGGCGTGTTCGACGCGGCCGGCTTCCTGCGGATCGTCGATCGCAAGAAGGACATGATCATCGTGTCCGGCTTCAACGTGTACCCGAACGAGGTGGAAGCGGTCGCGACCGCGCTGCCGGGCGTCGCGGAATGCGCGTGCATCGGCGTGCCGGACCCGCGCACGGGCGAGGCCGTCAAGCTGTTCGTGGTGCTTGCGCCGGACGCCGACGTGACGGAAGCGCAGCTCGTCGCGCATTGCCGCGCGAGCCTGGCCGCGTACAAGGTGCCGAAGCTCGTGCGCTTCGTCGACCGGCTGCCGAAGTCGACGGTCGGCAAGATCCTGCGCCGGGAACTCAGCCGCACCGACTGATGAAGACGACGCGCCGCGCGGCCGCGGCTGCCCGGCGCGGTGCACCGACGACCCCGAAGATGGCGCGCGGGCCGCTCAAGTACAATGCGGTCGGTTCGATCGACGGGGACGCGATGACCGGCTCAGATTCACTTTCCGCCCGGCCCGGGCGTGCGTTGCCTTCGCCGAGCGCGACGGTGCCGATCTCGCTCGTCAACGGCTTTCTCGCGAGCGCGGGCGTGCAGCGCGACGTGGTCGAGCGCTACCTGCGCGGCGCCGGCATTCCGATCGAGCTGCTCGGCGAGCCGCATGCGCGCGTGACGGAGGAGCAGTTCTCGACGCTGTACCGCACGCTCGCGATCGACCTCGACGACGAGATGCCCGGCATCTTCTCGCGCCCGCTGCGCGGCGGCACGCTGAAGTACCTGTGCCTGAGCCTGCTCGATGCGCGCAACCTCGAAACGGCGCTGCACCGTTTCGGGCAATTCTTCCATATCCTGCTCGACGACTTCTTCGTCGAATCGAAGCGCGACGATCTCGTCGCGCAGGTGCTGCTGCGCCCGAACGACGCCATCGGGCCGATCGGCGCGCTGGGCCAGGAGCTGATGCTCAAGCTCGTGCACGGCGTGTGCTCCTGGCTGATCGGCCAGAAGATCCCGCTGCTGCAGATCGAGTTCGCGTGCCCGCGGCCGCGCCATGCGGTCGATCACCTGTACTTCTTCACCGGCGCCGTGCAGTTCGACTGCGCGCGCACGCTGATGCGCTTCAGCGCCGATTACCTCGATGCGCCGATCCGGCAGAGCAAGCGCAACCTGAGCAAGTTTCTCGCGCGCGCGCCCGGCGACTGGATCTTCGAATCGTTCAGCGAACAGCTCGTGTGCCACCGCGTGCGGCAGTACCTGTCGGCCGCGCTGCCGGATCTGCCCGCGATCGACCAGGCGGCCGAGCACCTGCATTGTTCGGTGCGCACGCTGAGCCGCCACCTGGCCGCCGAAGGGACGACGTTCCAGGTGCTGAAGGACGAGCTGCGGCGCGATATCGCGATCCAGCGGCTGACCGACACGCCGGACACGATCGCGGCGATCGGCGCCGATATCGGCTTCGACGATCCGAGCGCGTTTCATCGCGCGTTCCGGCACTGGACGGGCAGTACGCCGGGGACGTATCGGCGTCGGGCGTGACGTGGGCGCGGGGGCGCTGCTGTGCGCGGACGGCTCCCATAACTGGCTCCCTTCCCGCGCTCCCATGGCCGGCTCCCCTGTACGACCGACGTGCCACCCGATGCCCCTGCAAAGTTGCCCGGGTGATTGCCGTCGTCAAGGGTACCGACCGGGTGCGCCGACGTGATGGCGGCGACGAGAGAAGGGAACGGAAGGCGTACGACGCCAGGCGCAAGCGCGCCGCATTCCTTGCACGCTTACATCGGCGGCGCGACGCCGTCCTTTTCGACGACGACGAATTTGCCGTCATAGACGCCGGCCGTCTTCGGTGTGGCCACGACGAATACCTTCTTGCCCGTCGTCAATTCGGCACGGGTGGCCGGAATCAGCGTCACGACGGGAACGTTGGTCGGCACGGTGACGGTATTGCTGCCGCCCTTGTATGAAAGTTTGAGATCGCGTCCGCTCGTGCCTTGCACGACGGTGTCCACGTTGGCATTCGTCATCGAGCTGTTGGCGCCCAGATCCCACGCGTAGTGACCTTCTCCCGTGCCGCGAGCGGCTTCAGGGAAGACCAGGACTTCCTTTGCGGTCAGCTTGCCATCGGGGCCCGACATCGCGGCCGTGCCGACATAAGCGCCCGGCTTGATATCGGAGAGCTGGATCGCCTTCACGGCGTTGACGCCCGACGAATCCTGGAGGTCGATCGTCACGGTGTCCCCGCTGCGCCGATGGACTTTGAGGGCGCTGCCGTCGAACGACACGATCTCGCCGCGGATTCGTTGGGGCTTGTCGGCGGAGGATTGAGCGAATGCCGCGCTGGCGAGCGTCAGCGCGACAAAGGAAGCAGCGAGCTTGAGGCGGGTGGACATGGTTGCTCCGTGAGGTTGGTTGAGGTGTGAAGGTATGTGCGGCTTGCGGTTCAGGATCCGCCGAACCAGTTGTAGCCCTGGTTTTCCCAATAGCCGCCGGGGAATTCGTTGGTGACGGTGATGGCAACGATGTGCTTCGGATTCTTGTAGCCGAGTTTCGTCGGCATGCGAAGCTTCATGGGGAACCCATACCTCGCAGGCAAGACGTTGCCGTCGTAGGTCAGTGTGAGCAGCGTCTGCGGATGCAACGCCGTCGGCATGTCGATGCTGGTCCAGTAGTTGTCGGCGCAGTGCAGCGCGACGTATTTCGCGGTCGTATCGGCGCCGGCACGCAACAGAAAGTCGGAGAATCGCACGCCGCCCCACTTGCCGATCGCGCTCCAGCCTTCGATGCAGATATGCCGCGTCACCTGGCTTTCTTGCGGCAATGCGCGCAGTTCGTCGAGCATCCAGATGCGCTTGCCTTTGACGAGACCGCCGAGTTCCAGGTGATAAGTGCGTGCGTCGACGTCGGGTACCTGGTCGATGTCGTAAAAGGCATTGAACGGAAAGGGGCGCGTGATCATCGACTCCGGATAGGTCGGGGCCAGCTTGCGCGGGTCGAACAGCAGGGCTTGCGCGCCATCGTTGAGTGACGAGATCCTGCGCAGCATGGTGTCGACCGATTTGTCGTTCGTCAGATCGCAGCCCGACAGTAGCGCGAGTCCGCCCAGCGTCAGGATGTGCCTGCCGAACCGACGGCGCGCGGAGGATTGCAGTGTCTTTTGCGCGTCCTTGACGATCGATGCGGCATCGACCGGCGGCAGGGATTTTCGTGAAGTCATGGTTAGCGGCCCCGGATCATGGTGAGCAAGGATCGCGGCACCAGCGCAACCATCGCGACGTGTATCGTGAAGAAGCCGACGAGCACGCCCATCGCGACGAAGTGGACGATGCGCGCGTTGTCGAAGCCACCCATCAACGTACGCAGAAGCGGCAACTGAACCGGCTTCCAGATAGCCAGGCCTGACAACACCACGACCACGAGATCGGCGATCACGACAAGATAGGCGAACTTCTGCACCGCGTTGTATTGACCGGGGTCCCCATGACCGAGCTTGCCGCGCAGCGCGGCAACGAGGTCGGTGGCAATCGCGCGCACGCCGAGGGGAAAGAGTTTTTCGTGCAGGCGTCCCGTGACAACGCCCAGGACCAGGTAGGCGACGAAGTTCGCGACCAGTATCCACATGACCGCGAAGTGCCAAAGCAGGGCGCCGCCCAGCCAGCCGCCCAGCGTGATGGACGCCGGAAACCGGATTTGCCTGAAGAGGGGCGACGCCTCGTACACTTGCCAGCCACTCAGGCACATGGCGATGACGGCGGTCGCATTGATCCAGTGGAAGATGCGGACCCATACGGGATGGTTCGTCGCGTGCCTCAAGGTGCCCTCGCTGTCGACGGATTGAACGTGGAAAGCTGTCCTGCGATTGCCGGCCGCGAGCGGGAAGCAATCGCGCATCGCGCCAGTTCATGCAGGCTCGCGTCGAAACCGGGCTCGTGGAAGGCGGTCACGTTGCACGGCCATCGTTTGAGCCCTGTATCTGGCGTCGGACAAGAATCGCATCCGCTGGGGCACGACGGTATCGGTCAAATGACCGACCCGGGTGCGTTTTCCCGGACGCTCGAGGCAATGCGCAAGCGGGCGAGCAGATACCTCGTCGTATAACCGTTCACGCGCGGACAGCCCGCGGTGGCGCGCTCACGGCGTCGTCCGGCATACGGGTTGCGGGCCGATTCAGCGAAACCGGCTCAGGCCAAACCCTTATCCGGCCGGCCGTTTCCGGCAGCGCCCGCGTATGACGTGGCCGATTTTGTCACCATGTGGGCCGGATATGACAATGAAAAACCGCGCCCCCGGCGGTAGGATGAATCATCACGTCGCCCGGTTCTGGCCGGTTTTGCCGTACCGGCCCCCCGGCGCCCTATTCACCGCCTGATTGGAACATCGACCATGAGCTATAACGCCCCCGTCAAGGACATGCTGTTCGTGCTGAAGGAACTCGCGGGCATCGACGCCGTTGCGCAGTTGCCGGGTTTCGAGGATGCGGGTTACGACACGGCGCAGGCCGTGCTCGACGAGTCCGCGAAATTCTGCGGCGAGGTGCTGGCGCCGCTGAACGTCGAGGGCGACCGCAACCCGAGCAGCTGGAAGGATGGCGTCGTGACCGCGACGCCGGGCTTCGGCGAAGCGTTCCGCCAGTTCGTCGAAGGCGGCTGGCAGGGGCTGCAGCATCCGGCCGAATACGATGGCCAGGGGCTGCCGAAGCTGATCGCGACGCCGTGCATCGAGATGCTGAACGCGTCGAACCTGTCGTTCGCGCTGTGTCCGCTGCTCACCGACGGCGCGATCGAGGCGCTGCTGACGGCCGGCACCGACGAGCAGAAGCAGCGCTACGTGCCGAAGCTGATCTCCGGCGAATGGACCGGCACGATGAACCTGACCGAGCCGCAGGCCGGCTCCGATCTCGCGCTGGTGCGTTCGCGCGCGGAGCCGCAGGGCGACGGCACCTACAAGGTATTCGGCACCAAGATCTTCATCACGTGGGGCGAGCACGACATGGCGGACAACATCGTCCACCTGGTGCTGGCGCGCACGCCGAACGCGCCGGAGGGCGTGAAGGGCATTTCGCTGTTCATCGTGCCGAAGTTCATGGTCAACGACGACGGCTCGCTCGGTGCGCGCAACGACGTGCACTGCGTGTCGATCGAGCACAAGCTCGGGATCAAGGCGAGCCCGACGGCGGTGCTGCAATACGGCGACCACGGCGGCGCGATCGGCTATCTCGTGGGCGAGGAAAATCGCGGCCTCGAATACATGTTCATCATGATGAACGCGGCGCGCTTCGGGGTCGGGATGCAGGGGATCGGCGTGGCCGATCGCGCGTACCAGAAGGCGGCCGAATTCGCGAAGGAACGCGTGCAGAGCCGCCCGGTGGAAGGCTCGGCCAAGCAGTCGGTGACGATCATCCATCACCCGGACGTGCGCCGGATGCTGGGCACGATGCGTGCGCTGACCGAAGGCGCGCGGGCGCTGGCCTATGTGGCCGCCGCGCACAGCGACATTGCCCACCGCCATCCTGACGAGGCGACGCGCGCGCGTCATCAGGCCATCTACGAATATCTGGTGCCGGTCGTGAAGGGCTGGAGCACGGAGATGGTGAACGACGTGGCGAGCCTGGGCGTGCAGGTGCACGGCGGGATGGGCTTCATCGAGGAAACCGGCGCCGCGCAGTACTACCGCGATGCACGGATTCTCGCAATCTACGAAGGCACGACCGCGATCCAGGCGAACGACCTCGTCGGCCGCAAGACGCTGCGCGACGGCGGCGCGGTTGCCAAGGCGCTGATCGCCGAGATCGGCGAGACCGTTGCGGCGCTCGGCAAGCTGGACGGCGCGGCGGCCGCCTCGATGAAGGCGCATCTGGAGAAGGGCGCACGCTCGCTGTCGTCGGTGGTGGACTACGTGCTGGCGAACGCGAAGCAGGACCCGAACGCGGTGTTCGCGGGCAGCGTGCCGTACCTGAAGCTCGCGGGCGTCGTGCTGTGCGGATGGCAAATGGCGCGCGCGCTGCTGGCCGCTTACGCGAACCGTGCGAGCGACGTTGCGTTCTTCGACGCGAAGATCGCGATCGCGCAATGCTATGCGGAGCACGTGCTGGTGCAGGCGGGCGCACTCGAAGCGTCGATCGTCGGCGCGAAGGGCAACGAGAGCGTGCTCGCGTTGACGGAAGACCAGTTCTGACCCACTGACGGTCGGGACGCAGCAGGAGACAGGATTTTGACCACACAGGACTTGCTCGCGCAATACGGCCCGCGCGAATCGATGGAATACGACGTCGTGATCGTCGGCGGCGGCCCCGCCGGGCTGTCGGCGGCGATCCGGCTCAAGCAGCTGGCCGCCGAGAAAGGCACCGAGATCGGCGTGTGCGTGCTCGAGAAGGGTTCCGAGATCGGCGCGCACATCCTGTCGGGCGCGGTGATGGACCCGCGCGCGATCACCGAGCTGTTTCCCGACTGGAAGGAACGCGGCGCGCCGCTCGACGTCGAGGTGACGGAAGACCGCTTCCTGTTCCTGTCCGAGAAGAGCGCGGTGACCACGCCGAACTGGGCGCTGCCGGACAACTTCAAGAACCACGGCAATTACGTGATTTCGCTGGGCAACGTCACGCGCTGGCTTGGGGCACAGGCCGAGGCGCTGGGCGTCGAGATCTTCCCGGGCTTTCCCGCCGCGGAAATTCTTTACAACGACGACGGCTCGGTCAAAGGCGTCGCCACCGGCAACATGGGCGTGGGCAAGGACGGCGAACCGACCGAGAACTTCCAGCTCGGCATGGAGCTGCACGCGAAGTACACGCTGTTCGCCGAAGGCTGCCGCGGCCATCTGGGCCGCCAGCTGCTCTCGAAGTTCAAGCTCGACGCGAACGCCGATCCGCAGGCGTACGGGATCGGCATCAAGGAACTGTGGGAAATCGATCCGGCCAAGCACAAGCCGGGCCTCGTGATCCACACGGCCGGCTGGCCGCTGAAGTCCGACACGTACGGCGGCTCGTTCCTGTATCACATGGACAACAACCAGGTGGTGGTCGGCTTCGTGGTGGGCTTGGGCTATACGAACCCGTATCTGTCGCCGTTCGAGGAATTCCAGCGCTACAAGACGCATCCGTCGATCCGCGCGTTCCTCGAAGGCGGCAAGCGCGTGTCGTACGGCGCGCGCGCGATCACGGCCGGCGGCCTGCTGTCGCTGCCGAAGACGGTGTTCCCGGGCGGCGCGCTGATCGGCGACGACGCGGGCTTCCTGAACGCATCGCGGATCAAGGGCAGCCACGCGGCGATCAAGACCGGCATGCTGGCAGCGGACGCCGCATTCGACGCGGTGCAGGCAGGCCGCCAATCGGACGAACTGAACGCCTATCCGGACGCGTTCAAGCAATCGTGGCTGTACACGGAGCTGTACCGCGCGCGCAACTTCAAGCAGTGGATGGCCAAGGGCCTGTACCTGGGCACGCTGATGGTGGGGCTCGAACAGAAGGTGATGGGCGGCAACGTGCCGTGGACGCTGCATCACCAGCACGCGGACCACGAGATGCTGAAGCCGGCGTCGCAGTGCGAGCCGATCGCGTATCCGAAGCCGGACGGCAAGCTGACGTTCGACCGGCTGTCGTCGGTGTTCATCTCGAACACGAACCACGAGGAGAACCAGCCGGCGCACCTGACGCTGAAGGACGCGAGCGTGCCGGTGAACGTGAACCTGCGCACGTACGCGGGGCCGGAGGCGCGCTTCTGCCCGGCGGCGGTGTACGAGTTCGTGAAGAACGATGACGGCGGCGAGCGCCTCGTGATCAACGCGCAGAACTGCGTGCACTGCAAGACCTGCGACATCAAGGACCCGACGCAGAACATCGTGTGGGTCACGCCCGAAGGCGGCGGCGGGCCGAATTACCCGAACATGTAACGCAACGCATCCCCGCGCCCGCGGGCGCGAACGAACCGGAGTGAGACGATGAGCAATGCAGCGAAGGAAGTCGTGGTGGTGAGCGGTGTCCGTACCGCGATCGGTGATTTCGGCGGCAGCCTGAAGGATTTCTCGCCGACCGACCTCGGCGCGAAGGTGGTCGCCGAAGTGCTGTCGCGCGCGAACGTGCCGGGCGATGCGGTCGGGCACGTCGTGTTCGGCCACGTCGTGAACACCGAGCCGAAGGACATGTATCTCGCGCGCGTCGCGGCGATCAACGGCGGCGTCGCGCAGCACACGCCGGCGCTGACCGTGAACCGCCTGTGCGGCTCGGGCCTGCAGGCGATCGTATCGGCCGCGCAGACGATCATGCTCGGCGATGCCGACGTCGCGATCGGCGGCGGCTCGGAGAGCATGAGCCGCGCGCCGTACACCGTGCCGGCCGCGCGCTTCGGCCAGCGCATGGGCGACGGCAAGCTCGTCGACATGATGCTCGGCGCGCTGCACGACCCGTTCCAGACGATCCACATGGGCGTGACCGCCGAGAACGTCGCGAAGAAATACGACATCTCGCGTGACGCGCAGGATGCGCTGGCGCTCGAATCGCATCGTCGCGCGGCGCGCGCGATCGCGGAAGGGCGCTTCAAGGACCAGATCCTGCCGATCTCGATCCGCACGAAGAAGGGCGAAGTGGCGTTCGATACCGACGAGCACGTGCGCCACGACGCCGGCCCGGACGACTTCTCGAAGCTCAAGCCGGTGTTCGCGAAGGAGAACGGCACCGTGACGGCCGGCAACGCGTCGGGCATCAACGATGCCGCGGCCGCCGTGCTGATGATGAGCGCGGACGCCGCGCGCGCGCAGGGCGTGAAGCCGCTCGCCCGCCTCGTCGCGTATGCGCACGCGGGCGTCGATCCGGCGTACATGGGTATCGGCCCGGTGCCGGCCACGCAGAAGGCGCTCGAACGCGCGGGCCTGAAGATCAGCGATCTCGACGTGATCGAAGCCAACGAGGCATTCGCGGCCCAGGCGTGCGCGGTCACGCAGGAGCTCGGCCTCGATCCGGCCAAGGTCAACCCGAACGGCTCGGGCATCTCGCTCGGTCACCCGATCGGTGCGACCGGCGCGCTGATCACGGTGAAGGCGCTGTACGAGCTGAAGCGCATCGGCGGGCGTTACGCGCTCGTGACGATGTGCATCGGCGGCGGCCAGGGGATTGCGGGGATCTTCGAGAACATCTGATAATCGACCGCTCAGCCTCCGAATACACAGGAATCGTCATGGCCATCGAAACCGTCGGCGTCGTGGGCGCCGGAACCATGGGTAACGGCATTGCGCAAACCGCCGCCGTTGCAGGACTGAACGTCGTGATGATCGACGTCAGCGACGCCGCGCTCGACAAGGGCCTCGCGACGCTCAAGGGCAGCCTCGAGCGGCTCGTGTCGAAGGACAAGCTCGACGCGGCCGCACGCGATGCGGCGCTCGCGCGCATCACGACGTCGACCGACTACGCGAAGCTCGCCGCCGTCGACATCGTGATCGAAGCCGCGACCGAGAACGTCGAGCTGAAGGGCCGCATCCTGAAGCAGATCGAGGCCGTCGCGCGCCCGGACGCGATCATCGCGACCAACACGTCGTCGATCTCGATCACCGCGCTCGCGGCGCCGCTCGCCGATCCGTCGCGTTTTCTCGGCATGCACTTCTTCAACCCGGTGCCGCTGATGCCGCTCGTCGAGATCATCCGCGGGCTGCAGACGAGCGACGCGACCGCGTCGGCCGTGCGCGCGCTGACCGAGCGTTTCGACAAGTCGCCGATCGGCGTGCGCAATTCGCCGGGCTTCGTCGTGAACCGGATCCTGGTGCCGATGATCAACGAAGCGTTTTTCGTGCTGGCCGAAGGCATCGCGTCGGCCGAGGAGATCGACGCGGGGATGAAGCTCGGCGCGAACCACCCGATTGGGCCGCTCGCGCTGGCCGACCTCGTGGGCCTCGACGTGTGTCTCGCGGTGATGGACGTGTTCGTGAAGGACTTCGGCGATCCGAAGTATCGTGCGTGCCCGCTGCTGCGCGAGATGGTGTCGGCCGGGCGGCTCGGGCGCAAGACCGGGCGTGGGGTGTACGACTACAGCAAGTAAGCGGCCTTCATCCTACTTCGCGCGGCCGCCTTCGGGCGGCCGCGTGCTTTGTGCGGCACGCATGGCGCGATCACGCGTCGAGTACCGACAAGTCGCGCGGCAGCACGCGCTTGAACATCGTGAGCAGCTGCCGCGCCGCCTTCGGCGGTAGCGTGATCGCATGGCGCACGGCCGCCGCGATCTGGATCATCATCAACTCGGCGAATGCGCTGCGCTGCGCGCGGGTCGTGTCGGGCGCGACTTCCGCCAACGCATCCGCGAACAGGCCGGCCAGGAATGCTCCATCCGCGCGGTCCAGCGCCTGCAGCGCGCGATCGGCCTGCGTCGCGCGCCAGATGTCGCGCATCAGCGGCTCGTCGACGAACATCCGGTAGTAGCTGTCGGTGATGCGCGCGAGCGTCGCGTGCAGGTCGTCGATGGTTTTCATCCCCGCGAGGTCGCGCCGCACGCAATCGTGCCCGACTGCGTTGTAGCGCTCCGCGAGCGTGCCGATCACGGCCGCTTTGTCCGGAAAGTACTGGTACAGCGAACCGAACGAGATGCCCGTGCGTTCGACGATGTCGCTCATCCGGAACGCATCGCAGCCTTTCTCGATCATCACTGCCGACGCGCACGCGAGGATGCGCTCGAACCGCTCGCGGCTGCGCTGCTGCGTCGGTACCAGCCGCGCGCGCGCCGGCGCGTCCGCCGCCACCGCGTCGGGCTCGTCGTTCTGCCCCGATTTTTGTCGGCCCATGCCGTCTCCCGAAAAACTTGACGTTGCTAATGCGAGAGTCTATCGTGTTTTTAAAAAGCGAGACATTCTCGTATTTTTCAAAAAGGAGACGCACATGTCGGCCCTTCCCATCCTCATCGTCGGCGGTTCGGGCAAGACGGGCGCCCGCGTCGATGCCCGGCTGCGCGCGCGCGGCCTCGCGACGCGGCCGGTGTCGCGCACGTCGGCCGTTCGCTTCGACTGGACGGCGCCCGACACCTGGCCCGCCGCGCTCGACGGCGTGTCGGCCGCCTATGTGACCTACCAGCCCGATCTGGCCGTCGAAGGCGCGGTGGACGCGATCGCCGGATTCGCGCGGCTGGCGCGGGGGAGCGGCGTCGAGCGCGTGGTGCTGCTGTCCGGGCGCGGCGAGCCGCGCGCGCAGGCGGCCGAGGCGGCATTGCAGGCGTCGGGCGTGGGCTGGGGTGTCGTGCGCGCAAGCTGGTTCAACCAGAACTTCTCCGAGGGCTATCTGCTCGACGGCGTGCTGGCCGGCGAAGTCGCGCTGCCGGCCGGCGCGGTGCGCGAGCCGTTCGTCGATGCGGACGACATCGCGGACGTTGCCGTGGCCGCGCTCACCGATGCGCGCTTCGCGAGCCGCGTGATCGAGGTTACGGGCCCCCGCGCGCTGACGTTCGCGGAAGCGGTCGGCGAAATCGCGCGGGCCGCCGGGCGGCCGATCGCCTACCGCGAGATTCCGCACGATGCATTCGTCGCGGGGCTGAGCGAGGTCGGCGTGCCGGAGCCGGTCGTCGCGCTGCTCGACGACCTGTTCGACGTGGTGCTCGACGGGCGCAACAGCGCGGTGACGCACGGGGTCGAGGCCACGCTCGGGCGCCCGGCGCGCGATTTCGCCGACTATGCGCGCGCGGTCGCCGCGACCGGCGTATGGAGCGCCTGACCATGATCGCGTTCGTGACTTCAGCGTTGCTGTGGGGTTCCGCCATCGGCTGCGGGTTGATGGCCGGCGTGTACTTCGCGTTTTCGACGTTCGTGATGACGTCGCTCGGACGGCTCGCGCCGCAGGCCGGCGCGGCCGCGATGAACGCGATCAACGTCGACATCGTGCGTTCGCCGTTCATGCCGCTGTTCCTCGGCACGACGCTGATGGCGCTCGCGCTCGTCGTGATCGCGCTGTTCGATCGCGACTCGCCGGGCGCGATGGCGGCGCTCGCCGGCGGCGTGCTCTACGTGTTCGGCATGTTCGCGGTGACGATGGCCGTCAACGTGCCGCTCAACGATGCGCTTGCCGCAGCCGATCTGGCCACGGCGCAAGGCGCGGCGCTGTGGACGCGCTACCTGCACGACTGGACGAGGTGGAATCACGTGCGCACGGTGGCGTCGGCCGCCGCATGCGCATGCTTCATCGCGGCACTCGCGGCGCGCTAGCGGGAGCGGCAGCGCGGCCGTTACGCGTAAAACGCCGACGGCGACATCCCGAAGTGCCGCTTGAACATCGCGGAGAACGCGCTCTGGCTGCTGTAGCCGTGATCCATCGCCACGGTCAGCACTTTCTCGCCGTGCGCCAGACGCTTGAGCGCGAGCAGCAGCCGCGCCTGCTCGCGCCAGCGGCGGAAGCTGAGCCCCGTCTCGCGCCGGAACGCGCGATGCAGCGTGCGCACCGACAGGCCGAGCAGGTCGGCCCACTCGGCGATCGTGCGCAGGTCGTCGGGCGTGGCGACCAGCGTGTCGCAGATCGTCCGCAGGCGCGCGTCGTGCGGCCACGGCAGGTACAGCGGCAACAGCGGCGCGACGGTCACTTCGGCAAGCAGCAGGTGCATCAGGTGATCGTGGCGCGAGCCCGGCGCGTAATCGAGCGGCACGTCGACCGCGGCGAGGATCAGCTCGCGCAGCAGCGGATGCACTTCGACGACGCAACTGCGCGCGGGCAGGTGCTCGACCGCGCCCGGTTCGACGAATACGGTGCGCATCTGCACGTCGCCGCTCATCTGCACCGTATGGTCGAGGCCGGCTTCGAGCCACACGCCGCGCGTCGGCGGCACGACCCACGACGCGCCTTCCGATTCCACGTGCATCACGCCCTCGATCGCGTAGAGCAATTGCGCGCGGCGATGGCGGTGCGGCGCGATCGAGGTGCCGTGCACGTACGTGGCCGCCATCGCCGACACGGGCATCGGCGTCGATTCGTAGCGCAGGTGCGCAAAAGGCGGGGTGGACTCGCGTGTCCGATTGGCGACAAGTCGTGACATTTTGGCGTGAGACAGGCAGTGGGCGGGCGGGCACGATGGCGTTCCGATTCACGCCAGCCTCCCTGTCACGATATTAATCCGTCAAACGCGATGAACAAGTCTCCTTTTCTGCTCCCCTTCTGCGCGATCGCGCTGTGGGCCGGCAATGTCGTCGTGTCGAAGCTGTCCGCCTCGACGATCGACCCGTCGGCCATCACGTTCTACCGGTTGCTGCTTGCGGTGGCGCTGATGAGCGTCTTCACGCTGCGCCCCGCGTGGCGCAATCGCGCGGTGCTCGTCGCGCACCTGCCCAAGCTCGCGACACTCGGTTTTCTCGCGATGGCGCTGTTCCAGAGCCTGTCCTACGAGGCCGCGAAGACGACCAGCGCGACCAACATGGCGATCATCACCGCGCTCGTACCGCTGATGACGATGCTGCTGAGCTCGCTGTTGCTCGGCGATCCGCCCGGCGCCGGCATGATCGGCGGCGGGGTGCTGTCGCTCGCGGGCGTCGTCTACCTGATCGCCGAAGGGCATCCGACGGCGATCGCCGCGCGTGGCGTGCATCCAGGCGACCTGCTGATGCTGGCCGCGTCGGCCGCGTACGCGCTTTATGGCGTGCTGCTCAAGCGCTGGCGCATCGGCGCGCTGCCGGCCTGGCAGTCGACCTACGTGCAGGCGCTGGCCGCGCTCGTATTCATGGTGCCGATGCTGTTGCGCTTGCCCGCGCAGGCCGCGTGGCCGCCGCGCGCGAGCGTGCCGCTGATCCTCTACGCCGGCGTGCTGGCGTCGGTGGTGCTCCCGTATCTGTGGATGCAGGGCGTGCGGCTGCTCGGCCCGAGCCGTTGCGCGATGTTCATGAACCTGCTGCCCGTGATGACGGCCGCCGGCGCGATCGTGCTGCTCGGCGAATCGCTGCGGCTGTATCACCTGATCGGCGGCAGCGTCGCGCTGCTCGGCGTCGCGATCGCGCAGCGCTTTCCGTTTCAGGCCGGCGGGGCGCAAGGAGTCCGTCAATGAGCGCTCATCCCGACATGCAGGACCTGATGGCCGCGCTGCCGGACGGACGGGCGCCGGTCGCCGCGCCGGCGCTCGCGCGTCAGCTCGAGCGGATCGCGACCGCGCTCGAGGCGCTCGCGGGCACCCGCGCGCCGGCGGCCGTCGATTTCGATGCGGCCATCGCGTTTCGCTGGCGCGGTTTCGGCGCGGGCCATCAAACGGCGCCGCTCGAACCGATCGCCGCGCCCGCGCTCGTCGCGTTCGACGCGCTGCGCAACGTCGGCCGCCAGGCGGCGATCGTCGAGCGGAACACGCGGCAGTTCGTGCACGGGTTCGCGGCCAATCACGTGTTGCTGACCGGTGCGCGCGGCACCGGCAAGTCGTCGATCGTGAAGGCGTGCCTGCATGCGTTCGCGGCGCACGGCTTGCGGCTGATCGAGGTCAGCAAGGAAGGGCTGAACGATCTGCCGGCGATCGTCGAGCTGGTGCGCGCGCGGCCCGAGCGCTACCTCGTATTTTGCGACGACCTGTCGTTCGAGGCCGGCGAGACCGGCTACAAGGGGCTCAAGACGGTGCTCGACGGCTCGGTCGCGAGCGACCTGTCGAACGTGCTGGTGTACGCGACGTCGAATCGGCGCCACCTGATGCCCGAGCAGGCGAGCGACAACGCGAACGTGACGCGCGCGGAGAACGGCGAGCTGCATCCGGGCGACGCGGTCGAGGAGCGGATTTCGCTGTCCGAGCGCTTCGGGATCTGGGTGACGTTCTACGGCTTCACGCAGGACGAGTACCTTGCCGTCGTCGAGAGCCGCCTCGGCGCGGCCGGTTTCGATGACGCGCAGATTCGTGCGGCGCGCGAGCCCGCGCTGCAGTGGGCGCTCGAACGCGGCGCGCGCTCGGGCCGTATCGCGGTGCAATTCGCGCGCGATTACGCGGGACGGCTCGCGGACGAAAGCGGCGAGGGCGCGCCCGTGCGCCCCGCTGCCTGAGCCGCGCGCTACAGCAGCCGCTCGGACAGCACGCGGAATGCGACGTCCGGCACGACGAAGCACAGCGGCTCGCCGGTCGCGCCGATGCGGGCGAGGAAGTCGCCGCCGCCGGTCGGCCCGACCGTCTTCAGCGGCCGTACCGCGTCGACGTCGATCGGCAGGTCGATCGACGCATGGGCAAGACGATCGCAGTCCTCCACATGGGCGACGGCCGCGTGCTGCAGCGACAGCGCGGCGACGGCCGCGCGCCAGTCGTCGAAGAACGGCGCGAAGGCGTCGGGCAGCGTCCGGTCGTGCGACGCCTCGGCCGTGCAGCGGAAGTCGGGCGCGCTGCCGCCGCTGCCCGCCAGCCGCGTGTCGTAGCGGCCATCGCGTGCCGCATGCGTGAAGGGCCGCGCGAGATGCGACGGCAGCGCGTCGCTGAACAGCCGGCTGCCGAGTGCATAAAGCGGATGGTCGAACACGTTCTTCACGAACAGCACGGTGCGCTCGGCCGGTGCGCCGTGCGGCAGCGTGTCGACGTAGAGGCGCCAGTTGCTCTGCAGCGGCGACGGAAACACGCGCCGCAGCGGGCCGGCGAGACGCGGGCCGAAGTGCCGGTGCCGGTAGGTGAGCGTCGTGAACGGCGTGCGGCCGCCGCGGCTCGCGAGCGTGACGCCACGCGGCACGAGGTGCGCGACGGCCGCGACATCGACGATCCACGTGCAATACACGACCTGTTCGACGTCGCTCGCGAGCTGCAGGAACGGCAGCCGCGACAGCAGCGCGCGGCGTGCGCGCAGCAGCGGGCCGCTCGCGACGATCCGGTTGGCGAGCCGGCCGGCGAGGCCGGTGGACGGGTAGACGAAGGCGTTGTCATAGCGCATGGCCGGCATTGTGCCGGGGTTGCGGCGTGCGCGGAAGAGGCGAGGTCTTTGGCCGAACCGCGTGCATTTGCCGGGCGCCGCCGCATGGTGCCGCTCGTGCGGCGGAATCCCGCCACGATTCATTCCGGCCCGGGTTCGCGCAGCTGCCGCCGCGGCACGTTCAGCCAACGCGCGATCCTCCCGCCTGCGAGTCGCCACTCGAACGGATTGCGGAAATCGAACGTGTACAGTTCGCGTCGAAGATACGGCCAGTACCCACGCAGGCTACGGGACGCCCGGGCGCGCTCGATGCGCGAGGGCCGCCACGTGTTGTGCCAGGGGAAGTTCGTCGTCACGCTCGAGCGCCGTCGTGGCAACCGGAAATTGAGCGCATACGCGTACCGCGGCTGATCCGAGAGGTTTGCCCCCGCGGCATGCAGCGTGCGCCCCGCATGCACGGTGCAGTCTCCCGGCATCAACGGACATGCCACGGCGCGCGCCGGATCGAATCCGCCAACACATTCGAGCCCATGTGCGGTCACGTCACCCCCGAGCGGACCATGCGGAAGGACGTCGTACAGATGAGATCCGGGGATGAACTGCATGCATCCGTTGTTGACCGACACGGCTTGCAGCGGAATCCAGAAGTTGACTTCGCGATGCTCGATACGCGCGTCGGTAAACGCGTCGTCCTGGTGCCACGGCGTCACGGTGCCCGTACGCGGCTGCTTCAGGAAAAAGCTGTCGCCGGCAAAACGAACCTCCGGGCCGAGCAGCGCCTGGGCGATCCTGAACGCGGCGCGGCGGATACGGAGTGTCGATAGCCGACGCTCGAAATAGGAGGCCCAGTGGAGCTGGAGCAGTTGAGGCCCGGCATCGCGCCCGTTCGTCTCGGGATAGAAATCGAACATCAGGCCCTCGGCGTAGCCTGTGCGGCCGCCGAGCAGACGATGGCCGATTTCGCGCAAGTCTTCGATTTCCGATGGGTCGATCAGCCGGTCGATAACCGCAAAGCCGTCGTGATGGAACCGGGATCGAAGATTGGCTTGCATTGGAGCCTTGACGATGAGTTCTCGGATCGCGAAGCGATGCGGATGGCCGCTGGTTTTTCGATTTTCGTATTTTCGCGCGCGGCGCTTCTGTTCGATACCTTACGTTGGCTGCCGAGCGCGGCAACCCGTACGATTTTTTCGCATCCGCCGGGCGACGCCGCACAGTGCGGCGCGTGCGAGCCATGTCGACGGCCGTCTTGACGCGCGAGGCATGCGTGCGGAGGCCGGCCGTTCGCGCGTCAGTATCCCGCCGCGCCGCCGCCTTGATCGGTGACGATCGCCACCCCCGAGCTCGTGCCGAGCCGCGTCGCGCCGGCTTCGAGCATCGCGAGCGCGGCCGCGCGGTCGCGCACGCCGCCCGACGCCTTCACGCCGAGCGTCGGCCCGACCGTCCGGCGCATCAGCGCGACATCGGCGAGCGTCGCGCCGCCGTGGCCGAAGCCGGTCGACGTCTTCACGAACGCGACGCCGAGATCGCGGCACATCTCGCACACGCGCACCTTCTCGTCGTCGGTCAGCAACCCCGTTTCGAGGATCACCTTGAGCGGCACCGTGCCGCAAGCGCGATGCACGGCGTCGATGTCGGCCTTCACGTCGTCGGCGCGGCCGCTTTTCAGCGCGCCGAGGTTGATCACCATGTCGATCTCGCCCGCGCCCGCCGCGATCGCGGCGGTGGCTTCGAATGCCTTGGCGGCGGACAGCCCCGCGCCGAGCGGAAAGCCGACGACGGCGCAGACGAGCACGCCGGTTTCGGCCAGCTCGCGCGCGGCGAGCGGCACGTTCGCCGAATTCACGCAGACCGAGTAAAAGCGATGCTCGGCCGCCTGGCGGCAGAGTTCGCGGATCTGCGCGTCGCTCGCGTCGGGCGCGAGCAGCGTGTGATCGATGGTTTGGGCGAGTTGGGCGTTGGAAAGCGGCATGTGTCAGGACTCCACGGATCGTGTGCGAAAAGGGCACACGGAAAGTTGATGTTTTCACATCGGTTTGTTACAAATACGACATTCCGGCCGGGCCTGCGCGCCCGGCACGACGAGCGACTCACGCGGCGGGCACGCAGGATACAGGCATGGAAACAAAGAAGGGCGAACGGATCAAGACATTGATGAACGTGCTGCAAGGGCAGAACGCGATTCATCTGAGGGAAGTCGCCGAGCTGTTCGGTGTGTCCGAAATGACGATCCGCCGCGATCTCGCGGACAATCCGCACGGCCTCAGCCTGATCGGCGGCTACGTGACGCGCCATTTCGCCGCGCAGCGCAGCGACATCGGCGAATACCTGATCAGCGCCGAGAACAACCGGCAGACCGAGGAAAAGCGCCGCATCGGCAAGCTGGCCGCGCAGTTCGTGACGACCGGCGACACGATCTTCGTCGACTGCGGGTCGACCACGCCGTTCATCGTCGATTTCATTCCGGACGACCTCGAATTCACGGCGGTCTGCAATTCGCTGAACGTGTTCGCGAAGCTGCAGCAAAAGCCGCATTGCAACGTGATCCTGTGCGGCGGCGCGTATCACCGCCAGAACATGGTGTTCGAATCGGTCGCCGAAACGGGCATCCTCGATTCCGTGCGCGTGTCGAAGGCGTTCATCTCGGCGGCCGGCGTGAGCGAACGCTGCGGTGTCACGTGCTTCAACTTCCACGAAGTCGATGCGAAGAAGAAGGTGATGGCGCGCGCGCAGAACCGCTTTCTGCTGGTCGACCACACGAAATTCGACGAGGTGCGCGCCGCCTATTTCGCCGAACTGACCGATTTCAACTACGTGATCTCCGATGGCCAACTGAGCCGCCGCTACGAAACGGCGATCCGCGAGCACGGGATCGCGCTCGTGACCTGATGCGGCGCGGGCGTGCGGCGCGCGCTGCGTCGCACTTTTCGTCGCGCTTTTCATCACATCACGCATCGCGGGCTTCCGCCGCGCTCAGGTAGCCGGTGACCACTTCGAAGCGGCGCGATGCGCGCGGCGCCAGTGCTGCGACGTGGCCCCTGCGGCGTTCGGCTTCGTAACCCTCCGGCTCGCAGGTCGACGGCAGCGCGAACGCGGCGACCTGCTGATCCGCGTTGTGCAGGACCCAGCGCGTCGCATGCGGGAATTGCGTGGGGCGGTACGCGGTGTGGAACGCGCCGCCGTCCGGATGCGCGAGCCGGAAATGCGCGACGCCGTCGGCATCCGTTGCCACGTCGTTCATGAAGAACACGATCTCCGGGTCGTACAGCGCGGGCGCATCGAGCGTCGCGAGCCGCGCCGGTTCGCGCGCGAGCGTGGCCGTGTAGTCGCGCCACGCGGCGGTCGGCTTCACGTGCGCGGGCACGCTGTCGCGCAGCCGCATGCCGCCGGGCGGCAGCGACTGAACGAAGCGGCCGCCCGGCACGTACGCGTAGTTCAGGTGGGCCATGTACATCAGGTCCATCGGCGTGCCGCCGAGGTTCGTCACCTCCATCGCGATCGTCATCCGCGCATCGTGCTCGGCCAGCCGCACCGACGGACGCGCGACGTAGTGGCTGCCGAAGCCCTGCACGTATTCGTATTCGCCGGTCACCTCGACCGTCGCGCCGCGCGCGTCCGTGCCGACGACGAGGCTTGCGCGGTCCATCGGCGCGCACGGCATCTCGCCGTGCAGCGCGTGCGTGTCGTCCGGCCCCGGGCAGCCGTTGCGCAGCAGCCCGCTGTGGAACATGAAGCAGCCGTACGTATCGATGATCGACGCCGCGCGCTTCGGCTGCCGGAACATGTGCTTCATCGTCAGGTCGCGGCCGTCGAATTCGGCGGCCCAGATCATCTGGCCGAGATACGGCAGCACGACGAGATGGCCGCGGCGGTTCTCGAGCTTCAGCGCCTCGACGCCGGACGGATAGGCGAACGCGGTGACGGTGAGGCCGTCGGTGCGGTACAGCGTGCGCGGCGCTTCGCGGAAGTCGTCGCGCCGCAGTTCGATCTCGCCGCGCATGGTCAGGCTCCCGACGTGTTGCGCGTCGCGGCGTAGCGCGCGGACGCATGACCGTCGGCCGCCGCGTCGGGCGTCGCCGCCGGCAGGTGGCGCAGGCAGTAGAAGCCGTAGTACACGATCACGACGAAGCACAGCAGCGGCACGACGAACGCGAGCTGCATGTTGCCGCCGGTGTGATCGGAGATCAGCCCCTGGATCAGCGGGACGACCGCGCCGCCGACGATGCTCATCACGAGGATCGAGCCGCCGTATTCGGTGTCCTTGCCGAGGCCGTCGATCGTCAGCCCGTAGATCGTCGGCCAGCACGGGCCGAGGAAGATGCTCACGCACACGGCCGCATACACGGCGGTGATGTTGTGCACGCTGATCGTGTACGCGAGCAGTGCGATGCACAGGATGCCGTAGACGATCAGCACCTTGGCCGGGCCGACGCGCTTCATCACGAGCGTCGCGATCAGCTTGCCGACGAAGAACGCGAAGAAGGTCGCGAGCAGGTAGCGCGACGCGCCGCGCTCGGTGAGGCCGCCGATCTGCATCGCGAGCCGGATCGTGAAGCTCCACACGCCGACCTGCGCGCCGACATACAGGAACTGCGCGACGACGCCCGCGACGAAGCGCCGGTTGCCGAACAGGCGCGCGAGCGTGCCGCGTGCGTCGATTCGATGCGTGACGGTACCCGCCCCATTGCCCTTGCACGCCGGATAGGGCGTAAGCGCGAACACGATGAACACCGCGACGAGCACGACGATCAGCCACTTGTACGGCTCGAGCGTGGCCTGGATCATCGCGAGCTGGTGCGTGTGCGCGTCGGCGGCCGACATCGCCGCGAGCTGCGCGTGCGACGCGTCGCCTTCCTTGAAGATCAGGAAACTGCCCATGTAGACGCCGGCCATCGCGCCGAACGGATAGAACGTCTGCGAGATGTTCAGCCGCCGCGTGCTGGTGTCGCGCGGGCCCATCAGCGTCGAATACGAGTTCGACGCCGTTTCGAGGAACGACAGGCCCGCGGCGATCACGAACAGCGCGACGAGGAACATCCCGTACTTCGCCATCGACGCGGCCGGGAAGAACAGCAGGCAGCCGGTCGTGTAGAGCAGCAGGCCGACGAGGATCGTCGTCTTGTAGCTGAACTTCTTCACGACGGTCGCGGCCGGAATCGCGAGGAAGAAGTAGCCGAGATAGAACGCGGACTGCACGAATGCCGATTCGAAATCGGACAGGAAGAACGATTTCTTGAACTGCGCGATCAGCACGTCGTTCAGGTTCGCGGCGGTGCCCCACAGCGCGAACAGGCAGCACAGCAGCGTGAACGCGAAGAGGGGCGTGCGATTCAGGTAATAGTCGTCGGGGGCGTGTTCGATCCGGGTTCGGCTCATGGGTGTCTCCTTCCCAATGTCTCGTCGATGAAGGCGCCGGTCAGAAGCCGGCGTCGCGGAGGAAGCGTTCGAACGTCGCGGCGTCGGCGTACGACTTCTGCGTGCCGAGGCCCGTGACCGAATGCGCGGCGTACGCGGACGCGTAGCGCATCGCATCGACCGCGTCGTGCGACGCGGCATAGCAGCGCGCGAAGCAGCCGATATACGCGTCGCCGGCGCCCGTCGTGTCGCGCGCGTCGACCGGGACGCCCGGCACGTGCTGCACGCCGTCGCGCGACACCAGCAGCGAACCGTTGCTGCCGAGCGTGACGAGCACGTGCCTGAGCCCGCGTGCGACCAGCGCTTCGGCGGCGCGGGTCGCGCTCTCGCGCGAATCGACCGGCATACCCGACACGATCGCGAGCTCGGTTTCGTTCGGCACGAAGAATTCGACGGAACGGATGCGTTCGAAATCGAGGTCGGCGACCGCCGGCGCGGGGTTCAGCAGCACCGGAATGCCGTGCCGCGCGCCGAATTCGATCGCGTGATAGACGGTATCGAGCTCGATCTCGAGCTGCAGCACGATCAGCGCGCATTCGGCGAGCATCGGCGCGGCCGCGTCGATGTCGGCCGGCTGCAGGTGGCGGTTCGCGCCCTTGACGATCAGGATGCTGTTGCTCGAATCGGGCTCGACGAAGATCGGCGCAACGCCGCTCGGCACGCCGGCGACCTTGCGCACGTGCGTGGTGTCGATGCCTTCGCGCTCGAAGTTGCGGATCGTGTTGTCGGCGAACACGTCGTCGCCGACCTTCGTGACCATCACGACGCGCGCGCCGAGGCGGGCGGCCGCGACGGCCTGGTTCGCGCCCTTGCCGCCGCAGCCGAGCTCGAAGTTCGGGGCCTCCAGCGTTTCGCCCCGGGCGGGCATGCGCGCGACATAGGTCACGAGGTCGACCATGTTGCTGCCGATGACGGCGATTGTCTCCATCTGCGTCTCTTCCTTGGTATGGGTGCGCCGCGCGCACGTGGTCGGCGGCGGGTCGCGACAGGTGATAATAAAATCACATTGAATGTGAAAATGCAATCCTATGATGTTAGGAGGGTCACTTTCGGCCGGCGGCCATCGCGCGAAGACAGGGTGTGCGGCCTCATGGCCAGGTTGTGTTAGCGAATCTCGGCCAACAATGTCAGTAATGCACTCGAGAGGGCTTCGGGTTGCTCCGCGGGAATGCTGTGGCCGCAGCCCTCACTCCTTCGTCGTGTTGGCCGATGGCAATTTCCGACGCGTGAAAGGCCGCATGGCGATTGCGCAGCCGGCTGCTCGTCAGGACTGCGCGCACAGGTCGGACGGGACGGGAATTCGCCGCCCGGCTCCGCAACCGCACGCCAGGCTGACCGGCTGATTACGGTTTTGTCATCTACGCCATTCGCGCTTGCACGCAGCGGTGCCGCGTCGCCGTTTCCCGGTAACATCGCCGGATGTCCCCACGAATGCGACGGAGCCGGCCATGCGCATCCTGATAGTCGAAGACGAACCGAAGACGGGCGCGTACCTGAAGAAGGGGCTCGAGGAATCGGGTTTCAGCGTCGATCTCGCGAAGGACGGCGGCGAAGGGCTGACGCTCGCGCAGGAAGAGCGTTACGACGTGATCGTGCTCGACGTGATGCTGCCCGTGCTCGACGGCTGGGCCGTGCTCAAGCGGCTGCGCGACACGCACACGACGCCGGTGCTGTTCCTGACCGCGCGCGACGACGTGCAGGACCGCGTGCACGGCCTAGAACTCGGTGCCGACGACTACCTCGTGAAGCCGTTCGCGTTCGTCGAGCTGCTCGCCCGCATCCGCACGCTCGCGCGTCGCGGGCCGCCGCGCGAGACCGAGCACCTCGCGGTCGGCGATCTGGAAATCGACGTGGTGCGCCGCCGCGTGAAGCGCGGCGCGACGCGGATCGACCTCACGCCGCGCGAATTCTCGCTGCTGCAACTGCTCGCGCGCCGGCAGGGCGAGGTGCTGAGCCGCACGCAGATCGCGTCGTACGTGTGGGACATGAATTTCGACAGCGACACCAACGTCGTCGAGGTCGCGATCCGGCGCCTGCGCGCGAAGATCGACGACGCGTTTCCGGTCAAGCTGATCCATACCGTGCGCGGCGTCGGCTACGTGCTCGAACCCAAGGACGACGCATGACGCGCCCGCGCTCGCTGGCCGCGACGCTCGCGCTCGCGTTCGCCGCGACCACGTTGGCCGCGTTCGCGCTCGTCGGCGCGTATGTGTATGCGGGACTCGAGCGGCAGGTGAACACGCAGGACGATCTCGACATCTTGCTGGCCGCGCGCCACACGCGCCGGCTCGCGGGCGAACTCGAGTCGCTCGATGCGGCGCGTGCGCACGCCGAGCGGCTGACGAGCCAGGTGCTGGGCAACGAGGCGCTGTCGATGGCCGTCGTCGATGCGGAGGGCGACGTGCTCGCGCGCCACAACGTCCGGCTCGCCGCGCTCGACGATGCGCCTGCCGCCGCATCGGTTCCGCTGGCCGACGCGCAACTGTTCGCGCCGCATTCGGTGCCGGTTCCCGCGAACGACCGGATCACGGCCGACCGGCTCGTCACGTGGACCGCCGACGGCGGCACGCCGATGCGCGGCGTCGTGATCGAGGCCGTGCTCGGCGACCGCACACCGATCCGCATCGCGATCGCGCGCAACATGCGCGACCGCGCCAATCTGCTCGACGGCTACCGCGACCGGCTCAAGCTCGCCGGCGGGCTCGGCGCGCTGTTCGCGCTGCTGCTCGGCTACTGGCTGATCCGCAAGGCGCTCGCGCCGCTGCGCGAGATCGTCGACGACACCGGCCGGATCACGGTCGACAAGCTCGACACGCGGCTCGACGCGTCGCGCGCGCCGCCCGAGCTGCGCGCGCTCGTCGATGCGCAGAACGCGATGCTCGGGCGCCTGCAGCAGGCGTTCGCGCATCTGTCGCAATTCAGCGCCGATCTCGCGCACGACCTGCGCACGCCGCTGAACAACATGCGCGGCGCCACCGAAGTCGCGCTCGCGCGGCCGCGTTCGGTCGACGAGTACCAAACGCTGCTCGAATCGAATCTCGAGGAATACGACCGTCTCGCACGGATGATCGAGAACGTGCTGTTTCTCGCGCGCGCCGAGCATCCGAGTTTCGTCACGCGGCAGCGCGCGTTCGACGTGCGCGAAGAACTCGAGCGCATCGCCGAGTATTTCGAAGGGCTCGCCGACGAAGCGGGCTCGACGTTGCGCGTCGACGGGCACGGGCAACTGACCGCCGATGTCGAGCTGTTTCGCCGCGCGGTCGGCAACCTGCTCGCGAACGCGCTGCGTTACACGCCGGCCGGCGGCGTCATCACGCTCGCCGTCGACGAAACGCCGGATGCAGTACGCGTCGTCGTCGAGAATCCGGGGGAGCCGATCGATCCTGTATTGCTGCCGCGGATCTTCGACCGGTTCGTGCGCGGCGATCCCGCGCGCAGCGGCGGTGCGCCGGGCGGCACGGCCGGGCTCGGCCTCGCGATCGTGCGCTCGGTGATGGAACTGCACGGCGGCACCGCGCAGGTCGAAAGCGACGCGCGCGGCACGCGGTTCGTGCTCATGTTCAACCGGCCGACGGCTGCGTGACGGCGGCGGGTTCGGGTCGCGCGGTTGCTGCGGCGTCCTTCTTGCCGATGTTCGATTCCGCGTCTGAGCCTGCGCTCGCGCTCACCTGCCAGCCACCACCCAACGCCTTCAGCAACCCGACTTCAGCCTCGATCCGGCGTGCGTCGATCTGATCGGCCGTGCGCCGGTTCGTCAGCGCGATCGTCTGCGCGGTCACCACGTCCAGATAGCTGACGGCGCCGGCGTTGAAGCGATTCGTCGTCAGCCGCAGCGACAGGTCGGCCGCGTCGGTCGCGCGCTGCTGGCTGCCGGCTTCGGACGCGAGTGCATCGAGCGCCGACAACTGGTCCTCGACCTGCTGGAACGCGACGAGCACCGTTTGCCGGTAATCGGCCACCGCGCCGTCGTATTGCGCATGCGCGCCGCGCAGCGACGCGCTGCGGCGGCCGCCGTCGAACAGCGTGCCGGCGAGTTGCGGGCCGAGCGACCAGAACAGGCTCGGCGCGGCGAGCCACGGCGCGAAGAACGAACTTTCGAGGCCGGCGCTCGCTGATAGCACCAGATCGGGGAAGAACGCGGCCCGCGCCTCGCCGATCTGCGCGTTCGCGGCCGCCACGCGACGCTCGGCAGCCGCGATGTCGGGCCGGCGCTCCAGCAGTTGCGACGGCACGCCGGCCGGAATGGCCGGCACGTGGAACGCCTGCACGCGCGGCGGCAGCGCGAACGTCGACGCGCTCTCGCCGACGAGCGTCGCGATCGCGTGCTGCAACTGCGCACGCGACGCATCGATATCGGTGTCCTGCGTGCGCGTCGATTCGAGCTGGGTCTCGGCTTGCGCGACCGCCGACGCGTCGATCGCACCCGCGGCGAGTTGCTGCTTGAGCAGAGTCAGCGCGTCGGCGTACGCGCGTACCGAGTCGTCGAGCAGTTGCTTCTGCGTGTCGAGCGAGCGCAGTGCGAAATAGTCGGTCGCGAGTTCGGCTGTGACCGACAGCTTCACGGCCTGCAGGTCGGCCGCGCTCGCGGCGGCGTTCGCCTGGGCGCCCGTCACCGCGTTGCGCACGCGGCCGAACAGGTCGGGCTCCCAGCTCGCGGCCACGCCCGCCTGGTAGTCGGGCGTCGTCTTGCCGGCGAGCGACGATCCGAGCCGGTTCTGCGACACGCGCGCGCGGCTCTGCGCGGCGCCGGCCGTGATCGTCGGCAGGAACCCGGCGTGCTGATAGTCGACCATCGCGCGGGCCTGTTGCAGGTCGGCGACGGCTTTCTTCACCGTCTGGTTCGACACGTCGACGCGCGCTTCGAGCGCGTTCAGATCGGCGTCGTCGAACACGGTCCACCACGCGCCGCGCGCGGCGGCGTCGGCCGGCATCGCGACGTGCCAGCCGGCTTGCCCGGCAGATGCTGCCGGTGCGCCCGCGTAGTGCGCGGGCACCGCGACGGCGGGCGGCGAATAGGGCGGCAGCGTCGAGCACGCGGTCAGTGCGGCGGCGGCGCCGAGCGCGACGATGCGGCGAGCGAACGGGAGCGGATGAGGAAGGCGCATGGCAAGTATCTCGTGAGTCGTCGTCGATGGGTCAGCCGCGGGCGGGCGCTGGAGCGGGTGTCGACGCGGCAGGTGCGACGCCGGCTGCGCGCAGCGGCGGCACGTTGTGCACACCGGTCGCGGACGCTGGTTGCGCGGCCTGCGCGGCCTGCGCGGACGAAGCAGACGAAGCCGCAACCGGCGCCGCATCGTGCGAAGTCGACACGATCTTCACGGCTTCCCCGGCCGTGATCGCATCGCCCGGGTTGTCGATCACACGATCGGTCGCCGCGAGCCCCGCGACGATCTCCACGCGCGTGCCGAAATCCCGCCCGATCTGCACGGTCTTCAGCGCGGTTTGCCCGTTCGCGCCGACGGTGGCGACCGTCACGCCGTTCGGGCGGAACAGCAGCGCGCTCACCGGCAGCTCGAGCGCCGGCGCCGCACTCGGCACGACGAGATGTGCCTGCGCATACGCACCCGGCATCAGCGCGCCGTCGCGGTTGTCGACGTCGATCTCGACGCGCAGCGTGCGCGTGACGGGATCGATCGCGCCCGCGCTGCGCGCGACATGCGCGGCAAACCGCCGCCCCGGATACTGCGGCGTCGTCAGGTAGACGGAGGTGCCGGTCGATACGCCGGTCGCGCTGTCCTGCGGCACGTCGACGAACACGCGCAGCGTGTCCGTCTGTTCGAGATGGAACAGTTCCCCGGACAGGCCCGGGCTGCCCGGCGTGCCGCCCGCCGTGACCAGCGTGCCGACGTCGACGTTGCGCGCGGTGATCACGCCGTCGAACGGCGCGGTGACGGACTCGTACGACACGAGTTCGGCAAGGTGCGCGACGTTCGCCTGGGCGGATGCGAGCATCGCGCGCTTCGCGTTCATGTCCGCGACCTTCGTGTCGGTGTCCTGCTGCGACACCGACTGCGTTTTCAGCATGTCCTGCCAACGCTGCGCGGTGGATTTCGCATAGTCGTAGTTCGCCTGCGCGCTCGCTTCGTCGGCGCGCGCCTGGCGCAACTGCGCATCGAGATCGGGCGCCGAGATCTGCGCGAGCGTCTGGCCGGCCTTCACGTGCGTGCCGAGATCGACGCTCCAGTGCGCGATATAACCGCTCGTGCGCGCATAGATCGACGCGTCCGCATAGGGCGCCACCGAGCCGGGCAACGTCAGCGTCTGGTCGGCCGGCGCCGCGCCGGGCACGATGACCGACACCGGCAGAGCCTGCTGCGCGGCGACCTGCGCACGTTGCGCGGCGCGTGCCTCGATCCGCGGCACGATGCCGAGCGCGAGCAGCGCGGCGGCGAGCGCGACGGCCGCGAGCGGCACGGCCAGCTTGCGGCCGCGGCGGGGCGGCGGCGTATCGGAGGCGGCGCCGCGCGCGGCGGGCGGCACGGCTGCGGCCACGGTGGCCGCTTCGGCGGCGGGCGGCGGGGCGACGGGTTCGATCGAGTCGTTCATGATGGGTCCGGGGTCGGGCGAATCGAAGGATGAGAAGGGGCGGGCGTCCGCGCTCAACGCAGCGCCGGCGTATCGGGTGCGTGCTGCGCGTGCCATGCTGCCGCGGCGTCGCGACGCCGCGCGAGCCACGCGTGGACGAAGCCGAACAGCACCGGCACGAACAGCAGCGTCGACACCGTGCCGAACGCGAGGCCGCCGATCACCGCGCGGCCGAGCGGCGCATTCTGCTCGCCGCCGTCGCCGAGGCCGAGCGCCATCGGCAGCATGCCGATCAGCATCGCGAGCGCGGTCATCACGACGGGCCGGAAGCGGGCGAAGCCGGCGTCGAGCGCTGCCTGCCACGGCGGCTCGCCGCCCGCGAGCAGTTCGCGCGCCGCGTTCACGACGAGAATGCTGTTCGCGGTCGCGATGCCGATGCACAGGATCGTGCCGGTCAGCGCGGGCACCGACAGCGTGGTGCGCGTGACGAACAGCATCCATGCGATGCCGGCGAGCGATGCCGGCAGCCCGCCGACGATCACGAGCGGATCGAGCCACGACTGGAAGTTCACGACCATCAGCAGGTAGACCAGCGAGATCGCGAGCGCGAGGCCACCGAGCAGGCCCGTGAACGACTCGTGCATCGCCTGCACCTGGCCGCGCAGCACGATCGACGCGCCGGGCGGCAGTTGCGCGCGCGCGGCGTCGACGAGCTTCGTCACGTCGCCCGTGACGCCGCCGAGATCGCGGCCCTGCACCGACGCGAAGATGTCGAGCACCGGCTGCACGTTGTAGTGCGACACCACGGCCTGCTGCGTCGCGCGCGAGAACGAGCCGAGCGCGCCGAGCAGGTTCTGCGCGGGCGCACCCGCGGCCGGGCCGCCGGCCGGCGTCTGCGGCGAGCGGGCGGTGCCGGCGGGCAGCGGCACGTTCGCGAGCGACTGCAGCGAATTCACCGTGTATTGCGGCGTCTGCACGAGCACCGGGTAGCTGACGCCGTTGCGCGGATCGAGCCAGAAGTTCGGCGTCGTCTGCGAGCTGCCGGACAGCGCGATCAGCAGGTTCTGCGCGACGTCGCGCTGTTCGAGGCCGGCCTGGATCGCCTTCGTGCGATCGACGTTCACGTTGATCGCCGGTTCGTCGCCGGGCTGCTGGATGCGCGCGTCGACGAGCCCGCGCACGCCGCGCAGCTTCGCGAGCAGCGCATTCGCGACCGCACGGTTCTGGTCGAGCTTGTTGCCGACGATCTGGATGTCGATCGGCGCGGGCAGCCCGAAGTTGAGGATCTGGCTGACGATGTCGGCCGGCAGGAACGCGAACGTCACGCCGGGGAACGCCTGCGCGAGCACGTTGCGCAGCTTCGCGACGTATGCGGCCGTCGACGCGTGATCCGGTTTGAGCGTGACGAGCACATCGGCGTCCTCGGTGCCGATCGGGTCCGACGAGTCGTACGTGAGGTTGATCCCGCTCACCGGCACGCCGATGTTGTCGAGCACGCCCGCGAGCTGGTTCGCCGGAATCACGCCGCGGATCTTCGCTTCGACTTCGTCGGTCAGCCGCGCGGTTTCCTCGATCCGCGTGCCGGTCGGCGCGCGCAGATGCAGGCGGATCTCGCCGGTGTCGACCGACGGGAAGAAGTCCTGCCCGGCGAACGCGTAGAGGCCCGTCGATGCGACGCAGGCGAGCAGAAACGCGGCCGCGAAGCGGCGGCGGCGCGCGATCGCCGCCGACAGCAGTGCGCGATAGCGCAGCCGCACGGCCTCGAAGCGATGCTCGAACGCGGCCTGGAAACGCGCCACATGCACGAGGGGCGCGAATACGCCGCGCGGCGGCCGGCCGCTGCCTTTGGCGCGCATCAGCGCCATCGCGAGCGTCGGTACCAGCGTGCGCGAGAAGAAGTACGACGCGATCATCGCGAAGATCACGGCCTCGGCGAGCGGCACGAACAGATAGCGCGCGACACCCGTGAGCAGGAACATCGGCACGAACACGATGCAGATCGACAGCGTCGACACGAAGGTCGGCACCGCGATCTCTCCCGAGCCAGTCAGGATGGCCTCCTCGAGCGGCGCGCCGAGCTCGAGATGATGCGTGATGTTCTCGATCGCGACGGTCGCGTCGTCGACGAGAATGCCGACTGCGAGCGCGAGCCCGCCGAGCGTCATGATGTTGATGGTCTGGCCGAGCGCGGACAGCGCGAGCAGCGATGTGAGCACCGCGAGCGGGATCGTGATCGCGATGATCAGCGTTGCGCGCCAACTGCCGAGGAACAGCAGGATCATCAGAGCGGTCAGGCACGCGGCGATCAGCGCTTCGCGCACGACGCCCTGGACCGCCGCCTTCACGAACACGGACTGATCGTCGAGCGGCGCGATGTGCAGCGCCTTCGGCAGCCCGGCCGCGATCTTCGGCAGCATCGCCTTCACCTGGTCGATGATCGTCAGCGTCGATGCGCTGCCGGTCTTCTCGACCGTCAGCAGCGCCGCGCGCTTGCCGTCCACCCGCACGATGTTGGTCTGAGGCGCGTAGCCGTCGCGAACGTGCGCGACGTCGCGCACGTACACGACGTTGCCGCCGATCGTCTTCACCGGCAGGTCGTTCAGCGCGGCGACCGTCTGCGTGCTGCCGTTCATCTGCACGTTGTATTCGTGCGTGCCGATCTTCGCGGTGCCGCCCGGCAGGATCAGGTTCTGCGCGTTGATCGCGTTGACGACGTCGATCGGCGCGAGCCCCTTCGCCTGCAGCGCGCGCGTATCGAGATCGACGACGATCTGGCGGATCTTGCCGCCGAACGGCAGCGGCACGGCCGCGCCCTGGACGGTGGCCAACTGCGTGCGGATGAAGCTGTTGCCGAGGTCGTACAGCTGCTGCTCGGCGAGCGTGTCGCTCGACAGCCCGAGCTGCAGGATCGGCACCGTCGACGCGTTGTACGTGATGATGTTCGGCGGCAGTGTGCCGGGCGGCAGGATGCGCAGGATCGACGCGGCGTTGCTCGCGGCTTCCGCGATCGCGCGATTGATGTCGGCGCCCGGGTGGAAGAAGATCTTCACGACCGACACGCCGTTCAGCGACTGCGACTCGATGTGCTCGATGTCGTCGACGTCGGACGTGAGCGCGCGTTCGTAGTTCGACGTGATCCGCTTGGCCATGTCCTCCGCGGAGAAGCCGTTGTACGACCAGACGATGCTGACGACCGGAATGTCGATGCTCGGAAAGATGTCCGTCGGCGTGCGCAGCAGCGCGAGCGGCCCCGCGATGAAGATCAGCAGCGCGAGTACGACGAACGTGTAGGGCCTGCGTAACGCCAGCCGGACGATCCACATGATGGTGCTCCTCGAAGCAGGGCTCGGATGCGCATTCGATGCGACGAGCACGCAGTCTGCCGGCGCGGCGTTGACCCGACCCTGACTCGAGGATTACGAAACCGTTATCTGTGCGGGCGCACGGGTGCGTGGCGACTGACCGGCGCCGCCGCCCGGATAACAAAACCGTAATCGAAGCCTCACCTTCAGGAAAGCGCGCGAATCGCAGAATGCATCCAACTCTTCATCGCATCGATGGGGAGCGGATGTCCGGCCTGATCTGCGGACGCGAACACGCCATCTTTGAGAGGTGAACATCATGAACAACCTGATTCGTGCAGTCCTGCTGTCCTGCGCACTGAGCGCGCCGATCGTCGCATTTGCGCAAACCACCGACCATGCGGTCACACGGGCCGACGTGCGCGCCGATCTCGTCCGCGTCGAAAAGGCCGGTTATCGGCCCATCGGCAGCGATCCGTACTATCCCGAAGACATCCAGGCCGCGGAAGCGAAGGTCGTCGCGCAGCAAGCGCAATCGGCCGCCGCACGGCCGAGCGTCGCCGCCAAGACCGCCGCGCCGTCGTTCGCATCGCTCGCGTCGCTCGACACGCAGCCGTTGTACGAGCATCACTGAACGCGGTGGTCGACCGCCGTCCGCGGCCCGACGGCGGATCGTTCAACGGACGGCGCGCATGCCGCCGCGCGTCAGTTCTCGCCTTTCTCGAGCACGTTCTGCGTGAGCGTGATCGACGGAATCGTCGGCTTGAGCAGCGCGCGGCGCGCGCGGCGGCTCAGCCACTTCCAGCCGGCCACGAGCAGCAGCGCGACCAGCGGGATCGACGCGATCGTCCACGTCCCGTTCGGATAGTCGAACGCCATCAGCACCAGCACGCCGAGCAGGAACAGCAGCGTGAGCCACGACGTGACGGGCGCGCCCGGCATCCTGAACGATACGTCCTCGACCTCGCCGCGCCTGACCGCGGCGCGGAACTTCATCTGGCACACGACGATGAAGCCCCAGGTGCTGATGATGCCGAGCGACGCGATGTTCAGCACGATCTCGAACACGCTCGACGGCACGAGATAGTTGAGCAGCACGCCGACCACGTAGATCGCGACCGTCACCAGAATGCCCGCGTACGGCACCGATTGCCCGCTCATTCGCGCGAGGAACGCGGGGGCGGAGCCGCCCATCGACAGCGAACGCAACACGCGCCCCGTCGAATACAGGCCGGAGTTGAGGCTCGACAGCGCGGCCGTGAGCACCACCAGGTTCATCACCGAGCCGATGCCCGGCACGCCGAGCGCGCCGAAGAACGTGACGAACGGGCTCTGGCCCGCCTTGTACGCGCTCCACGGCAGCAGGCAGACCAGCAGCACGACCGATGCGACGTAGAAGATCGCGATGCGCCAGATCACGTTGTTGATCGCGCGCGGCAGCACCTTGCGCGCGTCCTTGCATTCGCCGGCGGCCGTGCCGACCAGTTCGACGCCCGCGAACGCGAACACCACGCCCTGCACCAGCACCAGCGCCGGCATCAGCCCGTGCGGGAAGAACCCGCCGTTGTCGGTGATCAGATGCATGCCGGTGCCATGGCCGGCCACCGGCATGCCCGTGCCGAGAATCGCCGCGCCGATGACGAGAAACAGCACGATCGCGGCGACCTTGATCAGCGCGAACCAGAACTCCATCTCGGCGAACCACTTCACGCCGATCAGGTTCATCGTCGCGACGATGCACAGCGCGACGAGCGCGAAGATCCATTGCGGCACGGCCGCGAACGGCGCCCAGTAATGCATGTAGAGCGCGACGGCGGTGATGTCGACGATGCCGGTCATCGCCCAGTTCAGGAAGTACATCCAGCCGGCGACGAACGACGCCTTTTCGCCGAGGAATTCGCGCGCGTACGACACGAAGCTGCCGCTGCTGGGGCGATGCATCACCAGTTCGCCGAGCGCGCGCAGGATCAGGAACGAAAATGCGCCGCAGACCAGATAGACGATCGCGAGCGCCGGGCCGGCGGCCTGCAGCCGGGCGCCGGCCCCGAGAAACAGCCCGGTGCCGATCGCCCCGCCGATCGCGATCATCTGCACCTGTCGATTGCCGAGGGTCTTGTGATAGCCGGCTTCGTGCGATTCGAGCCAGCTGCGTTTGTCGGTTTCGCCGGTTGTCGACGGGTCGGGAATCGATGCCATGACGGTATCCTCGCGCACGGATGGGATTGAATTCATCCCGATCGCGGGACGATCGGGACCACCGGTACCGGAGGGCCAGCGCGCGGAATCGGGCACGTCCCTCCTGATTGCGATTCGCCGGGCGTGGCGAACGGCACGGTACGTCGCGAACGTATGCAGCCGTAATTCCCGCCACAAACGGAATGCAAATTTGGACTGGGCGTGTTCGAATCCGCGCATAACGGCCGCGGCGACGGGCGAACCGGTTAGGTAATTTGGTGCGCCGGCGCGCACTGCGGGGGCAATCGTTACCGACGGCGCCGGTTCATGCACCGAAATGAGGAATTCGGTTCGTCGTAAGGTTGCCGAAATTTCCGCCTCAAGCTGGTGCGGCAAGCGTTTCACGGCAATGGCCCGGTTTTTGCTGGAGTGGTGTCGGCCGCGCAATCGTTGCGCGCAGCCCGACGACATACCAGACAAGGAAGATTCACCGTGAGCCCGACGACCCGACCGTTCCCCCGACGCACCTGGCTGGCTGCGCTGCTCGCCGCCCCCGTGATCGCGCTGTTCGCCGCCGCGCCGGCCCATGCCGATGCGCTCGACACCATCGCGAAAAACGGTACGCTGCGCGTCGCGGTGCCCGAGGACTATCCGCCGTTCGGGTCGGTCGGCACGGACATGCAGCCGCAAGGCTACGACATCGACATGGCAGGACTCCTCGCCAAGTCGCTCGGCGTCAAGCTGAAGCTGGTGCCTGTGAACAGCGCGAACCGGATTCCGTACCTGACGACCAACAAGGTCGACATGGTGATCTCGTCGCTCGGCAAGACCCCGGAGCGCGAGAAGGTCATCGACTTCTCGACCGCGTACGCACCGTATTTCCAGGGCGTGTTCGGGCCGTCCGACGTGAAGGTGAGCGCGCCGGCCGACCTCACCGGCAAGACGGTCGGCGCCACGCGCGGCGCGCTCGAGGAGATCGCGCTGTCGCAGCTCGCGCCGAACGCGACGATCAAGCGCTTCGAGGACAACAACGCGACGATCCAGGCGTTCCTGTCGGGGCAGGTCCAGTTGATCGCGGCCGGCAACATCGTCGCGGCGGCGATTCTCGCGAAGAATCCGCCGCGCCGCCCCGAGGTGAAGTTCGTGATCAAGAATTCGCCGTGCTTCGTCGGCGTCAACAAGAACGAACCGCGCCTGCTCGCGAAGATCGACGATGCGATCGCGCATGCGAAGCAGGACGGCTCGCTGGGCGAGATGTCGCGCAAGTGGCTCGGCCAGCCGTTGCCGGCCGGACTGTGACGCATCGCCGTGTCGCCTGATATGTCGCCGCGGCCGGGGTGCCCGGCGTGGCGCGTGTCGTTGTCCGAACCCGAATTCATCTCCTTCCCATGAGCTACCAGCTTCAATTCGGCGAACTGTCCGAGTACGTCGGCGTGTTCGCGAGCGGCGCGGCGATCACGCTCGCGCTGACCGCGGTCGCGACCGTGCTCGGCGTGGCGGTCGGCGTGCTCGGCGCGGCCGCGTACAGCGCCGACGCGCGCGCGGCCGTGCGCTTGCGCCCGCTGATCGGCGCGTACGTCGAGGCGATTCGCAATACGCCGTTCGTCGTCCAGCTGTTCTTCATCTTCTTCGGCTTGCCGGCGCTCGGCGTGCACATCGACGAATACACGGCCGCGATCCTCGCGATGACGCTCAATCTCGGCGCGTACTCGGTCGAGATCGTGCGCGCGGGCGTGGCCGCCGTGCCGAAAGGGCATCTGGAGGCCGCGTCCGCGCTGGCGATGTCGCGTGCGCAGATGCTGCGCCACGTCGTGCTGCCGCAGGCGCTCGCCAAGGTGTTTCCCGCGCTGTCGAGCCAGATCGTGATCACGATGCTCGGCTCGGCCGTCGTGTCGCAGATCTCGGTGGCCGACCTGACCTACGCGGCCAGCTACATTCAGTCGCGCAACTTCCGCGCGTTCGAGACGTACTTCGTGATCACGCTCGCGTATCTGGCGATGGCGCTGCTGCTGCGCGCCACGCTCGGCGCGATGGGCCGCCGCCTGTTCACCCGCCGCGTGCGAGGTGCGCGATGACCGATTTCACGTTGGGGCAGATTCTCGCGAACCTGCTGCTGGCCGCGCGCTGGACGATCGTGCTGTCGATCGTGTCGTTCGTGACGGGCGGCCTCGTCGGCCTCGGGCTGCTCGTGATGCGCGTGTCGGGCTCGACGGTGCTGCGCGGCATCGCGAAGCTCTATATCGAAGTGTTTCAGGGTACCCCGTTGCTGATGCAACTGTTTATCGTGTTCTTCGGCCTGCCGCTCGTCGGGCTCGACGTGCCGCCGTGGGTCGCGGCCACGGCGGGGCTCACGTTCTTCACCAGCGCGTATCTGGCCGAGATCTGGCGCGGCTGTGTCGAGGCCGTGCCGAAAGGGCAGTGGGAGGCGTCGGCCAGCCTGGCGATGAGCTACGTCGAGCAATTGCGTCACGTGATCCTGCCGCAGGCCGCGCGCATCGCGATCGCGCCGACGGTCGGTTTCGGCGTGCAGGCCGTGAAGGATACGGCGCTGGTGTCGATCATCGGCTTCACCGAGCTGACGAAGGTCGGCATCGCGATCTCGAACGCGACGTTCCGGCCGTTCGTCGTGTATGGCCTCGTCGCGCTGATCTATTTCGCGCTCTGTTATCCGCTTACCCGTTATGCGCGCACGTTGCAAAGGAGATGGCATGCCGCTCGTTGAAACCCGGGGTCTCGAAAAGAACTTCGGCACCCATCATGTGCTCAAGGGCATCGATTTCTCCGTCGAGCGCGGGCAGGTCGTCTCGATCATCGGCCGCAGCGGCTCGGGCAAGAGCACGCTGCTGCGCACGCTCAACGGGCTCGAGAGCATCGACGCGGGCACGATTTCGGTCGACGGCGAACGCGTCGATGCGCGGCACGCGGACCTGCGCGCGCTGCGGCTGAAGGTCGGCATGGTGTTCCAGCAGTACAACCTGTTTCCGCACCTGAGCGCCGGGCAGAACGTGATGCTCGCGCAGTCGGTGGTGAAGAAGGCGCACCGCCAGCAGGCGCGCGCGATCGCCGAACTGATGCTCGAGCGCGTCGGCCTCGGCGACAAGTTCGACGCGTTTCCGGAACAGCTGTCGGGCGGCCAGCAGCAGCGCGTGGCGATCGCGCGGGCGCTCGCGATGAAGCCGAGCGTGCTGCTGTGCGACGAAATCACGTCCGCGCTCGATCCGGAGCTCGTCGGCGAGGTGTTGGGCGTGGTCGAGCAACTCGCGCGCGAGGACATGACGCTGATCATGGTCACGCACGAGATGAACTTCGCGCGTGCGGTGAGCGACCGGATCGTGTTCATGCACCAGGGACGTGTGTGGGAGAGCGGGACGGCCGACGAGATCTTCGAGCGGCCGCAGACGGTGGAGTTGACGCGGTTTCTGGGCAGCGTGCGAAACACGGAAACCGTGACGCGCTGACCGACGCCGCCGTGCGGCCCGGCCGCGATAGATGACAGGACCGTAATCGAAGCTTCACCTTCCGGACAGCGTGCGAATCGCAGAATGGACACCACTCCTCATCGCATCGATGCGGAGCGGATGTCCGGCCTGATCTGCGGACGCTTACACGCTATCTTCGAGAGGTGAACATCATGAACACGCTGATTCGTGCGGCATTGCTTTCCTGTGCGCTGAGCGCACCGATCGTCGCATTCGCGCAATCTGCCGACCATACGGTCACGCGCGCCGACGTGCGTGCCGACCTGATTCAGGCGGAGCGCGACGGCACGCTGCCGACGTCGAACTGGGACTATCCGCCGAGCACGCAGACGATCGCGCGCAATCGCGAGCTGTATGCGATCGCGCATGGCGACCGGCCCACGGCAATGGCCGCGACGTCATCGGCCACCGTGTCGACCGCGAGCGCGCAATGAAGCGGGGCGCCGTATCGACATGCGTGGCCGGGCTGGCGATCGCCGCGTGGTTCGCGGCGGCCGCGGCCCCGGCTTTCGCGCGCGGGCAGCCGCTACTGCCCGATGACGACGGCGGGCGCGCCAGCGTGCTGCACGCGCTGAATCCCGAATTCGACCCGCACCGCCATACAGTCGACACCCGGCCGGCGCACGCTCACGCCGCGCCCATCAGCCGCGCGCCGAGCGCGATCCCGCGCGCGGCGATCGCTGCGCTGGCGGCGCGCTGACGGGCGTCCCAGCCGGCCAGCGCGGCATCGAACGCGGCGCCGCGTGCGACGTCGCGCACGGCTTCGGCGAGGCCGACCGCGTCGTCCGCCGCTTTCGCGACGCCCGCCGCCGTGTGCGGGCGCACCATGCATGCGGCATCGCCGAGCAGCACCGCGCGCCCGAAAGCCATCCGCTCGACCGCGAGATCGAGGATCGCCTGCGCGAACGGCGCGGTGGTTGCATCGACGAGCGCGGTGAGCGTCGGCGCGAGCATCCGGTCGGCGGCGTCGACGAGTTCCGCGCGATGGTCGTCGCGCATCGCGCCGGGCGGCAGCGACCCGTCGCGCTGCGTGCCGTCGCGCGCAACGAACAGCGACGGCATCCGGTCGGATGCGAGACGCCGGTACCACACCCAGTTCACGCGCCGTTTGCCCGGTTCGATCGTGCCGTCGGCGCCGGGCACCAGATAGGTCAGGAACAGGTGCCGGTCGCCTTGCTGGAACGTGAAGCGTTCGCGCAGCAGAACCAGTACCTGTTCGGGCAGCGTGCGTTCGTCGACGAGCCCGCGCCACGCGACATAGCCCGCATACGTCGGCCGCACCTCTGGCAGCAATTGCGCGCGCACGGTCGAGCGGCCGCCGTCCGCGCCGATCAGCAGGTCGGCCGTCTCGGCGCGGCCGCTCGCGAAATGCGCGACGATCCGCTCGCCGTCCGGTTCGAACCGCTCGAACGCGTCGCCCGCATGGATGACGCCGGCGGGCAGCGCACGCTTGAGCGCCGTGTAGATTACGTTCCAGCCCGTCTGCGTTTGCGGCATCGCGAAGCGCTGCACGATCCGGTCGTGCGCATCGACGTAGATCCGGTCGATCGAATCGACGCCGGTCTCGCGCGGCAGCGGCACACCGCCGAACGCGAACGCGCGCTCGATCGGCGGTTGCAGCACGATGCCGCCGCCGCGGCTGTCGAGTGCGTGCGGCGATTGCTCGAAGACGCGGACGTCCCAGCCGGCCGCGCGCAGCGCGGTCGCCGCGAACAGCCCGCCGACCGATCCGCCGGCGATGACGGCCTTGCGGCCCGATCCGTGTTTCATCCGAGGTCCCCCGATGATGCCGCGTGCGGCGGGCGTGGCGTCAGCCGGCCCAGCCGCGCAGGAAATCGACCAGCAGCGCGTTCACGCGCTCGGGCTGCTCCTCGTGCGGCAGATGCCCGCACTGCGCGATCGGCTCGGCACGCAGGTGGGTCGCCATGCCTTCCCATACGGCCTTCATGTCGAACATCTTGCCCACCGCGTAGAAATCCTCGCCCCAGATCGCCATGGTCGGGCACGCGATCCTGACGTCCGCATCGACGAGGTCCTGCCGCACGTCTTCCGCATTCGCGCGATAGTCGGCCAGCGCGCCGCGCACGGCCCCCGGGCGTCGGTACGCACGCACGTACGTGTCGAACGCATCGCCCGAGATCGCGTGCGGGTTGTAGCACCAGTCGGCGAAAAAGTAGCTGAGCCATTCGGCTTCCTTGCCGGCGATCAGCGCCTCCGGCAGGTCGGGCACCTGATGGAACAGGAAGAACCAGTACGCGCGCGCCGTTTGCGCGGTCATGTTCTGCGCGACGATGCGCGTCGGCACGTTGTCCATCACGACGAGCCGCTCGACGCGTTCGGGGAAGTCCTTCGCGAAACGCGTCGCGACGCGTGCGCCGCGATCGTGGCCGACGAGCGCGATGCGCTCGATGCCGAGCGCATCGAGCAGCGCGGCGAGATCGCGCGCCATGTTGCGCTTGTCGTAGCCGGCCGCGGGCTTGTCGGTTTCGCCGTAGCCGCGCAGGTCGGGCACGATCACGCGATAGTGCCGCGCGAGCACCGGAATCTGGAAGCGCCATGCAAAACTGGTTTCGGGGAAGCCGTGCAGCAGCACGACCACGGGCCCCGCGCCGGCATCGATGACGTGCTGGCGGATGCCGTTCGCCGTAACGGTGTGATGGGTGAGTGCGAGCGTGTCGGTCGTCATGTGGGAATCCCGGTTCGATGCGGACGGTGCGCGATACGGCGCGCGTCCGATGCTGTCCGAGCATAGGCCACGCGACGAACGTCGTGGCTGAATCGTTCTGAATCCCGGTGTGAGGCGGCGGCGTGGCGGCCGGCTCGTCGGCGGTCGTCGCGCGCATGCGTCACCGCGCCGCACCGTGCGTTCAGAACGATTCAGTTCGCCGCCATGACTTTCAGGGCCGCCTTCCGTAGTCTTGTTCCTGAGCCGCCGCACGAGGCCGAAGCCCTTCGGCCGGCCCGGCCTTCGGCCGGCCCGGCCGGCGGCACAACCGGAACGGACCATGTCTTACCTGATCTCACCGGGAGCCGGCGTCGCAGTCGGCCTCCTGCACCCCCTCGTGCGCGTGCAGTCGCCCGCGCCGCCGCTGATCGCGCTGGCGCGCCTGTTCGGCATCGTCGTCCGCGAGCATGCGATCCCGCTCGTGCCGGCGCCATTGCGTGCGCTCGCCGCGCAGGCCCGCGATGCGGACACCATCGACACAACCGCGGAAGCCACGACATGCAGCCCGCGCAAGTAACGGCAGCGGGCGCGGCGGCCCCCGATCGCGTGCGCGGCGAGGATGTGTTTCTCGCCTCGATCGCCGGCTACGTCGACACGCTCGGCTTCGTCGCGCTGTTCGGGCTCTTTACCGCGCACGTCACCGGCAACTTCATCCTGATCGGCTCGGGCCTCGCCGGGGTCGGCCAGGGCCTCATGATCAAGTGGCTCGCGTTTCCGGCATTCATCGCGGGCATCGTGGCCGCCCGCGTGCTCGATCACCGGATGCGCGTGCGCGGGCATGGCGTGCGGGCGCGCTCGCTGTACGCACTGCAGACGATCCTGCTGGCCGGATTCATGCTCGCGGGCGTCGCGGCGTCGCCGATCGGCAGCGCCGATGCGCCCGCGACGATCGTCTGCGGGCTGCTGGGTGCGGCGGCAATGGGCGTGCAGAATGCGCACGGCCGGCTGACCGCGCGCACCGTCGTCGCGAACACCGTGATGACCGGCAACGTCACGCAGGCGGTCATCGATGCATTCGACTGGCTGGTGCCGATCGCCGCGCCGGCCGAACGGGAAGCCGCGCGCGCGCGGCTGCGACGCACGTTGCCGCCGGTGGTCGGGTTCGCGCTCGGCGCGGGCGCCGGGGCGAGCGCCTACGTGTATGCCGGATTCTGGACACTGGTGTTGCCACTCGCGGCGCTGGGTTTCCTCACCTGGCGCTCCGGCCGGACCGGCGAACCGTCCGCGTCGCGCTGAGCGCCGATTCCGCACGCGGCGTCGGCTGCGTGCGCGACTGGGGCGGCGGCGAAGCCGCGCCGTGTTTCTTCATTTCCTTCAACGCAGATTTCGAGAACGGCTCGATGCAGGTCGGTCAGCGCGAGACCGCTCGACCGTTCGCAGAAAGCGCAGCGTTACGCGGGCGTGGTGAACCGGTCGACGAGGTCCGGGTGTCCGAGCTGTTCGACCCACCAGCGGAGCGCGCGCCCGGCTTCGTCGGTGCGCCACGCGATATAGCAATGGGTCGTGTCGCGCATGCCGGTGACTTCGCGCGCGACCAACCGGCCTTGCGCGATCGCGGGCGCCGCGATGCAGTCCGGGAGCGTACCCACCGCGAGCCCTTCGCATTGCGCGGCCAGTTTTGCCGCGAGCGTCGGCACCGCGAGATACGGTTGGCCAGCATCAGTCGCGACCGACTGCGGCTGAAGCTCGCGGGACGTGTCGGAGATCATCGCGCCGCGATACCCGACGATCGACGCCATCGACAGCGGTTCGGGCAGCGCAGCGAGCGGATGGGTCGGGGCGACCGCGAATACGTGCCGAAGCGTGCCAATGGGCTGCGCCACCATGTCCGGCAGTTCCGGCGGCTCGCCCGCCGCGCCGACGATCAGATCGGCCCGCCGCGAGATCAGCGCATCCCAGGTGCCGCCGAGCACTTCGGTGGAGAGTCGCAGCCGCGTGTCCATTTCAAGTGCGTAGAACGCGTGGACGTATGGCCACATCATGTCGAAGGGCAGTATCTCGGCGATGCAGACGCGGACTTCGGTTTCCCAACCTTGCTGCGCGCGCTGCGCTTTCCGTTCAAGCTGTTCGGCGGCATGAAGCAGACGACGGCCTTCCTCGACGACGACGCGGCCCGCGCGCGTGAGCTTCGCCCGGCGCCCGCTGCGATCGAACAACGCGACGTCGAGATCGCTCTCGAGCTTCTGTACGAGATAGGTCAGTGCGGACGGCACGCGGTGCACCAACTCCGCCGCGTCGGCAAACGTACCGGTGCGATCGATCGCGTCCAGTGCTTCGAGTGCTTCGAAAGACAGCTTCATCGCGAATTCCGCTGCGGCAAGGGCATCAGGCAGTGTCGCGCCGTCGAGCGACGCTGAATCCAATATCGTTCAAAACGGTTCGGCATCCGACGTACCGAGGCACGCACGCATACGCGCCGACGGTCGGGCCGCCGCCGCGTTCGTGTGACGTCCGCCTGTCACGTCGGTGTCGATTCGCGGTGCTTCGTGGCAGTGTCGGCGTGTGCGCCAGGCAGCGCGCCGAACATGTGCTGGCTGCACTTCGCGTCGCGCCATGCGGTTCCCAGCCGGATGCCGTCGAACATCCGTCGCACCACGGGAAGAATCTGTTCGCCGGCCAGAATGCCGAGCAGGCCGACCAGGGCGATGGCGGGCGGCGCCGGCGATTGCACGCCGATCAGCGCGTAGACGACGCCGGCGAGGATGCCGGCGAGAAGCGAAGCAATGTACGGTTTCATGGGTCTGGAATGGAATGACGGCCGTTAAAAATATGGACAAATACCGGGCTGGCGTCGATCCGAAAGTCTTGGGCCAGCCTATCAGGTCCGCGCGTCCGTCGTGAGTACATTCAATGAAATTCAGATCTTTTCAGTCTGAATTCAGCGCGTGGCGAGAATCAGAACAATTAACTGGTGCGGTCGAAATTTCGCGTATTGAATGATGCAGGCCGACTGCCGACGCTTCCGATATAGCGCATTGGATGCCTCGCGAATGCGTCGGCCAGGCAAGCCTCATTTTTCTCCGCGTCAAAGGACATCACCACCATGAGCAATCCGAAGCTTGAAGTACTTACTCCGCACAACAGCCAGCTGATCTTCATCGACCAGCAGCCGCAGATGGCGTTCGGCGTGCAGTCGATCGATCGCCAGACGCTGAAGAACAACGTCGTCGGGCTCGCGAAGGCCGCGAAGGTCTTCAACATCCCCACCACGATCACGACGGTCGAAAGCGAGAGCTTCTCGGGCCACACCTATCCCGAGCTGCTCGATGTATTCCCGAACCAGAAGACGCTCGAACGCACGTCGATGAACTCGTGGGACGACCAGAAGGTGCGCGACGCGCTCGCCGCGAACGGCCGCAAGAAGGTGGTCGTGTCGGGCCTGTGGACCGAAGTCTGCAATACGACGTTCGCGCTGTGCGCGATGCTCGAAGGCGACTACGAAATCTACATGGTTTCCGACGCATCGGGCGGCACGACGCAGGCCGCGCACGATTTCGCGATGCAGCGCATGGTGCAGGCCGGCGTGGTGCCGGTCACGTGGCAGCAGGTCCTGCTCGAATGGCAACGCGACTGGGCACGCCGCGAGACGTATGACGCGGTGATGGCGATCGCGAAGGAGCATTCGGGCGCCTACGGGATGGGCGTGGACTACGCGTACACGATGCTCCACAAGGCCCCGCAGCGCACCGCGACGCCGCACGAGTCGATTGCGCCCGTTCCGGCGAAGTAAGCGCGGACGACCGGCAACCGCCGATGCCGGTGCGGCGGGTTCGAGGTGAACGCGTCGCATGGGCTCCCTTGCCGCGGGCGGCGGACGTGACGAAACACGAATGTTGCCCGCGGCATGCGGGCCGAAACACAGCCCCCTGCATTTGAAATTGTCCGGGAGATTTATTGCATGGAACCTTATCTGGTTTCCCTTGGCGCGGGTGTGCTGATCGGTGTGATTTACAGCGCCATCAAGGTTCGCTCTCCCGCACCGCCGCTGATTGCGCTGGTCGGGTTGCTCGGCATGCTGATCGGCGCGCAAGCCTTACCCCCCGTGAAACAACTCTTTGGCTTCTGATCAACAAGAGGTGATGCATATGACCGCAACCGTGACCCAACCGGATCTGATCCTGCATAACGGACGATTCACGATGCTCGATCGCGTGAACCCTGTCGCGACGGCGGTCGCGATTGCCGCGGGACGCTTCGTCGCCGTCGGCAGCGAAGCCGACGTGATGCCGCTCGCGGGCCGCGCGACGAAGGTGGTCGATCTCGGCGGCCGCGGCGTGCTGCCGGGCCTGATCGACAACCACTGCCACGTGATTCGTGGTGGACTGAACTACAACATGGAACTGCGCTGGGACGGCGTGCCGTCGCTTGCGCTCGCGATGGAGATGCTCAAGCAGCAGGTCGCGATCACGCCGGCGCCGCAGTGGGTGCGCGTGGTCGGCGGCTTCA
>Ga0268256_1000224_pt1 | contig 61981 bp, 49 predicted proteins | sample AgamicAtAmrz_FD_200247 | JGI IMG/M metagenome (GOLD analysis project Ga0268256, IMG submission 200247) | Agave microbial communities from Guanajuato, Mexico - At.Am.rz (v2) (version 3) | ecosystem: Host-associated > Plants > Roots > Rhizosphere | place: Guanajato, Mexico | collected 2012-06-07 | reverse complement strand
CAGCTCGGACAGGTCGCGCACCATCGCGTCGACGTTGCTCGCCTGTTCCTGCCGGCGGCGGCCCGCGCGGCGGCCGAGCGCGCCGTACAGCTCGGTTTCGGTGACGATCGCATAGCCTTCGCCCGGTACCGCGAAGCCGTTCGCGAGCGGCGCGACGCCGAGCGCGAAGCGCGCATCGCTCGCCAGCCAGCTCGCGAAATCGTCGTTCGACGACGGCCGCAGGTGATGTTCGGCGAGCAGTTGCAGGATCGTTTCCCGACGGCCGGCCGATTCGACCGTCAGCAGCACGCGCTTGCCCGACGATTCGACGAACGTGCGCAGCGACGCGAGCGGATCGTCCGCATGGCGGTCGACGGTGAGTTCGGGCAGGGCGGTCGCCCAGCCGCCGGCCGGCTGCGCGGGCAGCACGACGCGCGCGAACGGCTTCGCGAACGCGAAGAAATCCTCGTCGGACAGGAACAGCCGCTGCGGCTCGAGGATCGGCCGCTCGCGATCGTGCGCGAGGAACGCGTGACGCTGCTTCGTATCGGCCGTGAAGCGGCGGATCGACGCTTCGAGGTCGCCGGTGAACACGAGGTGCGCGTCCTGCGGCAGGTAGTGGAACAGCGTGGCCGTCTCGTCGAAGAACAGCGGCAGGTAGTACTCGATGCCGGCCGACGGTACGCCGTTGCCGATGTCCTTGTAGATCGGCGCGCGGCTCGGGTCGCCTTCGAAGGTTTCGCGCCAGCGGCTGCGGAAGGCCGTGCGCGCGGCTTCGTCGAACGGGAACTCGCGGCCGGGCAGCAGGCGCACGTCGCGCACCGGATAGAGGCTGCGCTGCGTGTCGGGATCGAACGCGCGGATCGAATCGACCTGGTCGTCGAACAGGTCGATCCGGTACGGCAGCGGCGAGCCCATCGGGTACAGGTCGATCAGCGAGCCGCGCACGCAGTATTCGCCGGGGCGCACGACCTGACTCACGTGCTCGTAGCCGGCGAGCGTGAGCTGCGCCTTCAGCTTCGCCTCGTCGAGCCGCTCGCCCTGCGCGAACGCGAACGTGTACGCGGCCATGAACGACGCGGGCGGCATCCGGTACAGCGCGGTGGTGGCGGGCACGAGCAGGATGTCGCAGCGGCCCTCGCCGAGGTCGTGCAGCGTGGCCAGCCGCTCGGACACGAGGTCCTGGTGCGGCGAGAACGTGTCGTACGGCAGCGTTTCCCAGTCGGGCAGCAGGCGCACGCGCGCGTCGGGCGAGAAGTAGCGGATTTCCTGCGACAGCCGCTGCGCGTCGACCGCGTTCGCGCAGATCACCGCGAGGAGCGGCACGTCCTGGCGGTTGTCGGCGAGATAACGGGCGATGGCGAGCGCGTCGGCGGAGCCGTGCGCGCCGTCGAAGGCGAAACGCTGGCCGGGCTTGACGCGGGCAACGGGTGAAGCGGACGGGGTGGATGCGTTATCTGGCATAGGGACGACAGGGGTGGCGTGCACGGGCGCAGCGCGGTGCGCCGGTCGAGACGAAAGACCTATTATAAAATCCGCTTCTCGATTTCACCTTTCCGGCGTTTCCTTTCGTGACTCCCCGACTTTTCGCCCTGATTCCCTGCGCCGGCACGGGCAGCCGTTCCGGTTCGGCCGTGCCGAAGCAATACCGCACGCTGGCCGGCCGCGCGCTGCTGCACTACACGCTTGCCGCGTTCGACGCGTGCAGCGAGTTCGCGCAGACGCTGGTCGTGCTCGCGCCCGACGACTCCCATTTCGATGCACGCCGCTTCGCGGGCCTGCGCTTCGCGGTGCGCCGCTGCGGCGGCGGCTCGCGGCAGGCGTCGGTGCTCAACGGGCTGCTGGAACTGGCCGAATTCGGCGCGACCGACCACGACTGGGTGCTGGTGCACGACGCCGCGCGCCCGGGCATCACGCCCGAGCTGATCCGCACGCTCGTCGCGACGCTGAAGGACGACCCGGTCGGCGGGATCGTCGCGCTGCCGGTGGCCGACACGCTCAAGCGGGTGCCGGCCGGCGGCGACGCGATCGCGCGCACGGAGTCGCGCGACGCACTGTGGCAGGCGCAGACCCCGCAGATGTTCCGCATCGGCATGCTGCGCGAAGCAATCCTGCAGGCGCAGCGCGAAGGGCACGACCTGACCGACGAAGCGAGCGCGATCGAATGGGCCGGCCACACGCCGCGCGTCGTGCAGGGCAGCCTGCGCAACTTCAAGGTCACGTACCCGGAAGATTTCGCGCTCGCGGAGGCGATCCTCGCGCGCCCCGCGAACGCTTCCTGACTTTCCCCCCATCTCAAACCGGATTACGCATGGATTTCAGAATCGGACAAGGCTATGACGTGCACCAGCTCGTCGAAGGGCGCCCCCTCATCATCGGGGGCGTGACGATTCCGTACGAGCGCGGCCTGCTCGGCCACTCGGACGCGGACGTGCTGCTGCATGCGATCACCGACGCGCTGTTCGGCGCGGCGGCGCTCGGCGACATCGGCCGCCATTTCTCCGACACGGACGCGGCGTTCAAGGGCGCGGACAGCCGCGTGCTGCTGCGCGCGTGCGCCGAGCGCGTCAAGGCGGCCGGCTTCACGATCCAGAACGTCGACAGCACCGTGATCGCGCAGGCGCCGAAGCTCGCGCCGCATATCGACGGGATGCGCGCGAACATCGCGGCGGATCTCGGGCTGCCGCTCGAGCGCGTGAACGTGAAGGCGAAGACCAACGAGAAGCTCGGCTATCTCGGTCGCGGCGAGGGGATCGAGGCGCAGGCCGCCGCGCTGCTGGTCAAGCAGGGCGGCTGACGGGCCGTCGCGGTGTGCGGTTCGCGCCGCACGCCGCGTCGCCGAAATGAAAAATGCCACGCGAATGCGTGGCATTTTCGTTTGCAGCAGGCGCGGCTCACGGCCGCGCGGCCGGATCGCTTATTCGCCTTCGGCGGCGATCACCTGCGCGGCGGCGTTGATCACCGACGCGATGCGGCCGACGTCGCGCAGCTGCGTGACGGTCATCCCTTGCTCGTTCTTCAGCAGCGCATAGTGCGACTTCACGCAGAAATGGCACTTGCCGACGATCGACGCGGCGAGCGCGTACATCTCGAACTTGCGCTTGTCGACGCCGCCGTGCGTCGCATACGCGCCCATCCGCAGTTCGGCGCGCTGCGTCTTCAGGTCGGCGTCGTCGGCCATCTCGACATACGGATACCAGGTGTTGTTCATCCCCATCAGCGCGGCCGCCGTCAACACGGCGTTCGTCTCTTCGGGCGACAGCACGCCGGCTTCGCGGATCATCTTCACGAGCACCGTGCTCTTCGCCGCGATGGCCGCCGCCAGCGCCACGCCGACCGCGTCGGTGCCTTCGAGCGACGAGCGCGAGATCGTGCCGTCGAGGTTCAGGCGAATGTCCTTCGCGTAGTCGGGGATACGTGCCTTAATCGAGTCGATGAATTCCATTGATATCTCCTATGGGTTGGCCGTTAAAAAAGCCCGCAGGCAGGACGTGCGCCGCGGGCTTCGTGCATTGCTACGCTTACAGCGTGGCGCCGCCGACTGCGCGGTTGCACGGGCAGAGTTCGTCCGTTTGCAGGCCGTCCAGAATGCGCAGGACTTCTTCCGGGCTACGGCCGACGTTCAGGTTGTTCACCGAAACGTGCTGGATCGTGTTGTCCGGATCGACGATGAACGTTGCACGCAGGGCCACGCCGGCTTCCTTGTCGCGCACGCCGAGCTGGTCGATCAGTTCGCCCTTGACGTCGCCGAACGAGTAGTGGTTCAGCTTGTCGAGATCCTTGTGTTCACGGCGCCATGCGAGCTTGACGAATTCGTTGTCCGAGCTGCCGCCGAGCAGGACGGCGTCGCGCTCTTCGAACTGCTTCGTGAGCTTCGCGAATTCGACGATTTCCGTCGGGCACACGAACGTGAAATCCTTCGGATAGAAGTAGATGATCTTCCACTTGCCCGGGAACGACGCTTCGGTGACGGTCTCGAACGCCGACTGGCCGTTTTCCTCGTGATTATTGAAGCCCGGCTTCGCGGCTACGACGGTGAAAGCTTCGAGTTTATCGCCCACGGTTTTCATGCGGATACTCCTGTGTGAGTTGGGAAGAAGACTGAGTCAAGCTACCTCGGTGCTGCAACGATGATGTGACAGCATGGGTAAAACTATAACACTATTAGTAAGTCGCTTCAATAGATTTTGACTAACGACCCTCATAGCTTTTGTCAACCGCGCCGATAGTGTGACGCGCAAGATGCGTGCGCGAACGCGTCACGCGGTCGCACGCGCCTTGCCGGCGCCGGGGAATTCGAGCGTGACTTCGAGGCCGGCGTCCGGGTGGCGGTTGCGCAGCCGCAGCGCGCCGCGGTAGCGGCCGACGAGCCGCAGCACGATCGCCATCCCGAGGCCCGTGCCGTCCGCCTTGGTGCGCGCGGTGTCGACGCGGTAGAACGGCCGCATCACGAGCGGCAGTTGATCCTCGGGGATGCCGGGGCCTTCGTCGCTCACCGACAACTCGACGCGCGCATGCGACACACGCGTCTCGAGCGTGATGCGCGAGATGCCGTCCTGCTTGCTCTGGCCGTATTTGCGCGCATTCTCGACGAGATTGCCGATCACGCGGCGCATGTCGGTTTCGTCGGCTTCGATGATCGCGCTCGGCGCGAGCCGCGTGCGGATCTCGACGCCGTCCTCGCCCGACACGCGCGCGGCGACTTCGTGCGCGATCGACGACAGGTCGACCGGCTCCGGCTTGCGCTGCGACGGGCGCGCGTAGTCGATGAAGGCCGCGATGATGCGGTCCATCTGTTCGATGTCGTCGACCATCGCGTCCTTGGTCGCCTGGTCGGACGGGCTCATCTCGGTTTCGAGCCGTAGCCGCGCGAGCGGCGTGCGCAGGTCGTGCGAGATGCCCGCGAGCATCAGCGCGCGATCGGCCTCGAGTTGTTCGAGGTCGCGCACCATCTGGTTGAAGCTGCGGTTGGTTTCGGCCGCGACGCCCATCCCGCGCTCGGGCAGCGGCTCGGGCGCCTGGCCCGAACCGACCTGGCGCGCGGCGAGCGCGAGCCGCGAGAACGGCCGGTTCACGAGGCTCGTGATGAACGCGGAGCCGAACAGCGACAGCGCGAGCGCGAACAGCCCCCAGCCGGCCCACTGCAGGCCCGTGACGTTGTCGAGCTGGTCGCGGTCGAGCGCGACCCAGTAGTCGTCGTCGTCGATCTTGAAGCTGATCCACACGCCGGGAATGTCGTTGACCGACTGCGCGATCACGGTATCGTCGCCGAGACGGCTGCGGATGTCGTGTTCGATCAGGCGATTCAGCGATTCGTCGGGTTGCAGCTTGAACTTGTCGGTTTTCTCGCGCGGGTACACGCGCACGCCCTCGTTGCTCTCGAGATCCTGCAGCAGCGCGCGCCGCAAGTCGGGATCGGAATAGAGCAGGGCGGTGCGCGTGAGCTTCACGACCGCGACGAGCTGCAGCGCGACGCGCTGCGCACGCGGCTCGCGCTCGATCACGCGAAAGCTCTGGAACCACGCGGCGAGACTGACCGAGATCAGCAGCGCGATCAGCAGGAAGGTGCGCCAGAACAGCCCGCCGAACGCGAGCTGCAAAAGGCGCCGGTCGATACGCATGGGACGGGCCGTGGACGGGGCGAAGCCGGGAAGGAAAAAGCTCAGGCGGCGCCGTCCGGGATGAACACGTAGCCGAGGCCCCAGACGGTCTGGATGAAGCGCGGGCTGCCCGGATCGGGTTCGATCAGCTTGCGCAGGCGCGAGATCTGCACGTCGAGGCTGCGGTCGAACACTTCGTATTCGCGGCCGCGGGCGAGCTCCATCAGCTTTTCACGCGACAGCGGCTGGCGCGGATGACGCGCGAACACTTTCAGCACCGAGAATTCGCCGGTGGTCAGCGGAATTTCCTGGCCGGACTTCGTCAGCGTGCGCGTGGCGAGATTCAGCGAGAATTCGCCGAACTCGAACACCTCGGTGGTTTCCGACGGGGCGCCCGGCAGTTCGGCCGGCGCCTGGCGGCGCAGCACCGCGTGGATGCGCGCGACCAGTTCGCGCGGGTTGAACGGCTTCGGCAGGTAATCGTCGGCGCCCATCTCGAGGCCGACGATGCGATCGACGTCCTCGCCCTTCGCGGTGAGCATGATGATCGGCGTGCGGTCGTTGCTGCCGCGCAGCCGGCGGCAGATCGACAGGCCGTCCTCGCCGGGCAGCATCAGGTCGAGCACGAGCAGGTCGAAACGCTCGCGCACCCAGAGCTTGTTCATCGCGGTCGCGTTTTCCGCGACGTAGACGTTGAAACCCTGTTCGCCGAGATAGCGGCGCAGCAGATCGCGCAGGCGAGGGTCGTCGTCGACGACGAGAATCTTGGAGGGGTTTTTCGTTTCCATGATCGGCATCTTATCGCGAATGGGAATTGACGCACGGCCGGGGATTTTCGTGCGTTACAGTCGGTTACAAAATTTACCCGTAGTGTCGCGCCGAGTAAAGGCAGGCTATAGAGATTCCTTTACTCGAAGCCGAAATTCGGTAGATACTCCCCTGCACTCCATCTTTCATCTTTGTACACCCGAATTCCGCAGGGTTTTTCAAGTACCAGAGGTAACCGGTTGCCGCGTGACGAAGGGAACAAATCGACCAAAGAAGCGAGGACGGTCATGCGATCTGCCCGGATTGCACTGATGCTGACGATCGCGCTTGCCGGTCCGTATGCGTCGAACTTCGCGTATGCGCAGCGCCCCGAGCAGGGCGCATCGTCGCGCAAGCTGCCGCGCGGCAAAGCGCCGCAGCCCGATCGCGCCGCCGATATGACGGTCCGTTCCGCCGTGCCTCCCGATCTCGAACAGCGCCGCCGCGACGGGCACATGACGCCCGAAGAGCGGCACCTGTTACGCCAGCACATCGAAGACGCCGTTCGCGAGTTGTACAAGCGCTGATGCGTGCCGTCGTTCGCCTTGCGCGGAAATCTCCGCGCGGAAAGAATTCGTAGCACTTTTTCCGTCAACTTTCGGCTGCCGAATGCCGTTGTACGGGCATCCGCACCGCCGGTGCGTTCCGGGAGTCCATGACGATGAAAGCGAACGCTGCCGCACCGGTGCCGTCGCCTGCCATGCAGTCGACGCTCGATGCCGACGACGCGCTGTTTTTCCTGAGTCGCACCGGTTTCTCTCCTGCGCCCGCCGAGGTCGCGCGCATCGTCGGCATGACGCGCGCGCAGGTCGTGGCCGACACGCTCGGCAGCGCGCGACACGAACCCGTCACGACGTGGCCCGACTGGCTTGCCGAGCCGCCGCCCACGCGCGCGCAGCGCCAGGCGCTGACGCCCGACATGCGGCGCGACGAGCAGCGCGAGCGCAATCGCCGCTACGATGCGTTGCGGGCGGCCTGGGTCAACGAGATGGTCGCGACGCCGTCGCCGCTTACCGAACGCATGACGCTGTTCTGGCATGGGCATTTCACGTCGGGGCAGGACAAGGTGCCGTACCCGCAGACGATGGCCGCGCAGAACGCGCTGTTTCGCCGCGAGGCGCTCGGCAACTTCGGCACGCTGCTGCACGCGGTCGGGAAGGACCCGGCGATGCTCCAGTATCTCGACGGCGCGAGCAATCGCAAGGGGCGGCCGAACGAGAATTTCGCGCGCGAGGTGATGGAGCTGTTCACGCTCGGCGAAGGGCACTACACGCAATACGACGTGACCGAAGCCGCGCGCGCGATGACGGGCTGGACCGTCGATCCCGATACGCTGCGGTTCATGGTGCGGCCCGAATGGCACGATGCCGGCGACAAGACCATCCTCGGCGAAACCGGGCCGTTCGACGGCGACGGCTTTCTCGACATCCTGCTGAAGCGGCCGGGCACCGCGCGTTTCATCGCCGGCAAGCTGTGGCGCGAGTTCGTGTCCGATACGCCGGAGCCCGGCGCGCTCGATGCGGTGGCCGAACGGTTTCGCGCGAGCGGCTACGACATTCGCGCGGCGCTCGCCGCGCTGTGGTCGACCGACGCGTTCTGGGATCCGCGCAACCGCGGCGTGCTGGTCAAGTCGCCGGCGGAATTCGTCGTCGGGTCGGTGCGGCTGTTCGACGTGGCGTACGGCGATCCGCAGATGCTCGCGAACACCGTGCGCACGCTCGGGCAGAACCTGTTCTATCCGCCGAACGTGAAGGGCTGGCCGGGCGGCGCGTTATGGATCAACAGCACCACGCTGCTGTCGCGCAAGCAGTTCGTCGAGCAGTTGTTCCGCGCGACCGAGACGGCCGGCATGCGACCGCCGGCCCGCGCGATCGCGCCGCCGCCGAATGCGCGTGCGCATGCGATGCCGGTGGCCGACGCGGCGTCCGGCGCCGGCCTGCGCGGCACGCCCGCGAAGCCCGCGCGCGGCGGCCTGCGTTTCGATCTCGAGCGCTGGCTGGCCCAGTATCGGGCGCGGCCGCAGGCGATCGCGGGATTGTCGACCGAACTGCAGTTGCAGCACGCGGTGCTGCAACTCTCGCCGGTCGCGGCGATCGACACGGATTCGACCGGCAGCGCGTATCTCGAGGCGCTGCTGATGGATCCGGCCTATCAATTGAAATGATGCGAACGACGACGAAGCGGACAGTCGCCGCGGCCAGGGCGCCGGGCGGCGAACCAAAGGATGTGCGATGAACCGACGTGATTTTCTGACGCTGACGGGCGCCGCGGCGGCGGCCGGCGTGTCGATGTGGCAAGCGCCCGCGATGGCGGCCGCCGCGACGCAGGCGGGGCGCAAGGCCGCGGCCGGGTATGCGAACGTGCTGATCCTCGTCGAGCTGAAGGGCGGCAACGACGGCCTCAACACGGTGGTGCCGTATGCCGATCCGCTGTACTACCAGTTCCGGCGCAGCATCGGCATCAAGCGCGACCAGGTGCTGCAGCTCGACGCGCAGACGGGGCTGCACCCGTCGCTCGCGCCGCTGATGCCGCTGTGGCGCGACGGACAGGTCGCGATCGTGCAGGGGGTCGGCTATCCGCAGCCGAACCTGTCGCATTTCCGGTCGATCGAGATCTGGGACACCGCATCGCGCTCCGATCAGTACCTGCACGAAGGCTGGCTCACGCGCACGTTCGCGCAGGCGCCGGTCCCGCCCGGTTTCGCGGCGGACGGCGTCGTGCTCGGCAGCGCCGAGATGGGGCCGCTGTCGAACGGCGCGCGCGCGATCGCGCTCGTCAATCCCGCGCAGTTCATCCGGGCGGCCCGGCTCGCCGAGCCGTCGTCGCTGCGCGAGCAGAACCCGGCGCTCGCGCACATCATCGACGTCGAGAACGACATCGTGAAGGCGGCCGACCGGCTGCGCCCGCGCGGCGGGATGCGGGAATTCAGGACGGCCTTTCCGGCCGGCGCGTTCGGCACGTCGGTCAAGACCGCGATGCAGGTGCTGGCCGCGTGCGAAGCGTCCGGGCCCGGCGCGCAGGATGGGGTCGCGGTGCTGCGCCTGACGCTCAACGGTTTCGACACGCACCAGAACCAGCCGGGGCAGCAGGCCGCGCTGCTCAAGCAGTTCGCGGAAGGGATGAGCGCGATGCGCGCGGCGTTGATCGAACTCGGGCGCTGGAACGAGACGCTCGTGATGACGTATGCGGAATTCGGGCGGCGCGTGCGCGAGAACCAGAGCAACGGCACCGATCACGGCACGGCCGCGCCGCATTTCGTGATGGGCGGCCGCGTGGCGGGCGGACTGTACGGCGCGCCGCCGGCGCTCGAGCGGCTCGACGGCAACGGCAACCTGCCGGTCGCGGTCGATTTCCGCCAGCTTTACGCGACCGTGCTCGGGTCCTGGTGGGGGCTCGATGCGACGCGCGTGCTGCAGCAGCGTTTCGACACGCTGCCGCTGCTGAAGGCGTGATGCGGGCCGCTCAGCGGCGACGCGCGGCGCGCCACGCGATCCACAGCTTGCGGATCGGTGTCAGCGCGATGCGCTGGTGCAGCACCTGGTAGCCGTCGCGCGCGATCTCGTCGAGCAGCGCGCCGGCCAGCGCGATTTGCGCGCGCAGTGTGCGCTGCGCGCGGCGTTCGGCAGCGGGAATCGCCGCATCGGCCGCCGCGAGCGCGTCGCGCGCGCGGGTCGTCTGGAATTGCAGCAATTCGGTGAAGGCCGGACTGTAGCGGCGGTTCAGCAGGTCGGCCGCGGTCACGTTGTAGCGCTGCAGTTCGTCGATCGGCAGATAGATGCGGCCGTGGCGCGCGTCGTTGCCGAGCTCCTGCACGAATTGCGCGAGCATCAGCGCGCGGCCGACGTCCGCTGCCCACGGCTGCGGGTCGGCCGGGTTCGCCGAGTTGGCGCGCGCGACCAGCGACGCGAAGGTGCCGCCGACCTGCGCGATATAGCGCTGCAGGTTCGCGAAGTCGAGGTAGCGCGCCTGTTCGAGGTCCATCCCGTAACCGTTGACGAGCGTGCGCAGCGCATCGGCTTCGGCGGCGATCGCCGGATGATGCTGTGCGAGCGCCTTCGTGACCGGGTGCGACGGCTGCCCGTCGGCGAGTGCCGCGAGTTCCTTGTGCCACCACGCGAGCTTCGTGTGTCCGACGGTCGGATCGCTGGTTTCCTTGACGGTTTCCTCGAGTTCGCGGCGTAGCGCGAACAGCGCGGTCAGGCGCGGCTGCGTGGCGAGCGGCGCCTGGCGCAGCGCGTAGTAGACGCTGGAGCCGGCGGGGGCGGCCTTTTGCTGACAGTAGTCGTCGAAGTTCACGGGCGAGATCGGGTGGGGCGGGTTCGGGGGACGCGCGGCGGCGCGCTGCCGAAACGTCGAGCGCGGCATTCTAGCACCGCGGCACGACGGGCGCCGGCGGGGCGAGACAACGCCGCACGGATCGGGTAGAATCTCGCGCTCGCCTGATCGGGCGTGCCGGTTTTCGGGCCGGCGTGAAGTCCCGGGCGCGTGGAGCACGCATCTTGCGTCCCGCGCGATCAGGCGACGGAAATGCGCGTGAGTGGCGAAATTGGTAGACGCACCAGGTTTAGGTCCTGACGCCCGCAAGGGTGTGCCGGTTCGAGTCCGGCCTCACGCACCAGAAGTCGAACGCGCCCCTGTCAGGGGCCGTTCGCGAAAAAGCGCTGCCGGTCGGGTGACCGCAGCGCTTTTTTGTTGATGCCGGCTTCCTCGCCAGACATCCGGACCTCGTCCGAGCAACCGGCCGCGTGTAATATCGTGCTCGCTTTTCATACAAGCAGCACGACGACACCGAGGGGCCACCGATGCAACACACCTTCCGTATCCCGATTTCCATTCTGGCGCTGATGCTGGCCGCGCCGGCCTTCGCCAATACGCCTGCCGACAATATCACGTGGAGCGCCAAACCCGTGAAGACGGTCGCATCGTCGTCGGCATGCACCGCGTACTCGGGGCGCCCAATATCGGGCAACGGCCAGCCGCTGTCGACCGAGGGTGTGCTGAAAACGCTCGGCACGTTGGCGGCCGGCGCCGCGCTGGGTGCCGTCGCCGGCGGATATCAGGGCGCAGCCCCGAATCCGTGTCCGCTGCCTGGCCTGTGATTCGCTGGCAAGCGGATCGCGGAGCGCGCCGCTTCAGCTGAAGCAAACACGATACGAAGCGCCGCGCGTCGCCCGACCGCGGCGCTTCGTCGTTTCGGGGGCGCCTATTCCCAGAAGCTGCGGATCGCGACGGCCACGATCACCGGTACCGAAAACACCAGCGGAATCGCGAAATACTGCGCTTCGCGATCGACGACCCAGCTATAGATCACCCACGCCGCACCGATCGCGAACGTGATGAGCCCGACCGTCACGGCGGCGATGTTCAGGGCCAGCTTCGACGGCTGGCGGCGCGTTTTGGTGTTGTCGTTGTTGTCGCGCGGGGACGATTTCATCGGAAGAGTGCGGCCTCGTGCCGGAACAGGGGTAAAGACACAGGAAACCCCATCCGAACGGATCGCGCAAGGGCCGGCGCGGGCCGGCCCCGTCACGCTCGTTCCCGCGCGTTACAACCCGAACGACGCGGCCAGTTCGTCGAGCAGTGCGCGCTGGAACGCGACGAATCGCTCGCCCGGCTGCTGCGCGATCGCCAGGTCGAGCATCGGATCGGCGACCTCGGTGCGCACGCCGGCCAGTTCCTCGACGATCGCGAGCCCGCAGAACGGCACGTACGCCTCCGAATAGCCGCCTTCGTGAACGATCACGAGCCGCCCGCCGCAATGGCGCTGCGCGGCTTCCTTCACCGCGCGCGTCATGAACCGGTAGCTGTCGGTATGCAACTGCATGCGCGCGAGCGGATCGACCGCGCTCGCATCGAGGCCGCTCGCGATGACGATCAACTCGGGGCGGAAACGCGCGAGCGCCGGCAGCACGATCCGCTCGAACGCATACCGGTACGTGTCGTCGCCGCTGCCCGCGAGCAGCGGCACGTTCAGGTTCGCGCCGAGGCCCGCGCCTTCGCCGCGATCGTCCGCGCCGCTGTAGCCGGGCGGGAAGCAGCGATCCTGGTGCAGCGAGATCGTCAGTGTATCGGGATCGTCGTAGTAGATCGACTGCGTGCCGTTGCCGTGATGCACGTCCCAGTCGATCACCGCGACGCGCTCGATGCCGTGCTTCGCGCGCGCGGCCTCGATCGCGATCGGAATGTTCGCGAGCATGCAGAAGCCCATCGGGCGGTCGCGCAGGCAGTGATGGCCGGGCGGCCGCGACAGCGAGAATGCGTTCGCCGCGCGCTCGCCGACGACCGCATCGACCGCCGCGATCGCGAGACCGGCCGACAGCGCGGCGATCTCGTAGCTGCCCTTGCCGAATGGCGCGAGATCGCCGAGGTCGCCGCCGTTCGCGTCGCTCAGCGCGCGAAATGCATCGAGATAGTGCGCCGGATGAATGCGCAGCAGGTCGGCCGTCGTCGCGGGCTCGGCGCCACGCAGGTCGAGCTGCGCGGCCAGGCCCGACGCCTGCACGAGCGACAGGAAGCGGCGCTTCGAATCGGGCGATTCCGCGTAGCCCGCGCTCGACGGCGGCTGGACCCAGCCTCCGACTGGGAAGAACAGCGCGTGCGTGCCGCCGGTATGCCAGAAAGTGCGTTCGTCGGTGAAGAAGGCAGTGTGATTCATGGATGCGTGACCTGTCACGGTTGGGAGGAAACGGAAGAGCGCGCGCGGCGATCGATGTGGCGGAGCGCGGCGAACGACACGATCGCGACGGCCGTCGCGGCCACGAACAGCGCGCGCATCGAGCCGCCGGCGTCGAGCATCAGGCCGGCCAGCAGCGGGCCGGCGGCGAGCCCCGCGCCGATCACGAAATTGAGCGTCGCGACGAGGCGGCCGGACGTGTCGATCTGCGCGACTGTCGCGAGGATGAACGGCAGCACGAAGGTCCACGCGAACTTGAACGCGAAGATCGCCGCGCCGTAGCCGCCGGTGTCACGCATCGCGGCGAGCGCGACGAGCGATGCCGCGAGCAGCGCGTAACCGGCCGCCAGCATCGCGCGCCGGGCGAGCCGGCCGCCCGCGCACGACGCGAGCGCCGCGCCGGCGATGCCCATCACGCTCGCGATCGCGAGCACGTTGCCGGTCGTCTGCGGGTCGAGCCCGGCCTCGGCCGCCGCGCGGCTCGCGAACGTCCACACGCTGCCGATCGCGAGATAGAACGTCAGCACCGCGCCGATGGCGAGCATGACGAAGTGTCGCGGCGTGGGCGGCGCGTCGCCGCGCGCGGTATGCGCGGCTGCCGTCCGCGTGCCGAGCGACGACGGAAAGCCGCGCGACAGCGGCGCCGCGAGCAGCGCGAGCCCGGCGAGCGCGACGTACAGCGCGCGCAGCCCGAACGCGGCGAACACGTGCGGCAACACGAACAGGCCGATCGCGCCCGCGATCAACTGGCCGACGACCCACAGGCCGTACACGCGGTCGCTGTTCTGGCTCGTCGCCGCGCTCGTCATGCAGAGCACCATCAGCGAGCCGCCGCCGAGCGCGGTGACGGCGCGCAGCGCGAGCAGCGCGGCGAAGCCCGGCATCCACAGCGCGGTCAGCAGGTTGCCCGCGCCGAACAGCGCGACGGCGAACGCGGCGACGCGGCGCGCGTCGATGCGGCCGAGCCACAGGTACGACGGCACGGTCGCGAGGCTGAACGCGCCGAGTTCCACGAAGAAGTAGGTGCCGATCTGCGACGCGGACAAGCCGAGCTGCGTCGCGAGCTGACCGGCGACGGCGGGCGCCACGAGCAGCAACAGCGGCGTGATGGCCGCGAACACGACGAGCGCGACCAGCGTCGAGCGCGCGAACGTCGACGCGCGGCCGTCGGGCGAGAGTGAGGCATCCGGGGACAGGGTCTTCATGGCGGGGTCTCGTTGAGTGAATCAGAACAGGTGGTACATGCCGACCATCGCGCCGAACTGCGACGCGCCGGCGAGCGGCGTGGGGTCGTATTCGTAGACGGTCTGCGAACTCTGGCCGCTGTTGCGCGCATAGCCGAGGTTCACGTAGGCGACGGTGCGTTTCGACAGTGCATACGTGGTGCTCGCGATGAACAGCGTCGGATGGCCGATCGCCGGCGTGTGTGAATCGGTGTGGTAGACGCCCGCGTTCAGGCCGATTTCGTTCGACGTCAGGTAGCGCGCGCCGCCCCAGACGATCGTGCGCGTCGCGTCGAGGTCGCCGGTGAGGCGCTCGACGCCTGCATAGACGGTGAGCGGCAGCGTGGCGAACGCATAGCGTGCGGCGAGCGTGCCGAGTTCGCGACGCCGCGCGGACGCGTCGTCGGCCGCCGATACGTCGCCGTGCGCCTGGTGCAGCACCGCGCCGACCGACAGGCCGTTGCTCGTGTACTGGCCGCCGAGCTCGAGCACGCGTCCGGCGCGCGTATTGCCGGCGACGCCGGCGGTCGCGGCGAGCGCCTCGACGTCGAAGCCGGCGAACGTCGGCGACTGGTATTTGACCGAATGGTCGATGAAGTTCGCGTTCATCGGCACGAGCACGCCCTGGCCGCTGTACGACCCGTACCAGAGCGGGTCGTAGAACAGCGTCTTGTCGAACAGCACGCTGAACTGGCGGCCGAGCGTGACGGTGCCGACCGGCCCCGCGATGCCTACGTATGCGCCGCGGAAGAACGCGTAGCCGGGCACGGTCGCGGTGCCGTCGTTGAGGTTGAGGCCCTGTTCGAGCTTGAACAGCGCGCGCCAGCCACCGCCCAGATCCTCGTGACCCTTGATCCCGACCTGTGAAGGCAGGATGCCGTAGTTCTGCAACCGCACGGCCGAACGATGCCCGTCGGCGTGCGTCAGGTATTGCACGCCGGCGTCGAGCGCGCCATACAGCGTGAGGGCGGACTGCGCGTGCGCGGCCGCACCGCATGCGGCAAGCGTCGCGGCGGCCGCGGCCGTGCGGATGAAGCGGGGTGTCGTCACGTCGGGTTCTCCATACCGTGCTGCATCGGTTTGTCGTTGGTGTTGTCGCGACGCAGTGTCCGCAGCGGGAAAACCGTCGAACAGTCGTCCAGATGAACGGTGCGGAAAACCCGCGGTGCCCGGCATGAACGCGGCGCGATGGCGCCGTGCACCGTGCTGCGCAGCAGCAACGTGCGGCGCACCGTTCAAATGGATGGGGCTGGCGAGCATTCCGGCGCCGTCGCCCGCCAAAAAAGCCGCTGGCTATAATCGGCCGGTGTCGTTGCGCATATCAGCAGCCCGACCGGGCAGGGGAGCGGAAAGTGAGGATCACGACGGATATCGGGCAGGATCTCGACGCGCTGCGCGACGTGCCGGCCGCCATCGTCCTCGACGAATTCGCGTGGCCGCCGCGGCCGTCCCGGCGTGCCGATTTCGATGGCGTCGCGCGCGGCGACGCGCCGCGGCGCGAACTCGGGCTGATGCTGCTCGATCTGTATGCGGTAGCCGCGCAGTCCGCCATCGGCGAATTCGAGTGCCGGTTCTTTTCGCTGCTGCAGGCGCTCATTCCGTTCGATGCCGCGTGGACCGGCGTCGCGACCCACGTGCCGACCGGCCCGGTGATGCACAACAGCTTTTTGTACCGGTTGCCGCATGCGTTCTTCACCGACTGGAAGCGCGTGCGCGATTGCGATCCGCTCGCGCACCGCACGTTGCACGGCGCGCACGGCCGCGCGGTGCGGCTGACGGTCGTCGAGCCGGGACTCGATGCGCGGTTTCGCGACTGGTGCGTGAAGTACGGGCTCGCGCAGCTGATGTGCGTGTGTACGCTCGATCGCCGCTTCGGCCTGACGACGTTCATGTCGATCTACCGCCAGGGCCTGAACCGGCCGTTCAGCGACGACGACGCACGGTGTTTCGAGGAAGTGATCCCGCATCTGGCCGCCGCGCTGACGATCAATCGCGCCGCGCAGCTCACGCGCGAACGCGCCGACACGGTTGCACCGGCGGTACGTGCGCTGTGCGACAACTTCGGGGTGCTGCACCATGCCGATCACGGTTTCGACGACGTGCTGCGCGCCGAATGGCCGTCGTGGGTCGGCGCGCGCGTGCCGGAGCCGCTCGTCGCGCACCTGCGGCGCCAGTCGGGCCAGCCGTTCGTCGGCGACGCGCTGCGCATCCAGTGCGTGCCGGTCGCGGGGCTGTTCCAGATCGAGGCGCGGCCGCGCTCGCTGCTCGACCGGCTGAGCCCGCGCGAACTTGCGGCGATCCGCTATTACGGCGCCGGGCGTTCGCACAAGGAGGTCGCGCAGCAGATGGCGATCTCGCCGACGACCGTGCGTCACTACCTGCGCTGCGCGTACCGCAAGCTCGGCATGCACGACAAGAGCCAGATCGCCGGCGTGCTGGGCGCGACGGGCGGCGCGTCCGACGACGAGGCGATGGAAGCCGGCGGCATGCCGCGCTGAGGCCCACGAACGCACGGCCGATGCGGCGCGATGCGCATTGCGTTGCCGGATTGGTTGTGTCCGCAACCATTGAGCGTTATGCTCGTCAGCTTCCAGGAGACGGAATGCCATCATGAACGACACGAATTCAGGGTCGGTGCGCGCGGCGGTGGTCGGCGTCGGCGCGATCGGCGGATTGCTCGCGGCCGCGCTGTCGAGAGCCGGCATGACCGTGAGCGCGTACGCACGCGGCACGACGCTCGACGCGCTGAATACGCATGGCGTGCGCGTGATCGACGAGGCGGGTGCAACCTCGTCGGTGCCGGTGTGGGCAAGCGACGATGCAGCCGCGCTCGGCGTGCAGGACTACGTGGTGATCGCGCTGAAGGCGCAGGCGCTGCCGGCGCTGGCCGCCCGTATTGCGCCGCTGGTTGGCCCCGATACAGTGATCGTCGCGGCGATGAACGGGCTGCCGTGGTGGTTCACGCACGGGCTGGAAGGGGCGATCGACGGCGTGCCGCTCGATGCGGTCGATCCGGCCGGCGCGGTGTCGGCCGCATTGCCGCCCGCGCAGGCGATCGGCTGCGTCGTGCACCTGTCGTCGAGTACCGATGCGCCGGGCGTCGTGCGTCGCGGGCGCGGCAACCGGCTGATCGTCGGCACGCCCGATCCGCGGCTCGACGTGGCCACCGCGCGGTTCGCCGCGGCGCTCGCGGCCGGCGGTTTCGACGTCGAGTCGACGCCCGCGATCCGGGCCGAGATCTGGACGAAGCTGTGGGGCAACATGAACATGAACCCGCTGAGCGCGCTGACCGGTTCGACGGCCGAACAGTTGCTCGACGATCCGTTCACACAGGATCTCGCACTGCGGATGATGGAGGAGGCGGCTGCGATCGGCGCGAAGCTCGGCTTGTCCACGGGGATGAGCGGCCCCGAGCGGATCGCGGTCACGCGCAGGCTCGGCGCATTCAAGACATCGATGCTGCAGGATTTCGAAGCAGGGCGCTCGCTCGAGATCGGGCCGATCCTCGGCGTGTTTCCCGAGCTCGGCCGCAAGCTTGGCGTGCCGACCCCGTACTGCGACGCGGTGCTCGGACTGTTGCGTCAGCGCGCGGCGAACAGCGGGTTGTAGCGCGTACGAGGCTGCCGCATACGCGGCAGCCGGCAACGCGGCGATGCGTGCTTCACGCGATGCAGCCGCATGATGCAAAACGGGCCGCCCGGGTCGCGCGTGACGCGACTCGGGCGACCCGTCTGATTCGTCGGATCAATGCTGCCCGCGGCACTCGGCCGTCCGGCGATGCCCGAGCCGACGCGCGGCTCAGTCGTCGCGCTCGGTCGCGTGCGCGACGACCTTGTCGAGCAGCCGCTCGAACGTCTGACGTTCGCTGTCGGACAGGCACGCGAGCAAGCCGTCGTTCCACTTGCGCACGATCGGCATGATCTTGCGATGCAGCGCGCGGCCGTCGGTGGTCAGCGCGATCAGCACGATCCGGCCGTCTTCGTCGCTCGCGCTGCGCTCGAGCAGCCCCTGGCGCAGCAGCGCTTCGGCTGCACGACTGGCCTGGCTTTTGTCGAGATTGGTATGGCGCGCGAGATCCATGATCGAGAACGGGCCGAATGCGCCGACGGCGGCGATCACGCGCGCCTCGGGCAGCGAGATGTCGAGCTTGTGCCGGTACACCTCGCCGATCCCGCGGTCGGAACGCTTCGTGAGCGCATGGAGGCGATAGGTCAGAAACTGATCGAGCCCGGCTTGACGGCCTTTCATGTCGAATCCTGAAGAAAAAGGGCGGGCCCGATTGTTCCTGTATCGCGCGCTCGGGTCAACGGTCAGTGTGCACCGTACTTCAGGCGTGTCAACTGTTCCGCTTCGTTCGCGAGCAGGTTGGCCGCGTCGCGGATCGCGACGTCGAGCGTGATCGGCCCGGGAGCCGGCGAAAAGCAGCCGGAGAAATGCTCGGACAGGCGCGGCAGCGCGGCCGGGTCGATCGCGCCGGACAGCAGCGACGCGGGTACGCCGGCGGCCCGCGCGTGCCGGCAGGCGATGAACGGCGCCTTGCCGTGCAGCGTCTGCACGTCCGAGCGGCCTTCGCCGGTGATCAGCCAGTCGGCGCCGGCCAGTGCGGCGTCGAGCCCGACCTGGCGCGCGACCACTTCGGCACCGGCCTCGAAGCGTGCGCCGAGCATGTGCAGCGCGAAACCAAGGCCGCCCGCGGCGCCCGCGCCCGGCAGCTCGCGGCAGCGGCGGTCGAGTGCGGCTTCGAGCAGGTCGGCGAAGCGGGCGAGGGCCGCATCGAGGGGCGCGACCTGTGCGGCCGTCACGCCCTTTTGCGGGCCGAACACGGCGGTCGCGCCATGCGCGCCCGTCAGCGGATTGTCGACGTCGGACATGCCGACGAATTCCGTTTCCTTCAGGCGCGGGTCGAGCCCCGACGCGTCGATGCGCGCGATGTCGGCGAGCCGTGACGGCACCGGCTCGACCGGCTGGCCGTCGGCGTCGAAGCACCGCAGGCCGAGGCCCGCGAGCAGCCCGGCACCGGCGTCGTTGGTGCTGCTGCCGCCGAGCGCGACGAAGAAGCGGCGCACGCCGTCGTCGAGCAGCGCGCGGATCGCCTCGCCCATCCCGCGCGTGCTGCGCGCGTCGACCGGCACGCTCATGCCGACCGGGTCGGTAATCCCGACGATCTCGGCCGTCTCGACGATCGCGGTGCGCGCATCGATCACGCCGACCGCCGCATCGCGTGCCGCCAGCGACGCGCCGGCCACCCGCAACGTGCGCCGCGTGCCGCCGCCCGCCAGCATCGCGTCGAGCGTGCCTTCGCCGCCGTCCGCCATCGGGCAGCAGCGCACGACCGCGTCGGGCCGGGCGCGGCGAATGCCGGTGGCGATCGCGTCCGCGACCTGCTCGGCGGAAAGCGAGCCTTTGAACGAATCGGGCGCGATGACGACGACAGGCGCGGACGGGTGGTGCGGCATGGTGTCTCCGAAAGGCGTGATTGGTGTGAAGAATAAGTGGTCGAGCCACGAGGGTGGCTCATACGCTATCGGAGCTTACAGGATGGCGGGCCCGGGGTGGATACGCCGTTCGGCATAGCCGCGATCCGCGCGCATGGCCGTGCATCGGGCCGTCGGCAGGGCGGGGACACATGCGTGTCGTGCTGATCTGGCGGTACGAGGAAAATTGTTTGCTAGAATAGTCGATTCTTCCGGCCAAAGCCGTGCTCCGAGCCGCTTGCGCTAGCCATCCGGCGCGTGCAGGGATGGCGTGGCGCTCCGGCGCGGCGTGTGAGTGTGCGCACCTCGCGCTGCAGGCAGGCACGGCAAGGAAAACCCGATTCGCTCGAATAATTTTAGGACGATTGAAGCCATGGCTAACGTTGTTGAGAACCTCGGCAAGCTTGAACGCCGTGTGACGATTTCTTTGCCGAAAGACACCGTGCAGAAGGAAATCGATGCCCGCATCCAGAAACTCGCGAAGACCGTGCGCATGCCGGGTTTCCGCCCGGGCAAGGTGCCGCTGAAGATGGTCGCCCAGCAATACGCGGGTCAGGTCGAAGCCGAAGTGCTGAGCGACAAGATCGGCCAGGAATTCTTCACGGTCAGCCGCGCGGAAAACCTGCGCGTCGCCGGCCAGCCGAGCTTCGAGCCGAAGCAGGAGCAAGCCGAGGACGCATACGCGTTCGACGCGACGTTCGAGGTCTACCCGGAAGTGAAGATCGGCGATCTGGCGACGGCTGAAGTCGAGCGCTCGACCACGTCGATCGGCGACGCCGAAATCGACCGCACGCTGGACATCCTGCGCAAGCAGCGCGTGCACTACCACGCACGCGGCGAAGCCGGCGAGCACGGCGACGGCGGCGAGGACACTGCAGCGAAGAACGGCGACCGCGTGACGGTCGACTTCGTCGGCAAGATCGACGACGTCGCGTTCCAGGGCGGCACGGCCGAAGATTTCCCGTTCGTGCTCGGCGAAGGCCGCATGCTGCCGGAATTCGAAACGGCGGCCTTGGGCCTGAAGGTCGGCGAACAGCGTACGTTCGACCTCAAGTTCCCGGATGACTACCACGGCAAGGACGTCGCCGGCAAAACGGCGCAGTTCACGGTCACGATGAAGAAGATCGAGTGGCCGCACCTGCCGGAAATCGACGCGGAATTCGCGAAGTCGCTCGGCATCGAAGACGGCGACCTCACGAAGATGCGCGCCGAGATCAAGGAAAACCTCGAGCGCGAAGCGAAGCGTCGCACGCAGTCGATCGTCAAGAACCAGGTAATGGACGCGCTGCTGAAGATTTCCGAACTCGACGTGCCGAAGGCGCTGATCGAGCAGGACCAGCAACGTCTCGTCGAAATGGCTCGTCAGGATCTGGCGCAGCGCGGCGTGCCGAACGCGAAGGACGCACCGATCCCGGCCGAAATGTTCGCCGAGCAGGCAGAGCGCCGCGTGAAGCTGGGCCTCGTGCTGGCTGAACTCGTGAAGGCGAACGGCCTCGAAGCGAAGCCGGAACAGATCCGCGCGGAAGTCGACGAGTTCGCGAAGAGCTACGAAGACCCGAAGGAAGTGGTCCGCTGGTATTATTCCAACCAGCAGCGCCTCGCCGAGATGGAAGCGTTCGTCGTTGAAAGCAACGTCGTCGATTTCGTGCTGGGCAAGGCCAAGGTGACGGACAAGGAAGTGAGCTTCGAGGCACTCGCGAGCGCATCGGCGCAAGCGTAAGTGTCGCTCTAGCGGCGTGCCGGCTGTCGGAGCGACGGCCCGCACGCCGTTTTTACGTCAAGCGCACGGTTGCCATTAATATGGCGATTGAGCGGGCGGCTTCCTTCCGTTCAATTTTCCATTCGAACAAGGTTCATTGAATGATCACTCGCGCTGAATTGCTGGACATGCTTGCTTCGAACGCGCCGCAGGGTTTCGAGGCGCAAGCGCTGGGGCTGGTGCCGATCGTCGTCGAAACGAGCGGCCGCGGCGAGCGTTCGTACGATATCTATTCGCGTCTCCTGAAGGAGCGCCTGGTGTTCATGGTCGGCGAAGTGAACGACCAGACCGCCAACCTCGTGGTCGCGCAATTGCTGTTCCTCGAGAGCGAGAATCCCGACAAGGACATCAGCCTCTACATCAACAGCCCGGGCGGCTCGGTGTCGGCCGGGATGGCGATCTACGACACGATGCAGTTCATCAAGCCGGACGTGTCGACCCTGTGCATGGGCCTCGCGGCCAGCATGGGCGCGTTCCTGCTCGCGTCGGGTGCGAAGGGCAAGCGCTTCGCGCTGCCGAATTCGCGCGTGATGATTCACCAGCCGCTCGGCGGCGCGCGCGGCCAGGCATCCGACATCGAGATCCAGGCACGCGAGATCCTCTACCTGAAGGAACGGCTGAACAACCTGCTCGCGCAACACACGGGCCAGGACGTCGAACGCATCGCGCGCGACACCGACCGTGATAACTTCATGTCGAGCGAGGATGCGAAGGCGTACGGGCTGATCGATCAGGTGTTGTTGAAGCGCCCGTGAGTTTAAACGGGGTGCCGCCCCGATTCGGGCCGGCGCCCTCGGAACGTCCCGAGTGCCCTGAGCATCTGCGGCAAGCGCATCCAGCCGGCTCCGGTCGCGCCCTAGGCGCGGCGTCCGGAGCAATCGGCGTATCATGTCATTTACCTGTCCGGAGGCTCTACATTCATGGCGGACAAAAAAGGTTCGAACAGCGAGAAGCTGTTGTATTGCTCGTTTTGCGGGAAAAGCCAGCATGAGGTGAAAAAACTCATCGCGGGCCCGTCGGTGTTCATCTGCGATGAATGTATCGACCTCTGCAACGAAATCATTCGCGACGAGGCGGCTGCCGCCGGCGTCGAGGCCAGCCTGTCCCGGTCGGATCTGCCGAGCCCGCAGGAAATTCGCGACATCCTCGATCAATACGTGATCGGCCAGGAGCGCGCGAAGAAAATCCTCGCGGTGGCCGTGTACAACCACTACAAGCGCCTGAAGCATCTCGACAAGAAGGACGACGTCGAGCTGTCGAAGAGCAACATCCTGCTGATCGGCCCGACCGGCTCCGGCAAGACGCTGCTCGCGCAGACGCTCGCGCGGTTGCTCAACGTGCCGTTCGTGATCGCCGACGCGACGACGCTGACCGAAGCCGGCTACGTCGGCGAGGACGTCGAGAACATCATCCAGAAGCTGTTGCAGAACTGCAACTACGAGGTCGACAAGGCCCAGCGCGGGATCGTCTACATCGACGAAATCGACAAGATCAGCCGCAAGTCGGACAACCCGTCGATCACGCGCGACGTGTCGGGCGAGGGCGTCCAGCAGGCGCTGCTGAAGCTCGTCGAGGGCACGATGGCGTCGGTGCCGCCGCAGGGCGGCCGCAAGCATCCGAACCAGGATTTCATCCAGGTCGACACGACCAATATCCTGTTCATCTGCGGCGGCGCGTTCGACGGTCTCGAAAAAGTGATCACCGATCGTACCGAGAAGACCGGCATCGGCTTCGGCGCGACGGTCAAGAGCAAGCAGGAACGCGACGCGGGCGAGGTGCTGCGCGAAACGGAACCGGAAGACCTGATCAAATTCGGTCTGATCCCCGAATTGATCGGCCGTCTGCCGGTGGTCGCGACGCTCGGCAAGCTCGACGAAGCCGCGCTGATGAAGATCCTGGTCGAGCCGAAGAATGCGCTCGTCAAGCAGTATCACAAGCTGTTCGCGATGGAGCGCGTCGAGCTGGAAATCCGGCCGGGCGCGTTGCAGGCAGTCGCCCGCAAGGCGATCCGCCGCAAGACCGGCGCGCGCGGTTTGCGTTCGATCATCGAACAGGCATTGCTCGACGTGATGTACGAGCTGCCGACGATGAAAGGGGTCAGCAAGGTCATCATCGACGAGAACGTCATCGATGGGGACGGCAAGCCCTTGCTGATCTACGAGGACACGCCGAAGGTGGCGGGTTCGAACTGACCGGCTTGCCGACGATGTTCAGCGAAAAAGGCCGTTCATGAGTCCGTGGGCGGCTTTTTTTCGTTTATCTTGTGGGTAACTCTGACTCGACACGCGGTGGTTACTTTCTTACCGAATATTTCCCGCACTTGAAGGCTTGCAATTCGTTGTGGCGGCCTCAATTACCGAACAATTGATTCCACTCATGGGGAAATGAAATGTCAGGCACCCAACTTCTCCCGCCGGAACGCATCACGCTCCCGCTGCTGCCGCTGCGGGACGTCGTCGTTTTCCCGCACATGGTCATTCCGCTCTTCGTGGGCCGGCCGAAATCGATCAAGGCCCTCGAAGCAGCGATGGAAGGCGGCAAGCACATCATGCTCGTCGCCCAGAAAACCGCGGCCAAGGACGAACCGACCGAAAAGGACATGTACGAGGTCGGTTGTATCGCCAACATTCTGCAGATGCTGAAGCTGCCCGACGGCACCGTGAAGGTGCTCGTCGAGGGCCTGCAGCGCGCGAAGGCGTTGTCGATCGAAGAACAGGAGACGCAGTTCTCCTGCGAAGTGATGCCGCTCGAGCCCGATCATGCGGACAGCGCCGAGACGGAAGCGCTGCGCCGTGCGATCGTGTCGCAGTTCGACCAGTACGTGAAGCTGAACAAGAAGATCCCGCCGGAAATTCTTACGTCGCTGTCGGGCATCGATGAAGCAGGCCGCCTCGCCGACATGATCGCCGAGCGCCTGCCGCTGAAGCTCGACCAGAAGCAGCACATCCTCGAGATGTTCCCGGTCATCGAGCGCCTCGAGCACCTGCTCGCGCAGCTCGAAGCCGAGATCGACATCCTGCAGGTCGAAAAGCGCATCCGCGGGCGCGTGAAGCGCCAGATGGAAAAGAGCCAGCGCGAGTACTACCTGAACGAACAGGTCAAGGCGATCCAGAAGGAACTGGGCGAAGGCGAGGAGGGTGCGGATCTCGAGGAACTCGAGAAGCGCATCAACGCCGCGCGCATGCCGAAGGAAGCCAAGAAGAAGGCCGACGCCGAGCTGAAGAAGCTGAAGCTGATGTCGCCGATGTCGGCGGAAGCGACCGTCGTGCGCAACTACATCGACACGCTGATCGGCCTGCCGTGGCGCAAGAAGAGCAAGGTCAACAACGACCTGTCGAACGCCGAGCAGGTGCTCGACGAGGATCACTTCGGCCTCGAGAAGGTCAAGGAACGGATCCTCGAGTATCTCGCGGTGCAACAGCGCGTGGACAAGGTCAAGGCGCCGATCCTGTGCCTCGTCGGGCCTCCGGGTGTCGGCAAGACCTCGCTCGGCCAGTCGATCGCCCGTGCGACGAACCGCAAGTTCGTCCGGATGGCGCTCGGCGGCGTGCGTGACGAAGCCGAGATCCGCGGCCACCGCCGTACGTACATCGGTTCGATGCCGGGCAAGATCCTGCAAAGCCTCGCGAAGGTCGGCGTGCGCAATCCGCTCTTCCTGCTCGACGAAGTCGACAAGATGGGCATGGATTTCCGCGGCGATCCGTCGTCGGCGCTGCTCGAAGTGCTCGATCCGGAACAGAACCACACGTTCGCCGACCACTACATCGAAGTCGACTTCGACCTGTCGGACGTGATGTTCGTCGCGACGTCGAACTCGCTGAACATCCCGCCGCCGTTGCTCGACCGGATGGAAGTGATCCGTCTGTCGGGCTACACGGAAGACGAGAAGGTCAGCATTGCCCAGCGTTACCTGCTGCCGAAGCAGAAGAAGAACAACGGGCTGAAGGACGGCGAGATCGAGGTCACCGAGCAGGCGATCCGCGACATCATCCGCTACTACACGCGCGAAGCCGGTGTGCGTTCGCTCGAGCGGGAAGTGTCGAAGATCTGCCGCAAGGTCGTGAAGATGCTGCTGCTGAAGAAGGCATCGGGCGCGATCAAGGTCGATGGCGAAAACCTCGACACGTTCCTCGGCGTGCGCAAGTACGACTTCGGCCTCGCGGCGAAGGAAAACCAGGTCGGTCAGGTGACGGGCCTCGCGTGGACGGAAGTCGGCGGCGACCTGCTGACGATCGAAGCCGCGGTGATGCCGGGCAAGGGCAACGTGATCCGTACGGGTTCGCTCGGCGACGTGATGAAGGAGTCGGTCGAGGCCGCACGTTCGGTCGTGCGTTCGCGTTCGCGTCGTCTCGGCATCAAGGACGAAGCGTTCGAGAAGCAGGACATCCACATCCACGTGCCGGAAGGCGCGACGCCGAAGGACGGTCCGTCCGCCGGCGGTGCGATGACGACCGCGCTGGTGTCGGTGCTGACGGGTATTCCCGTGCGGGCCGACGTCGCGATGACGGGCGAAATCACGTTGCGTGGCGAAGTGCTGCCGATCGGCGGGCTGAAGGAAAAGCTGCTGGCTGCGCATCGCGGCGGCATCAAGCTCGTGCTGATTCCGGAAGAGAACGTGAAGGATCTCGCGGACATTCCGGACAACGTGAAGAACGCGATCGAGATCGTGCCGGTCCGCTGGATCGACAAGGTGCTGGAGCTCGCGCTCGAGCGTTCGCCGACGCCGCTGCCGCCGGAAGAAGAAGCGAAGGCTGCGGCGCCGGTCGGTGAGGCCGCGAAGGATGCGGGCTCGACGGAAGTCGTCAAGCACTGAGACCCAGAGCACCGTCGTTGCTGACGGTTGTTCACGAAACCCGCGGCGGTGTCCGCGGGTTTTTTTATGCGCAGCGCAATCGTGCGAGCGCGTGGGTTAAAAAATTCACGCGCAGGCTTGGCAAAATGATCGGGGATGAATTAAACTTGCGGGCTCGCTGATTGTTGATGCGCAAACGCAGATCGCAGTCAGAACGAATCGGAAACGGGTGCTTAGCTCAGCTGGTAGAGCGGCGCCCTTACAAGGCGTAGGTCGGGGGTTCGAACCCCTCAGCACCCACCAGTTTCCCGATTCAGCCAGACCAAGGAGCGGTAGTTCAGTCGGTTAGAATACCGGCCTGTCACGCCGGGGGTCGCGGGTTCGAGTCCCGTCCGCTCCGCCAGAAAATGAAAAAGCCCGCCTTGCGCGGGCTTTTTCATTTGTATCGTCGGCTCCGCGCTGCGTTTTATCCCGTCCCACCCCGTATGTTGTAATATCGGTCGTTTTGTCCAATTTTCCCGTCACGCATGCTCGATTTCTTCCGTAATCACCAGCGCCTGATGATGGCGCTCCTGCTCCTGATCGTGTTGCCGGGGCTGGGTTTCGTCGGGATCCAAGGTTTCCGCGGCTTCTTCGACGACAGTGCGAACGTCGCGGCAGTCAACGGGCACAAGATCACGCGGGTCGAATTCGACGGCGCGTTCCGCCAGCAGATCGACCAGGCGCGCCAGGCGCTCGGCGGGCAGTTCGACATCAAGATGTTCGACACGCCCGAGCATCGCAAGCAGGTGCTCGACGGCCTGATCCAGCAACGCGTGCTGGCCGACGAGACGCAGCGTCTGCACCTGACGGCCTCCGACAACGCGGTGCGCGACGCGCTGATGAGCGACCCGATGATCGCGTCGCTGAAGAAGCCCGACGGCACGATCGACGTCGAACGCTATGCGCAGCTGCTGTCGTTCCAAGGGATGACGCCCGAGCAGTACCAGGAGCGCGTGCGTTACAGCCTGTCGCTGCAGCAGATTCCGGCCAGCATCGTGTCGAGCGCATTCACGCCGAAGAGCCTCGCGCAACGCCTGTCCGAACTCGCCGCGCAGCAGCGTGAAGTGCAGGCGCTCGTGTTGAAGACGAGCGACTTCGCAGCGAAGGTCCAGCCGACCGACGCGCAGCTCACCGCGTACTACGACGCGCACAAGCAGAGCTTCGCGACGCCGGAAACCGCGACGATCCAGTACCTCGTCTATTCGCCGGCCGCGGCGGCGGCGAGCGCGCAGCCGACCGAAGCGGACATCAAGAAGTTTTACGACGACAACCCGACGCACTTCCGTACCGAAGCGCAGGTGCGCGTGAGCCACATCTTCATCGCCGCGCCGGGCAGCGCCAGCGCGGCCGACAAGGCGGCTGCAAAGACGAAGGCCGAGCAACTGCTGGCCGACGTCAAGGCGCATCCGGACCAGTTCGCGCAGATCGCGCAGAAGAGCTCGCAGGACGCGCCGTCGGCGGCGAAGGGCGGCGACCTCGGTTTCATCACGCGCGGCTCGACCGCGGGCGGCAAGGCATTCGACGATGCCGCGTTCTCGCTCAAGCAGGGCGACGTGAGCGGTATCGTGCAGTCGGATCTCGGTTTCCACATCCTGAAGGCGACCGAAGTGAAGCCGGCGGTCGTCAAGCCGTTCGCGGAAGTGAAGGACCAGATCGCGGTCGACCTGAAGCAGCAGTACGCATCGAAGGCGTTCTCGGACAACGCGGAAGGCTTCACGTCGACCGTCTACGAAAAGGCGAAGACGCTGCAGCCGGCCGCGGACAAGTACAAGCTGACGATCCAGACGGCCACCGTCACGCCGACGCCGAATCCGCAACTGCCGCCGACGAGCCCGTTGAACAATCCGAAGTTCCTGGCCGCCGTGTTCGCGAACGACGCGGTGAAGAACCAGAACAACACGCAGGCGATCGACGTCGGCAACAACACGTTGATCTCGGCGCGCGTGACCGAGCACAAGCCGGCCGCGGTGCCCGCGCTCGACGCGATCAAGGACGTCGTGCGTCAGAAGGTCATCGCCGAGCAGGCCGCGGAACTCGCTAAGAAGGATGGGGCGGCGAAGCTGGCCGAGCTGCAGAAGTCGAAGTCGACCGACGGGTTCGCGGCTGCGCAGAAGGTGTCGCGCACGCAATCGCAAGGCCTGACGCCGGCTGCGCTGAGCGCCGTCTACAAGGTCGATGCGAAGACGCTGCCGGCTTACGTCGGGGTCGACCTCGGCGCGGACGGTTATGCGATCTATCGCGTGAACGCGGTGATCCCGGGTTCGGCGGTCGATCCGCAGCAACTGGCGGCCGCGCAGCAGCAGATGGCGCAGGTCGACGCGCAGAGCGAAGGCGAGGCGTATCTCGCCGCGCTGCGCGATCGTTCGAAGGTCAAGCTGTACGGCAGCACGACGGCCAGCCAGCAGCAGGACGGCGACAACTGAGCCTCGTTTCGCCCGCAACCATCAAAAAGCCCCGCTCGAAGCGGGGCTTTTTGTTTTGCGACGCTCGGCTGCGGTCAGCCGCGCGGCTTGCCGAGCAACGGCTTCAGTGCCGGCCACACATTGTCGAGCAGGACGCCCTGCGCCTGCTGCGCGGGATGCATCTGGTCGGCCTGGAACATCTCGGGCTTGTTCTCGATGCCGGCCAGCAGGAATGGCACGAGCGGCACGCCGAGGTCTTTCGACAGCCGCGTATAGACGGCATGGAACTTCTGCGTGTAGTCGGGGCCGTAATTGGGCGGCACGTACATGCCGACCAGCACGACCTTCGCGCGCGCGCGCTGGGCGCTGGCGATGATGTCGCGCAGGTTCTGCTCGGTCGTCGCGAGCGGCACGCCGCGCAGCGCGTCGTTCGAACCGAGTTCGACGACGACGATCGACGGCTTGAGCCGCTGCAGTACCGCGGGCAATCGCGCACGGCCGCCGCTGGTGGTGTCGCCGCTGACGCTGGCGTTCGCGACGCTATAATCGATTCGCTCGGTCGTGAGCCGTTGCCGCAGCAGTGCCACCCAGCCGGTGTCGCGCGGCAAGCCGTATTCGGCCGAGAGACTGTCGCCGAGCACGACGATCACGGGCGGGCCCGATGCCGGCGCCGTCGCGGCGCGCGCGGGCACGGTGACGGCCAGCAGGGTGCCCAGCAGCGCGGCGGCCGCCGCGCGTCTTTTCCAGCGAAATGTCGTGTCCATGTTCAAGATTACCGATCCGATCATCGAAGTTCATGACGTGTGCAAGCGGGTTGCCGATGCAACGGGCGAGCTGACGATCCTCGACGGCATCACGCTCGCCGTGCAGCCGGGCAGCAGCCTCGCGATCGTCGGTGCGTCGGGGTCGGGCAAATCGACGCTGCTTGGCCTGCTTGCAGGGTTGGACAGCGCGACGAGCGGCACGGTTCGCCTGCTCGGCCGTGCGCTCGACCAGCTCGGCGAGGACGAACGCGCGGCGCTGCGCAACGGCGCGGTCGGCTTCGTGTTCCAGTCGTTCCAGTTGATGCCGCATCTGACGGCGCTCGAGAACGTGATGCTGCCGCTCGAACTGCAGGGCGGCATCAGCGCACGCGATGCGGCCGACCGCGCGCGGGCGCTGCTCGTGCAGGTCGGTCTCGGCGAACGCACCGCGCATTATCCGAAACTGCTGTCGGGCGGCGAGCAGCAGCGTGTCGCGCTCGCCCGCGCGTTCGTCACGCGCCCGGCGATCCTGTTCGCCGACGAGCCGACCGGCAGCCTGGACGCGGCCACCGGCCACGCGGTCATCGACCTGATGTTCGAACTGAACCGCACGCACGGCGCGACGCTCGTGCTCGTCACGCACGACGCGGAACTCGCGCGCCGCTGCGCAACGACGGTCACCATCGATGCGGGGCGCATCGTCGCGCCGCATGCGGCTTCGCGCAACGCATGAATGTTCGTGCCGACCGCGTAGAGTGGATCGCGCGGCCGGCACGGGCATGACGCCGTTGCGTCAGCGCTTCAACGCTTGAGCGCCGCGCGGGCGCGCTCGATCAGCGCCGTGGTCGACGAGTCGTGCTTTGCCGGGTCGACCGATTCGGCCGACAGGTCGGCTTCGACCACCTTGCCGAGAATCTTGCCGAGCTCGACGCCCCACTGGTCGAACGGATTGATGTCCCACACGGTCGCCTGCACGAGCACCTTGTGCTCGTAAAGCGCGATCAGCGCGCCGAGCGTGCGCGGTGTCAGCGCATCGACGAGCAGCGTCGTGGTCGGGCGGTTGCCGGGGAACGTCAGGTGCGGCGCGAGCGCTTCCTTGCCGGGCTCGGCGACCTTGCGCGCTTCCTCGAGCGTGCGGCCGAGCATCAGCGCTTCGCTCTGCGCGAAGCAGTTCGCGAGCAGCTTCGGGTGATGGCTCGCGAGCGGATGCTCGGGCGTCAGCACCGCGATGAAGTCGATCGGCACGATCGTCGGCCCCTGGTGCAGCATCTGGAAGAACGCATGCTGGCCGTTGGTGCCCGGCTCGCCCCACGTGACGGCCGACGTCGGGTAGTCGACGAAGGTGCCGTCCAGGCGCGCGGATTTGCCGTTGCTCTCCATTTCGAGCTGCTGGAGGTACGACGGCAGGTAGTGCAGCGCTTCCGAATACGGCGCGACGAGATAGCTCTGCGAGCCGAAGAAATTCCGGTACCAGATGCCGATCAGGCCGAGCAGCACCGGCAGGTTGCGCTCGAGCGGCGCTTCGCGGAAGTGGCGGTCCATGTCGTTCGCGCCGGCGAGCAGTTCGTCGAACTGTTCGGGGCCGACCGCGATCATGATCGACAGGCCGACCGCCGACCACAGCGAATAGCGGCCGCCGACCCAGTCCCACATTTCGAACACGTTGTCCGCGGCGATGCCGAACTTCACGACCTCGGCCGGGTTCGCCGACACGCCGACGAAGTGCTTCGCGAGCGCATCCTCGGGGCAGCCGCGCGCGACGAACCAGTCGCGCAGCGAGCGCGCGTTCGTCATCGTCTCGAGCGTCGTGAAGGTCTTCGACACGATGATCGCGAGCGTTTCCTCGGGATCGACCTGTTCGAGCACGCGCGCGAGATCGGCGCCGTCGACGTTCGACACGAAGTGCGTCGAGATCTCGGGCGTCGCGACGTGGTGCAGCGCATGTACGACCATCTTCGGCCCGAGATCCGAGCCGCCGATGCCGATGTTGATCACGTGGCGAATGCGTTTGCCCGTATAGCCCGTCCACGTGCCGCTGCGCACGGCGCGCGCGAACGTCGCCATCTTCGCGCGCTCGGCGCTCACCTGTGCATGGAACGGCGCTTGCGGGTCGGTCGCGCGCAGCGCGGTGTGCAGCGCGGCGCGGCCTTCGGTCGGGTTGACGATCTCGCCCGCGAACATCGCGTCGCGGCGCGCCTCGACGCCGGCGTCGCGCGCGAGCTGCACGAGCAGGCGCAGAGTTTCGTCGTCGATGCGGTTCTTCGAGAAATCGGCCGCGAGACCGCCGCCCGGAATCGTGAAGCGTTCGGCGCGGGTCGGCGCGCGATCGTTTTCCGGCGCGAACCAGTCGCGCAGCCGCGCGTGGCGGATCTGTTCGAAGTGGGATTGAAGGGCAGTCCAGGCGGGGAGCGATTTCAGCGTCATGGCGGTTCGAGTGAAGCGTGAATCGGGAGGAATGCCGCGCCGGCTCATCGGGATCGGAAAGCCGGCGGACGAGAAGGCCCGCCGTGCGGCGGGGCAGTCAGTATAGCGGCGTTACGTGTCGGCGCGCGGCGACGGGTAAAAAAGGCGATTGATCAGCGTGCGTACCATCGGCGCGAGCTCGCCCGCGGTGAGCCCGGCCGGGCCGGTGCCGTTCGCGGTCAGCGTGTCGGCCGCGAGACCGTGCAGGTAGACGCCGGCCAGCGCGGCTTCGTACGGCGCGACCCGCTGCGCGAGCAGCGCGCCGATCAGGCCGCCGAGCACGTCGCCGGTGCCGCCCGTGGCGAGCGCCGCGTTGCCGGTCGGGTTGATCGTCACGCGGCCGTCGGGCGCCGCAATCACCGTACCCGAGCCTTTCAGCACGACGATGGCCGCGTAACGAGCGGCGAGCGCTTGTGCGGCCGTGACGCGATCGCGCTGCACCGAGGCCGTGTCGCCGCCGAGCAGGCGCGCGGCTTCGAGCGGATGCGGCGTCAGCACGCACGGATTGCCGCGCGCGCCGCGCGTGGCGACGGCGGCTGCGAGGTCCGCGTGCGTCGCGACGAGGTTCAGCGCGTCGGCATCGAGCAGCGTCGCGATGTCGTGCGCGAGCACGTCGCGCACCAGCGTCGCCGCGGCTTCGCGCGTGCCGAGCCCGCAACCGGCCGCGAGCGCGGTCATCGTGCCGAGGTCGAGCGTGTCGGCCGGATGCAGCATTAGTTCGGGGAACGGCGGGTCGTACGGCGGCGCGTCTGCGCCGAGGAAGCCGACGTGCACCTTGCCGGCGCCCGCGAACAGCGCGGCGCGGGCGGCGAGGATCGGCGCGCCGCACATGCCGGTATCGCCGCCGAGCACCGCGAGGCTGCCGTACGTGCCCTTGTGGGACGCGAAGGCGCGCGCGGGCAGCGCCGCGGCGAACCGCGCGGGCGCATTCAGCACGATGGCCGGCGCGGCGGGCGGCGTGACGTCGAGCGACGCGACGTGGATCTCGCCGGCGAGATCGCGGCCGTCGCCCGTGTAGAGGCCGGGCTTCGCGCCGATGAAGGTGAGCGTGTGGGTGGCCGCGACGGCGACGCCCGCGCCGACGATCCGGCCCGTGTCGCTGTCGAGCCCGCTCGGCACGTCGAGCGCGAGCACGCGGCCGCCGCCGCGCGCACGGGCGGCGATGCGTGCGGCCTGCTCGGCGAACGCGCCGTCGAGCGCGCGGCCGAGACCGATGCCGAACAGCCCGTCGACCACCCACGCGTAACCATCCAGCGACGCGGGCGGGGCAGCCGACAGCGGCACGCCGGCCGAGCGCGCGAGACCGAGCGCCCATTGCGCGTCGTCCGGCTTGACCGGTACCGGCATCCACGCATGCGTCGCGACGCCGAGTTGCTGGAGCTGGGCGGCGGCGACCAGTGCGTCGCCGCCGTTGTTGCCGGGGCCGACCGCGAACCAGACGGGGCGATCGTCGCCGGCGACGCGCTCGGACAGCCAGCGCGCGGCGGCGGCGCCGGCGCGGCCCATCAGCGTGTGCGGCGGCAGCGCGGCGGTGGCGTCGGCTTCGGCCGCGCGCAGGTCGACGACGCGCAAGAGCGCGATCGGATCGGAATCGGGAAGTGGGTGGGTAACGGTCATCGCGGGATCGTGGCGGCTGGCAAGGATGCCGCCACGAGTCGGCCCCGCGGCGGTCAGGTCGTGAAGCGGCCGGCGCTCAGCGCGGCGAGCGTGTCGGCGGGCCAGTGCTGGACGTTGCCGCCCAGATAGTCGGTCACCACTTTAGCAGACCCGCACGCGAGGCCCCAGCCAGCCGGGCCATGGCCGAAATTGACGAACACGCGTGGATGCGGGGTCGGACCCACGACGGGCAGGCCGTCCGGCGACAGCAGTTGCATGCCTTGCCACGACAGCGCGGCCGAAATCTTCGCGGCGCCGGGCACCCAGTCGTGGACGGCCTGGCCGAGCAGCGCGAGCGCGGCCTCGGACAGCGGCTCGGCGAGCGGCTTCGCGGTATCGGCGAGGCTTTGCAGCACGGCGCCGCCGCCGATACGCAACCGCTGGTGGGTACGCGTGATCGAGATCCGCTTGATCGCATCGACGACGCTCAGGTGCGGTGCGTGTTCTTCGTACGCGACAGGCGCGGTGAGCGTATGGGTGCGGACCGGATGCAGCGGCAAGCGCCAGCCGAGCCGTTCGAGCAGCGGGAGGCTGCCCGCGCCGGCGGCGACCACGATCGCGTCGGCGGACATCACGTCGACCTCGCGCGCCTTTGCCGTGCTCCGGTTGCCCGGCGGCACGAGCTCGATCGCCGCGCGGCCGTTGTCGATGCGGATCGCGGCGACGTCCGCGCCGAAGCGGAACTGCACGCCGTGCTCGTCGAGCGTCTGCTTGACCAGTTTCGCGAACAGCGGGCAGTTGCCGGTGCGCTCGGTTTCGAGCAGCACGCCGCCGGCAAAGCCGGGCTCCGCCGGCACCGACGGTTCGAGCGCCGCGCATTCGTCGGCGCTGAGGAGGCGGTACGGCTGGTCGAGCGTGCGCAGCAGGTCGAGCGCGGGCTGCAGCGCATCCCAGTCGCGCGGATCGCGCACGACGTGCAGGATGCCGGGTTTCTGCTCGAATTCGAGCTCGAGGCGCGCCTCGATATCGGCGAGCGTGTCGCGCGACACGTCGATCAGCGGGCGCAGCCGCGCGTACTGCGCGGCGAACGCGTCGGGCTCGCGCAGCGTGGCGAGCTGCTTGACGAAGCGGCGCACGCCGCCGTTGAAGCCCGGCTTGTAGACGATGCCGCTGTCGCGCGGCTGGCGCTGGCGCATGAACGTCGGGCCGAACCAGACGTCGAGCGGGCTCGGCAGCAGCGTGCCGCCGTCGCCGTAGGTCGCGCCTTGCGCGACGGTCGCGTGGCGTTCGACCACGCACACGCGATGGCCGGCCGCGCGCAGCTGGTAGGCGGTGGCGACGCCGCTGATTCCGCCGCCGATGACGATGACATCCATGGATTGCTTCGATGACGGGCGGCGCGCACGCCGCCCGGTGAGAATTCGCTGAGGGCCCGGGCCCGGTGAACCCGGAATGATAGCGCCAAAAGTGCGCGAGCCGGCGCCGGCCGAGCATGGGTCGTGCGGTTGCGTCGCGGCGGCCGGCGCGCGGGCCCTTGGAGGCCGGCCCGGCGGGCGACCGGGCGGGCCGCGCGTCCGGGCACCGTGGCGGTGCACGCGGACTACCGATCGGCCGGTCTTGGGCGGCCGACTTCCGGGTATAATTACGGCCTTCCTTTCGCCCCACGTCGCCACCTCGCGCGACTCATCGACGTCAGTCCAGCCCATGGCTCACTTCTCGTGTTTTCCCGGCGCTTCGGCCCTCTCCGATTTCCGTCAAACCCGTCTGCTCGACACGCTCAGGCAAATCGACGCCAACATCGTCGCGGTGCGCGGCCAGTTCCTGCACTTCGTCAATGCGGCCGAGCCGCTGTCGGCCGACGACAGCGCGCGCATCGATGCGCTGATGCACTACGGCGAGCCGTTCCAGCCGGCGGGCGAGAAGGGCGCGACCGAGACCTTCGTCGTGCTGCCGCGCTTCGGCACGGTCTCGCCGTGGGCGAGCAAGGCGACCGACATCGCGCAGCACTGCGGTCTCACGCAGGTGCGCCGCATCGAGCGCGGCGTCGAATTCACGGTCACGCTGAAGTCGGGCCTGCTCGGCGGCAAGAAGGCGCTGTCGGACGACGCGCGCGCGGCCGTCGCGGCTGCACTGCATGACCGGATGACCGAAAGCGTGGTCGCGGCGCGCGACGACGCGAAGCACCTGTTCGACGAACTGCCGGCCAAGCCGCTGTCGACCGTCGACGTGCTCGGCGTCGGCCGCAGCGCGCTGGAGCGCGCGAACGCCGAGCTGGGCCTCGCGCTCGCCGACGACGAGATCGACTACCTGGTCGACGCGTTCCGCAAGCTCGAACGCAACCCGACCGACGTCGAACTGATGATGTTCGCGCAGGCGAACAGCGAACACTGCCGCCACAAGATCTTCAACGCGCAGTGGACGATCGACGGCGAAGCGCAGGACATGTCGCTGTTCGCGATGATCCGCAACACCGAGAAGCTGAGCCCGCAGGGCACCATCGTCGCGTATTCGGACAACTCGTCGATCATGGTCGGCGCCGAAGCCGAGCGCTGGTTCCCGCGCAAGGCCGGTGCGGCCGGCGAGCCGGGTGAGCGCTACGGCCGCCACACCGAGCTCACGCACACGCTGATGAAGGTCGAGACGCACAACCACCCGACGGCGATCTCGCCGTTCCCGGGGGCGGCGACTGGCGCGGGCGGCGAAATCCGCGACGAAGGCGCGACGGGCCGCGGTGCGCGTCCGAAGGCCGGCCTCACGGGCTTCACCGTGTCGAATCTCGACCTGCCCGACGCCCGCCAGCCGTGGGAAAACGCACGTGACGCCGCGCAGCCGGTGGCCGAGCGCAACCCGAACGAGCAGCACGGCCCGTACGGCCGTCCGGACCGCATCGCGTCGCCGCTGCAGATCATGATCGACGGCCCGCTCGGCGGCGCCGCGTTCAACAACGAATTCGGCCGCCCGAACCTCGGCGGCTATTTCCGCGTGTACGAGCAGAACGTCGGCGGCACGGTGCACGGTTATCACAAGCCGATCATGATCGCGGGCGGCCTCGGCAACATCGCGGATCAGCACACGCACAAGCACGACGTGCCGGCCGGCTCGCTGCTGATCCAGATCGGCGGCCCCGGCATGCGGATCGGCATGGGCGGCGGCGCCGCGAGCTCGATGGCGACCGGCGCGAACACGGCCGAACTCGACTTCGACTCGGTGCAGCGCGGCAACCCGGAAATCGAGCGGCGCGCGCAGGAAGTCATCAACGGCTGCTGGCAGCTCGGCGCGGAAAACCCGATCCTGAGCATCCACGACGTCGGCGCGGGCGGCCTGTCGAACGCGTTCCCCGAAATCGTCGACGGCGCGGGCAAGGGCGCGCGCTTCGAACTGCGCAAGGTCGCGCTCGAGGAATCGGGCCTGTCGCCGCGCGAAATCTGGTCGAACGAGGCGCAGGAGCGCTACGTGCTGGCGATCGCGCCGGCCGACCTGCCGCGCTTCGAGGCGATCTGCGCGCGCGAGCGCTGCCCGTTCGCGGTGGTCGGTGTCGCGACTGACGAACGCCAGTTGAAGCTCGTCGACGACGAAGCGACGGGCGCCGACGAATACCCGGTCGACATGCCGATGGAAGTGCTGCTCGGCAAGCCGCCGCGCATGCACCGCGACGTCGTGCGCGTCGCGACCGAGCGCGCGCCGGTCGACGTGACGGGTATCGCACTGTCGGAAGTCGCGGTCGACGTGCTGAAGCACCCGACGGTCGGCAGCAAGTCGTTCCTGATCACGATCGGCGACCGTTCGGTCGGCGGTACGTCGGTGCGCGACCAGATGGTCGGCCCGTGGCAGGTGCCGGTGGCCGACTGCGCGATCACCGCGCTCGACTACGCGGGCTTCAAGGGCGAGGCGATGACGATGGCCGAGCGCACGCCGCTCGCCGTGATCGATGCGCCGGCCTCGGGCCGCATGGCCGTCGGCGAAGCGATCACGAACATCGCGAGCGCGCCGATCGCGTCGCTCGACAAACTGAAGCTGTCGGCGAACTGGATGGCCGCGTGCGGCACGGCCGGCGAGGACGCTGCGCTGTTCGACACGGTCAAGGCGATCGGCATGGAGCTGTGCCCGGCGCTCGGGATCGGCATCCCGGTCGGCAAGGACTCGCTGTCGATGAAGACGAAGTGGGACGAGCAGGGCGTCGCGAAGGAAGTGGTGTCGCCGGTGTCGCTGATCATCTCCGCGTTCGCGCCGGTCGAGGACGTGCGCCGTCATCTCACGCCGCAACTGCGCCGCGTCGCCGACGCGGGCGACACCGTGCTGATCGCGATCGATCTCGGCCACGGCAAGAACCGAATGGGCGGCAGCATCTTCGCGCAGGTCACGCAGCAGGTCGGCGACACGACGCCGGACGTCGACGACGCGGAAGACCTGAAGCGATTCTTCAACGCGATCCAGTCGCTCAATGCGCAAGACAAGCTGCTCGCGTACCACGACCGCTCGGACGGCGGCCTGTGGGCGACGGTGTGCGAAATGGCGTTCGCGGGCCATGCGGGCGTGTCGCTGAACGTCGACATGCTGACGCTCGACCCGAACCACGAATCCGACTACGGCGACGCGAAGGACTGGGCGAAGCAGACGAGCGGCCTGCGCGACGACCGCACGCTGCGCGCACTGTTCTCCGAAGAACTCGGCGCCGTCGTGCAGGTACGCGCATCCGACCGCGATGCGGTGCTCGGCGCGCTGCGCGAGTTCGGCCTGTCGACGTGCTCGCACGTGATCGGCTCGGTCAACGATCGCGACGTGATCGAGGTGTACCGCGACGCGAAGAAGATCTTCGACGCGCCGCGTGCCGAACTCCATCGCGCATGGAGCGAAGTGAGCTGGCGCATCGCGCGCCTGCGCGACAATCCGGCCTGCGCGGATGCCGAATACGACGCGCTGCTCGACGCGGCCGATCCGGGCCTCTCGCCGGTGCTCACGTTCGATCCGGCCGACGACATCGCCGCGCCGTTCATCGCGACGGGCGCACGGCCGCGCGTCGCGATCCTGCGCGAGCAGGGCGTGAACTCGCATCTGGAAACCGCGTACGCGTTCGATCGCGCAGGCTTCGATGCGCACGACGTGCACATGAGCGACCTGCTCGCCGGCCGCGCGACGCTGGCCGATTTCGCGGGTGCGGTGGCGTGCGGCGGCTTCTCGTACGGCGACGTGCTGGGCGCGGGCGAAGGCTGGGCGAAGACGATCCGTTTCAACGCGAATCTCGCCGACATGTTCTCGGCGTTCTTCGCGCGTCCCGATACGTTCGCCCTCGGTATCTGCAACGGCTGCCAGATGCTGTCGAGCATCGCGTCGATGATCCCGGGCGCGGAAGCCTGGCCGAAGTTCACGCGCAACAAGTCCGAGCAGTTCGAGGCGCGCTTCTCGTTCGTCGAGGTGGAGAAGTCGCCGTCGATCTTCTTCGCGGGGATGGAAGGCTCGCGGATTCCGGTCGCGGTCGCGCACGGCGAAGGCTACGCGGACTTCTCGCAGCAGGGCGACATCGATCGCGTCGCGGTCGCGATGCGCTACGTCGACCACCGCGGCGAAGCGACCGAGCGCTATCCGTTCAACCCGAACGGGTCGCCCGCCGGCATCACGTCGGTCACGACGGCCGACGGCCGCTTCTCGGTGCTGATGCCGCACATGGAGCGTGTGCATCGTACGGTCACGATGAGCTGGCACCCGGAAGGCTGGGGTGAAGCGAGCCCGTGGATGCGCGTGTTCCGCAACGCGCGCCGCTGGATCGGCTGATCGGGATGATGGTCGACCCGAACGCGCCGGTCGAGGTCGTCACGCTGCGTGACGAACGGGCGAGCGAGGCCGACGCGATCGGCCGCGTGATCCGGGCGGCGTTCGCGGGCGAGCCGCAGGGCGGCGAGTTCGAACAGCGCATCGTCGACACGCTGCGCGCGGACGGGGCGCTGAGCGTATCGCTCGTCGCGGAGCGCGACGGGCGTATCGTCGGGCACGTCGCGTTCTCGCCCGTCGCGATCGGCGGTGAGCCGGCCGGCAGCCAGCAGTGGTACGGGCTTGCACCGCTCGCGGTGCGGCCCGACTGCCAGCGGCAAAGCATCGGCGCGGGGCTCGTGCGCACGGGGCTCGACGCGTTGCGCCGGCTCGGCGCGCGTGGCTGTGTGGTGCTCGGCGAGCCCGCGTATTACGCTCGCTTCGGGTTCGAACCGCACGGTGGCATCGTGTTTCCGGGCGTGCCGGCCGAGTATTTCCTCGCGCTGCCGTTCGACGAATCGGCGCCGCTGCCGGCGGGCGACGTGCGTTATCACGACGTGTTCTATCCCGCCGCGTAGCGAACTCTGCGGGCGGGTAACACCTGGTATGGGAAAGCCGCTCTTCGGAGCGGTTTTTTATTGCGCGTCGGCCAATCGCCGTCGCATCCCGAGACGCATGTACGCGCGCGCCAAAAGAAAAAGCCGCTCCGAAGAACGGCTTTTCGATGCGCGTATGACGCGCGCCGGCGTTACTGGATCTTCGCCTGCTGACGCAGACCTTCCTCGAACGCCTGCAGCTTCTGCTGCACGAGCTGCTGCGCGATCTGCGCCTTCACCTGGTCGAACGGCGGCGGCGCGATGTCGCGGATGTCGTCGACGCGGATGATGTGCCAGCCGAACTGCGTCTTCACCGGCGCGTCGGTCATCTGGCCTTTCTGCAGCTTCTGCGCGGCTGCCGCGAATTCCGGCACGTACGCCTTCGGGTCGGACCAGTCGAGATCGCCGCCGTTCTTGCCCGAACCCGGGTCCTTCGAGTATTGCTTCGCGAGGTCCTCGAACTTCGCGCCGCCCTTGATCTTCGCGATCAGGTCCTTCGCCTGCTGCTCGTTGTCGACGAGGATGTGGTGCAGGTGGTACTCGCGGTTGCCGCCCACGCCCTTGACGAGTTCGTCGTAGCGCGCCTTCACTTCGGCGTCGGTCGGCTGGTTCTTCTTCAGGAAGCTCTCGATCATCGAGCGCAGCACGACGGTCTGCTGCGCGACGGCGACTTGTGCCTTCACGTCCGGACGATTCGGGATGCCTTCGCGGATCGCTTCCTGCATCAGGATTTCGCGGTTCACCAGTTCCTGGCGCACGGCCTGCTGCAGTTGCGGGCCGTCGGTCTGGCCTTGCTGGACGAGCTGCGCGACCATCGCGTCGGCGCGCGACTTCGGAATCGGCGTACCGTTGACGACGGCGATGTTCTGGGCGAATGCCGGTGCCGCTGCAAATGCAGCCGCCGCGACCCACAGGCGGGGGGATGTCAGGATCATCGGGAATTCCTAATGAGACTAGATTGAAGATTCGTTGAATTCTTCGGGCGTGTAAGCCACGATCGCGAGCGCGTGAATGCCGCGCTGCATCGCATCAGCGAGCGCATCATACACCAGCCGGTGCCGCGCGACGCGCGGCTTGCCCGCGAACGCGGACGAGACGATCGTGACCGTGAAATGGCCGCCGGAGGCCGCGCCCGCATGGCCCGCGTGCTGCGCGCTGTCGTCGCGCACGGTGAGCGACAGCGGCGCGAGCGACGCGGTGAGGCGCGCTTCGATCAGCGCGATGCGTTCGTCGGCGGAGGCGTGGAGAAAGGCGTCGCTCATGTCATTCGTCCTTCAGGTACTTGGTGAGCCACAGGCTCTGCAGGATGATGAACACGACCATCGCGCCCGTCGTACCGAACAGCTTGAAGTTCACCCATTGCGATTCGGTGAAGTTGTGCACCACGTACAGGTTCGCGACGCCGAGCACCGCGAAGAACAGCGCCCAGGCGACGTTCAGCTTGTCCCACACGGGCACGGGCAGCGTGAGCTGCTTGCCCATCATCTTCTCGATCAGGTTCTTGCCGAACGCATAGCGTGCGGCGAGCAGCCCGATCGCAAACAGCCAGTACAGCACAGTCGGTTTCCATTGAATGAATTTCTCGTCATGCAGGACGAGGGTGGCGCCACCGAACACGACGATCACGCCGAGGCTGACCCACAGCATCGTGTCGACCTTCCGGTGCCGGAAGGCGACCCAGGCGACCTGGGCCAGCGTCGCGACGATCGCGACGGCGGTGGCGGTAAAGATGCCCCAGACCTTGAAGGCGACAAAAAACAGGATGATCGGAAACAGATCGAACAGGAATTTCATGGCGCTCGCAGCTGCGTGACGGGCCGCTCGCGTGACCGTCACCGTTGTAGGGACCCGCCAGGCATCGCCGTCGCGGATCGGGGGTGGCCCGCCCGGGGCTGGCTGCCTCGGCGATCCGCCCGGCGCCGCTCATTCGTTTTCGGGTCGGGACTCGAAGTTTAACGCAGCCGAATTGATGCAGTACCGCAAACCGGTTTGGTCGCGCGGGCCGTCCTCGAACACGTGGCCCAGATGCGCGCCGCAGTGATTGCAGCGCACTTCGACGCGCACCATCCCGTGCGAGTAGTCGACCTTTTCGTCGATCACCTCGCCGTTGAGCGGCTTGAAGTAGCTGGGCCACCCGCAGCCCGAGTGGAACTTGGCGCCGGATTCGAACAGCGGCGTGCTGCAGACGACGCACTTGTAGATGCCGGCATCCTCGGTGTCGGTGTATTCGCCGGTGAACGCGCGCTCGGTCGCCGCGTGCTGCGTGACCTCGTACTGCATCGGCGTGAGCCGGCGGCGCAGTTCGGCGTCGTCCTTCTGGTACGGGAAGGTCTTGTCGTCGGAATCGTGGGACATGGGGGTTCTCCTGATCGGTCGGTCGAGAGGCGCGGGTTGCGGGCTCAGGACGAGCAGCTCATTTCGAGCGAGCCGGCCCAGTCGGGCGGCAACGCCGCGTACGCTTCATGCTCGGGTTGTTCGTCGAACGGACGGCGCAGAATCTGCGCGAGCCGCTCGACTTCCGAAAAATCCTTTTCCTTCGCGCGCCGGATCGCGACTTCGGCCAGATGGTTGCGAAGCACGTATTTGGGGTTCGCGCGGTTCATTGCAACCGCGCGCGCCGCGTCGTCGCGCGTTTCCTCGGACAGTCGCGCGCGGTAGAGGTTCGCCCATGCGTCGAATGCTTCGCTGTCGATGAAGAGGTCGCGCACGGGCGCATCGCGGCTCGCGTCGTGCTTCGAGATCTGCGCGAGCCGGCGGAACGTCAGCGTGAAATCCGCGTGGCTCGCATGCATCGTCTCGAGCAGCTTGTTCGCGAGATCGGCGTCGCCCTCGCGTTCGAGCGCGAGGCCGAGCTTCGCGCGCATCGCGCGTTCGAGCGCGGGGCCGAAGCGCTCCGGAAACTTCGCGAGCACGGCTTGGGCGTCGTCCACCGCGCGCTCGGCGCGCGCATCGTCGTCGGCGATGCCGTGCTGCAGCCCGATCAGCGGCAGCAGCGCCTGCGCGAGGCAGTAGCAGTTCCAGTGCGCGATGCGCGGCTGCATCCGGTACGCATAGCGGCCGCTGGTATCCGAGTGGTTGCAGATGTGGTTCGCATCGAACGCATCGACGAAGCCGAACGGGCCGTAGTCGATCGTCACGCCGAGGATCGACATGTTGTCGGTGTTCATCACGCCGTGGCAGAAGCCGACGGCCTGCCATTGCGCGACGAGGTCGGCCGTGCGCAGCGTCGCCGCTTCGAGCAGCGCGAGGTACGGATCGTCCGCGTCGCGGCAGGCCGGATGGAAGCGGTCGATCACGTGATCGGCAAGCTGGCGCAGCAGGTCGGGGCGATCGTTCGAGAAGAAGTGCTCGAAGTGACCGAAGCGCACGAAGCTTTCCGACACGCGGGTGACGACGGCCGCCGTCTCGATCTCCTCGCGCACCACCGGCTGGTCGGAACCGATCACCGTCAGCGCGCGCGTGGTCGGAATGCCGAGGTGATGCATCGCTTCCGAGCACAGGAATTCGCGGATCGACGAGCGCAGCACCGCGCGGCCGTCGCCCATGCGCGAATACGGGGTGCGGCCGCCGCCCTTGAGCTGCAGTTCGTAGCGCCGGCCGTCGGTGCCGGGCAATTCGCCGATCGTCAGCGCGCGACCGTCGCCGAGCTGGCCGGCCCACACGCCGAACTGATGGCCGGAGTAGACCGACGCGTACGGCATCGCGTGCGCGGGCCAGTCGCGCGTCGGGTTGCCGGCGAACAGCTCGGCGAAACCGGGTTGCGCGGCGATCGCGGGCGGCAGGTCGAGCAGTTGCGCGACGTCGTCGGAAAAGCCGACGACGTACGGCGCGGCGAGCGGCGCGGCCGGCAGCCGCGTATGAAACGCGTCGCCGAGCGTGACGAACGCGCGTTCGGCGGGCGCGCCGAGCGTCGCGGCGAGGTCGGGCAGGGTGTCAGCCGCATCGGCTGCGCTTCGGGAAAACGACATGTTGAGCGCCTCTGGGTAAGCCGATATTGTAAGGCGGCGCCGCGCCGCCCGCATGGCGGCCCGCGCACCGTGCGCCACGCCCGTCCGGGCCGCTGACGGGCGCACACCGGGACGGCTTCGGTACGGAAACCGTCCGCTGGCTGGTCACCGATTCGCATCCTCAGGGAGAACAAGACGATGGGTAAGCCGTTGCTGGGCCAGATGATGGATGTGCCGCTGCTGGTGTCGTCGCTGATTTCGCATGCCGCGCGGCACGCCGGCGACACGGAGATCGTGTCGAAGCGCGTGGAAGGCGACCTGCATCGCTATACGTACCGCGATTGCGAGCGCCGCGCGAAGCAGCTGGCGCAGGCGCTCGCGCGGCTCGGCGTCGAGACCGGCGACCGCGTCGGCACGTTGGCGTGGAACGGCTACCGGCACCTGGAGGCGTATTACGGGATCGGCGGGATGGGCGCCGTATGCCATACGATCAACCCGCGCCTGTTTCCCGAGCAGATCGCGTACATCGTCAATCACGCGGAAGACCGCTACGTCTTCTTCGACATCAATTTCGCGCCGCTCGTCGATGCGATCGCGCCGCAATGCCCGTACGTGAAGGGCTGGATCGCGATGACGGACGCCGCGCACCTGCCGTCCGGCGCGACGCCGTTCCTCTGCTACGAAACGCTCGTCGAAGCCGAGGACGGGCGCTACGACTGGCCGCGCCTCGACGAGCAGCAGGCGTCGGGGCTCTGCTACACGTCGGGCACGACCGGCAACCCGAAGGGCGTGCTGTATTCGCATCGTTCGACCGTACTGCATGCTTACGGCGCCGCGCTGCCCGACGCGATGAACCTGTCCGCGATGGACGCCGTGCTGCCCGTCGTGCCGATGTTCCACGTCAACGCGTGGGGGTTGCCGTACGCGGTGCCGCTGACGGGCGGCAAGCTCGTGCTGCCCGGCAAGGATCTCGACGGGAAATCGCTGTACGAGCTGATGGAGGCCGAGCGCGTGACGTTCTCCGCGGGCGTGCCGACCGTGTGGCTCGGCCTGCTGAACTACATGCGCGAAGCCGGCGTGCGTTTCTCGACGCTGAACCGCACGGTGATCGGCGGCTCCGCATGCCCGCCCGCGATGCTGCGCACGTTCGAGGACGAATACGGCGTGCGCGTGATCCATGCGTGGGGGATGACCGAACTGTCGCCGCTCGGCACGCTCGCGAAGCTCAACTGGGCGCAGTCGCAGCGGCCGCTCGACGCGCAGCGCCGGCTGCTCGAAAAGCAGGGGCGCGTGATCTGCGGCGTCGACATGCGGATCGTCGGCGACGACGGCCGCGAACTGCCGTGGGACGGCGTCGCGTTCGGCGAACTGCAGGTGCGCGGGCCGTGGGTGATCGACCACTACTTTCGCGGCGATGCGTCGCCGCTGTCGGACGGCTGGTTTCCGACCGGCGACGTCGCGACGATCGATCCCGACGGCTTCCTGCAGATCACCGACCGCAGCAAGGACGTGATCAAGTCGGGCGGCGAGTGGATCAGCTCGATCGACATCGAGAACGTCGCGATCGCGCATCCCGGGGTGGCCGAAGCCGCGTGCATCGCGTGTGCGCACCCGAAATGGACCGAGCGGCCGCTGCTCGTCGTGGTGCCGCGCGAAGGCGCGAACCTGACCCGCGACACGTTGCTCGCGTTCTACGAGGGCAAGGTCGCGAAATGGTGGATTCCGGACGACGTCGTGTTCGTCGAATCGTTGCCGCACACCGCGACCGGCAAGCTGCAGAAGCTGAAGTTGCGAGAGACGTTCCGCGATTACGTGTTGCCCACGGCGGTGTGCGCGCCGTAAGGCCCAAACCCGGGTCACGGCCCCCTCAACCTCCGCATCGGTCGCCCGATCCGTCCCCGGATCGGGAACAAAATTCAAATTGAACGACCGTGCTTTTTCGTTGTATGCTGCCTCCGTTCATCCGGACATGCGGCCGTTCGACCGCGCACAATGAAAGCGCAGCCAATCCGGCGCGCGATGCATGGAGGCAGGCAGATGGCAGTGGATTACTCGACTCGCGACGGCGTGGCCGTCATCACGCTCAACAATCCGCCCGTCAACGGGCTCGGCCTGTCGACCCGCCAGGGCGTCATGGACGCGCTCGATCGCGCCGCGCGGGACCCGTCGGTCACGGCCATCGTGCTGACCGGCGCGGGCCGCGCGTTCTCGGGCGGCGCCGACATCACCGAATTCAATACGCCCAAGGCCTTGCAGGAGCCGACGCTGCACACCGTGATCCGCGCGGTGGAGGCGAGCGCGAAGCCGGTCGTCGCGGCGCTGCACAGCGTCGTGATGGGCGGCGGCCTGGAGCTTGCGCTCGGCGCGCATTACCGGGTCGCCGCGCCCGGCGCGCAGGTCGCGCTGCCCGAGGTGAAGCTCGGGCTGCTGCCGGGCGCGGGCGGCACGCAGCGCCTGCCGCGCGCGGTCGGGCTCGAAACCGCGCTGAACATGATCGTGTCGGGCGCGCCGGTGCCGTCGGAGCAACTCGCGAAGAGCGGGCTGTTCGACGAAATGGCCGACGGCGACCTGCTCGACGCGGCCGTCGCGTTCGCCCGCAAGGTCGGCGCGCAGAAGGGGCCGCATCCGCGCGTGCGCGATCGCAAGATCGTCCACGAGAACGCGGCGGGCTTCATCCAGTTCGCGCGCAATTCCGCGCGGGCCGCCGCGCCGAATTACCCCGCGCCGCACAAGTGCATCGACGCGATCGAGGCTGGCGTGCTGAACGGCTTCGACAAGGGCAGCATCGCCGAGCGCGAAGGGTTCGTCGCGCTGATGATGACGCCGGAAAGCCGCGCGCTGCGCCATGCATTCTTCGGCGAGCGGGCGGCGAGCAAGATTCCCGACGTGCCGGCCGATACGCCGCTGCGCGAGATCCGCCGGGTCGGCGTGATCGGCGCGGGCACGATGGGCGGCGGGATCGCGATGAACTTTATCAACGCGGGGCTGCCCGTCACGCTGCTCGAGATGAAGCAGGACGCGCTCGAGCGCGGCCTCGCGACGATCCGCAAGAACTACGACGCGCAGGTGAAGAAGGGCAAGCTCACGCAGGAGAAGCTCGATGCGCGCCTGGCGCTGATCACGCCGACGCTGTCCTACGACGACCTGAAGGACGCCGACCTGATCGTCGAGGCCGTGTTCGAGGAACTCGGCGTGAAGGAGCAGGTGTTCAGGAAGCTCGACGAAGTCGCGAAGCCGGGCGCGATCCTCGCGTCCAACACGTCCACGCTCGACGTCGACAAGATCGCCGCGTTCACGAAGCGTCCGCAGGACGTGGTCGGCATGCACTTCTTCAGCCCCGCGAACGTGATGAAGCTGCTCGAGGTCGTGCGCGGCGCGCAGACCGCGAAGGACGTGCTCGCGACCGTGATGGCGGTGGCGAAGAAAATCCGCAAGACGGCGGTGGTGTCGGGCGTGTGCGACGGCTTCATCGGCAACCGGATGATCGAGCAGTACATCCGCCAGGCGCTGTTCATGCTCGAGGAAGGCGCGCTGCCCGCGCAGGTCGATCGCGCGATCGAGAAGTTCGGCTTCGCGATGGGGCCGTTCCGGATGAGCGACCTCGCCGGCAACGACATCGGCTGGGCGATCCGCAAGCGGCGCTACGTCGAGCAGCCCGACCTGCAGTATTCGAAGATCGCCGACCGCCTGTGCGAACAGGGCCGCTTCGGCCAGAAGACGGGCGCCGGCTGGTACGACTACGTGCCGGGCGACCGCAAGGCGAAGCCGTCGTCGCTCGTCGACGAGATGGTCGTCGCGTATTCGAAGGAGCGCGGCGTCGAGCGGCGCAAGATCGGCGACGACGACATCGTCGAGCGGCTGGTGTTCGCGCTCGTCAACGAAGGCGCGAAGATCCTCGAGGAGAAGATCGCGTCGAAGGCGTCCGACATCGACATGGTCTACCTGACCGGCTATGGCTTCCCGCTGTGGCGCGGCGGGCCGATGCTGTACGCGGATACGGTCGGCCTCTACAACGTCGAGCGCGCGATCCGCCGCTATGCGGCCGCACCGAACGGCGACGCGTGGCAGCTCGCGCCGTCGATCGCGGAACTGGCGAAGGCCGGCCGCGGGTTCAACGGCTGACGCCGCCGCTTCGCGGCGCGACCGATCCTGTCTGGAGACACGCAATGAAACGCACCGACGACGTCCTGCTCGTGATCGACGTGCAATACGACTTCATGCCGGGCGGCGCGCTCGCGGTGCCCGACGGCGATGCGGTCGTGCCGGTGATCAACGCGCTCGCGCAACGCTTCGACCAGGTCGTGCTCACGCAGGACTGGCACCCGCGCGAGCACGTGTCGTTCGCGGCGAACCATCCGGGCCGCGAGCCGTTCTCGACGCTCGCGCTGCCGTACGGCGAGCAGGTGCTGTGGCCCGTGCACTGCGTGCAGGACACCGACGGCGCGGCGCTGCATCGCGACCTCGACATCCCGCACGCGCGGCTCGTGATCCGCAAGGGCGGCGATGCGCAGGTCGACAGCTATTCCGCGTTCGTCGAAGCCGACCGCACGACACGCACGGGGCTCGCGGGCTATCTGCGCGAACTCGGTGCGAAGCGCGTGTGGTGCTGCGGGCTCGCGACCGACTATTGCGTCGCGTGGTCGGCGCTCGATGCGCGCGCGGCCGGTTTCGAAGCCGCGGTGATCAACGATGCGTGCCGTGCGATCGACCTGAACGGGTCGCTCGCGCACGCATGGCAGCAGATGCAGGCAGCGGGCGTCGTGCATGCGACGTCCGCGGGCGCGCGCCCGGCGGCGTAGCGCATTTCCCATCCGAATCAGCAGGACCGAAGGAGACTCGCATGACCGAAGCCGTAATCGTATCGACCGCACGCACGCCGCTGGCGAAATCCTGGCGCGGTGCCTTCAACATGACGCACGGCGCGACGCTCGGCGGCCACGTGGTCGCGGCCGCGCTCGAACGCGCGAAGCTCGACCCGGCGCGCGTCGAGGACGTGATCATGGGCTGCGCGAACCCCGAAGGCGCGACGGGCGCGAACATCGCGCGGCAGATCGCGCTGCGCGCCGGGTTGCCGGTCAGCGTGCCGGGGATGACGGTGAACCGTTTCTGTTCGTCGGGGCTGCAGACCATCGCGCTGGCCGCGCAGCGGATCATCGCGGGCGAAGGCGAGGTCTATGTGGCCGGCGGCGTCGAGTCGATCTCGTGCGTGCAGAACGAGATGAACCGGCACATGGTCCAGGAAGGCTGGCTCGTCCAGCACAAGCCCGAGATCTACTGGAACATGCTGCAGACCGCCGAGAACGTCGCGAAGCGCTACGGCATCTCGAAGGAGCGGCAGGATGCGTACGGCGTGCAGTCGCAACTGCGCGCCGCGGCCGCGCAGGAAGCCGGGCGTTTCCGCGACGAGATCGTGCCGATCACCGTGCTCGCGGGCATCGCCGACAAGGCGACGGGCCGCCTGTTCACGCAGGAAGTGACGGTCTCGGCCGACGAAGGCATCCGCCCCGACACGACGCTCGAAGGCGTGTCGAAGATCCGCTCGGCGGTGCCGGGCGGCGTGATCACCGCGGGCAATGCGAGCCAGTTCTCGGACGGCGCATCGGCATGCGTCGTGATGAGCGCCGACGCCGCGCAGCGCGAAGGGTTGCAGCCGCTGGGTGCGTTCCGCGGCTTCGCGGTGGCCGGCTGCGAGCCGGACGAAATGGGCATCGGCCCGGTGTTCGCGGTACCCAAGCTGCTGAAGCAGGCCGGGCTGACAGTCGACGACATCGGCCTGTGGGAGCTGAACGAGGCGTTCGCGGTGCAGGTGCTGTACTGCCGCGACACGCTCGGGATCCCTGAGGACCGCCTGAACGTCAACGGCGGCGCGATCGCGGTCGGCCATCCGTATGGCGTGTCGGGCGCGCGCCTGACGGGCCATGCGCTGATCGAGGGCAAGCGGCGCGGCGTGAAGTACGCGGTCGTCACGATGTGCATCGGCGGCGGGCAGGGCGCGGCCGGCCTGTTCGAAATCCTCTGATCTTTGACCGGCGGCGGCCGCGGTGGCGCTTCGGCGTTACCGCCCGCCGCCGCAGTGAATCGGCGCGGCGCGCGCGCCATTCGCAACCACCGGGAAGCACAAGGCATGCACCCGGCAATGCCGTTTCCCCGGACTTGTCAAACGAATTGCCCCACCTATACTTGCTCTGACATTTGCCTTTCGGCACGATGGGCCAGATCGCGCGTCGCGTGATTCGTGCCGAGACGATTCGAACCAACGCAGCAGACCGACCGGGGACCGAATGAGTACGACCTATGCAGCCGGGGAACCGCCGCGCGTCGTCAGCGCGGCCGCGAGGCTCTACGCGAAATGCCTGCTGGTCGGATTCGCGTTGCTGCCCGCCTATCTGATTGCCTATCTGTGGTTCTTCAGCGACCGGGGCGTCGTGTTCGAGAACCACGCTTTCCATGAAATCGCGATCGCGGCGGCGACGCTCGAAGGCGCGTTCGTCACCTACGTGACGTGGGTGTGCTACCGGTCGTCCGGCGAGCCGCTTTTGCGCTGGCTGACGCTCGGTTTTCTCGGCTTCGCGATGATCTATGCGCTGCACGGGGCGTTCACCGGGATGGCGCACCACAATATCTGGCTGTTCCTGCTGTACGGGCCCGCATCGCGGTTCGTGATGTCGGCGCTGCTGCTCACGGGCCTGCTGTCGTATTCGCGTCCGCCCGACCGGCTCGACAAGCGCACGAGCGTGCGGACGTGGCTGCCGTGGATCGTGTTCTTCCTGATCGTCAACGTGGCGGTTGCGTACATCGCCTATTCGCCGGTCGCGGGCGCGCTGGGCACGCGGCTGTCGATGGAAGGCGGCGCGCTGGTGTTCTCGCTGCTGAACGTATGCCTGCTGCTCGCGCGGCGCATCCGCTCGCCGCTGATGGTGATCTACGGCGTGTCGATCATGGCGTTCGCGCTGTCGTCGCTCGCGTTCATCCTCGGCAAGCCGTGGAATCACATGTGGTGGCTCGCGCATGCGATCTTCGCGGGCGGATTCTTCCTGCTCAGTTACGGCGTCGTGCAGGCGCTGCAGACGACGCGCTCGTTCTCGGCGATCTACAGCCAGGAAGACCTGATGAGCCGGCTGTCGGAATCGATGGCGCGTACCGAGAGCGCGCTGCAGGAACTGCGGCGCACGAACCAGAAGCTCGAATACATGGCCGCGACCGACCCGATGACGGGCGCGTCGAACCGCCGGCAGTTCATCGCGCAGGTCGAGCGTGAGATCGTGCGGGCCGAGCGCGACGGCACGCCGTTCTGCCTGCTCGCGCTCGATCTCGACAATTTCAAGAACATCAACGATGCATACGGGCATCAGATCGGCGACGAGGTGCTGCGCGGCGTCGTGCGCCAGTGCCTCGAGGCAATCCGGCCGGCGGGCGCGCTCGCGCGGGTCGGCGGCGAGGAGTTCATGGCGCTCTTGCCGGAGATGCCGCTCGAAGGCGCGCGGATGACCGCCGAGCGCGTGCGTTCGTCGATCTCGAGTTCGCCGTTCGGGCTCGACTTCAAGCGCGTGCAGGTGACGGTCAGCGTCGGCGTCGCGCAATACGGCGTCGACGGCAGCACGGTCGATGCGCTGCTGCGGGTGGTCGACGAGCGGCTGTATCAGGCGAAGCGGGAAGGGCGCAACCGCGTGGTGTCGCGCTAACCGGATTTGCACCGAAAGCCCCGGCGGCGGGAGTGCCGCCGGGGCTTTCGCGGGCCGGTGTCGGTGTCTGTATCGGCCGGGTCACGCGCGGCGACGCGCTAGCGCGACGCCACCGCCGTCGCCTGCTTCGACTGTTCGTCCTGCTTCGACTGCGACGCCTGCCACCAGTACTTGCCCGCGCGCTGCTGCGGATCGCGGATCGCGAGATACGTCGTACTCCAGAGCTGTGCCGCGTTGGCTTCGGTTGCATCGGCGCTGCGCGTGCCGAATGCGTCGGTCTGGTACTTGCCGTTCACGTAGGACCACGTCCACATTTCCGACGTGCGCATGTCGCGCCCGTTCGAGATCACCTGCCAGATCGTCTGCCGCGCCTGCGTGAGCAGCGTGCGCGTCGCGGCCGACAGGTCCTGGCGCGCCAGTTGCCGATCGAGCCCGGCCACCCACATCGCCTGCTGCCACGACCAGATCACCGTGCCGTGATACGCGGAGCTCGTGAACTTCGGCCACAGCGACGAGCTCGCATACGCGGGGTTCGCGATCAGCATCCCGACATCCGTCACGAGCCCGGTCGGGAACGGCCGCGTGACGTCGCTGACGATCCGCTGGAGCTGATCGTCCGGCGGCGTGCCGAACAGCAGCGCGAAGCCGCCGTCCGAATTCATCACCGGAATCGGGTTGCCCTGCTGGTCGAGCGACAGCGCGTAGAAGGCCAGCGGTGCGTTGGGCGCGGCGCCGGCCGGTACGCCCGCGGACGGCGCATAGGCCGACACGTCGGTGGCCGCCTGCGCGGCCGGCACGCTGACCTGGAACAGCGGCGGCGCCTGCGTTTCCCACGTGGCCGCCTGGTTCGCCGTGTTGGCGAGCGTCGCGCGTTGCTGGGCATCGAGGTACGGATCTAGCAGGCCGCGGGCGAGGAACGCGTTCGCCGCGCGCAGCGCGGCCGGCACGAGCACCGCGTTCACGTCGTACGGGTACACGCCGCCGCCAAGACCGTCGGTGCTGTCGCGCCAGTTGCCGACGATTTCGCCGGGCCGCAGGTGAATCAGGTTCGCGACCGACGGCTGCTGCGCGAACGGTTGCGCGGTCGTCGCGACGTGCAGCAGATTGACGACGAGGCGGCTGCCGTTGGTCTGCCCGTCGCTGCCGCGCTGTGCCAGATACGCGGCGGCGCGGGCCTGGCCACGCGTATCGTCGATCAGCCACGCGGCCGCGATCGGCGCGAGCAGGTAGTCGCTGTCGATCATCTTGTAGTCGTAGGTCGGTGTCGCATCGTTCGGCCGCCCGTTCTTCTGGTTGTCGACCAGCGCGAATTCGCCGATGCCTTCCTCGTGCGCGACCTTGCCGTCGGCCGACAGGCGGCTCAGCACCGACGACAGGCCGGCCTCGATCGCCGCGGGTTCGAGCACGGGCATCAGCATGCGGACCGAGATCAGCGTGTCGCGGCCGAAGTACGTGTCGTACTGCCACGAACCGGCCAGCAGCTTGTCGTTGAAGCTCAGGAATTCGAGCACGTTCTGGCTGACCGGGTCGGGATTCACCGACGGCGCGAACAGGTCGGCGTGCGTGATCGGCGACAGCGGCGTCTCGCCCGACAGTGCATCGATGTGCAGCTTCAGCGTGTGCGAACCCGCGGGTGCGTTGAGCACGAGCTTGCCGCCCGCTGCCGGCGCGATGCTGCCGCCGTCGCGCAGCGTGATGCGCAGCGCATAGCCGGGCGCGCCGTCGAGCCGGTCGCGTTGCCATTGCGCGGTGCTGCCCTGGACCGTCGGCGCGGTGAGGATCTGCTGCGGGATCGTCGCGCCGCCGTTGAAGTCGCGCAGGAAGCGCACGTTGCTGAGCACGCCCTGGCGGATCGTCAGCGTACCGGTGTCGACCGACACGTCGGCGCCGATGCCGTACAGCGGGCGGCCGTGCGTGTCCGGCGCCGACAGCGCGGACGGCGGCGTGTCGAGGCTCCAGTTCACCGGCTGCGCGGTGTCGTCGAACCACAGCCCGGTGCCGCTGTTGCCGGCGGGGAACACCACCAGCAGGCGCGGCTTCGTCGACGAGCGCACCAGCAGGTGCGCGGCGACCTTGTCCTGCCGGTAGAACGCGTTGATCTGGCCGCCGGTGTCCATGCGGAACGACAACGCGGCGGTGTTCGATGGCGGGGTGGTGGACTGGACGTCGTCGTCGTTGCAGGCCGACAGCAGGCCGGCGCAGACGAGCCCGAGACACAGCGACTTCGCAAGGCGATGCATGTTGATGTCCCTCCTGATGACTGGCGATTTTTTATCTGGATGTTCTAAGCGGCGGATCTTTTGTCCGTTTGGTCTCGCTTTGTATTCACTCTGCCGAATAATCGGAATGAATCGGGGTGTTGCGCTTCTTCGAAAGGAAAATAGGTTGGCAAATTAACAGAATGGCTGATAAATGCCGAAAGATGAAAACGGCAGCCGCGAGCGTCGATTTTCTACGGGAAGGCCGATATGATGGGCCTTCGCGCAGGTGGCTGGCGAATCCGGAGCGGCGGGGAAAACGATACGTAAGCCGTCGTAGGCGATTCTAAATTTACGGGAAAGTCGAAGTCAATAATGTTTTGTTTTTTCGCATATTGAGTTGAAAAGTTGGTCGCAATTATTACCCGCATCGCCGGTAAAACTTGCGATTTGACGAATTAGGAATTAACGCACTCCGGATATCCGGTGACAAAACGATCGGCAATACTCCATCGGGCCGGCGATTGATGCCGGACAGGAAACGAATCGCCGCGTTGTGTCGGTCGGTGTCGTGACGGGCCATGTGCCACAACCGCGCGGGCGACATTCTCAGCAATCCGCGTTCCTGCGCCTGTCCGTAGTGCGAGGCATCGTCGCCTGGTCTCAAACCGGCCGCTGGCGGACGAAGTACGGCGGGCTGCTGCCTTCGGAACTGCGTCGGCAGAAGCGGCTTGAGGAAGAGAGCGCGAAGCTCACGCGGCTCGTTCGTGGCCGACCTGTCTTTCGCACTGGATATTTATAATCGCGCACGGCTGAGCCGTTCCATTCGCGATGAGCGCGAATATCGGCCCAACTGATTTAGTATGAGCAATCTGCGCTCGGCGGGAGGGGCGCTCATTCCCAGTGAGGAGACCCATGCACCCCCGTAAGACTGCCCCTTACGTCATCGTGGCAATTGCTTCCCTGATCGCATGCGCGCTCATGGCGCTATGCGTACTGCAACTCCTGCAGAGCCGCAACGACGCGATGGAGCGTGCAAGGGAAACGTCACGCAACCTCGGGCTTGTCGCCGAGCGCGACATCGAACGCAATATCGAGTTGTACGACCTGTCTTTGCAGGCGGTCATCCATGGGTTGCAGCGCCGCGATGTGATGGACGCTTCGCCCGGTCTGCGCCGGGCGGTGCTGTTCGATCACGCGATGACCGCGGAATTTCTCGGTTCGATGCTAGTGATGGATGCAGGCGGCAATATCGTCCTGGATTCGGGCTATGACGAGCCGCGCAAGGGCAATTTCGCCGATCGCCGATACTTCACGATCCACCGCGACAATCCGAACGTCGGACTCTATATCAGTGACCCATTCGTATCCCGTTTGCGTGGGGGAAAGCTCAGTATCGCGCTTACGCGGCGGATTTCGAACACCGATGGATCGTTTGGCGGCATTGCCGTTATCGCGGTCAATCTTGAATATTTTCATCAGCTCTTCGCCGGGCTTTCGCTTGGCAAACATGGCTCGATTTCGCTGATCGGCGAAGACGGCAAGATGGTGATGCGTCAGCCGTACGATGTGCATATCATCGGCCGCGACCTCAGCAAGGCCGCAACGTTCCGGCGGTTTCAGACCGCGCGAGAGGGCTCCTTCTCTGAAACCTCATCGATCGACGGCGTGCGCCGCCTCTACTACTTCAAGCATTTGCCGAAACTGCCGCTGATCATCATGGTCGCGGAGGCCGAGCAGGACATTTACGCCGCCTGGCGACAACGTGCGATCACGATCGGCGGATTGGTCGCGACGTTCGGAGTGGCGTTCATCGCGCTGTCCCTGCTGCTCGGTTCGCAGCTGCGGCGCCGTATGCGAGCCGAGTCGGAACTCGTGCTGCTCGCCCGGACGGACGGTCTCACCGGCCTGAGCAATCGCCGCAGCTTTGGCGAGGTACTGGACAACGAGTGGCGTCGCGCCCGGCGTGCGCGTTCGGTTTTCTCGCTGCTGTTCGTGGATGTGGATCGGTTCAAGGCGTACAACGACACGTACGGTCATCAGGCTGGGGACGATGCGTTGGCGGCGGTCGCGCGGTGCATCGGCGAGAACATTCGCCGGCCGGCCGATACGGCGGCTCGTTATGGCGGGGAGGAATTCGTCGTGTTGCTCCCCGACACGCCGCAAACCGGCGCGGCGCAGATCGCCGAGCGGATTCGTGCGGCCATCGACGAGTTGGCCCTCGAGCACGCTGGCAGCGAATACGGGCGTGTTACCGCGAGCATTGGCCTGGCGAGCTGGACGCCCGATCAGGAAGGGCAGCCTGATGCCGTGATCAAGGCGGCTGATGAGGCGCTGTACTACGCGAAGGCGACCGGGCGGAACAAGGTTGCTGCCTTGCAGCCGGCGGAGTGAGGGGGCGCTGCATCGTGCGTGCCGTCAGACGCACGCCAGCGGTGACCGGACCTGACGGACGCACCTCAAGAACAGTCCATTGCCGTCGGTAAGTTTGGTAGGCTTGTCGCCTGCCTTCGCTTGCCGGACCTTGATGTCGGTAAGTGGCACGGTGAAAAAAGCGGGTATCGTCCCGGAAGATTTCAAACGATGCCCGCTTTTTTCGACCGGGTGCGATTCCGAGCGAACGAGAGCGAACGGCAGGCGGGCGCAAGGTGCCCGACTGGCAAGGGTTCCAGGCCAATCGCCGACCCAACACGAACAGGAGCAACCGAAGTGATCAGACATATCGTCATGTGGAAGTTGAAGGAATCGGCCGAAGGCGCGACGCGTGCGCAGAACGCGCTGAAGCTGAAGGAAAAGCTCGAAGGCTGCCGCGATCTCGTGCCGGGCACCTTGCAGATCGACGTTGGCCTGGCGACCCCGGGCCTCGATGCGACCGCCGACATCGTGCTCGTCTCCGATTTCACCGACAAGGCCGCGCTGGACGCGTACCAGGTGCACCCGGTTCACCAGGAAGTGAAGAAATTCGTCGTCGCGGTGGCCGAATCGCGCGAATGCGTCGACTACATCGTCGACGTCGCACGATGAGCGACGCGGCGACCCCGACGGAAGGCCCGTCGATCGAAAGCCCGTTCGTCGATCTGCTCGGCGTGCAGCTCGTGTCCGCGAAGGATGGTGCGAGCGAGATCGTGCTGCCGCTCGAGGAGCGCCACATGAACACGTGGAGCATCGCGCACGGCGGCGTGACGATGACGCTCGCCGATATCGCGCTCGCGATGGCGGCGCGCAGCCTGACCGACGACGGCGTCGGTGTCGTCACGGTCGAGATGAAGGTGAACTTCATGCAGCCGGGCCGCGGCGAACTGCGCGCCTACGGGCGCGTGATGCACCGCTCGACGACGATGGCCTATTGCGAAGGCGAAGTGCGCGACAGCGACGGCAATTTCGTCGCGAAGGCGCTCGGTACGTTCAAGTACATGCGGCGGCTCGCGGTCGGCCGCGACATCAAGCGGCAACGCTCGCGCACGGCGCCGGACGCGCAGCCCGGCCCGAGCGACGCGTAAACACGCCCGCGATGCACGGCCCTGTCTCGTCGATGAGGCAGGGCCGTTTCGTTTTGCAGCCCGGATGCCGGCACACCGCGCGCCGCCGGTCCGGCCCCCGCGTGGCATCATGTCACGCTTGTCCGCTTTGTCCGTTCACGGCGCCACGCCGGCGCCGCCCACACCGATGCCGCTGAATCCGAAGATCGCCCAGGTGCTCGACATGATCGAGCGCGCGAAACGTCCGTCGTATCACCATCAGACGCCGCAGCAGGCGCGCGCCGCATACGAGAAGAGCGCGCCGATCCTCGACGTCGCGCCGGCGCCGATGCATTCGGTGGAGGAATGCGTGGTGCCGACGCGCGACGGCCGCACGATCGGCGCGCGGCTGTACCTGCCGGTCGCGCCGAGCCTGGCGGAGCCGCTGCCCGCGCTCGTCTACTACCACGGCGGCGGCTTCACGGTCGGCAGCGTCGACACGCACGATGCGCTGTGCCGGATGTTCGCGCACGATGCGCAATGCGCGGTGCTGTCGGTCGGCTACCGGCTCGCGCCCGAACACAGGTTTCCGACCGCGGTGAACGACGCGGACGACGCATTGCAGTGGCTGCATCGCGAAGCCGCCACGTTCGGTATCGACGCCGCACGGCTGGCGGTCGGCGGCGACAGTGCGGGCGGGACGCTCGCGACGGTCTGCGCGGTGCTCGCGCGCGACGCGGGCATTCGTCTTGCGCTGCAACTGCTGATTTATCCGGGCGTGACGCGTTACCAGGACACCGAGTCGCACGCGCGGCTCGCCAGCGGCTACCTGCTGACGCAGGACACGATCCAGTGGTTCTTCACGCAGTACGTGCGTGATCGGGCCGATCGCGACGACTGGCGATTTGCGCCGCTAGACGGCACGCGCGACGCGCCGTCGTTCGCGGGTGTCGCGCCGGCGTGGATCGCGACGGCCGAATACGATCCGCTGAGCGACGAGGGCGCAGCGTACGCGGACAAGTTGCGCGCGGCCGGCAACGCGGTCACGCTGGTCTGCTATCCGGGAATGATCCACGAATTCTTCAAGATGGGCGGCTACGTGCCGGAGGTGCGGGCCGCGCATGCCGATGCGGTCGCGGCACTGAAGGCTGCATTCGACGAGGTTTGACGGCGAGCGCCCGAAGGCGCGCACGCTGCGGGAGGATGGCGATGACGAATGGCGCGGGCGGGGTGGAAACGGGCGACTGGACGGTCCTGGGCGGCGATGCTGCACGCATCCGCGACGCGGTGTTCGTGCGCGAGCAGCAGATTCCGCCGGAATGGGAGCTCGACGACGACGATCCGCTGTCGCTGCATGCGGTCGCGTACCGGACCGACGCGGCGACCGGGCTGCGCCGCGCGGTCGCGACGGGGCGGCTGCTGCCGTCCGGCACGATCGGCCGCGTCGCGGTGTTGGCCGACATGCGCGGGCAGGGCGTCGGGTCGGCCGTGCTGAATGCGCTGCTGGACGCCGCGCGCCGCCGCGGCGAAGCCGTCGTGCGGCTGTACGCGCAGGATTCGGCGGTGTCGTTCTATCTACGTCACGGCTTCGCGGCGGTCGGTGAACCGTTCGTCGAAGCCGGCGTGCCGCACGTCGAGATGGCGCGCGCGCCGTAGCGCGCCACGTGTGCGCTCAGCGCGGCCGCGCCGCGTCGATATCGAACGTGAACGCGCGCTCGAACGCGCCCGGGCGGACGGTGCGGTGCGAGCCGTCGTCGTCGCTGCGCTCCTTGACCTCGACCGTCAGCCGCACGCCTTCCTTCATCGTGACGCGCAGCGCGGTGGTGCCGCGCGTGCCGTATTCGGGCGTCTCGATGAACGCGGCCGACAACGCGCGTTCGCGCTCGATCGGAATGCCCGTGTGCGGCAATGCGTCGTCGTCCGCGACGTGCGGGTCGCGCAGCAGCGCGATCAGTTCGTCGAGCGACGGGGTCGGATTGTCGGTCAGCAGCGTGCCGAGCTCCGCGCGCTTGCGCACCACCTTCGGCCAGGGCGTATCGAGCCGTGCATTCGACAGCGCATGCACGCCCGGCGCGATCGCCACGGGCGCGGCGACACGGCTTTCGCCCTCGGGGGCGCGGTTGCAGAACCACGCGAGTTCGCGCCGGCGCCAGTCGCCGACGAGCAGGTTGAAGCCGTTGTACACGGCCGCATGCTCGGCGAGCTGCGCGAGATAGTCGAGCGGCGCGACAGGCGTGCCGCCGAGAAAGTCGGAGACCAGCTTGCCGCGGGTCGGTGCGCCTGCGCGGATGTCGAACGGCGCGCGGTAGTTGGTCAGCGCGGCGAAACGGCCGTCGCGCGATACGCCGAGCCACGTGCCGCCCGCTTCGAGATCGCGGCCGGCCAGTACGCCCGGCACGTCCTCCCACCACGAGAGCGGCGCGCTGGTCCGGCGAAAGAACTCGTCACGATTCGCGACGAGGGTAAAGACGGGACCGGCGGCGGCATCGGGCTGCCAGTCGAAGGCAATCAGACACATCGGGCGAATCTCTCGCAGGAAACGTCGGGCGCCGGCTGCGACTCGCGAGCCGGCGCCCGAACGGGTTGTCAGTGCATCAGACTTCGGTCGGCCACGCGTACGGCAGCGCGTCGAACGCGAGCGCCGGGCCGTCGGCCGAACCGAGGTGCACCGTGCCGCCATCTAGCGCGGCGAGCTTGATCTCGACGAGCGCGTCGACGCCGCCCGCCGGCGCGGCCGCCGCGTTGACGATCATCCCGCACGGCTGGCCGGGGTCGTCGCTGTGGAACAACTCGACGCCGGCATGCACGGTACCGGTTTCGCCGGCGACGTGCGCGAGCGCGGTGCGGCGCTTGATCGTGCCGCGGTACTGGCTGCGCGCCACCACTTCCTGGCCCGGGTAGCACCCTTTCCTGAAGTTAACGGCACCGATCACGTCGAAGTTGACCATTTGCGGTACGAACTGTTCGACGGCCGGCTGCGTGATGCGCGGCTCGCCCGCGCGCACGTCGAGCCAGTCCCACACGGCGGGCGACACGACCGGCAGCGTGCCGGCCAGCGCGGCGAGGCGCGCGTCGACCTCGGCGCGCGGGCCGATCCACAGATAGCGCTTGCGGCCAGCCGCATCGGGCACGCGGATCAGCGCGCCGGCCGGGCCGTCGACCTTTACGTGCACGCCGTCGGGCAGCGCATCGAAGATGCCGGACAGCGCGTCGCGCACGTCGCCCGCGAAGCCGACCACCGCGAGCGTGTCGCTCGCGTCCGTCAGCTTCGCCTTCGCGCGCAGTACGAACATCGACAGCCGCTTCTGCACGGCCGGCTGCACGTCCTTCGACACGAGCAGGCGCACATCGTGGCCGGCGCGCCACGTGAGGAACGACGCGAGCAGGCGGCCCTTCGGCGAGCAGTACCCGGACAGCCGGGCGCTGCCGGCATCGAGATGCTCGATGTCGTTGGTGAGCTGGCTGTGCAGGAACGTCGCGGCATCGTCGCCGGCCACGTCGATCACGCCGAACTGCGGCAGCGGCATGCAGGCGGCCGGCGCATCGAAATCGGCGGCGGACGGGCGGGGGAAAACGGGGAGCGAGGCAGATGCGGCCTGGGCAGCCGGTGAAGCGAACGGTGTGCTCATGGAATGAGGGAACAGTCAACCCTGACTTTGACGGAGGCGAGCAAGTATTATATGGGTCTTACCTGAGTCACGTTTCCATGTCCCTACTGAAGAAATGCGCCGCGACGATCGTGGCGCTGGCCGTCGTCGTGGCCGCTGCCGGCGCGGGCGGCGGGTATTACTGGGCAACCCGGCCGCTGTTGCTGGGCTCGGCATCGCTCGACGTCACGATCAAGCCGCGCAGCAGCGTGAAGAGCGTCGCGCTGCAGCTCAAGCGCGGCGGTGTGCCGGTCGAGCCGTTCGCGTTCGTCGCGATGACGCGCGTGCTCGGGCTGTCGAGCCGGCTCAAATCGGGCAACTACGAATTCAAGACCGGCATCACGCCGTACGACGTGCTGCAGAAGATCGCGCGCGGCGACGTGAACGAGTACGTCGCGACGGTCATCGAGGGCTGGACCTTCAAGCGGATGCGCGCCGAGCTCGACGCGAACCCCGATCTGGCGCACGCAACGGCCGGCATGAGCGACGCCGAGCTGCTGCGCGCGATCGGCGCGTCGGACGGCGCCGTGCAGCGCGGCAGCGGCGAGGGGCTGTTCTTTCCCGATACCTACCTGTTCGACAAGGGCACGAGCGACCTGAACATCTACCGGCGCGCGTACCGCCTGATGCAGACGCGCATCGACGAGGCGTGGGCCGCGCGCACGCCGGGGCTGCCGTACAAGACGCCTTACGAAATGCTGACGATCGCGTCGATCGTCGAGAAGGAAACCGGCCACGCGGCCGACCGCGCGTTCGTCGCGGCCGTGTTCGCGAACCGGCTGCGCATCGGCATGCCGCTGCAGACCGATCCGTCGGTGATCTACGGGCTCGGCGACGCGTACGACGGCCGGCTGCGCAAGCGCGACCTGCAGGCCGACACTCCTTACAATACCTACACCCGACGCGGGCTGCCGCCCACGCCGATCGCGTTGCCGGGTGTCGCCGCGCTGCAGGCGGCGATCAATCCGGCCCCGACGAGCGCGCTCTATTTCGTCGCGAAGGGCGACGGCACGAGCGTGTTCTCGGATACGCTCGGCGACCACAACAAGGCCGTGGATAAATACATACGAGGTCAATAATGGCGAGCGGTAAATTCATCACGTTCGAAGGCATCGACGGGGCGGGGAAGACCACCCACCTGCAATGGTTCTGCGA
>Ga0268256_1000217_pt1 | contig 63864 bp, 72 predicted proteins | sample AgamicAtAmrz_FD_200247 | JGI IMG/M metagenome (GOLD analysis project Ga0268256, IMG submission 200247) | Agave microbial communities from Guanajuato, Mexico - At.Am.rz (v2) (version 3) | ecosystem: Host-associated > Plants > Roots > Rhizosphere | place: Guanajato, Mexico | collected 2012-06-07 | reverse complement strand
ACGGCGATTGCCCGGAAAGGTCGCCCGTTGCGCGATGTTGAAGCGGACACGCTTCCAATGTTTCCATACACTTAACGAGGTAGCGCATAATGAAACACGTCTCGCGATGGGCCGGATCGCCCGCTCGGCCGCGTTGTTGTCGATCTCGATGGTTCCGTCATTAAGGAAGCGGCAGAGAGACGCCCAGCGGGTAATCGCATAGCGGATCGCCTCCGCTGTGCTGGTCGAGCGTGGCAGTTCCGCGAGCATCTTGTCCCACCACCGCCGGAGCGCCTCGATCTTCGGTTTGGACTGGCTCTGGCGGATGGTCTTGCGCCTGTCCGGCGGCGCTCCGCGGATTGCATTCTCGATGTCGTAGAGTTCGCCGATCCGCACAAGCGTTTCCTCGGCGATCGGGTGCGTTCCGGAGCTAGTGGTCAGATCGAAGAACTTGCGGCGGACATGCGCCCAGCAGGCCGCCTCCTGGATGGCGGCAGTTTTGTCGGGTTGGGTCGCTTCGTAGAGGTCGCGGAACCCTGCATAGCCATCGGCATGCAAGATGCCCGAGAAGTCTGCGAGGTGGGCTTTCGGATGCTCGCCCTTGCGATCCGGACTGTAGAAGTAGCAGACAGCGGGCGGCGTCTCATCGCCCCACGGGCGACCATCGCGAACGTAGCTCCACAGTCGCCCGGTCTTCGTCTTGCCCTTGCCAGGCTCCAGCACCGGAACCGGCGTATCGTCGCCGTGCAGGCGGCCGCCGGCGAAGACGTGCGCGCGTAGTTTCGCAACGAGCGGTTCGAGCAGCGCACCTGCCTTGCCAACCCAATCGGCCATAGTCGAACGGGAAAGATCGACGCCCTCCCGCGCATAAATCTCTGACTGCCGATAGAGCGGGAGATGATCGCAATATTTGGCGGAGAGCACGTGTGCGACAAGACCAGCTCCCGGCTTGCCGCGCTCGATCGGCAGCGACGGCATCGTCGCTTTGACATCGGTGTCACAGCCCTTGCAGGTGAAGCGCGGTTGCACATGGCGCACGACCCGGAAGGAGGCCGGGACATAGTCGAGCACCTCGGTGACGGCCTCGCCGCTGCGGATGAAGTCGGAACCACCGCAAACCGGGCAGGCGCAAGCCGCCTGGTGAACGACCTCCTGTCGCGGCAGATGATCCGGCAATGGCTGACGGCTCGGCTTCGCCTTTTCTCGACTGCCCGAGACGGAACGCGCAGACACCTCAATCTCCGCGTCCGCCGCCTCGATGTCTTCCAACGCCAGCTCAAGCTGCGCGATCGAGCGTTCGATCTTCTCCGACGAGGCACCGAAGCGGGCCCGTCTCAAGACGGCAAGCTGGGCCTTCAGCTTCTCGATCAAAGTATCACGCGAGCGCAGCCTCTGGCTTTGACGCGCCAGTTCTTCGGCCTGCGCGGCGATGATCGCGCGCAGGCTCTCGACGTCATCCGGCAGCTCGGAGAGGCTCTGTCCCATGGCTGGAACCTATAGCTGATTTGCCCGCAGCTCACCAGCTATCACGATGGAAAGATTGCACTTTTACCTCATGCGCTGCGCTTCGGTGCAGCGCTCCAGGACGGCCGCCGCCAGTCGATCCCTTCCCACAGCATCGCCAGTTGCGCCGCTGTCAGCCGGGCCGTGCCATCGGCAGCCGATGGCCATGGAAAGCGCCCCTTCTCCAGGACCTTGTACCTCACAACAGAATGCAGCCACTGCCAACGCAGATACGCAGGTAGTGCGGGTAACGCATCCGTTTCATCCTTTATTCCCACGGCAGTTGCCGTGCGTCGGCAAGCGCTACAACCGGCATGGTGAACGCCTTTTGCTGCAGACCGAGGACGCCACTGTTTGGTCGGTTCCTCCGCAATGGACTGATCTTGTGAACTTGGATCCTGAGGTCGTCATGAGCAACGGACGATCGCTCTTGCGGGTGGTCGACTTAATGGAGTTGGCCACTCTGGTGAAGCGCCTTTCGAGCAAATCGGGGCCGCGCTGACGTGCGGAGGTGTAAGGATAAATATGCCGCATTTGTAAAGTGGATTATGCCGCAAGAGGTCGCTTTTATGAGAGATTACGCCTGCAAATACAGCGTATCATATCAAATAGCCCATAAGCATCGTCTTGACGAGGTAGCAAAATGCGTCATAATTAGCATTACGCTAACGCCGCTTCATGTCCTCGGAGCCATTGATGTCTGCGAAGTACGACAGCAAGCGCACAAAGACGGATGTCCTTATCGAAGAGGGCACGTTCAATCCCACCCCCGAGAAGGTGCGCGATCCAAAATTTCGGGGCAGCGAGTTCTTCGATCCGCACGACGCCGTGCAGGTCAAATACGAGATGTTGCGTCGCGTCTCCATCGACAAGGTGTCGGTGACGGAGGCCTCCGACGAGTACGGTGTTTCCAGGCCAACCTACTACCAGGCCAAGGTGAACTTCGACATGGCCGGGATTGCCGGATTGGTGCCGACAAAGCCGGGCCCCCGCGGTCCCCACAAGATCGACGACAAAGTCCTGGCATTTCTGCAGGCGCAGATCGCCCCAGGAGAACCCGTTCGCGCCCGGGAACTGGCCAAGCTTCTCCGCCAGGAACTCGATATCGAGCTTCATCCGAGATCAATCGAGCGGGTTCTAAAAAAAAGCGGCACGTAAACATTGCCGCGACGGCGGCATGCCCGACCCAACCGTCGACCATCGCGTCCCAGTACGAGGTATTGCGCAAGGCTGCTTTCGGCGCAGCGCTGCCGCTTATGGCCCGTAGCGGCCTGATGCTCTTTCTGCGCCGGGGCATGTGGGGATGGGCTCAGGCGCTGACAGCAACAGCAAGCACCCCGCGAGAACAGATTTACCCATCGTCAATGGCTTGGCCGCTGCACGGCGGGCACAGCGCCGTTGTTCACGTCCTTGCGACAATCGCCATGAGCATCAACGATCGGAGATCACCATGAATGTACATCTCAAAGTCCAGCCTCATCACCTCGAACGCGGCGCCTACCTGTACATCCGCCAGTCTTCAATGCGGCAAGTCGTTGAGAACGTCGAGAGCGCCAGGCGGCAATATGCGCTTCGGGGACGCGCTGTCGCCCTCGGCTGGCGCGACGAGCAGATTATCGTCATCGACAACGATCAAGGAGAGTCCGGTGCATCGGCGGCGTGGCGCGAAGGGTTTCAGCGGCTGGTCAGCGATGTTGGCATGGGGCATGCCGGGATCGTCATGGGCCTGGAGGTCTCCCGTCTGGCGCGCAACAATGCCGACTGGCAGCGTCTGCTGGAGATTTGCGCCCTTGCCGACACCCTGATCCTCGACGAGGACGGCGTCTATGATCCGGCAAGTTTCAACGACCGGCTCCTGCTCGGCCTGAAGGGAACAATGAGTGAGGCCGAGCTGCATGTGATCAAAGCCCGGCTACGCGGCGGCATTCTCAATAAGGTGCGGCGCGGCGAGTTTCGTTGCCTCCTGCCGACCGGGCTGGTCTATGACCATTTCGGCAATGTGACGCTTGATCCAGACATGCAAGTCAGAGAAACGATCATTCATTTCTTTGAGATGTTCTCTCGCCTCGGGTCCGCCTCCCAGACCGTCAAGGTCTTTCGCAATGAAGGCCTATTGTTTCCATCGCGCCTACACAACGGCGGCACGCTGTTTCGGCCGCTGACCGCATCGACGGCGATGCGTGTCCTGAACAATCCGCGCTACGCTGGCGCCTATACCTATGGCCGACGACAGTTTCGACGCACCATCGACGGCAAAAAGACCCTGCGTGCGCGCGACATTGATGACTGGCCGGCCTGCATTCCCGATGCTCATCCCGGCTATATCAGCTGGGAGCGACATCAGGAGAATCTGAAGATCCTCAAGGCGAATGGCCGTGGATTTGAAGCGGCACGAGCTTCAATCCCAAGGGAGGGACCGGCACTGCTGCAAGGCCGGGCCGTGTGTGGGCAGTGCGGCAGCCATCTTAGGGTTCGCTATGCGGCGCGGCGTGGCCGGCAGGAAGCCTGGTACATTTGTAATCGTGCCCGCATTTATCGTGGGGAGCCTATGTGTCAGTCGATCGCCGGGCCTCCCGTCGATGAAGCCATCGGTATGCTGATTGCCGAGCAGATGACGCCGGCGGCCGTCGAACTCGCTCTCGAAGTCCGTAAGGAGATCCAAGCCCGGCATGAAGAAGCAGACCGGCTGCGCTGTCGCGCAATCGAACGCGCCCAAACGGAAGCCGAGCTCGCTCAGCGCCGCTTCATGCTTGTCGATCCTAGTAACCGCCTCGTCGCCGACACGCTCGAAGGTGAATGGAACGAGAAGCTTCGGACGCTGGCCAGTGCCCGCGAAGAGCGCGAACGTGGCCGAGAGCACGATCAATTCATCCTCGATAAAGCTGTCCACGAACGGTTAGTCGCGATGACGGCCGACTTCAACCAGCTCTGGAAAGATCCGGATACCCCAAGCCGCGAACGCAAGCGATTGCTGGCCCACATCATTGAGGATGTCACTCTCTTAAAGTTGCCAGCGGAAGGAACCACCAAGCTTCACGTTCGCTTCAAGGGCGGCAAAATCCAGACGCTCACCACCATGAACCCAAAATCCTCTCCTCAGCAGATCAAGACAAAGCCAAGTATCCTCGAACTGGTCGATAGGCTTCTCGACGATTACATTTATCCCGAGATCGCCGAGATTCTAAACGAGCAGGGACATCGCCCAGGTGGAACCGCACGTCGCGGCTGCCAGGAGGCCCGCTTTACACCCCTCAAAGTCGCCTATCTCATCCACGAATATAAGCTGCGATCACGATATGATAGACTGCGACAGAGGGGAATGCTGACAAGACAGGAAGCGGCAGCGCATCTCAATATCAGCGAGCAAACCGTCGCTAGATGGGCCAAATTTGGCCTCATCACCAGACATGCCTATAACGGGCACTATAGCCTGTACGAAATCGCCGATGGAGACCTGCCGCAAAAGCAATGCAGCCGATGGAATCCACTCGAAGATCGCGCTGCTGCGTATCGACAAATGCAAACCGAGCCAAGAACATCAACTGGCGAGGAAAGAGGTGTAGTATGAACGCCGATCGTTGTAATAGAGGCAAAAACCCTGGCCGTCCCAGAACAAAAGCTTGATGCGGTTGCCGCGCCGTCCGCGAAAGACAAACACCGATCCGGATGCCGGCTTTTGCCGCAGCGCCGTCTGCACCAGTGCCGTCAGGCCATCGATCCCTTTGCGCATGTCGGTCGCCCCGCAGGCGAGATAGACGCGCGCATTCGCCCCTGGTCCCATCATGCGTCTTCCACCGACCGGATCAGAGCTTTCAGCGTTTCCGGCGCAATACTCGCATCGACCTTCAGGATGCGGCCGCCTTTGCAGCCGATCTCAATGCGCGACAGCTTTGCCGGCCGTTTCGCCGCGACCTTTTCTGCTGCCGCGGCTCGATCCGGTTCGCTTTCCGCATCCGGCCCGATCAGCGCCACCGGCAACAGCGTCACGCCTGATCCACTCGCCGACCTGATGTCCCGACCGAGCTTCTTGCGCCAGGTGTAAATCTGCTGCGGGAGAATGTGGTGCCGGCGGGCAATCTCGGCGACGCCCGAGCCGCTCGTCTCAACCTCCGCCACAATCCGAAGCTTGTCCTCGGCCGTCCACACACGGCGGCGCTCGACGCCCGTCAAAATCTCAACCCGCCCCATAAGTTCACCCTTGGCTACGTCACTAACTACGGAATTAGCGACGTAACTTCAGTGCATTGGGTCAAATCTCAAAGGCTGCTCGACCGGACGCTTACGGCTAAACAGCTCGGCCTCTACGCGATTTACCTTTCGTCACGGCAAGCGCAGTTGATGGACGCGATGATTGAGTTGCTGATCGAGACGATTCACAAGATCGGGTCGCACCCGAAGCGCAAGGTAATCGGCGAAATCGCCGCGGCACGGAGTTCGCCGGCTTCAGGGCTTTGGAAGATGGCATCGGCGCGCGCAGCTGGTGTGATTAGGCATGGAATTACGACGCCGATTGACAGCCAGTTCTTGCGCATGAAGTGCCAAAGGTTTTCGACCGGGTTAAGCTCAGGCGACTTCGGCGGCAGAGGCAGGATCGAGATGTTGCGGGGAATGGTGAGGTTGTTGGACATGTGCCAGCCGGCCTGATCCATGATGAGGATGGCATGCGCGTCATCGGCCACGTGCCGGGAGATTTCGGCCAAGTGCTGCGTCATAGCGTGGGTATCACACCACGGTATGATCAGTGCGGCCGCCTTGCCCAGCTTGGGGCAGATGGCACCGAAGATATAGGCAGAGCGGGTTCGCTTGTCGTGCGGGGCGGATGGCCTTGAGCCCCGCCTTGCCCAGCGACGTGTGATCTTGTTCTTTTGACCAATCCGGGCCTCATCTTGGTACCAAATTTCTATGCGTCTTCCTCGGGCCGCTCCGGCGGCAATTTCTGCCACTGCGGCGGGGAAACTTTTTTAAAATCCTCAATGGCCTGAGGGTCCTGCGCATGATGCTTGGGGCGGGCAGCGAGCTTGCGGTAACCCATGGCACGGACCTCCCGGCTCAGTGTCTGTTCGCTCACCGAGACGCGAAACTCTTCCCAAATCCATTGCGCCAGATCGCACAGACGCCCGCACACGACACCGTCGAGATAGGGTGTCGGCCCCCGCTCGATGGCCTTGGACAATGCGGCCCGCTGAGCATCGCTCAGCAGTGACTTTGGACCAGGAGCCTTGCCATCGATCAGTCCTTCAGGACCACGTTCATTGAACCGAATGACCCAGTCGCGCACGATCTGCAGAGTGACGTTACCCAGTTGCGCCGCATCCGAGCGCGAGCCTCCGTCATAGATCAGCGCAAGCGCCAGCAGTCGACGAGCCTGAGCCGCATGCTTGCTTTGACGAGCAAGACGCCGAAGACCTTCAGCGTCAAAATCTGCTCGTAGTGAAATTCCTGTTCGCATCCGACCCCTCCAGTTTGCACCAGAGATTCAGATTCATCGCTCTTTGGAAAGGCCAAAGAGTCAGCATCAGAGAGACGCCGTATTAAAAGACAAACAGACGATGAGACCGGAAGGATTGTTGTCTGAAAACGAGATGGTCCCACTATGGCGCGATACAATATCCCGAACAATGGATAAACCCAAGCCGAATCCGCTTCTTCCCTTGAAAGGTCTGGCATCATTGCCTTTATAAAAGGGCTCTAAAACTTTAAACTGAAGTTCTTGGGGAATTCCTGGGCCGTCGTCGCAGATCTGAATTTCGAACGTTGTTTCTCCAATAGTCGCTAATGACACTTCAACTTTCGATCCATATTTTGTTGCGTTGTCGATAACGTTCGAAACTGCTCGCCTCATGCCTGAGGCCTCGCAATAGTATACCATTCTAGCCGGGCCTCTATAAAGCACGTCGAAGCCCATATCCGAAAATTCATTGCAAATAGTTTGAAGAAGACTTGGAATGTCAACAAGACATCTAGAGATTTGACCAGTTTCATCACGGAGGTACGATAATGTTTCCGAAATCATGAGGTCTATCGTTTCAATTTCTTCAAGCATAATTCCAATCTCTGCCGCCTCGACCTGACGCTCAATTCGAAGGCGTAAACGTGTGAGCGGAGTGCGAAGGTCGTGGCTTATGGCGGCCAGCATGCGTGTCCGCTCTTCTATCAAAGACTGTAAACGACCATGCATGTGATTTAGCGCCCGTGCCACCTGACATATTTCTTCGGGACCAACTTCGTTAATCGGATCTGTCTGCGTCGAGATGTGGCCCAAGGCGTGCGCGGCGGCGGCGATCGATGATAGGGGCGCCGTCAGTCGCTTGATAACGTAGACAGCCAAAAAAAGCATCACAACTGTAATCGTGGCGACTACGAAACCCGCCTGGATGAAAATGAATCGTTGAATGGGAGGAAAGGGGGAGCTTTGAAAAACCAATGCATAGCGATCGTTGATTTTGGCGACCAGAGAAGATCGAGAGGAAATCACTAGGTCCGATTGTCGCAGACCCCAATGTGTGTTCAATTCGCTTTGCAGTTCCTTTACGAAGCTGCCAGCGCCGATGGCGGGGGCTGCAACCAAGCTAGGGGCCGCGGCCGAGAAAAACGTAGCGCTTGAAGCAATTTCAATATCCATTTCAGGCCACTGCGAAGTCTTCAGTACTCTTTTCAAATCCGCCACGGAAGAACTTTGACGAGCATCCTCCAATATGGTGGCGATCCGTGCGGCTTCTGAAGCTGCTACAATCTTCTGGTTCGCTTCACTGCGCCACCCGTAAGAAAGATAAAGAAATGCGGCAGACGTACACAGAACTCCCAGGAGGACGGCAACCGACACAACCTCGATGATCTGGGTGACGATCGATCTATGATTTATAAAACGAAGACGGTCCATCATAGTATTTCAATGACAGGCGTGAAAACGTAACCTCCTAGACGGACTGTTTTTATCATTGTGGGATACCGTAGGTCTGGTTCAATTTTCTGGCGTAGTCGGCTTATGTGAACATCGACGCTACGTCCGATTGGGCCCGCGAGGCCGCTATGGGTCAGTTCAAGAAGCTGTTCTCTGGAGAGAACCCGTCCGGAATTTTGGCAGAATGCCAGAAGGATATCGAATTCGGCGCTCGTGAGCGTCACGCGCGCTCCTCCAGGACTGAATAGCTGACGCTGCCCGGGTTCCACACGCCATCCTTCGAAAAGAAAGGCGGCATTAAATGGATCGCTCGGCGGATGACTGATTTGGGAACGTCTTAACAGCGCGCGAACCCTGGCAACGAGCTCCCGGGAGTTGAACGGTTTGGTGACATAATCATCAGCACCAATCTCCAATCCGATAATGCGATCAACTTCTTCTCCACGAGCGGTTAAGATGATTATCGGAACCGATGAGACTGCTCTCAATCGCCGGCAGATGCTTAGTCCATTTTCACCGGGCAGCAGGACATCGAGAATAACGAGATCAGCTGGCCTATCGTCCAGAATTTTATCCATCTCATCAGAGGAGGACGCCCAGTTGCCGTGGAAACCGTTCTCACTGAGAGTTTCCAGTAGTAAGCGTGCAATTTCGCGATCATCCTCCACCAATAGGACCGACTGTTTTTGTTCCTTGCTCGTAGGCGTCATGGATATTATTGCCACAGTTTGTGCGATGTTCGGCACATGAGATGAAGAAAAGCTTTGTTGGTTTCGTTGAGAGGATTCGTTTAGGAAACATCGACGACCAAGATGCAAAACACCGAACATTCAATTTTGTCGAGCTTGTGGCGGCGTCAGATGGCATCACGACCAGTGTTCGATTGACCGTCGAAAGCGTCGCCCGAAATAATATCCCGCTCTCTGCGGTTAAACTGCATGCGATACCGTGGGTCAATTCGACCGAAACAGAAACATAATTTACATTACTTAACATCGCAGCATTCGCAGAGCTGATAAACGATCTGCCATGGCGATTTACAGGGTTCGATGCAGGAACACCGTTTGAAGTGGGCTCTCGCTCCGTCGCTTAAACGTTGCAAGAGGTAAGAAGCATACATGAGTTCGGCTCCCCTGTACTTAAAGCCAAAATGTTCAAATTCAAAATCTGCCATTTTTGCATTCGTCGGGACAGGTCTCGCCATGCTCATCATGCCCTCTTTTGCGCAGGCGACCGTCATTTCAAACATACGTGTTGTCGGAGCTGAGCGGGTTGGAATTGAAGCGATTACCGACAACATATCGATATCTCCCGGCAAAAGTTTCTCAGAGATGGATATCGACCAATCCATCAAGCAACTCTATGCAACCGGCTACTTCTCCAATGTGCATATATCGGTGGCTGGAGAGAGTCTTGTCGTGTCGGTTCGAGAAAACGATCTGCTCAATGCCGTCGTGTTCAACGGAAATCGGCAAATAAAGCAAGATAAATTGGCCCAAATAGTCACGTCCAGCGCTGCACACCCCTACAACGAAGAACAAGTGCACGCAGACATACAAACTATCAAGGAGGCCTATGCAGCCATTGGTCGCAATGACGTCGAGGTGACCACGAAAGTTTTCACTGTCGCAAAGAACCGCGTCAATCTGGCCTTTGTCATCAACGAAGGCAAGCGTACAACAATAGACAAAATAACTTTTTCAGGAAATATTGCATATAACAATAGACGCCTCGCCTCCGTGCTTAGCATGAAACGATCGAACTTCATGTCGTTTTTGACTCGTAAAGACATATACAGCCAAGAAAAGCAAAGCGCCGACGAAGATAAATTACGCACGTTTTATTATGATCATGGTTACGTTGATTTCAGAATACTGTCTGCACACGCAACGTTGGATAGGACGTCGAACAGCTATAATATTGGTTTCGTACTTGATGAAGGTCAAAAATATACTTATGGGAGTATTTCCGTCGTTTCGACTGTCGAAGGTATCAATACCGATGATCTGAAACGTTTGATCGTTACGCGCAAAGGCGATATTTACAACGCTGAAGATATTCAAAAGTCGATCGACGCAATTTCAAAACGGGTTGAGGAAGCAGGCTATCCCTTCGCTCGTGTAACACCTCGTGGCAATCGTAATCCAACGGATCGTACCGTCGCTGTAGAGTATCTGATCGATCAAGGAGAGCGTGCTTATGTGGAGCGCATTGACATCCTTGGAAATACGCGAACCAGAGATTACGTCATCCGCCGTGAATTTGATCTCAATGAAGGCGACCCATTTAACGAGTTAATGATCGCGCGCGCTAAGCGTCGCCTTGAGGCCTTGGGATACTTCACCTCTGTTAAGATTACAACGAGCCATGGCAGTGCGCCAGATAGGGTCGTGGTTGTAGTTAATGTCGAAGATCAGCCGACCGGCACGTTCGGTATCGGTGGCGGCTATGCCGCGGGCGCCGACGGTGGGCTCCTTCTTGAAGCTTCGGTGGAAGAGAAGAATTTTCTTGGTCGCGGCCAGTATATAAAGATCGCTGCCGGTTCTGGAACAAGCGGAAGTCAGACCTATAATCTCTCATTTACAGAGCCATATTTACTCGGCAACCGCCTCGCTGCCGGTTTTGATCTCTTCAAGAGCGTCAATACTAGCAACGACTACTACGATTATGGTGAAGAAGGCTTCACATTACGAATTACAGCACCGATTACGGAAAGTCTTGCGACCACTTTTCGCTATAATTACAAGGTTATCACCTACACTGGCGAAGACGACTGGCAAGACAATCTCTCCGCGCCCTACCAAAACCTCATCAATAACAGTTCCTGGCTCCAGTCAACCGTATCGCAGACGCTCACCTACAATACGCTCGATGATCAAAATCTGCCCCGCGATGGCGTAATCGCCAAATTTACACAGGAATTCGCTGGCCTCGGCGGCGATTCCAACTTTTACAAGATTAGCGGCAAGGCTCGGTATTACCACACTCTTTCCGATGCAAGTGATATTGTCGGTTCGCTTACTCTCGGTGCCGGTTACGTCGTATCGACGGACGGCAAAGACTTGAATGTCTTCGATCAATTTACGATTGGTGGAAGTGAAATCAGAGGGTTCGAAAACGCTGGCATCGGTCCTCGAACATCCCATGGGGATGCCCTTGGCGGGAGTAAGTATTTTACTGCTTCGATGGAGACGAGCATGCCGACACCCGGAGTGCCACGGGATATCGGCCTTCGGAGTTCTATTTTCGTGGATGCCGGAACGTTATACGGCAATAAGACCGATCTTTATGGAGACACGCTTGAGGATGGATCTGCGCTCCGTGCCTCAGCGGGCGTCGGCCTAACATGGTCATCTCCGTTTGGGGTTCTTAACGTTAGTTATGCGGTGCCCTTCCTCAAACAGGAATATGACAAAGTGGAAAACTTCAGATTCGGATTTGGCAACCAGTTTTGAAAAGGCAGGAACTGATACGCGCCACTGCAATCGGCGACAAAAGTGAATCAGTTTCATCCCTCGCTCTTTGAAGGTAAGCCGAAAGCTTTGAGAGGTTGATCAGCCCATTAGGTGAGACAGAACCGTATTGGCTTTGAAATAGGCGCAATGTTGAGTCGGCTTAGGCATGAGCTCAAGAGTGTTAGCTAGTACTACAGTTGCGTTTGATTTGAAATCATGATTCACTTCCCGCAATTGACGGGAGGGAATCCAATGTCGGTAGCGGGTTGGTCCGGATCAACGCTGGCGTGGCAGCGTGAGCTCGATGCCTTGAAGGTGCGGTTGGGTCCGGTGTTTGGTCGCCGCGAATTGCGCGCATCGTGTGGTGACTTTCTGAATGGGTTGTTGTCGGGAGTAGAGCGCAAGACCGGCTGGTTGATGGCTGAACAGGCAGGACTGGAGCGCCCGTATCGAATGCAATCGCTGCTGGGGCGCAGCCATTGGGATGCTGACGCATTGCGCGATGCGGTGCGCGCTTATGCAATAGAGTCTCTCGGTGACGCGGACGGCGTTCTTGTGGTCGATGAGACCGGCTTCCTGAAGAAAGGCGCCCATTCGGTCGGTGTCGCGCGACAATATTCCGGCACGGCCGGCCGGATTGAGAACTGTCAGGTCGGTGTTTTCCTTGCCTATGCAAGCCGCTATGGTCAGACCCTGATCGATCGGCAGCTTTATCGTAAGCGCGTAGGCGATCCCACGTATCTTTCGAACTGCTGATCGGCGATTTTCTGCATGAGTCATGCGGAGAATTCTATGAGCGACAGTGTGAATCAGCCTCGAACCTTTGAGATTTTGACCGCGGAGCCCGTGCGAAGACGACGCAAGCCGCGGGACTGGTCGGATGACGAAAAGGCTCGGATCGTCGCCGCGACGCTGCAGCCTGGGGCCAATGTCTCGGCGGTTGCCCGGTCTGAAGGCTTGGATCCCTCGCAGCTTTATGGGTGGCGTCGCAAGGCACTGGCATCGGGCGTTGTAGCACCCGTGACAGAGGGAACGGGAACGCAAAAGTTCGCGCGCGTTGAAACGGTAAGCAACGGCTCGGTCGATATTGTCATTGCGGATACCTGTCCGCCACGCCGGAACTGATGAACCATGCCGTACGGCGATTGGATAAGCGCTGGGAGGTTCGGTCATGAGACGCACGAACGACCTGGCGGTGCTGATCGAGTGGTGGTTTACGGATCGGCTCATGAAGCATCGAGGTGTAAGTTCCAACACCATTGCCTCCTATCGCGACACCTTCAGGCTCCTGTTTGCGTTCGCACAGACGCGCCTTGGGAGATCCCCTTCGCAGTTGGCGCTGCGGGATTTGGACGCTCCCTTCATCGGCGCATTCCTGGAGGATCTTGAGACGAAGAGATCCGCCTCGGTGCGGACCCGGAATCTCCGCCTCACAGCCATCCGATCCTTCTTCCGATACGCGGCCTTCGAGGAGCCGGCACATAGCGCCCACATTCAGCGTGTGCTCGCGATCCCCAGCAAGCGATGCGACAAGCGGCAGCTTCAGTTCTTAACCAGGCCCGAGATTGAAGCGATCCTGGACTGCACGGATCGAAGCACGTGGCTGGGACGCCGCGACCACACCCTGCTATTGCTCGCCGCGCAAACGGGATTACGGGTCTCGGAGATCATCGACCTCGACCGAGACTCGGTGGTGCTCGGCCGCGGTGCGCATGTGCAATGCGTTGGTAAGGGCCGCAAAGAGCGAAGTACGCCGCTCACAAAGGTTGCACAGCAAGCCCTCCGGTATTGGCTCAAGGAACCAGGGAAGCGAGGCGCAACGGCTCTATTTCCAAATATGCACGGTGGCAGGCTCAGCGCGGACGGCGTGCAGGCGCTGCTGAACAAATATGTCGCCAAAGCACGTGAGCACTGCATCTCCCTTCGCTCAAAGCGGGTGTCGCCCCATGTCTTAAGGCACTCTGCTGCCATGGAGTTGCTGCAGGCGGGCGTCGACTGCTCCGTCATTGCCCTGTGGTTGGGCCACGAAGCGATGGAAACGACGTTGACCTATCTTCATGCGCATCTCGAACTGAAGGAATCTGCACTCGCAAAGCTGAAGCCGTACGAACGCGCCAAGGCCAAGCGATTTCGACCAAGCGACCGGCTTCTGGAATTCCTGAACGCCCTCTGAGTATGAGAACTATGCCGAGCGCCAAACAACGGCGACCCGCCGAACTGGCCGGGAACGCACGGTTTGCTGCAAACAATAGAAGAGACACTCGGCATAGTTCGACGGTCGGCATAAACGGCCAAGATGAACAACGTCGATCCGCTCGACTGGCTTTCCCAGACCTTGACCCGCATCGCGAAAGGCTGGCCAGTATCCGACCTCGAGGCACTTATGCCATGGAACTTCAAGCCTGACGCCATCGGCTAACCGCTTACGCTTTATCTGCCGAAGGAGTGGGCTGAAGATGAAGCGCGCCGTGCTTCTGCTCACATCCCGCAGAAGCAGGCCTTCGCGACCAAGCCAGCTATTGCAGCCAAGCTCATTGCCGATGCGCTGGATGCCGGCGTGCCTTGTGCCTGGGTATTGGCCGATGCGCTCTATGGTTCGGATTCAAAGCTGCGCCGGATGCTGGAAAGCCGCGGCCAGCCCTATGTTCTGGCGGTTCGCTCCAATCATTGCCTGCGCTTTGTCCGCGAGCAATGCTTCGAGCAAACCGATCCGGAGACGATGGCTGCGGAATTGGCGGCGGAGGCCTGGTCAAGCCATGCAGCAGGCGAAGGCGCCAAGGGCCTTCGGCTTTATGATTGGGCCCGTATTCCTCTCAGCTCTCGTTCCGATGCACAATGGGAGCGCTGGCTTCTGATCCGCCGCAGTCGACGCGAACCCGATGCGCGCGCCTATTATTTTGTCTTTGCGCCTGCCGGTACGCAACTGAGCGAGTTGGCTGGTGCTGCCGGGCTGCGCTGGACGGTGGAAGAATGCTTCCACCGTGCCAAGGACGACCTCGGCCTGGATCATTGCGAAGCGCGATCCTGGCATGCCTGGAACCGGCACATGACGCTCGTCATGGCAGCCGCAGCCTTCCTCGCCAAGCTCGGTGCCGACCTACGCCGTACCGCTGCTGGCAAACCGAACGAAACGAGTCCAAACCCGCCAATCGCCGCCTGACCAACACCCTGGCGCTCGCGCCTAGCGTCGCAGAGATCCGCTATATGATCAAACGGCTCTTACTGCCGCCCCCAATCAAAGACGCCTGATCTTGGCATGGTCGCTCTGGCGACGCATGCATCAGGCGTCCGCAATGCTTGCTCACTACAGAGCAAAACATCAAACGCAACTGTAGTAGTAGTCGCTCCTCGATTGCAGCCACAGTAACCGTTTGAGCCTTGGTCAAATGTAAGCGCGTAAGCGATGCCTTCCGACGGACCGTCGCCAATGCCCGCGGTCTTCATCCCGTCATAGAGTATCTCCCGTGGTACGCCGCCGATGGCTTCGAAAGCAGACACGCGGCAACGCAGTACCGTCGGCAGTTCTGGTGCATGACGAACCGCGCCCACATGAGACGGCTATGTCCGAGCACCATAGATATCGATAGGCTCAGTGCGGAACAGCGGTCTCGGATCGAGCCGTTTGTGCCAGGAGGGAGCAAGGGGCGTCGGGGTCCACGCTCCAACAACAGACGGTTCGTCGAGGCGCTGGTCTGGATGGCCCGCTCTGGTGGACGTTGGCGTGATTTGCCCGAACGCTATGGCGACTACCAGACCGTCAAGCGGCGCTATTACCGCTGGATCGAGATGGGTGTCCTCGAAAGTTTGTTCGAGGCGTTCGCGCGAGAAGCGGACCTTGACTGGGTCTCGATCGATTCCACCTCCATCCGTGCCCAGCCTCAAGCCGCTGGCGCCCGGCGAAAAAGGGGGAGCGGACGCCCAGGGCCTTGGCCGCTCACGCGGCGGGCTAGGCACCAAGATCCACGCCGTCGTCGATGCTTTGGGGCTACCGGTGCGCTTCGTACTTGCACCGGGACACCGTGGCGATGTGATTTATGGCAAGGAATTGCTACATGGCCTCAACCCCGGCCACGTCATCGCCGATAGAGCCTATGATGCCGAACACTTCCACGACACCATTCTGGACGCTGGTGCCACCCCCGTCATTCCGCCGCGGCCGGAGCGGCGCCGCCCGCACCGCTGCGACTGGCGGCTCTATAAAGAGCGCAACTTCATCGAACGCTTGTTTGCAAAGCTCAAGCAGTTCCGCCGTGTTGCCACCCGATACGACAAGTTGCTCGCCAATTTCAGAGGATTCGTTATCATCGCTGCCATAATCATTTGGCTGCGATAGTTAAATCGTCACCACTGCCTAGGTGTGTGGTCCCGGCGTGAGATGGTGCGGGTTAATTTTGAAGATTGACGGTCCTTTGTCCAGGCGTCGTAAATTGCCTGATATGGTGTTCGCCACCGCAGCGCCTTGAGGTGTTTGGCGAAGTTGTAAGCGGTGACGAAGGCCAGGACATGGGCCTTGAGGCTTTCGAGATCGTCATAGTGGTAAACCTTGACGGTGGCGTCCTTGATGGTGCGATTCATCCGTTCCGCCTGGCCATTCGTCCAAGGATGGTAGGGCTTGGTCAGCCGATGCTCGATGCCGTTGGCGATACAGACGCGGTCGAAGATATGTGGGCCGAGGAAGCGGCGGCTGGGGCCGGTGCGGTTTTTGGGCAGATCGGCGAAGGCCATACCGTTGTCGGTCAGCACGGTGTGGATCTTATACGAGAAAACCTCCAGCACGTTCCGAAGGAAGGCTGCGCCTTCCATCTTTCCGGCGCAGTCATGGAACCCGACATGGGTGAACTTCGAAACCCGATCGATGGCGAGGAACATGACCAGCTTTCCGTCTGCATGGCGCAATTCGCAACTGTCGATGTGGACGTAACCGATCTCGTAGCTTTTGAAACGCTTACGCCGCTCCTTGGTTTCCTCGACCGGCAGTCGGTAAATGCCATGGCGTTGCAGGCAGCGGTGCAACGCGCTGCGACTGAGGTTAGGGATGGTATCCCTCAAGCACCTCAGCACGTCATCCAATGGCAGCAGCGTTTTCTGTCGGAAAGCCACCACGATGGCTTCCTCGTCCGGCGTCAGCACCGTGCTCCTGCAGACTCGGGTCCCATCGGCGCATCGGCTGTCGTCGTGCGGGCGCTGCCGTGAAGAATACTTCCCATAATGCATCCTCTTCCTGACGACCAAGAATCAATGATGCACCATCACATGACGAGACTACACAACTAGGGCAGTATTTGGTTCGGTGTGCCTCAACGTTCGCTGTGGTTAACATGGCAATTAAAGGTCCGTTTGAGCCAAATTCGTTCAAATCACTGCCATTTCGTGCAAGCGCTCACCAAATTGATGAGATAATACTCAGGTTATTAAGAATCGGCGAACACGTCATTGTGGAGATGCGGTCGCTAACGTGAGCGACACGATATGAGATCAGGATTTGGGCCGCGTCATTGCTCCTTGGCGACGAGCTTGTTTTTTTTGATATCTATATTTCCAGTTGTAGGTTTAGCTCAGGAGGCTTCCACCGACCTGGCGCCAATCACTGTGGAAGGATCGAAAGAATCGCGGACTGGACCGGTCAATCGTTACGTCGCGAAAAAGTCCTCTACTGGATCGAAGGCGGACACGCCGATTAAGGATATTCCTCAGTCGGTCTCTGTCATTGGCCGTGAGGAGCTAACGGATCGCGGCGTTACCAATAAAGTGGATGAGGCGCTGCGCTACAGCTCGGGCGTTTTTAGTCAACCATTCGGAGCGGATGGCGACACCGATTGGATTTATATCCGCGGCTTTGATGCTACGCAGACGGGTACCTTTCTCGACGGCCTCAACCTTTGGAGCTACGGCTTCGGTGGCTTCCAGATGGATCCTTTCTTCCTTGAGCGGATTGAGGTCCTCAAAGGGCCAGCTTCGGTGCTCTATGGCGGCTCGAATCCCGGCGGACTCGTGAACATGATCGGCAAGCGCCCGTTGGATGAGAAATTCTTCTACACGGAGACAGGTATAAATAACTACGGTAATGCCTTCTTCAACTTTGATGGTGGCGACGTGTCGAAGGATGACGTCGTAAGCTATCGCATGACCGGCAAAATTGCCGGTGGTGACAAAGCGGGCGACTACGCAGACGACCTGCGTGGCGTTTTCATGCCACAAATAACTTGGAAGCCAGATGAGTCGACCAAGCTTAATCTTTACGCTTACTATTCACAGCTTGACCAACATAATAGCACAAACGGCTACTTTCCCTATGTGGGTACTGTGGTCGACGCATCATTTGGTAAAATCGATCCTGATGCCAATTATGGAGAACCGGACAGCGATTTCAGTCATACCAAACAATACATGATTGGCTATGATGTCGAGCACGAGTTTGACAACGGCTGGACGTGGTCACAGAATGCTCGCTACGGCCACGTTTACCGTCACGAGAATTTTCCTTACACCTACGGCTACTATGATCCAGACACCGGCACAAACTATCTTGAAGAGCCGACCAGTTCAGACGCCTACCTCAGCCGTATCGGTTTCGAGCACAAGACGAAAGTAGATTCCTATAGTGTCGACAATCACCTGAATGGTTACTTCGATACCGGCAACCTACATCATGATCTAACAGCCGGCCTTGATTACAAGTATTACCAGCTTGACAGCGTTCAGTCCTGCTGCGGCGCATCCGCGATCAGCGCGACCGACCCGGTTTATGGAACTACGCAGGGATCGAATTACGTCTATGTAGATGAATTGCTAACACAACAGCAATTGGGAGGCTACATTCAGGACCAAATTCACTTTGGAGGTGGCTGGATAACCACTCTCAATGGCCGTTACGACTATATCCACACAAGGCTCGATGATCGGCTCGGTTCCTCGAGCTACAAATCCAACGATTCAGCCTTGAGCGGCCGCGCTGGTCTCGCCTATGAATTTACAAATGGCTTAACGCCTTACACAAGCGTGGCGACCTTCTTCAACCCACAAATCGGCACCACCCAGGGCGATCCTTTGAAACCAGAGGAAGGCTATCAATTCGAGGCAGGTCTGAAGTATGAGCCAACGGCCTTTAACGGCATGTTTACCGCTTCTGTCTTCCATATTACCAAGCAGAACTGGACTGTCACCGACCCGCAGACCTACCTTTCCACCCAGATCGGCGAAGTGGTGTCGAAAGGTTTTGAGTTGGAAGGGAAATTCGATTTTGCTGACAACTGGAAGGCGCTTTCCTCTTTCACCTATCAACACCTAGAAATTACCGAGCATGCCGATACTTCATTGATCGGTAACACGCCCTATACGGTGCCGAATGTCTTGGCGTCCGCATGGCTGGATTATACCGTGCCGAGTGGTGTCCTCGAAGGTCTCGGTATCGGTGGCGGACTGCGCTACCAGGGCGAGTCCTGGGCTGACAATGAAAACACCAAGAAGGTGCCCGGTGCTTTGTTGGTTGATGCCGCGATCCGTTACCAAAAGAATGGTTGGGGCACCTCGCTCAATGTCACGAACTTGCTAGATAAGGAATACGTCGCAGGCTGCCAGGGTACATTGACCTGCGGCTATGGCGAAGGTCGGACGATCACCCTTAAGATCAGCAAAAGTTGGTAGAACTGAGGCTATCCGGGGCCTTTCCGCATATGCGAAGCTCCGCATGTTTGAGGTAATGTCGTCGAAGAACACCAAGATACCCCAATCCGCAATTTCGCTTCCATCTGTCTCAGCGACAAAAGCCTAATCTCATGCGAACCACCGCGCCTTCATAGGACTGCCGGCGAGCGAACGCGCCAACTGATGACCGGTCTTGCAACCCTTCTGGTGGAAAATGCGAATGGCACGATGAGCCACACGCTGCAGAGTCTTGGGCTGAGGAGGTCGGCCACCGGAAGAGCTGAGTACGGATCAGTCGCAGTTGCTACGAGCACGGAATAAAGACTGTTGCCGCCCACCTTCGTTGGCATGGCTGGCCCGCACACAGAGGCATGGCCTGTTCGTGGGCCGCGGAATTGACAAAAATAGTTCGACCACAGAAGCGGCGAGTGATGTGGATATTCAGAGACCAGACAGGAGCGTTTGTTGCCTCGGTTGGACTTCCGCTTTCGATCAATCTTTTGGGGTCGGAGGAGCTAGTATTTTGCGGCTCGTCATTGAAAGTATGTGAAGCTCTTCAAGCGAGCGGCATCTGCGTACCATCCGTCGCTTAGTCGCGACGGGTCCCGCGAGGAGCCGTTCGCCCCGGGGAGAAAGACGCGGTCGAGAACACAAAACGGCGCATCAAAGTTTCGCATAGCTAATCTACCAAATCGCGCGGCAATTCAAACCGAGAGAAAACGCACCGATTCGTGCGTAACTCAAGTTTGCTTCTCCATATTGCCCGGAATATATTTATTTATTATTGTTATAGTGCGTATTTCTATGCACTGTTTTTCCGCAACACTCCCATTTATTCCAAACAAATATCCACAACGGACACGTATATTGCGTTTATACTGCCACAATTCGCCTGATATGTTCGATCTGTGAAGCCGTTGGCTCGCGTCACAGGATTCCAGTCCGATCATGGAAACGGCAGAGCCAACGGTTCAAGGCGTGTTCTATTAGGAAAAAATAGGAGTTATTATGAGCATTCAGAGCCTTCTTCTTGGCTCCACTGCCGCACTTGCAGCAGCATCGTTTGCGCAGCGGCTGACGCTGTTGTTGCCGCCCAGCCAGAGCCGCTTGAATACGTCCGTATTTGCGACGCGGACGGCCCCGGCTACTTCATCATTCCGGGCTCGGAAACTTGCCTCAAGATCGGGGGTAAGGTCCGTACGGAACGGCAATGGCATGACGCGTATAATCCCAGCAGCAGCTTTGGGACCAAATGGCACACCCGCGCTGAGTTGAACCTCAACACCGCGGCCGACACAGAATACGGTCCGCTGAAGACCGGAACCATCATTCGTTGGGATTGGAATGACGGCAACTCCAGTAGCACCAACTTGCTGTGGGCATACATCAGTCTCGGCGGCTTCACCGTCGGCAAAACCGACTCTCAATACAATCAATTCGTTGGTTACGCCGGTGACGTTATCAACGATGACGTGGTCTATGACGGTCCGTACGAGCTCAACCAGTTGACCTACAATTACGACGCCGGTAACGGTTTCACTGCCGTAATCTTGCTGGAAGATTCCAATTCCTCTGATGACACCAGCAGCTATGGTGGTGCTTGGGTTACCTCGAAAGAAAATTTCTACGCGCCAAACGTTGTTGCAGGTGCCGGCTATAAGGCTGGCGCGTGGTCTTTCAAAGTCATCGGCGGTTATGATCCCCTTGTCGAGGAAGGCGCCATCAAGGCTCGCATCGACGCAGACTTCGGCAGCTTCTCGGCCTTCTTGATGGGCGCATGGAACACCGATGGTAGCAAACTCAACCAATATGCCGGATCTAAAGCATGTCGCATTTATTCGGCCTCATATCCTGCAGCCTTGAAGAAGTTCCTGCATTCATTGCTTGAGAAGAGGCTGATGATATCGCCGAGTGCTTTGGTGATGGCATCGAAACTGCGTGCGGCTCGTTTTCGCAGAAGCGCCTTGAGTTTTGAGAAGGCCAATTCGATAGGGTTCAGGTCCGGCGAATAGGGCGGCAGGAAGAGAACCCAAGCGCCCTTCGCCTTGACCAGCTGCTCAGCCTTCTGGCTTTTGTGGAAGCCGACATTGTCGAGGATGACGATATCGCCGGCTGACAGTGTCGGCACAAGCTGTGTTTCGATCCAGGTTTCGAAGATGCGGCTGTTCATCGGAGCATCGACGACCCACGGCGCGGTCAGGCCATGGCAGCGCAGTCCGGCAATGAAGGTCTGTGTCTTCCATTTCCCGAAGGGAGCATAGGCGGCAAAGCGCCTGCCTTTGGCGGACCATCCGGTGCGTTTTGTCAGGCGCGTATTCGTGGAAGTCTCATCGATAAAGATGAGACGCGACAAGGCCTTATTGAAGAACCGCTTTCGGCGATTGATCCAGAGGTCACGCGCCTTGGCGATCTCCGGTCTGCGCTGCTCGCTTGCCTTGAGGCTTTTTTTTATTGCTTAGCCCGAGCCGGTGTAGAAACCGCCCGACCGTGGCGCGGTGGACTTCAATGCCGCGCTCCGCGAGCGCAACGCACAGTTCGTCCAAAGTCGTTTCCCCACGAGCGGACATCTGCTCGCGGACCCAATCACTATGAACCAAAAGCTTCGCACCACCAGGCGGGTGGCCCTGCCTGACGGCGGTCAGAGAACCGGATGACCGATGCAGGATCATCATGTTGTTGACGAACCGAGGCGAAACACGGAAATGCCGAGCGGCTTCACGGTTGCTATGCCCTTCATTCACAAATGCAACGACACGCTCACGCAACTCGATTGGATGCGGCTTGCCCATGGTGCATCTCCTTCCATCGGACAAGTGAATCACAGATCAAGCCAAATTTGAATCCTGAATCCGATTAGCGGCGACACGCTTTAATCTGGACGAATCTGCTTGCACGACCGCCGATGGTGTCGTCCACGGTGCCCAGTGCGGTATTGATGTACCGATCAATGAAAAGCTTAAATGGAATGTTCAGCTAGCCTACACCGATACGAAGATTTTCGAAGCAACCACTAACTTGAAGTTCAATCCCGTTAAAAACTTGCTTGTCTGGCCTGCTGCCGGTTTCGTGGACACCGAGTTAAGGTGTTCCTCCTGAAACCGGAGAGCATGAATGCAAAGACGAATATTCAGCCGCGAGTATAAGCTTGAAGCGGTGAAGCTGGTCAGGGAACGTGGGGTCACTTTTGCCCAGGCGGCGCGTGACCTTGATGTCCACGAGAATGTGTTGCGCAAATGGGTTCGGGAATACGGTGACGACCCCAGCCAGTCTTTTCCTGGAAAAGGCCAGATGAAGCCGGAGCAACTTGAGATCGAGCGGCTCCGTCGTGAAGTCGCCAAGCTGAAGGCGGAGCGTGATATCCTAAAAAAGGCCGCAGCCTACTTTGCCAGGGACGCGATATGAAGTTCGCCTTCGTTGCAAAGCACCGTTCGATCTGGCCGGTGGCATGGCTCTGCGAAGCGCTGGGGGTTTCTCGTTCAGGTTTCCATGCCTGGCTCAATCGTTCTCCGAGCGAACACGCCCGCTATGATGAAGTCCTGCTGGACAGGATCACGCAGAGCTTCAAATCCAGCGACCGCACATACGGTGCTCGTCGCGTGTGGCATGACGTGTTGGAAGAAGGGTTGTCGTGTGGTCTCCATCGCATAGAGCGGCTGATGCGCTTGAATGCGCTCAGGGCCAGGCCAAGACGGCGTGGCTTGCCAAAGGATGCCGGTGACCGTACCGTCATCATGCCGAACGTCCTCGACCGCCAGTTTGCGGCAGAGCGGCCGAACCAGAAATGGGTGGCCGACTTCACCTATATCTGGACCGCAGAAGGCTGGCTGTATGTCGCGGCCGTCATTGACCTGTTCTCACGCCGTGTTGTCGGCTGGTCGATGAATGCTAACATGACGGCCCAACTCGTCACAGATGCGCTGATCATGGCGATATGGCGTCGGGGAAAACCAGATGCGCTCCTGCATCATTCCGATCAGGGAAGCCCAATATACGAGCGAGCAGTTCCAACGCCTCATGGGCGACCACGGCATCACCTGTTCGATGAGCCGCTCCGGAAATGTCTGGGACAACGCAGCAATGGAGAGCTTCTTCTCATCACTGAAAACGGAGAGAGCGGCACGCAAGGTATATCGCACGAGGAATGACGCCAGAGCGGACGTGTTCGATTACATCGAGCGCTTCTACAACCCGAAACGTCGCCACTCGACACTGGGGTATCTCAGCCCAAATGACTTTGAAACCAAGGTGGGATTAGCTTAATCTCGCGTCCGATAAACCGGCAGCAGGCCACTTGTCATAACCAGCCTTCAAGAGCTTTCTTAGAGGTGGCTTGGAAAAACTGGACAGCAAGGATAAGTGAATTTCTGTCTGATTTTGGCTTAGATGCCGGAAATTGGAGAGAGCATGACGAGACGGTCGCGCTGGAACCACACCGGCTTTCAAGGCGAAGGTGGCGCTTGCCGCCATCAGGGGTGAATAGACGCTGGTGGAATTGTCCCCGCAGTTCGACGTGTATGGCAATCAGATCGTGAGCGCGACGAACAGCCCACCTTTTCTTTTGTGAATGAGGCCTCGAGATAAGCTCTATCATTGATAGGAGTGGACCGGGATGGTTGGAGATCGCGCTGATGCCATGCTTGAAGTCATGGATGAAGGCATGCATGAAGCCAGGCATGAGGGAAAGTATCGGCGGATCGAGGTGATCACCGGTCGGCGGCAGCGGCGGAATTGGACTGACGAGGAGAAGGCGCGGATTCTCGCGGAGAGCGCAGAACCTGAAGTGAACATTTCGGCTGTTGCGAGGCGCTGGGGCGTCAATCGCGGCTTGCTGAATGTGTGGCGACGGGAAGCCGGACTAACCTCTCAACGGTCGGCAAAGACTAGTTTGCCGCCTGCCGTGTTCGTGCCGGTGACAGTGGTTGGGGATGGCGCACGACACGAAGGCTCGCCATCGAATGCCCCAGAGGTTCTCGCTGGCCGAATTGAGATCGAGATTGCGGGCGCACGCATGACGGTCATCGGCTCGGTAGCGCCTGAACTGGCGCAGGCGATGGTAGCGGCGTTGCGAGGGCGCCGGTGATCGGAGTTTCGCCAAATGGCGTGAAGATCATGGTTGCGACGCAACCCGTCGACTTCCGGCGCGGCATGAATGGCCTGGTAGCTTTGGTGGCGTCAGCTCTTGCGGCCGATCCCTATTGTGGCGACGTGTTCGTGTTCCGCGCCAAGCGTCTCGATCGACTTCGCTGCATTTATTGGGACGGATCAGGCATGATCTTAGCGACGAAGTGGTTGGAGGCGGGCAAGTTCGTTTGGCCTCCGATCCGCGATGGCGCTATGCAGATGAGTGCCCAGGAGTTCTCGCTTTTGCTGGCCGGCATTGACTGGACGCGCGTCAAACGAAACGCGGTGAGGAGGCCCTCAAAAGCAGGCTGATCCTATTGATTTTGCTTGAAGATTCAGACCCGTGTGGTAGGGTCTGTCATGCCGCTTCGACCCGATCCCTTGCCCCAGGATGCTGCGCAATTGACCCGGATCATTCTCTCGCTCGACGAAGAGAATGCCGATCTCAAGGCGCGCGTTGCCTTCCTTGAGCGCCAGCTCTTCGGGACGAAATCGGAGAAGATGACGACGATCGATCCAACGCAGGCAATGCTCGATCTTGGCGATCTAGGCGACATTCCCGTTGCTGCCAATGACGATGTCGCGCCGGTCGATGAAGACAAAACGCAGGCACGGCGATCGCCAGCCCGCAATATCGGCCGTTTGCCGAAACACCTTCCGCGTTATGACGAGCTCATCGAGCCAGCGAGCAAGACTTGCCCCTGCTGTTCGTTCGAACTTCATTGCATCGGCACTGATGTCAGCGAGGCGCTCGACATCGTGCCTGCAGTAGTCCGGGTGAAACGGACGATCCGGCCACGCTATGCATGCCGGGCTTGCGAGAGTGGCATCGTGCAAGCACCCGCACCAGCACGCATCATGGACGGCGGCATGGTGACCACGGCGTTTGCAGCCCATGTCGCCGTTTCGAAGTTTGCCTGGCATTTGCCGCTGCATCGCCAGGCGCAGATGCTGGCCTCCTGCGGCGTCATCATTGATCGCGGTACGCTCGGGGCATGGGTCACGCGGGTCGCCTGGTGGCTCGAACTTCTCTACGATGCACTCACCGCCTTCATCCGCTCGCAGCCGAGGGTGTTCTGTGACGAGACGCCACTTCCGCGCCTCGATCCGGGGCGCAAACGAACCAAGGTCTGCCAGTTATGGGCACAAGCGGTTGACGATCGGCCATGGAACGGTCCGGCGCCGCCGGCGGTGGCCTACATTTTTGCCGAAAGCCGCAGCGCTCGCGAGATCGAGGGGCAACTGTCGTCGTTCGCCGGCGTGCTTCAGGTTGATGGATATCAAGCCTATAAAACCATGGTCAAACGACGCGGCAAGAGCAACGTTGCCCCCATGCGGCTGGCCTTCTGCCTCGCTCATGCACGGCGAAAGTTCGTTGACGTCGTCAAACTGACCGGCTCTTCGGAGGCCTTGTCGATCCTTGCCAGGATTGCCGAAATCTATCGCATCGAAGCAAAACTACGAGGGGAAGATGAAGATACCCGGCTTAGCGGCAGGCGTCGTGAGGCAGCTCCCATCATGAGAGAACTGAAGGTCCATCTCACCGAACTGAGCGACGAGGTGTCGTCGAAATCGGCACTTGGCAAGGCAGTCACTTACATGCTCAACCACTGGAGCGGATTGACAGCCTTTCTAGAGGATGGCCGGATCGAGGTGGACTCCAATGTCGTCGAGCGTTCCATGAAATCCGTGGCTTTGACGAGAAAGAACTCATTATTCGTGGGCAACGAGCGGGGTGGAAAGACCTTCGCTGTCCTGGCATCGCTCGTGAACACAGCTTAACGGCGTGGACCCCGACGTCTGGCTTGCCGATGTGCTGGAGCGCATCATCTCCGGCAAAGTGAAAGCCAACGAGATGGAGAGCCTTTTGCCTTGGGCCTGGAAGGCGGAACGCGAAGCGATGACACAGCAGGAGCGACAAGCGGCATGACACAGAACAGCCAGGAGATGACGCCGCGACCGAAGCTCGATGACGACGCATTCGAAGCCTTTATCAGGAGACGTCGTCCGCCATCGCCTATCTGGTCAATGAGCAGTCTCGATGGTTATCTTACGGCCCTCATCATCGGCCCCAGGTTCATCGACCCACGGCAATGGATCCAGGAACTGACCGGCCCGGATGCCCTAAACCTGCCGATGGAAACAACCGAACATCGGGCCGTGCAGACGATCGTTGCAGAGTATAATCGGATATCTGCAAGCCTTTCCGAGAGACCGAAAGACCACCGGCCAAGGTTCACCCAGATCGATGATCAGACCCTTGATCCATTTGATTGGGACATCTGCTTTCTCATTGGAACACGACACGCGCCAAGGCTTTGGCAGCCTGTCCTTCGAGGTCATGCCGTCACTGGGGATATCATTGCGCCGATCCGCAAGCTCGGCGAGGTAAAACGGAAAGCGACCCACCAGGATGCTGCTGCCGTCGCCGAAGCACTCGTCAATATCCGAACCTATTTTATGCCGAAGCGGGCAAAGCAGAAGTTCTGACCGAGAGCCAGAAAGCCAGAAACCTATTTAGTCAAATCACGAAAGCCGTGGGCCATTCGTTGCGCTCACATCAGATCACGCAGTGGAAGGATCAGCTCCTCGATGGGGCGACAGGCATTTTTCGCGATGACGCCAAAACGGGACCGGCGGCTCCGACCGTGGATGTCAAAATCCTGCATGCGGAGATTGGACGACTGACGCTTGAGAACGATTCTCTCTCCGGTGCGCTCGGCAAAGCCGGACTGCTGAAAGAAATGATCAATCGCGAGTACTGTCCGTCGTGCGCCAGGCAAAGCTTCTCGGCTTCAGCAGTCGCAACTCTATTATTCGCCGCGTCCTGTGTCAGACAGCGATCCGACTCTGATGCGGCGGATCGACGAACTGCACCTCGATTATCCCTTCGCCGGAGTCGGAAAGTGTAAGGACTTTTGAAGACTGACGGACGCACGTTTCCATTTTATAAACTTCCCTCTCCCGTCATCCATAAAAAGTGATCCCGGCATCGGTACCTTGCTCCTAAAGACGCAGTATTGCCCCTCAGAACAATAAACCACGATCAGCAGAAGCACCAAACCGAGCGCCAAGGGAATGTCAAGAATCGCCCTTCACGGAAGTCACCGGGACGACAAGCTGATATCCACTGTTGCGGATCGTTCTGAAGAGTGGTTTCTCGTCCGTTTCGCCGAGCTTACGGCGTAATCGGCTCATCAATACGTCGATAGAACGGTCCGCTTGATCGCGATTCCGTCTTTGCGTTAGCTCCAGCAACTGCTCGCGCGACAGCAGTCGGCCCGCTCGCTTCAAAAAGATCTTAAGTAGGTCGAATTCGGCGCCCGTTAAAGAAATGATTTCGCCATTGTTCTTGGTAACGCGGCGAAGCCGCGGATCGAGGGTCATATTGGCGAACAGAAAAAGGCGTTGCTCTGTCTCCCGGGACCAATCCTTGTTTGATCGGCGAAGAACAGCTCGAATGCGGGCCACCAGCTCTCGCGGATTGAATGGTTTACCGACATAATCGTCCGCACCGGTCTCAAGCCCTAGGATCCGATCAATATCTTCCTTTAGCGCAGTTAAGAGAATGACGGGAATACGTGGATCACGGTTTCTGAGGTCGCGGCAAAGATCCAAGCCCGATCCGTCGGGCAGCAGGACATCCAAAACAAGAAGATCGGGGGTGCGGCGTTTGAGGACGTCGTCGCAACTGCGCAAGTCGCTTGCCGTCGAGACACGAAAGCCCTGCTCCTCAAGATAACGGCTAAGGAGCGCCCGAATCTCCTTATCATCATCGACTATCAAGATATCGAACACAGTGGTCAACGTCATTGGCATTAGTCCATATCTGCTAGAGCTTTATACGAATTCTGCTCGAGGAGAAGACTTTTTGCTGGCGAAATGTAAAAATTTCCAAATAGAAACATTAGTTTACGAAAATTATCCCGACAGAAATATTATGCGAAAAAAAACTGAACTGTCCGGCACTCGTCGATTATACGCTCGAAATCGCTATTTACCCGACGTTCTAGGTCTGCAATCCAAGAATGAGATGGTGGGGGTTAATTTTGAGGATGGACGGACCATTGTGCAGGGAACACAGATCGCCTGATAGGGGCGTTCGCCCTCGTTCCGCCTTGAGGTATTTGGCGAAGTTGTAAGCGGCGGCGAAGGCTTTCTCGCTTTGCAGGTTATTATAGTGGTGGACCTCGACGATTGCGTCCTTGACAGTTCGGTTCATTCTATCAACCTGACCGTTATCCGGTATGAGATCTTTGCTGCCTATTCGTCCTGCTGTTCTTCTATCCGAACGGCCTTATGGTGAGCCCATCCTGGACGTGGGCACCGGGAGTACATAGGGTACGGGCAGGCCGTTTTAGACCCTGGGCTGAGAGCCCGAGCTCGTTACATGGCCGCCCCTCGCGACTTTCCCGGATGCGCTGTCAATATCGCGTGAATTTTCCTCAGAAGTGGGCTCTTCCGCAATTTCGGTGCAGCTCAGGTGCCGATGATACGTGAACGCAGGAGATCCATCCCAGCTCTTCCATACATGGATCGTTTGACGAGCTTTAGCTTGTTGATCTTGCCTTCAACTGGCCCGGTACTCCATGGCAGCGTCAATGCAGCTTGCACCGCCTCGACGTCGCGACGAATCCCACGCGCGAACGAAGACATCGGCCCGGTTGCGGCATCATGTAGCCAGGGCTTCAGCGCGTCGGTTTCCCGATTGCAGATCATGGACTGGAAGCGTCGTGCCAGCTCGGCAGCAGTGGCAACGTCAGGTGAGGCCGAGGAAATGGCATTCACAAAGGCCCGCTCGTTCCGCGGGAGAGTATCGGCTTCGGCTGTCAGAAGACGAACGGTTTGCCGGGACGAAGGCGTGCGCCATGAAGATTTGCGCGAGGCCCGAGACAATACAGGTGCGGGGACGCCGTCGCGCAGCCTTACTTTTACCCACTGGCGAAAGGTCTTTACGCTCTCACGATAACCGCGATCGCACACCTCCCTATAAAGTCGTGTCGCGTTGCGGCAGCCTTCAAGCCAGCGCCTGCGGACGTAGTCTGCATGGGCATCGGCAGGATTCTCCGTGAAGACCGTGCGCTCCCATGTCCCAGGTTGATTGTCTTTCAGCCATTTCCGTATGGTTTTGAGGTCGATGCCAAGCTCACGCGCAGGAGATCGCGCCGCGATTACCCCATGTATTGCTCCGGTACTGACATGCGCTGTGAACGCGGATCAGTAGATGTCGCGTTGCCCGCCAGATCCCGTTCTTTACCGAGCCAAGAAGGAGGGAACAGGCATGTGCATCATCGGACTGGATATCCACCGCGCCTTCGCCGACGCGGTGCTGGAGGAAGTGACGGAATGGCAGAACCGGCCGCTCGATCTTTGCTACCCGCTGGTGTTCTTCGATCCACAGCCCGAGGATTCTTTCCGTTCCTTGTTATCGCCAAACAGACCGGATTTGCCACGAAGTTCTCCAAACCGCTCCGGCTGCTCGGCCATGGCCTTCGCAGTCGCCTTACCGTCGGCGTGCTCGTCGATAATCGCGGCACGCAGCCGGCCGGCAACCTCCGCCGGATTGCCGAAGACATGCCCCGCCACCGACTGCACGCTCTAAAACCGCTGCTCGAGCAGTGACGAACTGCGCACGCTGCCGGCCCCTGCAAACCCGACGACGGCCGCGATCCGTTCCGGCCCGATGATGTGCTGGATCGCATTGCTCGCCTAAAAGCCGTGGCTCTATCCGTTTTGTACCACCATCTCGCGCACTGCTTTCAATTTCCGGGGATAAGGAAGCCGCCATGCTTGAACGGATAGCCTCGTCCTGCCTTCTTATCGCTCGATCGACATGATAGGGATCAACGCCGTGGCCACGCGCCTGCCGCAACAGTTCCGCGCTACGGGCCATGGCGCTTTCGATCTCCACCATTTCCCGCGTCGAATATCGCGCAAACGTAATCTCGCCGGTCGCCTCCTCTCCCATCACGTCGGCCCGCTCGGCCTGAAGCTCCACCAGCGCCGGCGATGCCATTACCGACGCAAAGGCGTTCTGGAACGCCTGCACATCATCATTGATGTAGAGGCACAGCAATTGATCGCTAGCATTCCGAAAGACCACGGCGACCCCTACCCTCGCATTGTCACCTGCTTGCAGCGTTCCGACGCCTGCAAAGTGACAGAGGACCTAGCTTGCGCGGGATGGATGCTAGCCGCTACACAGGAACGGGTGAGCGAACGAAATCGCCCCAACTGGCGAAAGCTCCGCAAGGTCCTAAACCAGATTGTGAAACTTGCTGCCTTTGCCTAAGCCAACGGTGCAGTGAGCAGTTTAAACGTGCCGACGTTACACCGCCGCGCAATGTCACTGGTGACCTCCGAGTCCGAGCGACTGCGACGCACTCTCCGCCTCGAACTATCATCATACGCTGTACGGTAGCCGCTGGCCGGTACGCTCTTATCGATTGGATCGTAGGGGGGAGTCGAGGGCGAATGGTGGCGTCGCGTTAATGGCTATCCCAAGGATTTATGATCCGGACGCCCATCGGTGTAAAATCGGCCACGTTCCTCGTGACGATCGCCATCCCGTGTGCAAGTGCACATGCCGCAATGAATGCATCCCGTTCGGGCCGAGGATCGGGCACGTGAAGCCGCGCACAACGATGCGCTACCACAATATCAACAGGAATAGTCCGTTCTAAGAACTCGGGAACAACATAATCGTCCATCCATGCTCGAAGACGCCTCCCTTGGGCGGGATCGCGGCGCTCCATCAGCAGGATTCCAAGATCCAGTTCCATAAGCGTAACGGCCGATATATACAGGCTCGCGGCGTCCTTAGAAGATAACCACGAAACCACATTCGGGTCTGCCTTTCCGCCGCCGGCCTTTCGCAGCTCGGACAGAACGTTCGTATCGAGCATAAACATCAGGAGAGATCGGCCGGATGTGGCAGTTCCCGCGAGCGAGGAATCTCAAACTCGATATCTTCAATTCCCGGCATAGAAAGCGCCTCCACAATGTTTCGGCGCTTTCCCGTGATGCGCTGATACTCCTCATAGCTCAGCAACACATGCGCCGTCTGGCCCCGGTGTGTGATGAAGACCGGGCCGCTACGGGCGGCCTTTTGCGCCTGATTGGCATTTTGCTGAAACTCGCGACTCGACAGGGTTTTGATGGTCATGGTAATATCTCGCACTCAATGTTGATACATTAGAACGTTGGATACGAATTTGCAATGTAGACTGGCGATGGAAATCATGAGAAATGCGGAATAACCAGTCATTTCTCGTTATCCCGACCATCAGACCAGCTTTTGTGGTTCCTGTGTGAATCAGCACCGGAGGTTGACCCCTCAGCCGAAAGGCGCCAAATGCGTGAATCTGTAGACAAATTCGCAACCTCAGCGGGGTCATTATCGGCGCCGATCTTGACCCCCTCGATTTTTATTCGTGAATATAAATCAAGGGCTTACGCATCAAGAGGATCAACCTTCGGCGCTGAATCGCAAATCCGGCGCTGAGGTTTGCGATCGTATCCGTGAATGAAGCCGATGTAACGTAGATTGCCGTATTCGGGCAGTGAGCGGCCGACGATCAGCTCGAAGTTTCTCTTGCGGCCGTCGGGATTGCGAACATATCCGCCATCCAGGCCGATGACGATCCGCATCGTGAATGGGCAGTCCCATCCAGTAGCTTGGACAGGAAGCCTGCAGTTCGATGATGTGAAAGTTCTTTGCGTATGAACTGCTGCCACCGAAAGTACGTGAGCTCGCAGCACGTGAAGATTGGGTAAGAACCGGTAACCGCAATGGAACTTCGGACCCGGAACGCTTCAACGCCCCGCTCCCGCGAAGCTGCCCGATATTAAGTGTTGCGGGCGAATCGACCTGCTGTTCGTCGCGAAAATGTCGCCATCTCAGACGGCGCGGTTGTTGGAATCGCGCTGCAAGGTGGAGAACAGTCGCAGCTATTCCAGCGATCTAGCAATCTTTCCAGCATCTCGTCGCACCGCATAATATCAGAATGCTCTATATATTCGTCGCGGTGATGACCCTGATCCATGTTGCCCGGGCCGATCACGACCGTATCGATGTTGAGCTTCTCTGAAAATAGACCCGCTTCGGTACCGAAGGAGACTTTCGTTGTCGAAGCCCCTTCCACAAGGGCTCGGACACGTGCGACGACGTTGTCGTTTTGCGTGACAAGGCCCGGATAGGCGTTCAATATCGCAATTTCAGCCGATGGCACCGCGATTTGAAGACGTTCGAGAAATTCAGAAACATTATCGCCTGCAACGTTTCGTATCTCGAAATCAACAGACGCACGATCGGCGACGATATTCAACGCAACACCGCCAGAGATCCGGCCTGCATGTATTGTCGAATAGGGTATATCCGTCACGCCTGAGCGCGCAACCTCGCTTTGCAGATTGCGAAGTGTCGCAACGAAATCGCAGGCGAGATGGATGGCATTGACATAGCGCGGCGCAAGACTGGAGTGCCCTGCCTCACCGGTGAACATCGCGCGCGCCGCCGTCTTGCCTTTATGACCGGTAGCGATTTGCATCGAGCTAGGTTCGCCGACAAGGCAGATTGCAGCCTTGAATTGCCGCGCTCCGAGGACGTCAATGAGCGGCCGCACCCCGACACATCCAATTTCCTCGTCATAGGAAAAGGCGATGTGAAGCGGGCGTTTGAGGCGGGAAGCATCGATGCAATCGGCTGCGGCAAGCACGCTCGCGAGAAACCCCTTCATGTCGGTGGTGCCCCGGCCATAGAGGCGGTCGCCCTCCGCATCAGCCTGAATGGATCGGATGTCCATGTCGAGGCGTCGGCGGGGACGACACCCGTATGCCCGGAAAGCAATGCGCCGTCATTCCCGCTTTGGGCCGATTGTCGCGAACAGGCTGGCTTTGTCGCCAGCGGCGTTGAGCAGGCGAAAGCAATCGAACTTGCGCTCGGACAGATATGCCTGGACGAAATCGATGAGTTCAATGTTGCTGTCGGCGCTGACGGTCGGAAAAGCGGCAAGCCTGTCGAGCAGTTCAAGGGTCTTCATGCAGGTTCTCTCAAACTGAAACCAGCCCAGCGGGATACGACTGGCTTTCTCCCTTAATAAGTTATTCGTCTCCCGGCACGCCGAAAGATGGTGCGGCATTGGGATCGAGGGCCGGCCTCACGTAGTCCTCCATCTGCGGCTCGTAGACGCCCCACAGATCTCGGAGCGCGGCGATCGGACTATCGTGCCAGTCAATCCGAAGATCGACGACGGGCCACGTCACCTCGCGCACGACCAGAAGACCAGCCGACCGAACCGGTCCGGCTTCTCCGCCGCCCTCGAGCCCTGCAGCAAGGGCGGCCAACAGCCGCGATGGCAGCGCATTCCTGCTTGCTTCAAATGCCGCGATCATTCGCCCGGGAACATCCGGGGTGGCCAGCAGATTGCCGGCCGCGATGCAGCCGGTGCCCTTCGCCATCGCGTAGATGCCCAGCGTGCGCGCGCCGGAGCGACCGGCCACGCGGCCTTGAGCATCGACGATCGCTAACTGGCGATAAGCAGCGAAGGGTGTCGAGGCGACGAGCCGTGCAAGAGCCTCTTCCGCCGTTGCTCCCATTCCCAGCATCTCCAGCCCCGAGATACCGAGGTTTGGATCGGTAACGTTCTGGCTGGCCACCACGCCGGTTCCAGCCCGCGCATGCGAGCAGCGTGCGGCCACCGCGGGAGAGGAGGAGGAAATGGCGATGCCGAACATGCCGGTGTCGCGGCAGCGCGCTGCGATGGAAAACGTCGTAACTGAACCTTATTCCGGGATGACGGCGATAGCATCGACCTTAACAAGCCACTCGGGGCGGGCGAGCGCGGAGACCACGGTGCCGGTAGAGACGGGGAAAACGCCCTTGAGCCATTTGCCGACGACACGATAGACGGCTTCGCGATAGCGCGGATCGACAATGTAGATGGTGATCTTGCAAACGTGGTCGAGCGACGATCCGGCCTCTTCGAGAAGCATTCTGATATTGGCCATCGCCTGTTCGGTCTGGCGCGTTACGTCGCCGATGGCAATGCTGGCGGACGTATCGGGACCCTGGCCGATCTGGCCACGCACAAAGACCATCGTTCCCTTTGCGACGACCGTCTGGCAGAGATCGTTGTCAAGCTTTTGTTCGGGATAGGTTTCTTTGGTATTGAATTTGCGGATGCGTGTATGGGTCATGTCGAACTCCGTGGAGCGTGTTTCAGGGAGTAAAGGTGCCGAGCTGCTGATTTGCGAATTTAGTTCACGCCGGAATTGGGGATGAGGATCACCTTGCCGATATTGGCGTTCGCCCCCAAGACCTCATGCGAACGGGCGGCCTCGGCAAGACTGAATGTCTGCCAGAGAACCGGGCGAATTCGAAGGTCATCGACCATCGGCAACACGGTTCGGGATAATGCCGCTGCAATCGAGGCCTTTTCCGTGTCCGATTTCGGCCGCATCGTCGATGACGTGAGATAGAGACCCTTGCGCATGACGATGCCGAGATCAATCGGAACGATACCGCCTTGCATGAAGGAAAGGCTGACATGCCGTCCGCCCTGCGCCAGGATGTCGAAGTTTCTGGCGATGTAGTCGCCTCCGACTATATCGAGCACGACGTCCACGCCCTTCCCGTCGGTAAACCCTCTGACCGCTTCAACGAAATCCGTCATTCGATAATTGATGGCCCGAGCGCCGAGTTGCTCGACCGCGGAAACCTTGTCTTCGCTGCCGACCGTTGCAATCGCCTTGCCGCCAAAAGCAAGGGCCATCTGGATCGCAACCGTACCGATGCCGCTGGCGCCACCGTGAATAAGAACCGTCTCCCCGGCCAAAAAGCGCCCGCGCTCGAACAGATTGTGCCAGACGGTGAAGAGCGCTTCAGGTAGGGCAGCAGCCTCCTGCAGTGAAAGCGCCTTTGGAACCTCAAGGCAATGATCAACCTTGGCGATGCAATAGCCGGCATAACCGCCTCCCTTGACCAGCGCCATAACCGGCTTGCCGGACAACCGGGCATCGCCGCCAATAACGGTGCCGGAGACTTCCAATCCAAGGATGTCAGTGATGCCGGCCGGCACCGGTACGGCGCCCGAACGCTGCATCAGATCCGGTCGATTGACCCCCGCGGCCGCCACGCGAATAAGGACTTCGTCGGGGCCGGGCTTTGGGATCGGCCGCTCTACAACCGTCAAAACTCCGGGGCCGCCTGGTTTGGCAGCAACGACAGCGTTCATCATCTCATTCACCGGAATTTCTCCGCCCAGTTTCTTCTCGCCCTGATCGGCCAGTTACATCAAAAGTTTTCTGGACGGACGTTGCTTGAATGCTTAGCATCAGAAAAATATTTTTATCTTCTTGTCAGCATAGGAAAATGCGATGAATCTGTCGCTGCGAGTGCTTCGTTACGTTGTCGAGACTGCCGATTGCGGCAGCGTGACCGAGGCCGCTCGCAGGCTGAACGTTTCCCAACCTTCTGTTTCAACCGCACTAGCCCAGGTCGAAGCCGAAATCGGAGTGCAGATTTTTGTCCGCCACCATGCACGGGGCGTCACGCTATCCGCAGCAGGCCAGCGTCTGATCAACGATGCAAGACACCTGCTGAACCATGCGCGCGATTTCGAACAGAGCGCGCATCTGCTGGGCGACGCATTACGAGGTGAAATTGTGGTAGGAAGTTTCCCGACGCTGGCCATTCGTTTCATGCCGACGCTGCTTGCTGGCTTTTCGAAGCGCTATCCAGGAATATCGGTTAAACTTGAGGAAGGCGACCAGCATGAGATGATCGAGCTTCTTGTCTCCGGCAAGACCGAGCTGGCCATGTCCTACCATTTTGCATTGCCGGACGAAATTATCGGCGAGAAGCTGGCGGACCTGCCACCCTATGTGATCGTTGGGGCAGCACATCGTTTCGCTGAGCGAAAAAGCATCAGCCTTGCGGAACTCGCGGACGATCCGTTCATCCTCCTCGACCTTCCCCACTCTCGAGATTATTTCTTCCGCCTGTTTTCAACTTGCGGGCTTGAGCCAAGCATCGCATTTCGTACGCGTTCATCCGAACTCATTCGCGGCTTGGTGGGGAACGACCAGGGCTATACAATTCACAACGTCATCCCGCGCACAACGATAGGCTACGATGGAAGCAGGATCGCCGTCTTGTCGATTGTAGAGGAGCTGCCGCCAGCAACTGTCACATTCATGCGCTTGCGGCGCCAGGAGCTGCGCCCAGCGGTTCAAGCGTTCGCGAATTATATGAAAGAAGCATTTTCGCCGACTGGCGTACTTGGCAGTCACCCGCTCACGTCGTGATCCGGCTCTTCTGCCGCTGCAACCTGATGCTATTTTACGATCAGCGTCGCCATTGCCTGCAAGGCCAGCTCGTAGCCAAGCAGACCCAATCCCGCAACCACGCCCGTGGCGGCCTTCGATATGTAGGAGTGATGGCGAAAACTCTCGCGCTTCCAGATGTTGGTCATATGTGCCTCTATGATCGGTCCGTCATAGGCCAGCAATGCATCGAGGATCGGCACGGAACTGTAGCTCAATCCCGCGGCGTTAATGACAATTCCCTGGGCGCGCTCCCGTGCCTCCTGAATCCAGTCCACAAGCACGCCTTCGTGATTGGACTGGCGAAACTCCAGGTCAAGACCAAGGGAAGAAGCCTTATCCAGGCATTTGTTCTGAATTGAAAGGAAGCTCTCGGTTCCGTAGGTGCCGTTTTTATCCAATCCATACAGGTTGGCATTCGGGCCGTTCAGGAAAAAAATCGTCGGCGCGATCGCCATGGTTCGACCTCATATCTCCAGCAGATATCAGCAGACTTTTGCTGACCGACATCAAAAATTGAACTCAGGCGGAAGGCTGACGTTTGCACTGCAAACGCCGAACCAACTGAATGGCTACTTATTCGGCCTTGTCGATGTCGTCTCTTGCGATTTCCAGTCCTATGGTCAGTGCTTAAGGACCTTCTTCAGGAAGGACCTCGTCCTTTCCTGCGTCGGCGCTTCGAAAATGGCTTCAGGCGAGCCCCTTTCCACGACAATGCCTTGGTCCATGAACAGAACCTGATTTGCAACGTCCCTGGCAAAGCGCATCTCGTGGGTGACGACCATCATTGTCAGGCCATCCTGGGCCAGATCGCGCATGACGTTCAAAACTTCGTCCACAAGCTCGGGATCGAGGGCCGAGGTTGCCTCGTCGAAGAGCATAACCTTGGGCTCCATGACCAGGGCGCGGGCAATGGCGACGCGCTGTTGCTGCCCGCCGGAGAGTTGAGCAGGGTGCGAGTTGGCATGGGCGGCGAGATCGACGCGCGCAAGCATATTGCGAGCAAGCTCTTCTGCGTCAGACTTCTTCATCTTCTTCACGACGAGAAGCGCTTCCATGACATTGCCCAAAGCGGTGCGATGCGGAAACAGATTGAACCGCTGGAACACCATGCCGACATGGGTGCGCATCCTGTTCAGATGCGCTTCCTGCCTTCTGCGGGAAGCGGTCGAGGGCAAGGCGATCGCCTCGCCGTCGAGCTCGATATAGCCATCGTTTGGCGGTGTGAGATGGTTGATGCAGCGAAGGAGCGTCGATTTTCCGGAACCGCTGGGGCCGATGACGGCCAGCGTGGTACCGCGCTCGATGTCCAGATCGATGCCCCGCAGAATTTCCTTCTCACCGAAAGCCTTCTTCAGGTCACGTACGCGAATGATGGGATAGGACATCAGTTTAATCCTTCGGCGCGGCGCAGGGCAGACTCGAGCCAGAGGCTGCCCTGCGCAACGCATGCGTTGATGACGAAATAGACGACCGCAACCGCCAGATAGGCCTCGATCGGTCGAAAGGTGACGGAAACCACCTGCGTTGCTACGCGCGTCAGCTCCGTGATCGAGATGGTGGATAGCAGCGAGGTCCCCTTGATAAGATTTGTGAATTCGCCGGCGGATGATGGAACGACAAGCCTGGCTGCCTGGGGGACGATGATGCGCCGCATCGTTTGCCCGTGCGACATACCAAGCGTGCGGCCTGCTTCGATCTGGCCGGAGTCAACACTCAGGATGCCCGCGCGAAAGATTTCGGCAAGATAGCCGCCGCTATTCAACCCGAGTGCGATAACGGCTGCCGTCGGAGCGCCGAGCCGTAGACCTAGTGCCGGCGCACCGAAATAAACGAAAAAGATCTGCACCAGCGCCGGCGTGCCGCGGGTTATGTCGATATAGAGGCGCGCAAGCCATCGAAGTGGTGCAATGTGAGACAGCCGGGACAAGGCCGCGACGAGGCCGATCGCCACAGCCACGAAAATGGAAACGATCGAATAGAAAAGCGTTACCTTCAAGCCTACCCAGAATTCGGGGAGGTATGGGATCAGAGAGCTAAGGTCAAACGTCGGCACCGATCTGTTTCTCCTGGATGTGGTCGGCATTCGGCGCCAACGGAAGGTCGCGAGAATATGGCCTCGCACATGCGAGTCCATAACAAGACTTACTGCTTCGGAATCGGCTTCTTGTAGCCGAACCACTTCATGCTCAATTCGTCCAGCTGGCCATTGGCCTGGATTTTCTGGATGAAGGCGGCAACCGCGTCGCTGAGATCCTTGTCGGGCTTGCGGGTTCCTACGACCATGGCGCTGTTCATGTCAGTAGGGAGCTCGTACGCAATCTTGAACTTGCCGGGAGAGGCCTTTTCCAGCTCCGAAAAGTAATCATGCGATGTTCCGACGACCTCAAGATTGCCGTTAGCAAGGTCGAGGAAGGCCTGCGGCATGGCGTCGTAAAGCTTCAGATCTATTCGGAGCTTGTTCTCGCTATCCAGCAGCTTGATCTTGTCCGTGATGAAGGAGTTGAGCTGTGCGCCGACGATCCTGCTCTTCAGATCATCCACGGCCTTGATGCCGTTCTCGTCCGAACGAACCAGGAAGACCTGGGGATCGGTGGCGTAGATTGGGGAAAGCGTGATCGCCTTGGCGCGTGCCGGCGTGTAATGGAGGGCCGACCAGATCATGTCGAACTTGTCGGCATAGAGCGATGGAATGATACCGGACCAGGCGGTATCGACCACCTCAAGCTCCACACCGAGATCCCTTGCGAAGAGCTGCGCAAGATCGATGTCGAAGCCGACCACCTTGCCATCCTTGACGAATTCGTAAGGTGGCGTCGCCGCTTCCACGCCGTCGATCAGCTTGCCGCGTTTCTTGATTTCGGCAAGCAGGCCGGTGGAAGGCGCCGAGTAATGCGGGAGGGGCTTACCATCCAGCGTCGGAGCGTCGTCAGCGCGGGCAGCGCCGGCCATCAAAAGCGCCACAGCTACAAATAGTATGCTCTTACGAATGCTCATTGAATCCACGCTCCGTTGGTAGTCGGCCATGATCGGCACGATTATTGTTAAGGCGGCTGATGGTCAAACTGGTCGCGAAATACGCCGCGACAGCTTCTCTTTATTTCTTGAATCCGAGGCTGCTGTCGGGTGAACTCGTGCCGCTGACTTCGCGCCAAATACAATGTACATCCGGATAGAATGCTTCAATTTTGAACATATTCACCCTCTGCATTTTTATTAATCGTTTTCTAGGGTGAACGCCGTCATCTGTAAAATATTTAATTCGGCGCCGATAGATAGGTTTTTTTAATGCAAGATTGTTTTGGCAGCCTCGGATTGAGTCCCGCGTCTTTGCCGTGGACTATCGTGATTCGGTCCCTGCAGATGTCGATGTTGTCAAGATAGACGCAATCAGGCGCGGCTCGTCGGTTGAGGACCACGCCTGAGGGGATAAAAAAACTAGTGCCTTTATCAGGACCGTGGCATTGTCGCCGCCACGGATGCGCGTGATTGCTGATTTTCATACCAGCGGGACAGCGACCCGCGTCCCGACCGCCAATCAAACGCGGGGAACCGGAAGTCGAGATAGCCGAGCGCGCAAACCACACCAATCTGGCCTATCGCAAACTGGTTCTGCCAGCCACCGACCTGCTCGTTTAGCGCATGGAGACCCATGTCGATCTTGTTGATCTGGGCATCGGTCCAAGTTGGCCACTGCTTTTCCTCGGGCCGCGCCGTGCGCTCATAGCGAGCGAGTAGCGCGGCATCGGCAATGCCGTCGGCAAGCGCCTGCAGCGTCAAGGACGACCACCGCTGACCACCTTCCTTTGGAAAGAGATCGTTGGCGGGTCCGGTTTCCGCGAGATATTCGCATATCACCCGGCTGTCAAAAAGCGTCATACCGTCCTTGGTGAGTGCTGCCGGAACCTTGGCGAGCGGATTGAATTTCGCGATCCGTTCGTCGCGATTCACCGGGTGGGCAGCAGATTCAAGGAGTTCGATCTGATCTGCGAGACCCAGCTCGTGAGCGCAAATCATTACCTTGCGGACAAATGGTGATGCGGGCGAAAGATAGAGCTTCAACACGGTGACCTCTGCATTTTGATTCATTGCGCAAACCGTTAGGCAGAAAAAGGCAGTGACGTGATCTCGATCTTTCGGCCCTCCGAAGCCACCGTCATTATGCCGGTCAGCACATCGAGCACATGGAAAGCGAAATCGCCGGACACTCGGTGCAGCCTTCCTTCTGCAATGGCGATCGCCATGTCGGAAAGTCCAAGTCCGCGGTAGTTGGCCAATGTCGGCTCGACACCTTCCTGGAAACCTGGCATTCCGGCGAAAGGATAGTTCAGGGCACCGTACGGCATGGCCACGGTGTCGATGACTTCCCATGGATCGCGGCCGGTCGCGATTTCGACAAGGCCGCCGAAAAAGTTCGGATCCGGTACCCGCATCGACGCTTCGGTGCCATGAAGCTCCAGAGGAGGAAGGCTGTGTCGCCAGACATCCCAGCTGTAGGAGAAGGAAACCTGCGCACCGGCTGCAAAATGGATCAGGCCCTGGACGGTCGTGAATGTGTCCACCTTGATCGCCTGCCCGTAACGCGCTGCGCCAGGCGCCGTGATGATCCGCTCCGAAAAGCCAATCTTGCCACTGGCCTCCACTGAGACGACCGGGCCGAGGATGGTTGCCATCATCGTGATATAATACGGACCCATATTGAGAACAGGGCCGCCACCGGGCTTGAAGAAGAAGTCGGGGCTCGGATGCCTTGCTTCCATGCCGTGGGTCATCATCGCAGACGTACCGATCAACGGCTTGCCGATCCGACCTTCCGCAACGAGGTCCCGTGCGGTTGTCGTTCCGGCTCCAAGCACCGTATCCGGAGCCGAACCGATCCGCACGCCTGCCGATCTCGCCGCCGCCAGCATGTCGCTGGCATCATCGAGCGATATTGCCAGGGGCTTCTCGAGATAGACATGCTTTCCGGAAGTAATCGCCTGCAAGGCAATTGGCGCATGTGCTGCCGGTATGGTCAGATTCAGGATCGTATCGATATCGTCCCGCTTGAACATATCGTCCACGCTGACAGCCTCGATGCCGAACTGGGCTGCCTTGCGGGCCGCCACTTCCGATAGAATGTCTGCCGCCGCGACGATATCGAAGCTTTCGAACAATTTCGAGTTGCGGAGGTAGATATCGGAAATGTTTCCGCAACCGATGAGGCCAACGCGCATCGGCTCCATTTTCCCGCTCATGCCGTGTCTCCCGTCAGCTCGTAGAGCCTCGCGATCGCGTTCGTCGCAAAGCGCTTGTAATCCTTTGGCATGTCATGTTCCGCGATTGCGGTTTCCGCGCCAGCGGCGATGGCTGCAGCCCAATATTCGTCCCAGGGAAGAATTCCTGTTTCCGGGTCAGCCCAGCCGGCTTCATCCAGCTTCTCGCCTGCCGGGGCAAGATCCTTGAAGTGAATGCTCTTCACGCGTCCCGAAAACTTCTTCAGCCAATGCAGCGGGTCATGTCCGGCTCGGGCGATCCAGACGATATCGACCTGCCAGTCGATGGTCTCTCCGAGGACATGCTCGATTGCCATGCTGCCGTCTTCCAGCCTCACGAACTCGAAATCGTGATTGTGCCAGGCGAAATCAAATCCGGCTTCGCCCACTTTGTGGCGAAGCTCGCCAAGCTGGTGCCCAAGCTCCTTCCATCCGGCGACGTCCTTAACACGCTCTTCAGGTGGAAGCGACGGAACGATGATCCGCTTTATTCCAAGGATGCGTGCAGCTTCCACATGCCGTTCGAACTCCTGTTGCAGCGATAGAAGTGCAAAGTGTCCGGTGCGAGCAACCAGATTGTGTCGATCCAGCATCGCGCGGGCTTCCGCGGGATTGTCGTAGAGCAGCCGGTACGGCTCCACATTGCGGAAACCCAGTGCCGCGACGGTCTGCAGCTGCGCATCGATCGGCGGAAATTCGCGGGCGGAAAAGAGCTGGAAGCCGTATGGCTCTATCATCGTCATCAGAGAACCTTCAGATGTTGGCGTTGGAAGACGTCTTGCCCCTGACGTTACTTCCTATCGTATTCGACATATTTTTGTTGGACCACGATGTGGTTTGCGATGTATTTCGCATCATGCCAGCATCCGTAGATGAAAGATGAAGCGCGGTTGGTAAGTTCCGGCAGGCCCAGAAAATAGACGCCGGCTTCAGCCGATATGCCGCGCTTGTGGAACGGCATTCCCTGCTCGTCAAATGCATCGACCTGAAGCCAGCTGAAGTCGAACTTGAACCCGGTCGCCCAAAGGATCGTCTTGATCCCAGCTTGCGCGAGATCGAGCTGGCGTATGGGGTTCTCGATGCAGTCCGGATTGTCGATAAGCGTCCAGGCATCAGGCTCCGGCGGCAAATCAAGGCCGTTGCGCTCTGTATAGGCGTCGGCCTCACGAAGGACTTCCAAATATTCCCTGTCTCCTTCGGCGATGTTGGCGACCAGATCATCCGCAATGTGGAGCACGCCATTTTCGTAGGACTGGGTTAGGCCCAGAACAGTGATCCCCTTATGGCCCAGGCGCCGAAAATCGATGGTCTTGCCGCCCCCGTAACCGCTCACCGCGAATGCGACATGCTTCTTCTTCGGCTTTGTCTTGATCTCGTCCCATTTACCCAGCACGCCGAGCCACCAGACATAGTCACGCTGCCGGTATGAACGTGGTGGCCGATAATGCTCGCCTATCGACAGATAGACGCGCCGGCCGGCATGGTGGAGTTCTTCTGCAATCTGCGACCCGGAGGCGCCACCGCCAACGACAAGTACCGCGCCTTCAGCAAGCTGGCCGGGGTTCTTATAGTCTCGGGAATGAAGCTGATCTACGCCGGCGCCGGCTGGAACGAATTTCGGAAACTGCGGCACCTGGAACGGACCGGTGGCCACCACAACTCTTTGCGCATCAATCATCCCTTCGGAAGTCGTGATAGCGAAGCCCGGGCGTCTTGCATTTCGCTTTACAAGGCTAACCTCGACACCTGTGCGAACGGGCGCTTCGATCATCCTGGCGTAATCTTCGAAATATTGCGCCATGCGTTCCTTAGGTGGAAAGGTGTCCGGAGAAACATCATCGAATTCAAGATTGGGGAAGCGGTCGTGCCAGGCAGGTCCGTTGGCGACCAGCGAATCCCATCGTTCCGAGCGCCAACGTTCGGCAATTCTCATGCGCTCCAGAACAATGTGCGGGACACCCATATGGGTCAGATTTTCGCTCATTGCGATTCCCGATTGGCCCGCGCCGACCACGACTGTATTGATTTTTTCAGCTGACATTTGAAAGATTCCATGACGGAAGCGACAACATCGGCATCACGCATGAACCGCTTGAATGAAGATGGCCAGCTTCAGCTTAAGTGAAGACCCATGCCAAGTTGGCTCATCACGTAGCATCAAGAAAATACTTTTATCCGGGCTGCAAGATAGGAAATATCTATGTAGTCATGCCGCAGCTAATGATTGCATAGTTGCAGAAAGTGCGGGACCTGAAATGCTTTCGGCAACGAGCCCCCGGGCTCTTCCACATTCCTTTCCATGATCGCCGTCACAGGCTGCCTGTTATTAATGCTTGCCTCGCCCATAAACTCAACCGTTCCAGCGGATAAAGCAAATGTTTACCAACTCTCACGTCATGGTCTCTTTCCTCGAAGATCTGCCTTACACAGACAAGAGGATCGAATTTCCCAAGGATGGTAACGAGATTCATCTGCCTCATAGGCTTCCACCTACTGACATTGAGCGCCTGGATACGTTTCGGCAGCGGATCAAGGCCTGATACCCACCAAGCGTTTCGCGGCGCTCCGCAGAGCGGAGCAGAAGACGACGCTGGGACACGTTTGCGGGACATGCCGCTTCGGCGACGATCCCAAATCGAGCGTTCTGGACAAATACAACCGAGCTCACGAGATCGACAACCTTTACGTGGTCGATGCATCGTTTCTGCCCACCAGTTCGGGGACCAACCCGCCCTTGACCGTCGCGGCCAACGCACTATGCGTCGCCCAGCACGTCGCCGCGTTCTCGGGCGCCCCTTCGGCTGGAAACTCCAACCGTTCACAGAGGGTTAAGATTTATCGGCTGAACTGAACGGCCCGAATCCTGGGCTGGTTGGCTTTAGACACAATCTTTGGGCCTATTATATTCAATCGATATCCCCGGCGCTTCATTCAAACCCGTTTGTGAGGACGGCACCAAGTCGGTTTCAATGCGCTGGCACGATGACCAGCATCGATACTGGCGAATTCGTCTCGTTGAGAAGGGAGCGCTTTTCGCCAGCGGCCAAAAGACAGCTGTCGAGAGGGCCCAAGATCGTCTTGCCGCCGGCCGTAATCAGTGTCATTTGACCAGAGAGAACGACATATATTTTCTCGATGTTGGACGCGGATTCCTCAGCTCCGCCGCCGGGGAGAAAATGCGACAATCCGATGCTGGCGAACTTGCAGTCGGTTGCTGGCTTCCCTTGCAAGCGAAGGGCGACCATGTCGAAATGGCCTCCTGTTTTGTATGGTTCGGCGTCCTGTATACGGGTAATCTTCATTCTTCTTCCTGTTCGCTAGATGCTTCACTAATGGTGATAGCGATATCGTCGAGTCCCGTTATACGACCGACCAGATGATCTCCGGGACTGATTGACGAAACACCGGCGGGCGTTCCGGTGAAAATGAGATCGCCGGGCTTTAATTCAACCGCTGCGCTGCAATAGGCGATAATTTCCGGCACCGACCAGATCAAATCCTTAAGGTCGGCGTTTTGGCGCGCAGCGCCGTTCACGCTCAAAGAGATCGGGCCTGCCTCAATGTGACCGGCTGTCGCCACAGGCCGTAGCGGTCCGCACGGGGCAGAAAAATCAAAAGCCTTGCCCCAATCCCAAGGCCGGCCCGCGTCGCGGGCAGCCAATTGCAGGTCACGTCGCGTCAGGTCGATCCCAACGCCGTAGCCCCAGATGGCGTTGCGAGCCGCTTCAGCCTTGATACGATTGGCACGTTGACCAATCGCCACAACAAGTTCCACCTCATGATGCAAGTTGTCGGTCAAGGGCGGATAGGGTACGATTGAACTGCTATCGCACACGGCATCAGCCGGTTTCGTGAAGAAAAATGGCGGCTCGCGATCGGGGTCCTTCCCCATCTCGCGCGCGTGTGCGGCGTAGTTGCGTCCAACGCAAAAGATACGGCGTATCGGGAACCGTTCATGGCGACCGTCGATGGCAATGGAGGGCGTCGTTGGCGCGGGGATTGCGTACTTCATTGATCAGATTTCCTTTACAGAAAGACAAGAAACCAGGCGGAAGACTGCGTCCCGGACGCTCTTCTGATCGGGCTGGCCGCTCCAGACATAACCATCGGGCCGCACGATAAGGCCTTCAATCTGATGCTGGTCCATATATTTGCCGAACGTGCCTTCGACGTCGTCTAGATGTCTAGGGCCGATCCATAGGACGGCCCCTTCGACACCCTGAAGGGCCAATGCAGCTTCTGGTTCCACCTGCCCTCTCGTCAGCAGAGCAAAGCCAGTTCCCGCCAAATCGTCAGCAAGAACTGTTCTGGAACCATCTGCGAGAAGAGGCTGGACCGCCAGCGAGCCCGCAAGGCCTGAGCGATCCTCCTTATCGAGGAAACCGTTCTTCAGTGGAGGGATCAGGTTCTGCCGAACTGTCTCCATTTCGCCGTTTTTCAACTGCTCGCGAAGCTTCTTGTCCCTTGCCTCGGCTTTTTTCCGGTCGGTCTCCCCGACAATCTCGCCGAGCGTTTTCGTGACTTCGGTCAGAACCCTGATATGCGGCTTGCGCTCCACTTCGTATGTGTCGAGCAATGACTCCGCTGAGAGCCCTCGGATGATCCTGTCGAGTTTCCAGCTCAGATTTGCCGCGTCCCGGATACCGGAGCACAGGCCTTGGCCGAGGAAAGGCGGCATCTGATGTGCCGCGTCGCCCGCGAGGAAGATTCGGCCCCTTCGCCACGTATCGGTTACTTTGGCGTGGAAATGATAAATCGCCGAGCGCCAGAATTCGACCGCACCAGGGTCCACGAACCTCGCCATTCGACGCTTGACGTGATCGAGGTCCCGATAGCGTTCGGGATCCTCGCCCGGAAGGACTTTCATTTCCCACCGCCGCAAGGTGTCGGGACCGACAACGTAGCTTGTGGGGGCTTCTGGCAAGCAATATTGGGTGGTTCTTAAGGGGAGCGGCGTTGCGCGCTTCAACCATGCGTCAACGACAACATACCATTCGGAAAAGCCCAAATCCTCCTGACTGATCCCGAGAGTCTTTCGAATGGGGCTGTTTGCGCCATCGCAACCGACCAGCCAGTGGCCCCTGATCTCCTGCCTTCCATCCTCACTCTCCAGATCTACGAACACTTGATTGTTCGCTTGACGAATATTAACGGCCTGGTGACCGAGGAACTCCGTGACATTCGGGAACCGGTGCAGTCGCTGTCGAAGGAGGCGTTCTGCTTGTGGCTGAATGAACATCAGATTGGCAGGCCATCCAAGAGGATAGGGTGGAGGAGCCGAATAGATGAACTTGATTAAATCGCCGTCGGCGCCGACGAAGTCAGTACCGGGGTGGGGCTCGCAACTGGCAGCGATTTCGGCAGCAATGCCTATCCGTTGCCAGCAGCGCAGAACTTCCTGATCGATATTGATAGCCCGCGGCTGATCAAAAACATCGCGATGGATATCTGCGATCGCAATATGGTGGCCAGCCCGAGCAAGCAGGTTTGCTAATGTCGCGCCGACCGGACCGCAGCCCACTATAATGACGTCATACGTTACGCTGCTCATAAGCTCCTCTACTTCACGCTCCAGAAATTTCCATTATGAGGCGGCCACAATGGACGCAATGGTCAATAGTGTCTGAGCCAGATTTAGGATGGAGACTGCAGGCTGGGATGGCTCGGGCCGTTAAGCGGAGCTGACCTCTCATTACCAACCCTCATGTCGTTATCCTCCCTCGGCTCACTCCTTCTCGGACACACTCATTTCATCGATCATATCGGGCGTCAACCCAAAATAATCGATGATACTTGCATAAGACGATGAATCGTGGTTCATTGCTGCTCGCAAAGCATGAGAGGGATTGGCATGATCGAATCGGCGGAACAGGGATCGTCAAGGCGGACACTGGCTTCATCAATGTATGAACAGCTACGTGACGACATCCTAGTCGGAGCGCTTGGACCGGAAGCGAAACTGAATATCCGAGAATTATGCGAACGCTTTTCGGTCGGGCTGAGCCCGATCCGAGAAGCGCTCAGCCGGCTGTCGGCGGAGCGGCTGGTTCAGCAGACCGACAATCGCGGCTTCACCGTCATGCCGGTGAGCGTCGCGGAACTCCTTGATCTTACGCAGGCAAGGTGCTGGCTGAATGAAACCGGTCTGCGACAGTCGATCCAGCGTGGTGGTGCCGCCTGGGAGGAAGCTGTTCTCTTGAACTTTCACCGCCTCAGCCGCACACCTCGTTGCTCCGGAGGCGATCCCGCCGAGCGAAGCCCAGCCTGGGAAGCCGCGCATCGGGCCTTCCACCGCAGTCTCGTCGAAGGCTGTGGCTCTCACTGGCTCGTCGATCTTTGCGAACGCCTGTTCGAGGCGGCAGAGCGCTACCGTCATCTTGCCCGTATCGCCGGCGTGACACGCGGCAGCGCCGAGGACGAGCACAAGGAAATTATGCAAGCCGCGATCGATCGGAAAGCAGACGAAGCCGTCAATCTGCTCAACATGCATTTCTTGCGCACAGCCGAGCTGGTCCAAAAGGTTATTGGCAAGGGCACGCATAGCTATTCGCTCATCGATGCCTCTGGACCGGGCGCGAAGCCTCGGCGTCGACGGGCCGACATATCTCGAAATCCGAACTGAGGTGGGTCATGGATCTGGGAATCGAAGGTCGTCGGGCGATTGTTTGCGCGTCCAGCAAGGGACTGGGCAAGGCATGCGCCGAAGCCCTCGCTGCCGAAGGCGTGCATGTTGTGATTAGCGGTAGGACGGCTGACTCGGTCGAACAAACCTGCGTCGAAATCAATGCGCGCAATAGGGGGCGCGCGGTCGGCGTTGTCGCCGATGTCGCAACCGCCGAGGGGCGGGCGGCGCTTCTCGCAGTGTCTCCCGAACCCGACATCCTTGTTAATAACTGCGCTGGCCCAGCGCCCAAGATGTTCCTCGATATCGACCCATCCGCCTGGCCGGAAGCGGTCGAACGCAACATGACCTCGCCGCTTCTACTTACCCAGGCCGTACTGCCGGCGATGAAGCAGCGAGCGTTCGGTCGGATCATCAACATCACCTCCGCGATGGTGACGACGCCGCGCCCTCACATGACATTGTCCAGTGCACCCCGTGCCGGGCTGACGGCCGCCATGAAGGCCGTTGCGCTCGATGTTGCCCGCCATAACGTCACCATCAACAACCTGCTGCCAGAACGCATTGATACCGAACGTCAACACTTCATGGCCGAGGCAGCCGCAAGGCGCGAAGGTGTCAGTTACGAGGAAGCGCGCCGCCGGCAGATCGAGAGCATCGCTGCCGGGCGGCTCGGCCAGCCACGCGAGTTTGGTGCCGCATGCGCTTTCCTATGCAGCGCCTTGGCCGGCTTCATCTCCGGGCAGAACCTCCATCTCGACGGCGGATCTTATCCTGCCCTGATCTGACGGAAGAAAACAAAAACGAGGAGGAAATGATGGCTCTGCCCACGACGAATACTCGCCCTGCCTTCAACATCACCCGGGCCAGCCATGTCGTCCTGACGGCCACGGACATCCGGGCGAGCCGCGTCTTCTATGAGGAAGTGATCGGGCTTATCCTGACGGCCGAGGATGATGGGGCTCTCTACTATCGGGGGATCGAAGAGGCATGCCACCACAGCCTCGTCCTGCGCAAGGGCGGGACATCGGCGGCTTGTATCCGCATCGGAATGCGGGTCTATACGGATGAAGATCTCGACGCTGCCTTCGAATATTTCAGTGCGAATGGCTGCTCGCCGAGCTGGGCTGAAGTGTCCCATCAGGGAAAGACTTTGCACGTCACCGACCCGGTCGGTGTCCCGCTGGAACTGTGTGCGCGCATGCCCGTTGAACCGCGGCAGATTACTCAGTTCGACCGGCACCGAGGAGGCTGCGCGCAGCGGATCGATCACTATCAAGTGCTGACGCCGCAAGTGCGTCGCGCGCTCGACTTCTACACGGACCTTGGTTTTCGCCTGTCGGAATTGATCGCGGCCGATGACAAGAATCTGCGCGGGGTATTCCTCCAGCGCAAAGGTAATCCGCACGATGTGGTATTCTTCCATGGCGACGGACCACGTTTGCATCACGTTGCCTATTTCACCCAGGAAGGTCAGCACCTCCTGAAAGCCTGCGACGTCGCGGGTGCGCTTGGCTTCGGTCGGACGGTCGAGCGGGGTCCAGGCCGGCATGGGCCAGGCCACGCCATGTTCGTCTATCTGCGAGACCCGGACGGACACCGCATCGAACTCTTCAACACCCACTACCAAGTGATGGATGTCGAAATTGAGCCGGTGCGGTGGAATCCGGCCGATCCGAATGTATCCTTTCCCTGGGGCCTGCCGGCCCAAAGCCGCTGGTTCGAAGAGGCTACTCCCTTCATCGACACGCCGCTTGAAGAAGCGGTGCCGCGCCCGACGCCGATGACGCTCGAACGCTTTCTCTCAAAGCCTAAAACGACGGGTGCAGCGTAAATCTGAGCGCCGCCGCCCATACGTAAGATTCATAGGGAGGAACTTATGACCACGGAACCACAAGCGGTACCGACCAAATCAGACACTCGCGTCAACTCCAGCATTGCAGCGGTCATCGTGAGGACGCCGATTCTGCAGAAATCCTGGAGCATCGCCGCAGCATCGACTTTTGCCCTCATTGTTGGCGGCATGCCCCTGCTGGTATTGACGTTCGGCGTCTTCCTGAAGCCGATCACCGAAGAAATGAACTGGACGCGGGCTGAGGCATCGGTCGCGGTCAGCATCATGCTATATGTTACCGCGGTGATGGCGCCGGTATCAGGTCTTATCATCGATCGCTTTGGCGTGCGGCGGCCGTTGATCTGCTCCATTCTCGCCAGTGCTGTTATGTTCGGCATCATCTCGAGAATACACGATCTATGGAGCTTCTGGATCGCTTTCGGAGCGCTTGGGCTCGTGTCTTGGGGGTTGCAGCCAGTTATTTATTCAAAGGTCGTAGTTGGATGGTTCGATCATAACCGGGGTCTGGCTCTTGGAGTGATGAACGCCGGACAAGGGATTGGTGCGACAATCCTACCATCGATTGCAGCGCTGCTGACGGTCGAATTCGGTTGGCGCGGTGCCTATCTGGGCTTGGCACTCCTGCTGCTTTGCGTCGCGCTGCCTGGGGCGTTGTTCGTCATTCGCGAGAATTCATCGACATCGTCAAGAACACGTAGTGATGCCAATACAGTTTCTCCTCATACGTCGGGCCAGCTGTTCGCAAACCGGGCGTTTTGGGTCATCGTGACTTCCGCATTCGTGCTCTCGCTGGCGATAAATGGGACGTTGCCGCACATGGTGCCGATGCTGACCGACCGGGGATTGTCAACCTCTTCGGCTGTGGGAGTGATGTCGGTCATTGGTTTAAGCGGCATCGCCGGTCGCGTCGGTGCGGGCTTTGTCGCCGACCGCATCTTTGCTCCGATCCTTGCTCTTGCGATCTTCCTGCTTTCAGCCATCGGCATTGGCATTCTTTGGCTAAATAGTCCGTCCCTCCCCCCCGTCATCGCGGGGCTCCTTCTTGGCGTTGGCCTCGGCGCCGAGGTCGATCTTATGGGCTATCTCACCAGCCGGTATTTCCCGAAGGCCGTGTTCGCGCGGGTTTACGGGTTCGTCTTTTTCGCTCTCATTTGCGGTCAGGCGATCGGGGTCTACGCAATGGGCGAGACCTTCGATCTGACCAAATCTTACCTGCCCTGCCTTGGAGTTTTCGCCGGGCTCGTGTTTGTGGCGGGCTTTTTGTCGTTGCTCATGGGGCCATACGTTTACCCTCCCGAGAAACGCTGACTGCGATTAAGAGACCTGTGCGCGGGCAGTTCTGGACAGCGCATTATCTTGATGATTCACTTGGTCTATCAAGGGATCGGGGATTGTCATGAGCCGTCGTCGTGTTGGTCAGGAAGCATTTGGATTTGCGATTGATCAGGGTCGCTCCTCATCGCTGGACGATCTTTTGAAGCTGATCGATTGGATGTCGGTAGACGAGGTTCTTGATGTCATTTCACGCGCGGCCAAAGGCGAACCCGCCTGGCCGCCGTTGGCTTTGTTCAAGGCGTTGCTGTTGTCGATCTGGTATGATCTTTCGGACGCGAAGCTTGCGGAGGCATTGGATGATCGTGCTTCTTTCCGGCGTTTCTGCGGGTTTTCCCGATCGGAGCAGACACCGGAGCGGACAGCGTTCGTCCGGTTTCGAAAGGCCCTTGTCGCCCATGGCCTGGACAAGACCTTGTTCGATGAGATCACCTGCCAGCTCAAGGCCAAGGCGATCCAGGTGAAGACTGGTACGCTTGTCGATGCGACGATCATTGCCTCGGCCAGCGAGGATGATGACGAGGGTCACTGGGTCAAGCATAAGGGCCGCCAGCGGTTCATGGCTTCAAAGCCCATGTTGGTGCGGATGCCGATACCGCGCTGGTTGAGGAAATCGCCATCACGCCCGCAAACGTGAATGACGGCAAAGCTAGTCCTGATGCGCTGCCGGATCATCCCGGCGATGTTTATGCCGACAGCGCCTATCGCGGTGACCATTTTGGTAAGGCGGTCATCGCCAAGGGCGGCAGGCCCAAGATTGTCGCACTGACATGTGGGGACGCGATGAAGCCGAAATACGGGCGCACCTTGATGCCTGGAACCAACCGATCCACCGCACCCGTGGACGGATCGAGAAGATTTTCGGCACCTGGAAACGAAGCTATGGTCTACGGCGGATGCGATGGCGAGGGCTGGCAAGGGCAGGAGTTCAAATCCGCCTGACCGCCATCGCCAACAATATGAGACGCAGCTTGAAGATCGTTGCCAAAGCTGGATAGGAGACAATCAGCACGCGCTGCCAGCAGTCGCCGGATCAAGCCGGGTATGCCGAAGCCTGCGATAGATTCTCCATGCGAAGAAAATGCAGTAACTTCAATTGAAAAGCATACCCGCGCACAGGTTTCAATTAAAGCGTGTCGCGTTTAATTAGCTTCATATCCGGCCGCCTTGAAGTAGTTTCGGCATTCGGTGACGGAGAAGAGATTGCAGATGACGCCGAGCGCGTGAGCAATGGTGTCGAAGCTGCGGGCGGCGCGTTTTCGCAGGCGCGTTTTGAGTTTGGAGAAAGCCATTTCGATCGGATTGAGATCGGGAGAATAGGGCGGCAGAAACAGGAGCCAATCGGCGACCCTACCGACGGACCAAACCCCTGGCCGAAAAGAGCCAGCGTGTACGAGCCCTTCGAAGCGCGGATCAAAGAATGGCTGGAGGGAGGTCCTGCCCTCTCGGCAGCCGCTGTGCTGCAACGGCTGAGGACTGTCGATCCAGCTCGCTTTGAAGAAAAGAACCTCAGAATGGTGCAACGGTTGGTTAAGGCCTGGTGCATGGAAATCGCTGGCTTGATCATCCTCGATGATGGTTGGATCAAAACCTTGCCCGTATCCCCTGCCGCCGCGGCGGCAGGGGATACGGGTGCCTTAGGCTCAGGACCTATTAATTTTGCTTGAGGGGTGATTCACGGTTTCCAATAGGAGGCCGCGATGAGTGATTTGTTTTTGTTGAGCGAGCGCCAGATGGCGCTGATCGAACCCTACTTCCCTTTGGCACATGGCATTCCGCGGGTGGACGACCGCCGGGTGATCAGTGGCATCGTCTACGTCATCAAGCATGGCATGCAGTGGAAGGATGCGCCGAAGGACTACGGGTCCGCACAAGACGCTCTACAATCGCTTCATTCGCTGGAGCCGCCTTGGTGTCTTTGACCGCATCTTCGCGGCCCTGACGGTCGATGGCGCGAAGTCCGAGCGGATCATGATCGATGCCAGCATCTCAAGGCACATCGCACGGCCGCAAGCCTGCTAAAAAAGGGGATGTTCCCCGTCGTATCGGGCGAACCAAAGGTGGACTGAACTCCAAGCTGCACACGGTTTGCGATGACGAAGGCCGCCCAATCGTCATGCTGCTCAGTGAAGGCCAGATGAGCGATCACAAAGGCGCACGGCTCGTTCTCGACGCTTTGCCGCCCGCCAAAGTCCTCATTGCCGATCGCGGCTACGACAGCACGCCATTCCGTGAGGCATTGCAGGCAAAAGGCATCGAACCCTGCATTCCATCGAGCCGCAGCCGGAAAGTGCCATATCCCTATGACAAGACGCTTTATCGCAAGCGCCACAAGGTCGAGAATCTCTTCGCAAAACTCAAGGACTGGCGCCGCATCGCAACTCGCTACGATCGATGCGCGCACACCTTCTTCTCGGCAATATGTATCGCCGCAACCGTCATCTTCTGGCTCTGAGCAATGAGTCCTGAGCCTAGCACTACTTTGGCAGAATGTATTTTGGTGTTGGGAATCTAATTCGACAATGGGGACGTCGTAGCGGTGGTTGGTGGTGCGATAGCGCTGCGATGACCATGCGTCGAATGGCCGGTAGTGTCGGCTTAGTTGGGCCGTGCCTCTTCCTTTTTTTCCCGCTTTACCTTGTTGAGGCGCTGATGTTGCAAGAAGGCGTAAGCGATCATCGTCATCAGCGCGTGTCGGTGCAGACCTTGCCATGATCGACCCTCGAAGTGATCGAGGCCGAGCTCTTCCTTCATCTGCTGGTGGGCCTGCTCGCAGATCCATCGTGCTTTGATTGCCGCCGCTAACTCTTTCAATGTTGCCTCGGCTGGAAAATTGGAGAGGTAGTATTTGCGCTCGTCGTTTGAACGCCATTCACCAACGAGCCATGCCTCTTCACCCGGCATGTGTTGCTGTCCCTTGTCGAGGATGCGTTGTGGGGAACCGTCAGCAATTCGAATGCGCAGAGCCGCGAAGCGTGCGGTCAATCGACCCTTCGTGCCGTGCCGCCAACTGACCTTCTTCCAGGTCGTTCCTTCCAAGATCGTTTCGGCTGCGGTCGAAAGGGTGTCGGGGATCGAATGCTTGCGCGGTCGTCCATGGCCGGAGACAGGAAAGATCAGTGCGACATCATGGGGATAGACCTTCTGATGCTTGGGAATGCCGACAGCCCAGGTGAGATTGCGCCCACTGAGCCCCTGGCGGAACGCAGCCGACAGACCATAGCCGGCATCCGCAAGCACGGTGCCAAACCGCACGCCCACGGCGATCAGCCGATCGATCTCATCGAGAGCGATCTCCGGTTTGGTGCGGGATCGGCGCATCTCCTCGGGAACACCAGCTTTCGCCATCCGATCCTCGTCACTGGTCCAACTGTCGGGCAGGAACAGCCGCAAGCCCACTGGGGCGGGAACCTCGTCGCGGGCCAGCGTCAACGATACCAGCGTCTGGCAATTGGCGCGTTTGCCGAGCATCGATGCATATTGTGGTGCCACCCCAACAGAATGGTCGCCCTTCTTCGGCAGGCCTGTGTCGTCGATCACCAGAAAAGCATCCGAAGCCCCGACAATCTTGTCGGCCTGCACCGCCAGTTCCGCCTCAAGGGGACCGGCATCCCAAATCCCATCCGAGATGAAATGATGCAGACGGTCATACTGATCAGGCGCGAGACGTTCCGCCATTGGTTCGATACTCTTGCGATCGCCAGGTCCGATGAGGCCCGATACATAGACCGGGCACACCTGCCGCCGCTTCTTGTGACCAAGCTTCTCGACGAACGGCTTCAGCCAATCCGCCAGTGCAACATCCAATTCTGCCATCTCGCGCAACCCTGTGAAATTGCTCAAGATGGCCCATCATCGTAAATAGCAGGTTAATCTGCCAAAGTAGTGCTAGCGCTTGTCGCGTTCGGTAACACCAGCCTATGAGGCAATATGAGGGGTCAATTCCTCGTGTCGCTTGACATTAGGACCGTTTATGTTTGCTTCGAACCTGCCCGGCCATCGGATCGCAAAGCCTTCAACACACTCTCGTCACAGAGCATGAATTGACGCTCGCCGACATTTTCCACAACAGTCGCGCCCGGGGGTGAGGACAGTCCTCGGCAGCGATCAGTCCGATCCGTGCGCCTTCAAGGCCTTGCGGAGAGTCGCTCCTGTGATTAACCGAACACTTGAAGCAACCCATATCCTCGTCTATGGTCTGCGTCAATTATTGGAATTAAATTTCGTTAATTGCGATTAACCGCCGTCGGATCGAAGCCGGCGGTCGGCACACCCGGAGGAAGCAGGCACGAGCATGGACATCAAGCCAAACCAGATGAACGGGGCGGAGAGCCTGGTCCATACGCTGCTCAACAACGGTATCGACACCTGTTTTGCAAATCCTGGGACGAGTGAAATGCACTTCGTTGCTGCACTCGATCAGATTCCCGGCATGCGGTGTATTCTCGGTCTGCAGGAAAATATCGTGACGGGAATGGCGGACGGTTTTTATCGGATTGCCGGGAAACCCGCTTGCACCCTTCTGCATTGCGGTCCCGGTCTTGCCAACGGCCTAGCGAACCTCCACAACGCGCGGCGTGCGGGCAGCGGCATCGTCAACATCGTCGGCGATCAGGCGACCTATCATCGCAGCTTTGATGCGCCCCTGACCGCGGATACGGATGCACTCGCCCGCACCGTCTCCACATGGGTGCGCACAACATGCAGTTCCGCTGCAGTTGGGCACGACGCCGCAGCAGCCGTACAGACGGCCCGCGCCCATCCCGGCAACGTTGCGACCTTGATCCTGCCTTCGGATTCATCCTGGGACCAAGGCGGTGTTGTGGCTGAAAGGCTCGATCCACCCACTCCACCGCCGCTCGATCCTTTCTCGGTCGAGAAAGCGGCGCGCATCCTGCGCTCCAATACGGATGTTCTGATTTTGCTCGCGGGTTCGGCGGTACTAGCTCCATCTCAGGAACTCGTCTGGCGCATTGCCAATGCAACAGGTGCGGCCGTGATGGCGCAGTACGTCAATGGGAAAATCGCGCGAGGCCAGGGGCGGCTGAAGATCGACCGCATTCCCTATAGCCCGGATGCTGCGACAGAAATTCTCAAGCCCTTCAGGCATATTATCCTTGTCGGGGCAAAGCCGCCGGTGAGCTTCTTCGCATATCCGAGGAAACCATCGACGCAATATCGCGATGACGCGCAGTTCCACGTGCTCACCCGCCCCGATCAGGACGGTGCGGAAGCACTGCTGGCACTCGTCGAAGCGCTAGGGGCACCGCCAGCGCCGATACCCAATCCTGGCCCCCCATCCGAAGTCGTTAAAGGGGCGCCCACGCCGGAAGGGCTGGCCCAAACGGTCGCCGCCCTCATGCCAGACAATGCAATCGTTTCAGACGAGAGCCTGTCATACGGCCGCAGCTTCTATCAATATACCTACGCCGCGCCTCAACATGACTGGCTTCAGTTGACGGGAGGAGCGATCGGGGACGGGTTACCGGTGGCTACCGGCGCCGCGGTCGGCGCCCAAGGACAACGGCGGGTCATCAGCCTGCAGGCTGACGGGTCGGCGATGTATTCGGTGCAGTCGCTTTGGACACAGGCCCGCGAGCGCCTTCCCAACACGACGATCATTCTCAGCAATCGCAAATACAATATCTTGATCGGCGAGTACAAAGCCGTCGGCGCCACTCCGGGCGCAACGGCTATGAACATGTTGGATCTCTCCAATCCGGACCTCGACTGGGTAAAGATCGCCAATGGCATGGGTGTCGAAGCGGCACGCGCCGCAACACTCGACAGCTGTGCCGATCTGATGCGCGAGAGCTTCCGGCACCAGGAGCCCTTTCTGATCGAGTTGGTAATCTAAAATGGAGCTGGCGCCCGACCAAATAAAGTACGGGGTCGTACTTAAGCAACTGCAGCGCGGTTGCCGGTTCTGTTGTGCCTGATCACGCCCCCGGAATGCTGTGGCGCACCGGCTCGCGGCGTCCGGGTTTCGCCAGGCGATTCACCGTACTCCTCCCGATAGCTCTTCGAAAAATGCGAACTGGAAATGAAGCCGCAGGCAACCGCTATCTCTATTACCGGCAGCCCGGTTTTCAAGAGCATCAATCTTGCGCGCTCAAGCCGAAGGCGCGTGTAGAATCGTGCTGGAGAGCAGCCCATATGGATATTGAACAGACGTTCAATCTGCCGACGCGACAGACCGATGTGCTTGCACAGACGCTCCGGACTGAGAGGCTCAACGAGGTTGGCCTCCATTGCAGCGATGACGTTCAGTACTGTTTCATTCTGAATATTGAGACGTCTTGTCAAAGGAATACGCTGACGCTCGCCGGGGGATCTGACGCGATCGACAATTGCCAGTTCACAGGTATTTGCGACGGTGGTCTCTCCGAAGTCCTCGCCGATGATGATCATCATCATGTCAAACAGGCTTGCACCGCCCGCCGCGGTGTAGATACCCTGATCAATCTCGACGATCGAGCGGCTGAGCTCGACAGTGGGGAAAGTTTCAGAAAATGCCGGTGCCAGCGCCCAGTGCAAGCTGCATCGACGCCGGTTAAGGATGCCCGCGCGGGCGAGCGTGAACGTACCACCGCAGATACCGCCAATCTTCACTTTCCGGCTGTAGCTTTCGCGAATCCAGGCCTCGAGAACCGGGACACTGATGTCTGTGTCACCTCCGCCATACACGAGGGTCATGAACGGCGGAGTGCGTGCCACCGACAGCCTTTCAGCCCGGACGGAAGTGTCAGCTGGGAAAGAAAGACCGCAACTGGCGCGCACCGGTCGCCCGTCGAGAGAAGCGATCCTCCACCGATAGACGTCCCTGCCGAGTGCCGTGTTTACCAGGCGCAGGCTCTCGATTGCGACCGAAAAGTCCATGAGTGCGAAGCCATCCGCAAGATAAAAGACGAACATTTTTTCCTCATCACTCTCCACCACGGTACTCTCCGTCTCCGTTTCAGTTTTCGCGCCGTCGAGGTCCGTTTCATCGAACCGTTTCGTCGCGGCCTTCAATATTGCCGATGTTTAACCCGCCCACGCAGTATGCATGCGCCAAGAGGAGGTAAATTTGAGCCAGAGGCAAAATAACAATCGCGCGGCATCCAATCCACCTCTCTCGGTTGGGATCATTCTGATCGACCGTTTCACAATGAGTGCGCTGGCGAATTTCGTCGATGTATTGAGGCTCGCAGCCGACGAGGGTGACCGCAGCCGGCCTATTCAATGCCGCTGGACGATAATATCTCACGACATGCAGCCAGTGCGCTCCAGCAGCGGGCTGGCGGTGCAGCCTCAGGAACGTTTTGGTGACCCCTCGCGCTTCGACTATGTTGCCGTGGTGGGCGGGGTCATGGAAGCAGTGAGTTTTCGGGACCCGGTTGTCGAGCGTTTCCTTCAAGCATGCGATCGCGCAGGTGTCGCCCTTATTGGACTATGTACCGGCACCTTCATCCTTCACCGCGCGGGCTTGATGAACGGTTACAAATGCTGCGTCAGCTGGTTCCATTATCGGGATTTTCGTGCCGAGTTCGCGGGCATCCACCCGATCTCGGACAGGATCTTTGTTGTCGACCGAAACCGCCTGACATGTTCGGGAGGAGCCAACGCCGCACACCTAGCCGCCTGTCTGGTTGAGCGGCATCTCGGCAAGGCGGCAGCGGAAAAGAGCCTGCAAATCATGTTGTTTGACGGGGTCCATTTGGGTGACACCCCCCAGCCGGCTCCCCCTGCCTTTGCCAAGGTCGAAGACGCTTTGGTGGTAAAAGCCCTGAACCTTATGCGGCAGCACATTGAAATTCCCCTGAACATCCAGCAAATCGCCGAGCGGCTGGAGATCCCACGACGTTCGCTTGAACGGCGCTTCCAGGTGACGCTTTCACAAAGCCCCGCGAAGGCCTATCTCGGCTTGAGGTTAACTCGCGCCCGAAAGCTGATTGCCAGCGGCCAGAAGCCTGTATCAATCATTGCCCTCGAATGCGGTTTCTGCGATGCGTCACACCTGAGCAAAGTATTGCGCAAGCGTGTGGACAAAAGCCCAGATCAGAGTTCCCACCCGTCTTGAATATTTACTTGTCCCTTCTCTCGCGCCTTACCTGACGAACTATGATGAACCGGGAGAAGCAACAAGCGGATCGGTTCCTTCCAGGGAGACTTCGACACTTCTGCGAAGCTCGACAAGGGCCGGCCCGACAACATGCCTGACTGTTTTGCTATCGAGGATTTCCTTGATCCCGCCGCAGGTGAATGAGAGGACAGAGGAGCCATCTTTTGGAACGAACGGCACGCCCACCGATTTGATGTAGCTCGTCCAGGTTCCGCTTGCCACGACATATCCCAGCCGTTCGTAATCTCTCAGTGCTTTGGTCAGGAGCTGCTCCCGCTTATGGCCCTCGGCCTCGTCCTTGGGGGGATACAAGGTTTGCAGGTTCTTCCGCGCAGTCTCACTGAGACCAACAAGATAAGCCAAGCCCATTGCGGTATTCCAGATCGGTATCCTCGACCCGACGCTCAGTCTCAGGGTCACCAGACTGTCAGAGTGCACTAGCGACAGGTACACCATTTCGGCTTGGTCGCGCCCACCAATGGCAACGGCCGCGCCAGTTTTTTGCGCCAGTTCCTCCATCATCGGGCGCGCCTGATGCACCACCACATTGGAGCTCAGTGCGGAGTAGCCGAGCGACACGGTGGCCGGACCCAGGCTGTAACGTCCCATCACCTCATTATAAACGAGGTATCCCAGCCCGGCGAGCGTATAGGTCAGTCTCGACACAGTAGCTTTGGGCAGGTTCGTTCGTTCCATCAGTTCAAGATTTCCAAGAGAACTGTCGCCTGGACCGAACGCTCTCAGAATCTCCAGTCCACGCGAAAGCGAGGTCGAATAGGCTTCCCCCTCGGCCGCGTCATTGGCTGCACTCCCTTTCGTACGTTTTCTCATTGCATCCTCGCAAGCTTACCCTTGTGTCGCCCCGGTCGGAGTGGGCCCATAAATACGTGCTCTTCGCCTCAATCGGTCATCAGCTGATGAGGAAGTCGTTACGCCCTGATACGCTATTTACCTTCATCTTATCAACCAGCCGCTGCGTTGGCCTTCCAGCCAGTCGCGTCCGTGATCCGGCGAGAACGCATTGATCGGGAACCGCTGCTTGTGGTTGCTCCGGCAATATTGATGTCTTCAAAGCCTCGGAATCGCAACCATCGCACCTCATGGCGTGACGGTCTCGCTGTGCATTAGCAGAAAAGCAGTCAATCAAACAGGCATCAAACGATGCGGGAATTCACTTGACATCGAACCCCGCCAGCACTTTACTGGAATTAAGTTCCGAAAAAGAGAACTTCAGCAGATCATCAAAAAGGGGAATGAACATGAAGAAAGCAGAGGTGACTACCCTTTATCGTCCTACCAAACGTGACTTCCTCAAGGCGGGCCTTGGCTTGACTGTCGGAGCTGCGATGATGCCGCTTGCCGCGCCCGCACTGGCACAGTCGAAGCCGGAGCGACTTTTCGTGGCTGACGGGGGCGCAAGTCTTCGCGACGCCTATACGAAAGCCTATTACGAACCCTTCGAGAAGAAGACCGGCATCAAAATCGTGCCGCAGGCCTATATGGGTGCGGCAGAAATCAAGGCCATTGTCGAAAACAAGGCGTGGGGACAGGCCGACGTTATCCTGACCGGCACGGCAGAGGCAGGGGTCGTGAAAAACCAGGGTCTCGCGGAAAAGATCGATTACGGGAACATTGATCGCAGCGACTTTTTCGACAGCATGGCGACGGACGCATGGTTCATGACGCTGGTCGCGGGAAGTTGTCTGGCCTGGAACACGGACGTCTATCCGGCGGGCAAAGCACCGAAGTCCTGGGCCGACTTCTTCAGGAAGACCGGGGATTTTAAGGGGCAACGCACGCTGCAGAAGGCGGCAACCCTGACCGTCGACATCGCAGCCCTCGGTGACGGGGTTCCCCGCGATAAACTTTATCCGCTGGATGTCGACCGAGCGATCGCGGCTCTTGACCGTATCCGCGACGAGATTGTCTGGTGGACAAGCGGCTCGCAGTCGCAGCAGAATATGGTGAGCGGCGAAGCCGACATGGGATTCCTGTGGAACGGCCGAGCCCAACAGCTCAAAGATGAGGGTAAGCCGATCGACTTTACCTTCCAGGATGCGGTCCTTGATGGGGATGCATTTATTATTCCCAAAGGTCACCCCAACGCAAAATGGTCGCAGGAACTCGCCGCGATCATTGCCTCTGGACAAAACCAGGCAGAGCTGACCAAACACATCCCGTACGGCCCAGCCAATAAATCCGGTGTGGCTCTGGTCGCTCCCGAGCGTTTGGCGATAACGCCGACGGGGCCGGAGAACCGCAAAGTGGCGGTTCTCCAGGATTTCGCATGGTGGGCGCAAAACGGCGAGAAGGTGATGAACCGCTTCACCGAATGGACGAACGGCTGATCATCGCTTTCGGCCGGGATAAGGCCTCCGTTCCGGCATCCAGCTTTGCGATTGGTGCGCGGACCGTTTGACGATCCGGCCCGCAAGCGGCCCGTTGGCGACCACGTCACCCTTGACGTGTCGCCGACGGTGATGCTGTCCATTTGCAAAAAACTCACCAGATCGCAATCGGAGACACCATGTCAAAAGGTTGGAACCCGGAACGGGGCTATCGCCTGCTCGGTTTGCCCGTCCTGGCTTTTCTAGCGCCGGCATTCATGCTGCCGTTGCTGGTGGTCGTCGTCCGCAGTTTCAGCGAGCCGACGTTTGGCTTTGGAAACTATGAGACCATCTTCACCAGTTCTGCGCACATCAACGTCCTGATCAACACGTTTCGTACCGCGCTGACGGTCTCCATCGTTACACTCCTTCTCGGATATCCTTTCGCGTATCTCATGTCCAAGGCCCGCGGCCTGAAACTTAACATCATGATCGCGCTGGTGCTGATCCCGTTCTGGACAAGTGTGATCATACGGACATATGCCTGGATCTCGTTGCTTCAGCGTAAAGGTCTGGTCAACAACATCTTGACGCAGTTTGGAATAGTCGACCAACCACTGCGTCTGCTCAACAATCAACTGGGCGTCCATATCGGCATGGTGCAGATCCTGCTTCCCATGTTGATCTTGCCGCTTCTCAGCACGATGCGGCAGATGGATATGACTAAGGTCCGGGCTGCGGCCATTCTCGGTGCCAATCCGGTTCAGGTCTTTTGGTATGTCTATCTGCCCATGTCTTTGCCTGGAGTTTTTGCTGGCTTCCTACTGGTTTTCATAACGGCCCTTGGTTTTTATGTCACACCAGCGCTCATGGGAGATGCGCGCGACGCGATGGTGTCGATGCTGATCGAACAGCATGTTCGCAAGACACTGAACTGGCCGCTCGCCTCGGCGCTCTCGGCGACACTTCTCTTTTTCTCCGGCGCTCTCTTCATCGTCTATGAACGGCTGACCCGGAACATCTCGAACAGGAGTTGACGTTATGTGGGCGATATTCGGCCGGGCTCAGTCCGTCATCTTACACCTGATCGTGTACCTTACGATGGTCTACCTGATCATCCCGACACTGATCATTTTTCCGATCTCCTTGAACAGTGAGCAATATCTCACCTTCCCGCCTGCTGGGTATTCGCTGCAATGGTATCGCAGACTGATCGATACGCCCGGCTATTCCCTGTCGATGATCAACACGCTCAAAGTCGGCGTTCCGGTGACGGTGTTTGCCATGGTGATAGGGACCTTCGCGGCCCTTGCGGTCGTGAGGGGCAACGTTCCCTGGCAACGGTCATTTTCCGCCCTGGTCCTGGCGCCACTCATGCTGCCGCAGATCATTCTGGCGATTGGTCTCTTTCCTGTACTCGCAGCGGTCAACCTGATCGGAGG
>Ga0268256_1000215_pt1 | contig 64669 bp, 41 predicted proteins | sample AgamicAtAmrz_FD_200247 | JGI IMG/M metagenome (GOLD analysis project Ga0268256, IMG submission 200247) | Agave microbial communities from Guanajuato, Mexico - At.Am.rz (v2) (version 3) | ecosystem: Host-associated > Plants > Roots > Rhizosphere | place: Guanajato, Mexico | collected 2012-06-07 | reverse complement strand
TCCGGCCCCACCCCGCGACGCTTCAGCTCCGACGCCAGCGCATTCGCACGTGCATTCAGTTCCCCATAGCTCAGCCGTTGCCCGCCGAACTCCAGCGCCATCGCCTCCGGCCGCTCACCAGCCTGACGCTCGATCCGACGATGCACGCATTCCGACTCCACCGCTCGTGCCGTATCGTTCCAGGACCGAAGCAATTCCACGTCGTCGTCCGAAATCGTGCGCATCGTACCAAGGGATGCGCCAGGGTCGGCGGCGAATCCGCGAAGCTGGCGCACGAAGGCGCCGGCAAGCCGCGCCACCGTCTCGCTTCGAAAAGCGTCGGCACGATATTCGACGTAACCGGACAGTCGCTCCCCCTCCTGCGTCAGGTTGAAGAACAGGTCAAACTTCGCGGTCTGCAACGGCAGTTCCTGCAACGACACGTTCAAGCCATCGAACTCGAGCTCGGGCGCCGGTGCATTCTGCAGCGCGAACATCACCTGGAAGATCGGTGAGCTCGCTGTGCCACCCGCCGCGCCGAAAGCCTCGACGATCTTTTCGAACGGCATCTCCTGATACGAATACGCGTCGACAACCGTCTTTCGCATCCGGTCGACGAACGCGGCGAACGACAATTGCGGGTCGACGTGCTCCCGAATCGCAACCGTATTGACGAAGAACCCGATCATCTTCTCGAGATCGCGCGCGTCGCGGCCGGCGACTGGCGTGCCGACACACAGATCGTCCTGTCGTGTGTAGTGCGCGAGCACGGCCAGGAATGCCGACATCAGGATGACGAATGGTGTCGTGCCGAACTGGGCCGCGAGTTCCGTGACACGACGGGTATCACCTGCGTCGATCGAAATCGGTACGCGTGCGCCCGGCCCGAGCATCTGCCCCGTGCGCGGATGATCGTAAGGCAGCGACAACTGGCCGGCATAGTCGCTCAGCGCTTCGTTCCAATACTGACGCAACGCGGCAAGGCGCTCGCCGTCGAGACGCTGGCGCTGCCAGACCGCATAGTCGGCATACTGGATCGGCAGCGGCTGCAATTGATGCGGTTGGCCGCTCGCGAAGCTCGCATACAACGCCATCAGCTCGGACTGCAAAACGCCCATCGACCAGCCGTCCGACACGATGTGATGCAGCGTCAACTGCAGTACGTGAGCGTCGGCCGCGAGCCGGTACAGCCTGAAGCGGATCAGCGGACCATCGCAGAGTGTAAACGGCATCGCCGCTTCGCCGGCCAGCTGCTTGTCGAGCGTTGCCTGTCGTTCGTCGACCGAAAGGTGATCGAGGGTTTCGACCGGCAGCGCAATACGTTGAGCCGAAACGATACGCTGCAACGGCACGCCGTCCACGACGTCGAAGACGGTCCGCAACGCCTCGTGACGCTCGATGAGCGTCGACAGCGCGTCGCGCAGTGCCTGGATGTCGAGTGCACCGGAAAACCGCAGCGCGACCGGCACGTTGTACGCGTTGCCCTGCGGATAGAGTTGGTCGAGCAACCACAGCCTCTGTTGCGCGAACGACGCCGGTGCCCGTTCATGGGAGCCGATTCGCCGCGGCTCCAGTGGCGCATCGGCACCGTCAGCTCGCGTCGACATCCCATCTCCCGTCACCCGATCGACGCACGCGGCCAGATCGGCCAGCGTCTTTTCCTCGAACATTGCCCGCAACGGAATATCGATGCCGAACGCCTGGCGCAACCTTGATACCACCTGGGTCGCCATCAGCGAGTGTCCGCCCATTTCGAAGAAGTTGTCGCCGCGGCCGATCAACGTGATCCCCAGCACGTCGCTCCAGATCTTCGCAATGGTTTTTTCGGTGCTCGTCGCGGGCGGTACCCGATCTCGCGTTGCTTGCAAGTCGCGCCCAAGGGCGCGCAACGCACGGCGATCAAGCTTTCCGCTCGGCGTGAGCGGAATCGCGTCGACTGCGACGAACCGCGCCGGGATCATGTAGTCCGGCAGGGAGATTGCGAGGAAATCGCGCATCGATTGCGCTTCGACTGCCGACGCACCCACCGGCTCGGCGACGACGTAGGCTACCAACTCGACCGGCGAACCTTCCCCGGACTCGACGGCGACCACGGCATCGCGTACGTGCGGGAAGCGCTGGATCGCGACTTCGATCTCCGCCGGCTCCACGCGGAAGCCTCGCACCTTCACCTGCGCGTCGAAACGTCCGAGGAACTCGATCTCCCCAGCCTGGTTCCAACGTACCTTGTCCCCGGTGCGATACAAGCGTTCCGGCGGCCCGCCATCCAGCGGCCGGCACATCGCAAAACGCTCCGCAGTCAGCGCGTCGCGCCCGATGTATTCGAGCGCGAGCCCCGCGCCGCCAACCCGTAGTTCCCCCGGTACGCCGACGGGTACCGGCCGCCCCTGCTCGTCCAGCACGTATGCCGTCGTTCCGTTGATTGGCCGCCCGATCGGAATCGTGCCGCGGCGCGCGATCTCGTGAAGACGATCGGCACGTACTTCGTGCCAGGTCGAGAACGTCGTGTTCTCGGTCGGACCGTACACATTCAGCAGCCGTCGCGGCCCGCCCGCATCGAACGCTTTCGCCACGACCGCCGGGTTCATCGGCTCGCCGCCGACGAGCAACGACGACACCCCCGCGAAGCCCTTCGGATCGACATGGATCGCCTGATGGAACAGCGGCGTGGTAACGAAGGCAACGCTGACACCGGAATCGTTCAGCTTCCGGAGGAATGCGTGCAGATCCAGCACCTCGTAACGATCGAAGACATGCAACGACGCGCCGTTCAGCAGCGCGCCCCACACCTCGAACGTAGCGGCGTCGAACGCAAGATTGGATAGATGTGCGACATGATCTTCGGGCGCAATGCCGACATAGTCGCTGTCGCACACCAGTCGAACAACTCCGCGATGCGGCACAACGATGCCTTTCGGCGTGCCGGTGGTACCGGACGTGTAACAGATATAGGCCGGCGCGTCGGTGCGTTGCGAATGTGTCGAGAACGTCTCCGCACCACGCTCGACATCGTCGCGCCAGAAGCGTGCGCCCCGGTGACGCACAAAAGCGGTGTTCGACCTCGTCGCGAGTACGATCTGCAGGGCGATGTCGAAACGGTAGCGCTTCAGCTCGTTGTCGATCAGGCCGAGCTTCGCGCTTTCGTTTGCCACCACGTCGAAGCCGAGCTCCTCCAGCGCCCCCACGAATACGTCGGGTGACAGGAACAGTTCCCGGTCCCAGTTCAGCTTCGTCCGGAACTGCGTGTCCGGGTGGGTCTGCCTGAACTCGATAAGCGATTCAAGCAGGCTGTCCTTGGTACGCGAATCCATCACGTCGCCGATGAAAATCGTCCCGCCGTCCGCCAGCAGGCGGGCGCATGACGCCAACACCGATCTCAGGTACTGGTGCGACGAGAAGAGTTGCACGACGCTGTTCAGGACGATCACGTCGAAGGGGCCTGCTTCGATCCCGCCCACTTCGTGCGCCGGCATCGCCGCCAGCGTGATGTTGTGAAGGCCGCGCTCTCGTGCGATGCATCGATCCTTCTCGATGATGTCCGGCGACAGGTCGGTGCCGAAATAAAAGGCCACCGACGGCGCAACCGCGAACATGGTCAGCCCGGAGCCGCATCCGATTTCGAGTACGCGACTGGACGACGACAGGTACGGACGCAGTTTCGCGAGTGTGTTTTCGACATACTCGCCCATTTCTTCCCGCGAGAAATACTCGCCGGTATAGCTGTTCATCCACCCGGACGCCTGGATGTCGTCGGATGCTTCCTGCGCCACGTAATCCCACAGATCGCGATCCGCGGCCGCCTCGTAAGAAACCTCGAACGGCCGCGTGCTATCGCGATCGAGGCACAGCATCGAGGTGACGCTTTTGCACGACCACATCAACGCTTCGGTACGGTCGAGATGCGCTTCGGTACAGAGCAGCATATGAACCGATGCGTCGCGCGCGATCGCGAGATGCCGCTCGAACGGGTGATGGACATCGAACAGCAGATACGGACATCCAGCCTTCAGCACGGCAAGCATCGCGACCACACTGTCGATCGACCGCTCCATCACGATGCCGATCGGCCGCCCATCGGCCGCGCCGCGTCCGGCCAGGAAGGCCGCCAGTCGCTCCGACTGGTGTTTCAGTTCGGCGTAACGCAACGATTCGCCATGGTGCCTGATGGCAACCCTGTCCGGATACCGCGAGGACGCGCAGTCGAACAGTTCGGTGATCGTCACGTCTTCGATGCGCCGCGACATGGCCGGATGCCCCAGCCCGATGACTTCCGCCGCTTGCGCCTCATCGAGCAGCGGCACGTCGGCAATCGCTTGATTCTGGTCGATCGAAACCGCATCGAGCACATGTTCGAAGGACGCAATCAACCGCTCGATCGAAGCACGATCGAACAAACCTGTGTTGTACTGGACCGAGCCGATCAGGGTATCGCCGCATTGCGCCATCGATACGTGGAAATCGAAAGCCGACATGCGCTGCCGGATAGGATAGGACTCGAACCTCAGATGCTGGCCATGAAACTCCACGCCCGCCTCTCCCAACACGAGCGCCGCGATGTCCCGGTCGTCATTCAAATGCGACTGCTGGAACACGAACATCACCTGGTAAAGCGGGTGAATGCTCGGGTCGCGACGGCCGATCACGTCGGATACGATTTCCGCGAATGGATAATCCGCATGCGCCAGATCGCGCAGAAAGGCGCGCTTCGACCGCGCAAGGTGCTCCGCAAAGCTTGCGTCCGGTTCGATCGTGCTGCGCACGGGAATCGGGTTGACGAAATAGCCAATCAAATTGTGCAGCTCGGTCTTCGGACGACCGGCATAGGGCACCCCGATCGTCAGATCGGTTTGCCCGGTGTAGCGGTGCAGTAGCAGCTGAAAGGCCGACAGCAACAGCACGTGCAACGTCACGCCCTCACTGTCCGCGAGTGCCTTCAGGCGAGCCGACAGCGCCACCGGGAATCGGAACGGCAGCGCTTCGCCAACGTAGTTCTGGACGCGCGGGCGTGGGCCGTCCGTCGGGAAGTCCAGTTGCGGCGGCAGATCCGAGAAGCGCTCGCGCCAGTACGCGCGGCTTGCCGCCGCACCTTCGCGAAGCGCATGCGCACGCACCGACGCATAGTCGGCATAGCTCGTTTCCAATGCCGGCAAGCGGATCTCGCTCTCGTTCGAAAGCGCGTCGTACAGATGCGACAGTTCCTTCACCAAGACGACCAGCGACCAGAAATCGACTGCGATGTGATGCACGGCGATTTGCAATACCGTGCTGGCGCCGGAAGAGACGTCGCCCGCGGGCAGTGCACCGGTATAGTTGACGTAAGCAGTCAATCGGAACAACGGACCATCGCGCAGATTGAACGGCCCTGCCGCTTCCGCCGACGCGGCCCCCTCGAGTTCGTCCGCGTGCCAGCCGCTCGCGTCCACCACACGCATCTCGGCCGGCGCCTCGTCGAGCACCGTCTGACAGACCTGCTCGTCCTCGACACGGTAGACGGTGCGCAACGTCGTGTGACGCGCAACGATCCGATCGAGCGCCATCTGCAGACGAGGCATCGACAATGCACCCGACAACAGGAAGGCAAGCGACACGTTATAAGCCGAACTATCGGGCGACAGCGTGTGCAGGAACCACAGGCTCTGCTGCGCGGGCGACAACGGGAACGCGGACGACGACCCGCGCGACGCATGCGGACGGGGCGATTCGACGTACGGCCGGCCCTGATGCGAAGCACGTTCAACCATCCCGAGCAGATCGCCGACCGTGCAGTCGTCGAGCAACTCCGACATGCCCGGATTGACGCCATAGCGATCCTCCAGCCAGCTGGACAACTGCAGCACTTTGAGCGAATCGAAACCGAGCGACGTGATCGAGCTGTCCGCATGGATCGGCGTACCGTGCAGGTCGCCAATCTCGGTGATCAATGCGATCAGCTCGCTCGAGGCTGCGTCGTGACCCGCCACTTCCGGCTCCGGCACGGCCGGTGCCTCGGCGCGTGGCACCGCTTCGCCCCGAACCCGGTCGACCGACGCGATCAGTTCGCCGGCCTCGTAAATCTTCCGGCATGCCCAGCGCTGCACTTTCCCGCTGGAGGTAAGCGGCAGCGTACCTTGACGCACGAAAACCAGGTCGTCCGGTTGCACACCATGCTCGCGGCCCAGCGCGTCCATCACCAACGGGCGCAATTGAGCCGGATCGGCCTTGTATCTTCCGTCGAGTTCGACAAGGATCACCAGCCGCTCGTCCTCGTGCCCCGCAAGAAATGCAGCACTGGGCTGCACGCGCAACGCGTCGGCACTCGATGCAACCGTCGCCTCCAGATCCTCCGGAAAGACGTTTCGTCCACGGATGACGATCAGGTCCTTCTTGCGCCCGGTGATGAAGAGCTCCCCGTTTGCGAAAAAGCCAAGATCACCTGTCGCCAGGAAATGCTGCCCCGGCCGGGTCGCGAAAGTGCGACGGAACGGCCGCTCAAGGTCTTCGCGCTCCTCTCCGTGCCAATATCCCGACGCGATGCTTGCGCCCGCGACATGAATCTCGCCCACCTCGAACTCGCCGCGTTCGATACCATCGTCGTCGGCAATAACGACCGTTGCACCCGGCAGTAGCCGGCCCGAGCCCACCAGACGGCGCATCGCGCGCTGAGCAGTACCCCCCTCCGACTCAGGGGAAACGATATCGACACGCCCCGTCGTCGAAAGATGCTCGCCGTCCATACACATCACGACGGGCTCCCGATCCGCAGGCCCTCCGGTGACGATCAGTGTCGCTTCCGCCAGCCCGTAGCAAGGCAGGAACGACGACGTACGGAAGCCGGCTCGCGCGAATTTCGCGGCAAAACGTTCGAGCGTTCCCGGACGAACCGTTTCCGCACCATTGAACGCGACGCGCCACGCACTGAGATCCAGTTCCCTTATCTCGTCATCTGTCACCCGTTCCGTGCACAATTCGTAAGCGAAGTTCGGGCCGCCACTATGCGTCGCGCCGAACACGGAAATTGCCCGAAGCCACGTCGCCGGTCGACGCAGAAACGTTTCCGGTGACAGAAGCGTGCATTCGAATCCCGTATATAGCGGCTGCATCAGCCCCCCCACGAGCCCCATGTCGTGATAGGGCGGCAGCCAGATCACGCCACGGCTGTTACGGTCGCAGCCGAATGCTTGCGCAATGAGCGCTGAATTGGCGACGAGGTTGGCATGACTGAGCATCACGCCCTTCGGGTTGCCCGTCGAACCAGACGTGTATTGCAAGAGCGCGAGATCGTCGGGCCCGGCCGCAGCTGAAACCTCGCCGTCGTCCTCCGCTCCGTCCATGCCGTCGATAACGATCCATCGAAATGCCTGATCCTCATGCTGATTCTGGATTTGTGTCCTGATGCGATCGACGTTTGTCTTGTCGCCGACAATCACTGACGCGCGCGCATCGATGATGATGTCGGACAGCCGTCCGATCCGGCGACGACTCGTCGCCGCATAAAGCGGCACCGCGACCACGCCCGCAATGAAACATCCGAACAGCGCAACGAGATACGAAAGACCGGGAGGCAGCATGATCAATGCGCGGCCGCCGGGTTCACATACCGCCCGCAAATGATCAGCCATTGTCCTCGATCGCGCGTACAGTTCCCCATATGTCAGTTGATCGACACCAGAATCCGCACCACCCCAAAAACGATAAGCAATACTATCCGTCGCCTGGTCCGCGCGAAGCGCCAGGATATCTGCAAAGGTTTTCATTGAAGTACTCGGTCTGGTTTTGATCGCCTAGACGGGCCAGGCCGATTTCCCGACGCACGCCCAACACAAAAAGCGAAAATCCTTGATGCGGCAAATTTTCAGCAGTGGCCGACGACAACCTCGCGCCAATACCGCCAACGCTCGATTGGTCTGGTTGCGCATTAAAGCATCGCATTTGTCTGCTTGAACCTATCAAATCTTATAGGTAGATCCCAGACTCGCTTCTGGCGATAATCAAGCCGCGCATGACAATGAGACGTCGCGCAATGCGGTGACGTTACTGCGGCTGACGCCGCCGGGCCGGTTCCGTCAACAATCGGCAGCGGTTACCGTCGTCGCATATTCCTGTCCATCACGCCTCGCCGCGACAGCAATATTGCGATCCAATTCGCTTGTTTTCGACAAAGCACTATGCGACTGCCCGGCAGCTATGCTGGAGGTACCTTCTTCACGGATGGAAATAGTGGATGGTTGCAAGATCTACTCAACACGCGATGTCTCGATTGCGCACAAATAGTGCGCCGACACTGTAAAAAATCGCTCGCCGCAGAGTAGTCCATACCCGCTTCGCCGGAAAACGGAAAATTGGCTTCGAAATGCCATCTGCGATTTTCATCTTTTTCCTCGTGATCGATGGCAGCGCATGCATGACAAGGAATTCAATTGTGACTGATCAAGCGACCGACGCCGCCGCGGACCTGCCGACCGCCGACGTGTGCTTACACGAAGCACCAAACGTCTTCCCGCAGGCGTTGCTTATCGACAAGCACGCGCGTCGTGCAACCAAGCGCCAGCGATCCTGCGCGATCTGGCTGACAGGACTTTCCGCGTCGGGGAAAACCACCATCGCGACCAGACTCGATCAGCGCTTGCACATGCTCGGATACCATACATACCTTCTCGACGGTGACAATCTGAGACTTGGCCTCAATCGCGATCTCGGTTTTTCGGCGATAGACCGGACAGAGAATGTACGCCGTGCGGCAGAAGTCGCAAAATTGATGGTCGACGCTGGGCTGCTTGTATCTTGCGCCTTCATCTCGCCGTTTCGGGCGGAACGGGAAATGGTTCGCGAAATGTTCGAGCACAATGAATTCTTTGAAATATACGTAAACACGCCAGTCGATATTGCGGAGAAGAGAGATCCCAAGGGCCTCTACAAGCGCGCGCGCCGCGGCGAACTGAGCGGCTTCACCGGAATTGACTCCCCCTATGAAGCACCACTCAATCCAGATGTACTGATCGATACGATGTCGCACTCTGTCGATCAAGCGGTGGATATTATCCTGCTCAAGCTGCGGAAAGCGGGAGCTATTGACTAGCCGGGACGCCGGCCGAAACTCCACGAGACGATGCGGTTCAATTGGGCAAAATCAATCCGAGCTTGATGCCGTGAACGACCGCCTGCTGGCGCGTGCGAACACACATCTTCTTCATCAAGTTTGCGATATGGAAATTAACTGTCGCCTCGGAACACGAGAGAATGCGAGAAACCTCCCATGAGGTTTTTCCGATCCCGATCCACTTGAGGCACTCCACCTCTCTCGCCGTCAAACTTATTGGCGCAGCCGACTCCATGCTGGCTGGAAGGAATTCCAGCGAAGATTCATAGGCGAAATCGCGCAATAACGAAAGCGCTGCACGCATGTGAAGGCACTCATTGTCTACCTTTCCCGAATCTTTTCCGACCAAACTCAGAATGCCAAATCGACCTTCCGGACCATGAATCGGATACGATATTCCACTGCGCAGGCCGTACCCCGCCGCTTCCTCATAAAACTCCGAATCACGAACATTTCGCGAAGCGCCAACATTTGGCCAGACTATCGGAGATTTATTGACCAGGCAATGACGAACGACCGGATCAACGGAATAAAATCCTTCACTTTTATAACGATCCCACCACGAATCCGGATAATTTGTAAGAATCAACGCTGAAGATAGCGACTCGGGCCCGGACTTTTTTATCCCAAAAAGCACCGTATCGAATCCGAAATCTCGAACAATTGAAATAAGGCACTTCTCCCATTCGTCCCGAGTTCGACATGAGAAAATTTCACTCAAAACTTCAAGATCCAACCCTTCCATGAATAATCTCGCAGCCGCTAATTTTAGCGTAACCAATTTTTGTCGAAAAATAAATTAGTCGCAAGCATATCCCACGGTCGTGTCACAAACAAGGCATAAACCCATCAACTTCATTATGTTTCAATTTGATAAATTTAAACCTCGATAGTTTCACGGCTCATCAATAATCGACGGATCGTCATACGCATCGGGACCCTGACACCGCACGCGATCTGACGTCGACGCCAGAGTTCTGTCCCGAGACTGCTTTGTATAGTCGAGTCACATTTTGGAACATCGAAACGATTGTCGCGGTCAACATCAACGGTCGCTCGCGCAAGGTGCTACTTGACACATCGGCCAGTGTCGACGATGAGGTGCCGTACTGCTCTGAACGAGCCTCCGACGGATCACCCTGACATGATCAGAAAAACCAACATTCAACCGGATTCACCAACTCGAGTAGCGATGCGCAATCGCTTGCGCATCGGCGTCCGTGATGTTCGGCGAGTTTGCCCGTTTTCACGAGTGATGACAGAACGGTTCTCGGCAATGCCAACCTTGGATTGTGCTGTATCCCAAGCGTGGCCTGGGATTTCACGCAGCCCCCCCCAACGAATCCATGTTCGCTGGACAACTGCACAAACAAATCCGCAAAACGCCGTGCAGTGACAGCCGTGGCCGTGCGCGACGGACTTTGAACACTGATCTGGGTATGTGTGCGGGTGGACGTTAACGGGGGTTAGATGTTCTTCCTCGCGCTTGCCTCTCTCAGTCGCTCACGCTCCTTGAATCCCCGTGACTGACATCAGCGAGGCGGTACGGCTTTTCACGGGGAGAGGCCTTTCGGATAGTGACGTCAGTCAGCGGCATGGTGCACCTTACAGCCCGAGGAGGCGCTTTTTGTCAGGGGCATCAACCATCAAACAAAATTTCCCCGAAAGTGCCCCGCATGCCCCCGGATTCACGCGGGCCAGACCGGACAAATCAGGAATAAAAAAAAACCGTGAAGCTTTATGCTGTCACGGGTTTCTGGATTTCCAAGGATAGTCTTGGACGGGCATTTGGTGCCGGGGACCGGACTCGAACCGGCAAGCCAGTTAAGGCGGCGGATTTTCGTCACACTGCTTCTTTCAAAGCCGGCGTCGCGTGCGCGAACCGTTCGTGCGCTGGACTATGCCTTCACCGTCGCGCGCGGGCGTGACCGCTGCCCGTGCGCCTTAGGCGCCCCCCGTCTAGTCTCTACACCTTCCTCGCGGGTTACCGCGAGGCTTGGCTCGGCGTTGCCTCGATGCGCGCATCAGGGGTTTCGCCGAATTTGAAGGGTTCTGCACCGACCGTTTCCGGCCGGGCACTCAATCGTTTAAGTCCGCTATGTTTACCAATTTCATCACCCCGGCAAGAGGGCGGACGCGATTCTACCATTGCTTGCGCATGCGTTCCCTCATTCCGCCGCGCCGCATCGCGACACCGGCCATCGTCGCACCGCTTGCTCCCTCGCATTCGACGCCGATACCACACCGACGCCACTGGGCCGACGATTTCATCCCGCGCCGCCACCTCCGCCGATACAATCGACCGCGCGTCGTTCGACGGCCTCAACCGTCTGACGTTTGTGTCGTGCTTTTCGCGAAACAAGCGTCGTGCGCGTCATCGCGAAGTCACAAACGTTTTCGATAATTCCCCGGCCGAAAACGTTTACATCGCATGACTTCATGACCTCGACCATCAAGGACGTCGCTGCCCTCGCGGGCTTCTCGATCGCCACCGTTTCACGTGCGATCAACGCGCCGCATACCGTCAGCCCCGCCACGCTGCAGACGATCCGCACCGCCATCGACACGCTGCAGTTCCGCCCGAGCCCGCTCGGCCGGCAACTGCGCGGCGAGCGCACGCGGCTCGTCGGCGTCGTCGTGCCGACGCTGTCGAACCCGGTGTTCGCCGACTGCCTGCAAGGCATCGACGCGCTCGCGACCGCGGCCGGTTTCAAGCTGATCCTGATGACGACCGAATACGACGCGGCGCGCGAACGTCATGCGATCGAGACGCTGCGCGAGCAGCGCGTCGAAGGGCTGATCCTCACCGTCGCCGATGCGGATACGCACCCGCTGCTCGACATGCTCGATCGCGACGGCCCGCATTACGTGCTGATGCACAACGACACGCAGCGCCGCCCGTCGGTGTCGGTCGACAACCGCCGCGCCGCCTATGACGGCGTGCGGTTGCTGACCGCGCGCGGTCACCGCCGCGTGCTGATGCTGGCCGGTTCGCTCGCCGCGTCGGATCGCGCGCGCCAGCGTCATCTCGGTTATGCGCAGGCACTCGACGAAAGCGGCGTGGCGCCGCTGCCGCCCGTCGAAGTCGACTTCAACGCGCCCGAGTTGCCCGACGCGGTGCTCGCGCATCTCACCGCGCACGCCACGCGGCCGACGGCCCTCTTCTGCAGCAACGACCTGCTCGCGATGGTCGTGATGCGCGGCCTGCGCCGCGCGGGTTTCTCGATTCCCGACGACCTGTCGGTGCTCGGCTTCGACGGGATCGCGATCGGCGAGCTGCTTGCGCCGCCGCTCGCGAGCGTCACGACGCCGAACCGCGACATCGGCCGCCACGCGTGGCAGCGTCTCGTCGAATGCATCGGCGGCGCGGCGATCGACCGCACGTCGACGATCCTGCCGCACGCGGTACGCGACGGCGCGACGATTGCACCGCCGGCCGCCGACCTGCAACTGCGCAAGGCCTGAGCGCCGACCGCATGCGCCGCGCGGCCACACACCCCCATAACCACACCACCCCAGCGCTACACCCACTCGCCCGGAGATTCACCGTGTCCTTTCGCCTGACCTCGCTGCTGCGCGCGCTTGCCGCGCCGCTCGCCTTCGCCGCGCTCGTCGCCGGCGCCCCCGCGGCCCACGCCGACGAAACGGCGATCTGCTACAACTGCCCGCCCGAATGGGCCGACTGGGCCGCGCAGATCGCGGCGATCAAGCAGAAGACCGGCATTCGCGTGCCGTTCGACAACAAGAACTCGGGCCAATCGATCGCGCAGTTGATCGCCGAGCAAAAGAGCCCGGTGGCAGACGTCGTCTACCTCGGCGTGTCGTCGGCGTTCCAGGCGAAGGACAAGGGCGTGATCGCGCCGTACAAGCCCGCGCACTGGAACGACATTCCCGCGAACCTGAAGGACCCGCAAGGCTACTGGTTCGCGATCCACTCGGGCACGCTCGGCTTCTTCGTGAACAAGGACGCGCTCGACGGCAAGCCGGTGCCGCGTTCGTGGGCCGATCTGCTGAAGCCCGAATACAAGGGCATGGTCGGCTATCTCGATCCGTCGAGCGCATTCGTCGGCTACGCGGGCGCGGTCGCCGTCAACCAGGCGCTCGGCGGCAGCCTCGACAACTTCAAGCCTGGCCTCGACTGGTTCCGCAAGCTGAAGGCGAACGCGCCGATCGTGCCGAAGCAGACGGCCTATGCGCGCGTGCTGTCCGGCGAGATTCCGATCCTGCTCGACTACGACTTCGATGCGTATCGCGCGAAGTACAAGGACAACGCGAACGTCGAGTTCGTGATCCCGAAGGAAGGCACGATTGCGGTGCCGTACGTGATGAGCCTCGTGAAGGGCGCGCCGCACGACGCGAACGGCAAGAAGGTGCTCGATTTCGTGCTGTCCGACGAAGGCCAGAAGCTGTGGGCCAACGCATACCTGCGCCCGGTGCGCGCGCAGGCACTCGGCGCCGACATCGCCGCGAAGTTCCTGCCCGCCAGCGAATACGCGCGGGCAAAATCGGTCGACTTCGGCAAGATGGCAGCCGGCCAGCAGGCGTTCGGCCAGCAGTACCTGCAAGTGATGCAGTAAGCGGCCGGCCCCACGTCATGCTCGACCTGACTTTTCCGCTGCGCTGGCGCGTCGCGCTCGTCGCGCCGGCGCTGGCGGTATTCGCCGCGTTCTGGCTGCTGCCGATGGCGTCGCTCGTGCAGGTGTCCGCCGATGGCGCCTTCTTCTCGCACTACGCGGCGCTGCTCGGCAATGCGCGCTACATGAAGAGCCTCGGCGAGACGGTGGCGCTGTCCGCGGGCGTCACGCTCGCGACGCTCGCGCTGTCGACGATCTCGGGCCTGCTGCTCGCGCGCCGCGAATTCGTCGGCAAGCGCGTGCTGCTCGCGCTGCTGACGTTTCCGCTCGCGTTCCCGGGTGTCGTCGTCGGCTTCATGGTGATCATGCTCGCCGGACGTCAGGGGCTGATCGGCATGCTGTCGACGAAGCTCACCGGCGACAAGTTCGTATTCGCGTATTCGGTGGCGGGCCTGTTCATCGGCTACCTGTACTTCTCGATTCCGCGCGTGATCGTCACCGTGATAGCGGCCGCGTCGAAACTCGACGCGTCGCTCGAGGAAGCCGCGCGTTCGCTCGGCGCGTCGCCGTGGCGCATCTTCGTCGACATCGTGCTGCCCGCGCTCGCGCCGGGCCTGATCGCGGCCGGCGCGATCTGCTTCGCGACCGCGATGGGCGCGTTCGGCACCGCGTTCACGCTCGCCACCGACCTGAACGTGCTGCCGATGACGATCTACACCGAGTTCACGCTGAACGCGAACATCGCGACGGCGGCCGGCCTGTCGATCGTGCTCGGCGTCGTCACCTGGTCCGTGCTCGCGCTCGCACGACGCTTCACCGGTCACACCGCCGCCGCCGCGGCCTGAGGATTTACACATGCAATCGCTTTCCGGCTCTTCCGCGCCGTCGCCAGCGCCCGCACCGGCTCCCTTGCACGCGACGCGTGCCGCCCGGCATGCGCCGCGGGTCGCCGGTGCACGCGCGATCGTCGCGCTGCAATGGGGCGTCACGCTGCTGCTGTGCGCGTTCCTGATCGTGCCCGTCGTGATGTCGGTGCTCGCGGGGCTGACCGTCAACTATTTCCGCGGCCTGTCGAGCGGCCTCACGCTGCGCTGGCTCGAGCAGGTGTGGCAGCAGTATCACGGCTCGGTCGCGCTGTCGCTCTACGTCGCGTTCGCGACGCTCGCGATCGTGCTCGCGGTCGGCGTGCCGGCCGGCTATGCGCTCGCGCGCAGCAAGAGCCGCATCGCGCGTGCGATCGAGGAAGCGCTCGTGCTGCCGGTCGCGCTGCCGGGGCTGGCTTCGGCGCTCGCGCTGCTGGTCGTGTACGGCGGCTTCACCGCGTTCCGGATGAGCCTGTGGTTCATCGTCGTCGGCCACGTCGTGTTCACGCTGCCATTCATGGTGCGCGCGGTCGCGGCCGTCGCGGCCGGCGCCGACCTGCGCACGCTCGAGGAAGGCGCGGCGAGCCTCGGCGCGTCGTTCGTCACGCGCTTCGTCACGATCGTGCTGCCGAACCTGCGGCCCGGCATCGTCGCCGGTGCGCTCGCGGTACTCACGCTGTCGATCGGCGAATTCAACCTCACATGGATGCTGCACACGCCCGACACCAAGACGCTGCCGGTCGGGCTCGCCGATACGTATGCGTCGCTGCGCCTCGAAGTCGGCAGCGCGTACACGATCCTGTTCCTGCTGATGACGCTGCCGCTGCTCGTCGCGATGCAATGGCTCGGCGTCGATCCGTCCGGTACGCGCGCGCTGAAGAAGCGCCCACGCTGACTTTTCCTCCAGACATGAAACTCGATTCCACTCCCATCACCCTGACCGGCTGCGCGAAGACGTTCCGCGGTACGCGCGTGCTCGAACCGCTCGACCTGTCGATCGGCGCCGGCGAAACGCTCGTGCTGCTCGGGCCGTCCGGCTGCGGCAAGACGACCACGCTGCGCCTGATCGCCGGCCTCGACACGCCGGATGCCGGCGGCACGATCGCATTCGGCGACGACGACGTCACCGCGCTGCCGATCGAGCGCCGGCAAGTCGGCATGGTGTTCCAGAACTACGCGCTGTTTCCGAACCTGACGGTGCGCGGCAACGTCGGCTACGGGCTGAAGATCCGCAAGACCGAGCCGCGTGCGCTGCGCGAACGCGTCGACGAACTGCTCGCGATGATGCGGCTCGACGCGCATGCGGACAAACCGGTCGATCAACTGTCGGGCGGCCAGCGGCAGCGCGTCGCGCTGGCGCGCGCGCTCGCGGTGCGGCCGCGCGTGCTGCTGCTCGACGAACCGCTGACCGCGCTCGACGCGAAGCTGCGCGACGTGCTGCGCCGCGACATGAACACGCTGCTGCGCGAGCTCGGCGTGACGACCGTCTACGTCACGCACGACCAGGCCGAAGCGATGGAACTCGGCGACCGGATCGTCGTGATGGGCGCGGGCCGTATCGCGCAGATCGGCACGCCGCGCGAGATCTACTACCACCCCGCGAACCGCACGGTCGCGCAGTTCATCGGCACGCTGAACCGGCTGGCGGGCCAGTGGCGCGACGGCGCGCTCGCAACGACGGGCGGCGCGATCGTCACGCCGCACGCGGCCGACGAATGGTTCTTCCGCCCCGAGGACGCGCAGCTCGCCGATCCCGCGCATGCGCCGCTGCGCGGCGCGGTCGGCGCGTGCGCGTTCCTCGGCGAACGCACGCGGCTCACGATCGAGCATGCGGCGCCCGACGCGCTCGTGATCGACGTGCCGGGCCGCATCGCGCTTGCGCGCGGCACGGCGGTCGGCCTCACGATCGCGCCGGAAGGCCTGATCGTGCTCGGCGCGTAAGCCGTCGATCGGGCATCATGCCTGCAGCCCCCACGGCGGCGCACGCCGCCGCGACAACAACCAGAGATTCCGAGGAACGACGATGCTGCTTGCTCAAATCAGCGATCTCCACATCAAGCGGCCGGGCCAGCTCGCGTACCGGCGCGTCGACACGGCGGCCGCGCTCGCGCGCTGCGTCGAGAAACTGAACGCACTCATGCCGCGCCCCGACGCGGTGCTGGTCACTGGCGATCTGACCGACTTCGGCCACGACGAAGAGTACGGCAACCTGCGCGGGCTGCTCGCGGCGCTCGAGATTCCGTATTACCTGATGATCGGCAATCACGACGACCGCGCCGGATTGCGCCGCGCGTTCGCCGATCGCGCCGAGTTGCAGGACGGCGAATTCGTGCAGTACGCGCTCGACGTCGGCGCGGTGCGCGTACTCGCGCTCGATTCGCAGGTGCCGGGCGCGAGCCACGGCGACCTGTGCGACGCCCGGCTCGCGTGGCTTGCCGCGCAGCTCGACGCCGCGCGCGCCCGCCCGGTGATCGTCGCGCTGCATCACCCGCCGTTCGTGTCGGGCATCGGCCACATGGACAAGCTGCGTCTCGCGCCCGCCGCCGCCGCGAAACTCGATGCGCTGCTGCGCGGTCATCCGAACGTCGAGCGTGTGCTGTGCGGTCACGTGCACCGCACGATGTTCACCCGCTTCGGCGGCACGCTCGCAGCTGCGGTGCCGTCGCCCGCGCACCAGGTCGCGTTCGACCTGCGGACCGATGCGCCGTCCGCATTCCGGCTCGAACCGCCGGCGTTCGCAGTCCATCACCATGCGCCCGATACGGGGATGACATCGCATCACGTCTATGTGGACGAAGGCGCGGGGCCGTATCCGTTCTACGAGCCGACGGGCGAGCTGGTCGACTGACGATGTGGCGCGCGTGCCGTGACGACCGGCGGCCGGCTGGTTGTCCGGTTATGCCGGTTATGCCGGCTCGCCGCCGGCAGGATTCACGTTGCTCCGGTATGATCGGCAGCCTCGACCGGCGCCCGGCCTGCCTGCGCACCCGACGCGTGCGCCGCCTGCCGCGCCGCCCAACTTCGTTGCCGCCGCCATGTCCACCACCTCCACCGACCGTCCGACCGACGCCGCCTCGCCCCACTACTCGCGCAGCCTGCTGTTGCTGCTCGCGACGATCGCGGGCGTATCGGTCGCGAACATCTACTACAACCAGCCGCTGCTCGACAGCTTCCGCGCGTCCTTTCCGGACGGCGCCTCGTGGATCGGCGCGGTGCCGACCGCGACGCAGCTCGGCTATGCGGCCGGCATGTTCCTGCTCGCGCCGCTCGGCGACCGCTTCGATCGCCGCGGGCTGATCCTGCTGCAGATCGCCGGCCTGTCGATCGCGCTGATCGTGGCGGCCACCGCGCCGTCGCTCGTCGTCCTCGCGCTCGCGAGCCTCGCGATCGGCATCCTCGCGACCATCGCGCAGCAGGCCGTGCCGTTCGCCGCCGAAATCGCGCCGCCGGCCGAACGCGGCCACGCGGTCGGCACCGTGATGAGCGGCCTGCTGCTCGGCATCCTGCTCGCGCGTACCGCCGCCGGCTTCATCGCCGAGTATTTCGGCTGGCGCGCGGTGTTCGCCGCGTCGGTCGCGGCGCTCGTCGCGCTCGCCGTCGTGATCGTGCTGCGGCTGCCGCGCAGCTCGCCGACGTCGACGCTGTCGTACGGCAAGCTGCTCGGCTCGATGTGGGATCTGGCCGTGGAACTGCGCGGGCTGCGCGAGGCATCGCTCACGGGCGCCGCGCTGTTCGCGGCGTTCAGCGCATTCTGGCCGGTGCTCACGCTGCTGCTCGCCGGCGCGCCGTTCCATCTCGGCCCGCAGGCAGCCGGCCTGTTCGGGATCGTCGGGGCTGCGGGCGCGCTCGCCGCACCGTATGCGGGCCGCTCCGCGGACACGCGCGGGCCGCGCGCGGTCATCTCGCTCGCGATCGTGCTGCTCGCGCTGTCGTTCGTGATCTTCGCGCTGTCGGGCTCGAGCCTCGTCGGGCTCGTGATCGGCGTGATCGTGCTCGACGTGGGCGTACAGGCCGCGCAGATCTCGAACCAGTCGCGCATCTATGCGCTGAAGCCGGAGGCGCGCAGCCGCGTGAACACGGTGTACATGGTGTGCTATTTCATCGGCGGCGCGCTCGGCTCGTCGGCCGGCGTCGCCGCATGGCGCGCGTTCGGCTGGATCGGCATGTGCGCGGCCGGGCTGCTGTTTACCGCGCTTGCAGGCTGGTCCCACCATCGCGGCGGCCGGCACGGCTGAGCGCGACCGGCCACGGCAGCGTCACGCGTCAGTGCGCGAAGCGGCCGGCTCGGCGGCGGCGGGCGGCGTCGCGAATGCCGGGGCGGGCTCGATCACCGCGGCCGGGTCCATCACGGCCGCAGGCGTCGGCACCGCGAGCGGGACGGCGGAAGGCGCGAGGATGGGCGGCGCATCCGGCGTCGCGATCTGCTCAGCGACGGGCGACGCGTCCACCGTAACAGCCTGCTCGGCCGCCACGGCCGGCGAACTCGCAGCCGCAGCCGTAGCCGCAGCGGGCCGGCGCGCCGGATCGAACACGAACGACAACCCGACGCTGCCGAGGATCGCGACGGTCGCGACCACGGTCGCCATCGTCACCGGTTCGCCCAGCAGCAGCGCGCCCAGCGCGACCGCGACGATCGGGTTCACGTACATGCAGCTGCTCGCGATGATCGGGCTCGTGTGGCGGATCAGGTAGCCGTACGCGACGTACGCGGCCATCGTGCAGAACACCATCAGGTACACGAACGCGAACACGGGCCCGACGGCCAGCTGTTCGACGCGTTCGCCGAGCAGCCACGCGACGATCGTCGACATCAGGCCGCCCAGGCCGATCTGCAGCGACGTCGACAGAAACAGGTCGGACGGCAACTTGAGCCGTGTCGCGAGATGCGCGCCGCCCGCCCAGAACAGCGCGCCGGCCAGCACGCAGATCGTGCCGAGCGCCGAGTTCGCGGCGGCCGCGCCGCCCGAATTCAGCACGACGATGCCGACCATCCCGAGCGCGACGGCCGCCCATTCGCCCTTCGTCACCGGCCGCCCGGCCACCGCCGCGATCACGGTCGCGAACAGCGGCACCGTGGCCACCATCACCGCGGCCGAACCGCTGCTGACGGTGCGCATGCCGAGTGCGATCGTGCCGGACGACAGCGCGACGAGCATCGTGCCGACGATCGCCGAGTTGCGAATTTCCAGCAGCGTCGGCCATTCGGGCTTGCGCCGCAGCGCGAAGATGAACAGGCCGATCCCGCCGAGCAGGTTGCGCAACCCCGACAACAGCAGCGGCGGGAACGACTGCAGCGCGAAATGCAGCCCGCTGTAGGTCGAGCCCCAGACGAAATAGATGAAGACGAGCGCCAGCGCCACGCGACCGCCGCGGCTTTGCGGCAGGCGGACCCGGAATGAAAAGCGGGCGAGGAAATCGAGGAGGCGGTCGAGCGGCGTCATCGCGCCACCCGCCCGCACGTCACGCCGCGTGCTCCGCTGAAAGACGCCGGCGATGCCGGCAAACGGTCCACGCGGGACCGGGAAGGCAGAGCGAACGTGCGGAACGACATGGCAGTGCGAACGGCGACGAAAGAGGACCGGCAAGCGGCGGCAAAGGGGTAAAAACGAGGCAAAAAAAACGTGCGCAACCGCGTCGGCTGCACACGCTCGGCATTATGGCATCAAGGATTCGAAAGCATCGTCGGACCTGTCTGAAAGATATCGACTGATGTTTCGGCGCGACATTTTTCGCGCGACGGACCGGTGAAATCCGGGGCCGGATACGCAATGCGGGAATCGCAGGCGTGGGGGCGACACGCCCGCGCCACCCTTCGCAGCCGTTGATCCAGCATCGGCCTGACGGCCAGTTTGTGCGTCGGCGCGTCGTGACGCGCCTATCGTGACGGACGGCGCGCGCTCCTGGCGGCGCCCGCGGCTTCTTTCCGACACCTGCACAGCCCATACAAAATTTTGTATAATCCAGACATTCTTCCGCCGAAGCCCGTCGTTTTCGTCGGCAGCGCGCTGGCCGATCTCCGCGGCTTTCCGTTGCCCGCGCGACGCGAAGCCGGCCACCAGATCGATCAGGTGCAGCGCGGCCTCGCACCCGACGACTGGAAACCGATGCGCACGATTGGCGTCGGCGTGCGGGAAATTCGCCTGCGCGATGCGAGCGGCGCATTCCGGATCGTCTACGTCGCGACTTTCGCCGAGGCCGTCTACGTCCTGCATTGCTTCCGCAAGCAATCGACGCGCACGAACAAGACCGATATCGACCTCGCCGCCCGCCGCTATCGGACGCTGATGATGGAGTTGAAACGATGACCAATGAACGCTACGCGAACGTCTGGGACGCAATCGAAAGCGAGCCGGCGGAAGCCGCGAACATGAAGCTGCGCTCCGAACTGATGATCGCGCTCAAGCAGCGCATCGCGCGGCTCGAACTGAGTCAGGCCGAGGCCGCGAAGCAGCTGGGCGTCACGCAGCCGCGCGTCTCCGACCTGATGCGCGGCAAGATCAACCTGTTCGGGCTCGACGCGCTCGTGAACATGGCCGCGACAGTCGGCCTGCGCGTCGATCTGCAGGTGCGCGATTCCGCGTGACGCGTGCGCACGCCGTGCACGCCGCGCGCACCGCTCACGATCCGCCGAACCAGTTGTAGCCCTGATCGACCCAGTAGCCGCCCGGGAACGTATCGGTCACGAAGATTTCCATGATGTGCTTCGGGTTCTTGTAGCCGAGCTTGGTCGGCATCCTCAGCTTCATCGGAAACCCGTATTCCGGCGGCAGCTGGCGGCCGTCGTAATCGAACGCGAGCAGCGTCTGCGGATGCAGCGCGGTCGGCATGTCGATGCTTTCGTAGTAGTCGTCCGCGCACTTGAAGCCGACGTATTTCGCGTGCGTATCGGCGCCGGCGCGCGCGAGGAATGCGCCGAACGGCGTGCCGCCCCAGCGGCCGATCGCACTCCATCCTTCCACGCAGATATGCCGCGTGATCTGTTCCGCGTGCGGCAGCGCGCGAAGCTCGTCGAGCGTCCACACGCGCTTGCCCGTTACACGGCCGGACAGCACGAGGCGGTAGGTCGACTCGTCGACGTGCCGCACTTCGTCGATCCCGTAGTACGCGTTGAACGGAAACGGCCGTGTGATGTCGGCTTCGGTGTAGGTCGGTGCGAGCCGGTCGGGATTGAACAGCCACGCCTGCACGCGATCGTTCATGCGCGACACTTTCTCGAGGAACGTGTTGACCGACGCGTCGTCCTGCAGCGTGCAGCCGGTCAGCATCGCGAGGCCGCCGAGCGTCAGCACGCGCCGGTTGAAGAGCCGTCGCGACGGCATCTCGAGCTCGCGGCGCACGTCGAGCTCGAGCGATTTCCGGTCGAGCGTCCAGCGCGGCGCGCTGCGGTTTTTTTCGGATTCCGACATGATGAGTTCCTTCGCGCGGGTCAGCGGCCGCGCAGCATCGCGAGGAGCGAGCGCGGCACCAGCAACGCCATCGCGACGTGGACGACGACGAATGCGACCAGCAGCGCCATCGCCCAGAAGTGCACGATGCGCGCGTTGTCGTAACCGCCGAACAGCTCGCGCAGCAGCGGGAATTGCACCGATTTCCAGATCGTGAGCCCCGACAGCACCAGCACGACGAGATCGACGATCGCGGTCAGGTACGCCGCACGCTGCACCGCGTTGTAGACGCTCAGATCGTCGTGCGACAGCCGCCCGCCAAGCGCCGCGCGCACGTCGCGCCACACCGACGCGGGCGTCACGGGCAGCAGCTTGCGCGCGAAGCGCCCCGTCGCGATCGACATCGCGAGATAGAACAGCCCGTTGCCGACCAACAGCCACATCGCCGCGAAATGCCATTGCAGCGCACCGCCGAGCCAGCCGCCGAGCGTGATGCCGTGCGCGAACGTGAACGCCGGATAGATCGGCGACGCATCGTAGATGCGCCAGCCGGACAACGCCATCAGGATCGCCGCGAGCGCGTTGAGCCAGTGGCTCGCGCGCACCCACCACGGATGGATCGTCGGCGCGGGCGGCGGCACGCTCGCGCGATCGGTGACAGGAACCGTTTGCATGATGATGACTCCCGGGATGATGCAGCGGGACGCGACGCGCGCCGATAACCGGTGGGCCGCGCCCCGCACGCATTCGTCAGTTCGACGGGCTCATGGCGTCCTTCTTCATCGCATCGCCCTTCTTCATCGCGTCGTGGCCCATCGCATCCTTCTTCATCGCGTACTTCTTCATGCCGTCTTTCTTCATCGCGCCGTCCTTGGCCATCGCATCGTCCTTGGCCATCGCGTCGTGGCCCATCGCGTCCTTCGACATCGACATGCCGTCCTTCGACATGGCGTCGTTCTGCGCATGGGCGCCCGTTGCGATCGTGGCAAGTGCGGCGACGCAGGCGGCGAGGAATACGTTTTTCATGACATCTCTCCGATACATGGGTTTGGGAGCCGAATAGACGGAGCACACCGCCGGAAATGACAGCGATGTCAAAAAAAATTCTAGACGCCGAAAATGAAGACACGAATGCTGCACCGCCTGGCGCTATCCGGCCCGGCCGGGACGCCGTTCGGCAGTCGGGATTGCTGCGGCGCACCCTGCCCGGTTCGCCGGCCACGATCCGGCCGCCACCCGACGGCATCGGCTTCGCACCCGGTTGAAACCACCGCCAAGCCGGTGTATCGTGTGCCCTTGCTAACGCGGGGGTCCTGCAATGCGTTCGGTCAAACAACCGGCATTGCGGGTGAGAAATACCCTTTGAACCTGATCTGGATAATGCCAGCGCAGGGAAGCGTACGGATTTCGCCGCCATCCTTCTGACGAAATCCGCCGCCTCACCAAGCCTCGTCTCCTGCTTAGCTCGAGCCCCACATTCGTCAAGGGCTCCGGGCAAGCGCCGCAGCGCCTGTCCGGCGCCCGCACAGGAGATTGCATGAACGCCAATCCGAAGTTTCTGTCTGCCGACGCGCACGTCGACGCTGCCGCCGTCGCGCCGCTGCCCAATTCGCGCAAGGTCTATGTCACCGGCTCGCAGCCCGACATCCGCGTGCCGATGCGCGAAATCACGCAGGCCGACACGCCGACCGGCTTCGGCGGCGAGAAGAATCCGCCGATCTACGTGTACGACACGTCGGGCCCCTACACCGATCCGGACGCGAAGATCGACATCCGCGCGGGCCTGCCCGCGCTGCGCCAGCGCTGGATCGAGGCGCGCGGCGACACCGAAGTGCTCCCCGGCCTGTCGAGCCAGTACGGCCTCGAGCGCGCGGCCGATCCGGCCACGGCCGACCTGCGTTTCCCGGGCCTGCACCGCAAGCCGCGCCGCGCGCAGCCCGGCAAGAACGTCACGCAGATGCACTATGCGCGCCAGGGCATCATCACGCCGGAAATGGAATACATCGCGATCCGCGAGAACCAGCGCCGCGCCGAGTACATCGAGAGCCTGAAGTCGAGCGGCCCGAACGGCGCGAAGCTCGCCGCGATGATGGGCCGCCAGCATCCGGGCCAGGCATTCGGCGCCGCGGCCTTCGGCGCGAACGCGCTCGCCGAGATCACGCCGGAATTCGTGCGCGACGAAATCGCGCGCGGCCGCGCGATCATCCCGGCGAACATCAACCACCCGGAATCCGAGCCGATGATCATCGGCCGCAACTTCCTCGTGAAGATCAACGCGAACATCGGCAACTCGGCCGTCACGTCGTCGATCGGCGAGGAAGTCGACAAGATGACGTGGGCGATCCGCTGGGGCGGCGACACGGTGATGGATCTGTCGACCGGCAAGCACATCCATGAAACGCGCGAGTGGATCATCCGCAACAGCCCGGTGCCGATCGGCACGGTGCCGATCTACCAGGCGCTCGAAAAGGTCAACGGCAAGGCCGAGGACCTCACCTGGGAAATCTTCCGCGACACGCTGATCGAACAGGCCGAGCAAGGCGTCGACTACTTCACGATCCACGCGGGCGTGCGCCTGCAGTACGTGCCGCTCACCGCGAACCGGATGACGGGCATCGTGTCGCGCGGCGGCTCGATCATGGCGAAGTGGTGCCTCGCGCATCACAAGGAAAGCTTCCTGTACGAACACTTCGAAGAGATCTGCGAGATCATGAAGGCGTACGACGTGAGCTTCTCGCTCGGCGACGGCCTGCGTCCCGGCTCGATCTACGACGCGAACGACGAAGCGCAGCTCGGCGAACTGAAGACGCTCGGCGAACTCACGCAGATCGCGTGGAAGCACGACGTCCAGGTGATGATCGAAGGCCCCGGCCACGTGCCGATGCAGTTGATCAAGGAGAACATGGATCTCCAGCTCGACTGGTGCAAGGAAGCGCCGTTCTACACGCTCGGGCCGCTCACCACCGACATCGCACCGGGTTACGACCACATCACGTCGGGCATCGGCGCCGCGATGATCGGCTGGTTCGGCACCGCGATGCTGTGCTACGTGACGCCGAAGGAACACCTCGGCCTGCCGAACAAGGACGACGTGAAGGAAGGCATCATCACGTACAAGCTCGCCGCGCACGCCGCCGACCTCGCCAAGGGCCACCCGGGCGCGCAGGTGCGCGACAACGCGCTGTCGAAGGCGCGCTTCGAGTTCCGCTGGGAAGACCAGTTCAACATCGGTCTCGACCCGGACAAGGCGCGCGAATTCCACGACGAGACGCTGCCGAAGGATTCCGCCAAGGTCGCGCACTTCTGCTCGATGTGCGGCCCGCACTTCTGCTCGATGAAGATCACGCAGGACGTGCGCGAGTTCGCGGCGCAGCAGGGCGTGTCGGAAACCGAAGCGCTGAAGAAAGGAATGGAGGTCAAGGCGGTCGAGTTCGTGAAGACCGGCGCCGAGATCTACCACCGTCAGTAAGCGCGCGGCGAGCCGCACCGGCTCGCGTCGCGATGCACGAAGCCCGCTTTCGAGCGGGCTTTTTTTCGCGTGCCGTGTGCCTGTTGCGCATGCCGTGTGCCTGCCAACCCGGTGCGAAACAATTGATTACGAAACCGCGCGGGCCTTAACAAGTCCTTACAGCAGCGTCGCGGGACGGCGCGTAGATTGAAGTCATGCGCGGCCGCCAGCCGGTCGCGCGCCTTCCGTTCACTACCACAAGGACAACGATCATGAATTCGATTCGGCGTTTTGGGGTATGCGCTCTTCTCGTCGCGACCGTGGCCAGCCTGTCGGCCTGCGATTCGATGTCGCGGCGCCAGCGCGATACGGCAATCGGTGCGGGTGTCGGCGGCGTCGCCGGCGCGGCGATCGGCGGCAACGCGCTGTCGACGCTGGGCGGCGCGGCGGCCGGCGGCATCATCGGTAACCAGGTCGGCAAGTAACGAGCGCGACACCGGCCGGTTGGGCGTCGCCCAGCTGCAGGCCGGTCGGTTCAACGGCGTTTCCGCGGTGCGGAAGCGCCGTTTTCGTATGTTTCGCAGGCCATGCCGCAACAGGCGCGGCCGCGCCGCCCGGAAATGATCGGTTACCGTTTTTCATACCGTGTCATCGGTACGCGGCCTAAGCTTGAAGCATCTGCCGATGGCCGGCTTCCGCCGGAGACACATCATGAACAGGACCTTCGTCGCCGCGGCGCTCGCCTGCACGACGCTTGCCGGCTGCTACTACCCCTACGGCTACTATCCGGGCGGCTATTACACGGCGGCGCCGGTGCCGGTACAGCCCGCGCCCGTGTATGTCGATCCGGCCCCCACCTATTACTATCCGGCGCCAGCGTATGCGCCCGCATGGGGCGGTTACTGGGGGCCGGCGCTGTCGCTCAATTTCGGTTTCGGCGGACGCGGCGGCTGGCGTCATCATTGATCCGAGCGGCCGTGCCGCGCGTGGTCGGCTATCCCCCCGGCAAGCGGCGGAATTCCCGTTTCTTGTCGTTTCATCCGATCCTGAAACGACGGTGCGGTAACGCGGTGTAAGATTCTTCGCATCCCGTCCCGCCCCGGCCCGATCGATGTCGCCCAAGAACGCTTTCCTGCTGACCGTGCTCGCCGCCCTGTGGGGCGCATCCTTCCTGTTCATCCGAGTCGGCGTGGTCGATTTCGGCGTCGCGCCGCTGATGGCGCTGCGCGTGGGCATCGGCGCGCTGTTTCTCGCGGGCTTCGCGCTGACGCGCTTCAAACCCGCCGATCTGGGCGCCCGGTTGCGCCGTCATGCGTGGCCGCTGTTCGTCGTCGGCGCGCTGAATTCCGGCATCCCGTTCTGCCTGTTCGCGTTCGCCGAGCTGACGCTGTCGGCCGGCGTGACGTCGGTGATCAACGCGACCACGCCGCTGTGGGGCGCGCTGGTCGCTTACCTGTGGCTGAAGGACAAGCTGTCGCTGCCGCGGGCGCTCGGGCTCGTCATCGGATTTGCCGGCGTGCTCACGCTCGTGTGGAACCAGGTCGCGAACGCGCACGGCGACACGGGCGCCAGCGCGACCGCGCTCGCCGCGGCGGCCGCGCTCGGCGCGACGCTGCTGTACGGCATCGCGGCCAACTATACGAAACGCAAGCTCGGCGGCGTCGATCCGCTCGTCAACGCAGCCGGCAGCATGATCGGCTCGACTATCCTGCTGCTGCCGTTCGCGATCGCGACCTGGCCGGCCGCGCCGGTCGGCGTGCACGCCTGGAGCGCGGTGCTCGCCCTCGGCGTCGCGTGCACGGGCATCGCGTATTTCATCTTCTTCTACCTGATCGCGCATGTCGGGCCGGCCCGTGCGATTACCGTGACGTTCGTGATCCCGGTGTTCGGACTGCTGTGGGGCGCGCTGTTCCTCGGCGAACACGTGTCGGCCGTGATGATCGAAGGCTGCGCGATCGTGCTCGTCGGCACCGCGCTCGCGACTGGTGTGATCAAGCGGATTCCCGGCGTCCGACCGCGCGGCGGCGAGGCGACCTGACGATCGGCGAGCGGGGCGCACGAACTGCGGCCGGCCGCCCGTCGCCCGTCGCGCGACAGTACCGGTGACGACGCGACGCGGGTGTGCCGACGGGCCGCGGATCGCATCATGACGCGCGGGCATTCATCTCATTCGTCTGACGGCGGCGGCCGCCGCCGGGATTTCCCGCATCGGCCTGCGCGTCGCGCCGCGGCGACGCACGGTCATGCCGAGGCTCTGTCGCGAGATTGTCATCTGCCGCTGGCTGCGGCGCGCTCCGTTTCGCGACGACCATGCACCGTACGCATGCACGCGGCGCCCGTCGCCGCGCCGCCGGGCACGGGCTGGAATCGCGGTGTACCGTTTGCGTCTGGAGTTACCCTGATACGCGCGCCGCGGCAATCCCGTTACACTCGGAAAACTCATCCGCAGAAGGCGGTCTCGATGTTCCACGTTCTTTTGCGTCCGCCTGCGCATGCGGCTGCATCGGCGTGGCGATGCGCCGCCCCGCCGCCCGCTGCCGGGCACCGTTGACATGAAGTCCACCCGCGACCTGTCGCTCGACGCCCTGCTCGAACGCCTCACGCCGACGCCCCAGGGCTGGCTCGCCACCTATCGCACCACGACCTTGCGCAGCGTGTTCCAGCCCGTGCTGTCGATCACGCACAAGCGCGTCGTCGGCTACGAGGCACTGCTGCGCGTCGTCGACGGCAACGGCGCGCTGGCGTCGCCCACCGCCCTGTTCGACAAGGCGCGCGGCGACGCCGACGCGCTGCTGCTCGACCGGCTCGCGCGCTGCCTGCACACGGCCAACTTCGTCGCGCAGGGGATCGGCGACGGCTGGCTGTTCCTGAACGTGACGCCGCGCGTGCTGGACACGGGCCTCGTGCAGCGCGAGTTCGTCGAGGCGCTGTGCCGGCATTTCGCACTGCCGCCGAATCGCATCGTGCTGGAGGTGATCGAGCAGCCGGCGCGCGACGAAGCCGCGCTCGCCCGCACGATCGACATGATCCAGCATCGCGATTTCCTGATCGCGATCGACGATTTCGGCACCGGCTTCTCGAACTTCGACCGCGTGTGGCGGGCACGGCCCGACATCGTGAAGCTCGACCGCTCGCTCGTCGAGCGTTCGACCGGCTCGGCCGAGGATCGCCGCATCATGCATCACCTCGTGTCGATGCTGCACCAGGCCGGCGCGATGGTGCTGGCCGAAGGCGTCGAAAGCGACGACGCGCTGCAGGCGCTGATGGAAGCCGACATCGATTTCGTGCAGGGTTTCCAGTTCGGCCAGCCCGATGCATCGATCGCGCACGCGAGCGCCGCGGCGCCCGCGATGCTCGATGCCGCGTGGCGGCGCTTCATCGCCCGCCGGCACACGCCGGTGGCCCCCGAGCAGCCCGGCTTCGACGCGATCGAACGGCTCGTGCTCGGCGGCGCGGCCGCGTTTTCAGCGAGCGGCAACCTGCAGGACGCCGCGCAACGCGTGTTCGCGGTGCCGGCCGCGCGTCGCGTGTTCGTCACGGACGAGACCGGCGAACAGTTCCTGCCGTCGATCGGCGCACCGCCCGACGACAGCCAGACGAGCGTGACGCGTCTCGCGCCGCTGTTCCCGGAAACCCACAGCAACTGGTCGCGACGCCCGTATTTCCAGCGCGCGATCGCCGCCCCCGGACGCGTCGCGCTGATGGGCCCGCACTTCTCGCTGACGGAAGGCCGCGACTGCTATACGGCCGCCGTCGCGATCCGCGCGCAGAGCCGGCTCGTCGTGTTCTGCGTCGACTTCGTGCTCGACAGCGCCGGAACCGTGATGCGGTAGCCGGCGCGCACGGCGCACGTTCGCCTGCGCCCCGCACCGGCCCTTCGCTCGTCAGTCGATTACCTTCCCTCGTCCCGACTTCACAGTGCTGCGGCGCGACTTGTGCTCGAGCCGCCGTTCCTTCGACGCACGCGTCGGCCGCGTCGCGACCCGGGCACGCGGCGTGTACGCGACGCTGCCGATCAACGTATCGAGCCGTGCCAGCGCGGCCTCGCGGTTCTTCTCCTGCGTCCGATATTCCTGCGACTTGATCACGACGATGCCGTCGCGCGTGATGCGCTGGTCGGACAGCGCAAGCAATCGCTCCTTCAGGACCGGCGGCAGCGACGACGCGCGAATGTCGAAGCGCAGATGAATCGCGCTCGACACCTTGTTCACGTTCTGCCCGCCCGCGCCCTGCGCGCGCACGGCCGTCCATTCGACCTCGGCCGGATCGAGCGTGTAGCGAATCATCATCGCGAAACCTCCGTGCGGCGCCGGGCAAGCGCCTCGTCGACGCGGGCCGCGAGCCCCGAATCGCGCTGCGTGCGTGTCGCGACCGCCTGCGCCAGCACGCGCCTCGGCCCGATCACCTGCACGCGCGTGCGGGCGCGCGTGACGGCCGTATAGACCAGTTCGCGCGTGAGCACCCGGCCGAACGACGCGGGCAGCACGAGCGCCGCCTCGTCGAATTCCGAGCCCTGCGACTTGTGCACCGTCAGCGCAAACGCCGTTTCGTGCGGCGGCAGCGCAACCGGCGACACCGCGCGCGCGGTGCCGTCCGCGCGCCGGAACCACACGCGCAGCACACCGTGCGCGTCGGGCAACGCGATGCCGATATCACCGTTGAACAGCCCCAGCGCATAGTCGTTGCGCGTGACCATGATCGGCCGCCCGGTGAACCAGTGCGCGCCGACCGCGAGCGGCACCCGCGCCGCCTGCCGCACGTGCGCGGCCACCAGCGCATTGACGTGTTCCGCGCCGCGCGAGCCGCTGCGGGTCGCGCACAGGATCCGGAACCGGTTGAGCGCGTCGAACAGCGGCAGCGGATCGGGCACCGGCGCGGCCAGCGCGTCGCGCAACGCGTCGAGGTAGGCGCCGAAGCGCCGTGCGAGCCGCTCGACCGTCGACGACGCCAGCGTGTCGCCCGCATCGTCGTGAAACGATGCGGCGGCCGAATCGTCGGCGGGCAGCGCTTCGAGCGCCGCCTGCACGTCGCCGCGGCGGATCGCGAGCGACAGCCGCCCGATCGGCGAATCGAGACCGAAGCGGTAATTGCGTTCGAGCCATACCACGCAGTCCGCGAGCGGCGCCGCGGCAGGCGTGCCGGGGGACGCGGCTGCGGCCATCGCTTCACCGGCCAATGGCGATGCGGGCGCCGTCATCGATGCAAGCGCCGCATCGCCTGCGTCGAACGGCGGCAGCTCGACGGTGTCGAGCCATGCGAGGTCGTCGGCCTCGATCCAGGCGGGCGCATTGCCATCTGGTGCGCCGGCATCATCGGCCAGTGCCGACTCGGTGGGCGGTGACGGCGCGATGCCGGCCGTTGACGACACTTCGTCATCCTGCGGTTCGTCGTCGAAAAGCGACGCCTGTCGCGCATCGACTTTCGGCCGCGGCGCCGATTTGCGCGAAACAGGCGCGGATGCCGATGGCGACGCCGGGGCCCGTGCGGACGCGGAAACCGGCTGCGCGGCCGGAACCGATGCCGGAGCCGCTTCGTCCGGCACCGGCAACGCCGCGACAAACGTCGCCTCGTCGATGCCGAGCGCCTGCGCAATGCGCGCGCGCGCCGCGGCGGTGAACGCCGGCCGCGCGCTCAGCTCCGCGAATACGGCGCCGGCCTCGACCGCCGCCAGTTGATCCTTGTCGCCCAGCAACACGAGCCGCGCGCCCGGCGCGAGCGCGTCGAGCAGATGCGCGGCGAGCGCGACGTCGATCATCGACGCCTCGTCGACGACGATCAGGTCGTACGGCAACGGATTGTCGCGATGATGCCGAAAGCCGGCCGCCCCGCCGCCGCCCAGCAGCCGATGCAGCGTGTACGACGTGTCGGGCAGGCGCGCCGCGAGCTCAGGCGGAAGATCGCCGGCGCGCGCGTGCAGCGCCTCCTGCATCCGCTGCGCGGCCTTGCCGGTCGGTGCGGCCAGCGCGATGCGCAGCCCCGGGTGCGCGTCGAGCAGACAGGCCAGCACGCCGACGACGGTCGTCGTCTTGCCCGTGCCCGGCCCGCCGCTGACGATCGTCACGCGGCCGGTCAGCGCGACGATCGCCGCGACGCGCTGCCAGTCGACTTCACCGGTGGCCGGCCCGAAGTAACGGGCGAGACTGTCGCGCAGCCGGTCGGGCGACAGGCCATCGTCCGGCGCGGCGACGCCGGCCTGCGCGACGAGCGCATCGGCAAGCCTCCGTTCGTAATCGAAATAGCGCGACAGGTACAGGTGATCGAGCCGGTCGACGATCAGCGGCCGCTCGTCGCCGCGCGCGAGCGTGCCGAACGCGACCACGCCGCTCGCGGCAAGCGCGGCGCGGACCTCGTCGAGCGGCGCTTCGTAACGCTGTGCAAGCGCGCCAAGCGCGACGCACACGTGGCCGCTCGCGGTCGCGCGGCTCGTCGCGAACGCGGCGCGCGCCGCCCAGCGTGCCGACGCGGACGGCGCACCGGCACGTCGCGCGAGGTCGCCGATGCGGCGCGCGAAGCCTTCCGCGAGCGCAATGCCGAAATCGGCCGGCTCGGGCAGCCGCGCGACGAGACCGCCGGTGAATTCGAGCATGTCGTCGGATGCGGTCATGCGCGGCCCCCTTCCATCATCCGATCGAGTGCGTCGACGAGCGCGCGGGCGGGCCGCCGCGCATGCACGCCGGCCGGCTCGCCGCCGCTGCGCCAACCTGGCCGCACACCGCGCACGAACAGGTACAGGTAACCCGCGATATGCGTGTCGTAGTCGTAATCCGGCAACCGGCCGCGCAGATAGCGATGCAGCGCGACCGTATAGAGCAGCGCCTGCAGGTGATATGCGTGATCGGCCATCGCGACGTCGAGCGCGCGCGGGCCGTAGGCGTCCGGTGTCGTGCCGAGGTGGTTCGACTTCCAGTCGACGATCCAGAAACGGCCGTCGTGTTCGACGATCATGTCGATGAAACCCTTGATGAAACCGGCGAGCGTGCCCGCCTCCAGTGCAACGTCCGGATAACCGTGCGCGACCAGCAGCCGGCGCAACGCCAGCAGGTCCAGCGACGGCGCCGGAAACAGGAAACCCATTTCGTCGAGCCGCTTCGCCGGATCGAGATCGACGAGCCGCATGCCCGGCACGAGCTCCGTGTGCACGACATCGTCGACGAGCCGCACCATCATCGCCGGCAGACGCGCCGCAAGCGCCGGCTCGGCCTCGACCGGCCGGTCGTGCAGCGCGCCGAGCGCGGCCGCGTGCCACGATTCGGGCTCCGTGAACCGGCTGAGTTCGAACAGGCGGTGCAGGCATTCGCCGGCCGCCGCGCCGCGCGGGAACACGAGGATGTCGTCGTCCGGCGGATCGGTCGCAATCGTATCGGCGAATATCAGTTCGCCGTCCGGCGTCACCGCGGCGAGCGCATCGTGATCGGGCCGCAGTTCGTCGTCGGGCACGGCCGCGACACCCGCCTCCTCGCGCGCCATCGACGCGGTCAGCGAGCTGAAGCTCGCCATCCGCCACGCATCGCGCAGCACGCGCGTCGCATGGCGCGCCGCGAGCGTCTGCGACGCGTCGTGCCCGGCCGCGAGACGCTCGCGACGCGCGGGCACGGGCAGCGGCGCGACGCTCACGGGGCCGCCCGCGAGCGCGCGCCATGCCGCCTCGAGCGCGGCTTCGTCGGGCGGCTCGTCGAGCCACGCATCGAACGCATGGCCGGCACCGGCGACGAGCCAGTTGAGCACGCTGCGCCGCGCTTCGCGCGTCGAACGCGACGACAGGTAGGGCCCGGCGACGACATAGCAGCGATACACCGCGCGCGTGAGCGCCACGTAGACGAGCCGCGCGCGCTCCGCGGCCTGCTCGCGCAGCGCCTGCCGCGCCGCGTGCGCGGCCGCTTCGTCGTCGCATCCGTAATGCAGCACCGCATCGCCCGCGTCGTCGTGATACTCGCGCGCATCGGGCAGCGCGGACGACGGCGGCTCGCGCAGTGCGCCGTCGTTCAGGAACGGACAGAACACGACCGCATATTCGAGCCCCTTCGACTTGTGCACCGTGACGATCTGCACGAGGTTGCGATCGGATTCGAGCCGCAGTTGCGCTTCCTCGCCGCCGCCGTCGAGCCGTTGCGCGGCGAGCCAGCGCAGCGTCGGCGCGATACCCGGCTGCGCGGATGCCCGCGCCTGCGTCAACTCGGCCAGATGGTTGATGTCGGTCACGCGGCGTTCGCCGTCCGCACCGGCCATCAGCCGTTCGGCGATCCGCAGCTCGCGCGTGAACGTGCGCCACATCACCGCGAAGCCGCGTTCGCGCCACAACAGCCGATACCGCGAGAAGCGCTCGACCCAGCTCATCGCGTCCGCACTGTCGGCCGCCGACGCGCCGGGTGGCGCATCGCCGTCGCCCTGCTCCATGCGCCACAGCGCGCCGGCATCGAGCCCGAACCAGTCGGACGCGAGCGCCGCGCGCAGACGCCGCAGGTCGCCCGGCGCATCGATCGCCGCCAGCACGCGTTCGAGCTGTTCGGCGTCGCCGGTCGAAAACACCGACGCCTGCGCGAGCTCGACGCTGCCGATGCCCCACGTCGCGAGCACGCGCTTCACGAGGCTGCCCTGCCGGTGCGTCTGCACGAGCACCGCGATGTCGCCCGGCGACAACGGCGACTCTCCCAACCGCACACGCCCTTCACGCGCGCCGGCCATCAGTCGCGCGATCTCGGCCGCGCAGGCCTGTGCAGCCTGCGCCTGCGCATCGCGCTTGAGCAGCGTACCTTCGCCGCCCGGCAGCGCCCACACCCGGAAATCGCCGGCCGGGCCCGGATCGGTCTCGTCGACGAACGGCGCACGCACACGCGTGCCGGCGCGCACCGCGTAATAGTCGAGCCCGTCGAGCACGAACGCGCGCGGATTCGACAGGAAGAAGCGGTTGCACGCTTCGACGATCGCGGGTGTCGAGCGCTGGTTGACCGCGAGCGTGTAGCACGCGCTCGCCCGCGCGCGCGCGGCGAGATAGGTATGCAGGTCGGCCGCGCGGAAACTGTAGATCGCCTGCTTCGGATCGCCTACGAGAAACAGCGGACCGCGCGGCGCGAAGATCCGGTCGAAGATCGCGAACTGCAGCGGATCGGTATCCTGGAACTCGTCGATCAACGCGGCCGGATAGCGCGCGCGCAGCGTCTCGGCGAGCCATGGATGCGCGTGCAGCGCGTGATACAGGTTCGCGAGCAGGTCATCGAACGACACGACGCGTCGCGTGCGCTTGCGCTCGGCCAGCTCGCCGGGCGCCATGTCGAGCCATTCGGCGATCAGCGCGAGCCAGCGCGCGCGCTGCGCGGCCTCGGCTGCGGCCACGGCCGCTTCGAGCGCGTCGGCCACATCGAAGAACGCGTGTGCGGGTGTCGCACCGCCTTTTTTGGTCGCCTTCGTCAGCGCGGTTTGCGTGAGCTTCAGCGCGGCTTTCGGCAGCGCGGCCGTCGCGTCGCCCTGCTCGAAATGCACGGCCCACGCGGCGAGCGCGTCGGCGACCGCGTCGGGCTTGTGCGAGCGTTGATTCAGCACGGGCTGCGCGGCGCGCAGCAACGCATCGATCGCGTCGCGCTCGGCCGCCCACATCCGCGCCGCCTCGGCGAAGCATTCGGCCGCCGCCGCTTCGGCTGATTCGTCCGGCTCGGTCACGCCATCCCAGCGCAGCGCGGCGAGCGGCTTCTTCAGCCGGCGTGCAAGCTGTGCATCGAGCGCGGCCGGGCCGGCGCCCGATTCGACGAGCCAGGTCGCGAAGCCCGGCCAGCGCGCGGCTGCCGGTTCGACACGCGTGCGCCAGAAATCCGCCGCGAGTTCGAAGCGCAGCGACGCATCGTCGGCCTCCATGTCGAACGCGAACGGCATCGCGGCCGCGAACGGCGCTTCCTGCAGTGCACGCTGGCAGAACGCGTGGATCGTATGGATCGCCGCCTGGTCGAACGCGCGCAGCGCGCGCCGGATCCGCTTCGCGGCCGTCTCGGAGTCGAGCGCGCCGTCATCGCCGAGCGTGGTCTCCAGCAGGCACGCGATGAACGGATCGCCGCCGTCGTCACCCGTGTCGAGCGCATGCGCAAGCTGCGCGAGCCGGCTGCGAATCCGCTCGTGCAGCTCGGCCGTCGCCGCTTTCGTGAAGGTCACGACGAGGATCTCGTCCGCGCCGAGATCCTTTTCGAGCAGCAGACGCACGTACAGCGCGCAGATGTTCCAGGTCTTGCCGGTGCCGGCCGACGCCTCGATCTGGTTGACGCCGTCGAGCGGGCAGGCGAACACGTCGAGTTCGAGCGCCTGCTGCTGCGACACGGCGCTCATGCGACCTCCTTCAGATGCTCGACGAGCGGCTCGAACACGAGTCGCGCAAGCGTGCCGAACGGCTCGTCGAGCGACGGATGCGCGCCGCGCCACGCGATCGCGATGGCCTGGTCGTCGGCTTCGCTCACGACCCGCTCGTTGATCCACACGCTCGCGGCCTTCGCCTCGCCGTCAGATACCCGCGCCCACGCACTGCGCGGGAAAAACCGCAGCGGCATGCGCCGCCCCGCGCGAAACAGCGCGGCCAGCGGCGCGAGCCGTTCGAGCGGCGCCGCGACGGGCGTCAGCTCGAACGCACCGCCGCTGCCGAACCACAGCGTGCGGCACGGGCCGCCGGGCTCGATCGCACAGTAGACGAGATGCGCGAGCCACGCGGACAGGTAATCGCGCGCGCTCGGCCGCGCATAGCGGTAGATGACCTGCCCGGCCGGCGTCAGCCGGTTCAGCGTGCCGTGCAATTCGAGCGGCGCGCTCACCGCGTCGGCCGCCAGCATCGCGTCGTCGGCACCGAACAGCGCCTGCTCGGTGTCGGGCCACTTCGGTGCGACGATGAGCGAGAACGGCCGCCGCTCGATGCCGTCGGCCAGCGCACGGCGCACGTTCGACGCAAGCTGCGTCATCGAACCGAGCGCCTGGTCGCGCCACACCGCCCCCGTCGCGCCGCCGGGCAGTTCGGGGCTCGCGTCCGCAATGCGCAGCGCGTGATCGTGCACGCCACCCTCGCCCGCTTCGATCAGGAGCGGCAGCACGCGCTCGGCCAGCGCGTCGCTGCCGGCAAAGTCCAGCGCGAATGGCTCGGTATCGAGTAGTTCGGCCTGCGCGTCGGCGAGCACGATGCCGAGCCGGCCGCGTAGCAACGCACGCGCCGGATGCCGCCAGAAGCGTTCGAATTCGCTGAACGCGACGGGTTCGACCGGCTCGGCCGGCAGCGGCTGCGCGAAGAACGGCTGCTCGCGCGGCTCGCCGCGCGACGCTTCGGCGGCCAGCAGCGACGCGAGTGTCGCCCGCTCGGCGTCATACGACACGAGTTCGCTGCCCGGCTGGAAGTACGCGGCCGCGAACGGTTGCAGCGGATGCTCGACGATGAACGCGCGCCGCGCGGCATCGACCGCATCCGGTGCGGCGCCGGGCCCGGCCGTGACGATCGCCAGATGATCGAGCAGCTCGTCGACGAGCGCCGCGGGCGGCAACGGCGCATTGTCGCGGATGCTGCGGCCCGTATAGGCGATCAGCAACCGGTCGCGTGCGGCGAGCAACAGGTCGAGAAACAGATTGCGTTCGTCATCGCGGCGCTGCCGGTCGCCCAGCTTCGGCAGCACGGCCATCAGGTCGAATTCATCCGCGCGCGCGAGACTCGGCAGCACGCCGTCGTCCATCCCGAGCAGGCAGACGACGCGATACGGCAGGCCGCGCAAGCTCGTCAGCGACGAGAACGTGACGCCGCCCCACGGCACCCCGCCGCGGGCCGGATCGTCGAGCGCCGCGGTGAGCCCGGCGCGCACGACGGCCGCCGGCAACGCCTCGTCCGGCGCCCCTTCCGTCATCGCGGCCAGCATCGCGTCGAGCGCGTCGCGCACGCCGGCCAGCGCATCGGCATACGCAGCGCCCGAATCGAAGAAGCGCGCGAGCGTGTCGGCAAACAGTTCGCTCCAGCCGCGCGGCGTATGCGACTCCGCGAGTCGCCGCGCGAAGCCGTCGAGATCGTCGGTGAAACGTGCGAGCCGGCCGAGCAGTTCGGCCTCGCTGCCGGTGGCCGCCTCGATCGGCAGCCACGCGCCGATCGGCGCCGCGCCTTCGGGCATCGCATAGCCGAGAAAGAGCCGCGCAAGCGCATCGGAAAACGTATGGCGCGGCGCGGGCACGGCCGCGTCGTCGCTCGCAAGCGGCGACAGCCCGCGCCGCGCGCCGGCGGCCGCGAGCCAGGTCTGCACGGTTTCGAGCGCGGCCGCGTCGATGTCGTAGCGCGCGGCCACCGCATCCACGCGCAGCCATTCGACCAGCTCCGGCGCGCCGACCTGCCGTTCCGGCAACGCGAGCCAGTCGAGCAGCACGCGCGCGACCGGATTCGCCTGCGACGGCGGCAGGCCGGTGATCCGGTATGGCACCCGCGCGCCGCCGGCGCCGGCCGTGCCGAACACCGCGTCGATCAGCGGCCCGGCCGCGGCGAGATCGGCGACCGCGACGAGCACGTCGGACGGCTGCAGGCTCGCATCGGCGTCGAACCAGGCAAGCAGCCGGTCGTGCAGCACCTCGAGCTGGCGAGCGAGGCTGTGGCACACATGCACCTCGATCCCCCGCTCGACCGGCGTGTCGCCGATTTCGGCTTCCGGCTGCAATTCGAGGATCGCGTTCTGCACGCGCGCGAGCCAGGTAGGCGCGGGATTCTCGACGAAACGCGACGCATCGCCCGACGCGGCGCTTTCGGTCAGTTCGTGCAGCATGTGCAGTTGCGCCTGCGTCTGCCTGCCCCACTCGGCGAGCAGCGGATGACCGACCTCCTGGTAGTCGCGCCGCCCGGCCGCATCGAGCGCCTCGGCATGCGCGGCGGTCACGATGTCGAACCAGAATTCGCGGCACGGGTTCAGCGCGTAGACGCGCACGTCGATCCAGCGCGACAGTTCGCGCAACAGCGCGACGTGCAGCGGCGGCATCGTCGGCAGCGCGAACACGCTGACCGATTCGGGCCAGTCGGCCCGCGCGACCGCGTCGGCATCGAGATGGCGCGCTTCGACGAGGAAGCGGTGTGCCGGCGGCGTGCCGCTGTCGCTCAGCTCGGCGAGCAGCGCACGCCACAGCGCGGCCTGCCAGCGCTCGTCGTCGCGCGCGGCGTCGCTGATCCCGCGCGGCGCGGCGTCGCCCGCGAGCACCGATTCGCCGGCCTGCCACGCGGCCAGCCATTCGGGGCGATAGGTCAGGTAGTGATCGAGCACGGCCGCGACGCGATGGGCCAGTTCGTAGCGCATCGCGTCGTCGGAGGCCGACAGATACGCGGCGAGCCGCGGCGACGCGAGCCACGGCGCACCATCGCCCGCCTGCGCGAACAGCCGGTAGCAGCGCCACACGAGCCGGTCGGGCGCGAACGGCGAGCGCGCCGGCACCGTCAGCACGCGGCCGATCTGCGCCCATAGCCACTGCGCGAGATAGGTGAACTCGACGTTCGCGCACACGCCATTGCGCGCGGCGATGTCGAGCTCGAGACGGCGGCGCAGCGCAGCGCTCGGCACGATGACCTGTTGCGGCGCCCACGGGCCGTTGCGGGCCGGGAACGCGGCCAGATCCTCGAGCAGCGCGTCGGCCAGCGTTTCGTGACGGTTCGAATAGAAGAGATGGAGCATGAGGCGGGCGTCGGAACCTCGCACCGACGGGGCCGGGCGAACAGGATGACCAAGGATAGCAAAGGGCCGCAGCCACGGCCATCGTCCGGACAGCCAGCTTTTGCGAGCCGCGAAATACGATAGACTCGTCGCCAGTCAATACGCCGCCCCGGCGTCTTCGTCTGTCATTCAGCCCATCGATGCGCTATTCGGTCGAAATCAGAAAGTTTTTCTACAGCCAGTACTTTTTCGGCGGCCTGCGGATCGCGGTCGGCGTGTCGCTGCCGGCCGTGTTGTGCCTGATCGTGTTTCACAACCGGGAGCTCGGCTTCACGATCTCGACGGGCGCGCTCGGCGCGTGCGTGGTCGACATGCCGGGCCCGCTGAAGTACAAGCACAACGAAATGCTCGCGTGCAGCGTGATCGGCTTCCTGGCCGCGCTCGCGACCGGCCTCGCGACCCCGAACATCTTCGCGCTGTGGCTCACGATCGTGCCGCTCACGTTCGTGCTGTCGCTGATCGTCGTCTACGGCAACCGCTGGCCGCAGATCAGCTTCGCGACGCTGTTCATGATGGTGATGACGCTCGAGGAGAAGTTCACGCCGCTGCAGGCGTTCGTCAACGCCGGCTGGATTCTCGCGGGCGGCCTCTGGTACACGTACTGGGCCACGCTCGTGTCGCAATGGCAGGCGCGCCGGATCGAGCAGCAGGCGCTGGCCGAAAGCCTGTTCGCCTGCGCCGATTATCTGCTCGCGCGTGCGCAGTTCTACGACCTCGACGCCGATCTCGACGAGTGCTACCGCAATCTCGTCGCCCGGCAGATCACGGCGGTCGAAACGCAGGAAACCGCGCGCGACATCGTGCTGCGCAACCTGCCGAAGCTGCGGCGCGGCAAGCTCGATCCCGGCCGCACGACGATGTACAACCTGTTCATCAACAGCGTCGACCTGCACGAGCTGTTCGTCGGCGCGCACACCGATTACCCGCTCGTGCGCAACACGTTCGGCGGATCGGACCTGATCATTTTCTATCGCGACCTGATCCGCAAGGCCGCGGCCGATCTCGAGGAGGTCGGCCTCGCGGTGCTCGAAAACCGCGCGCCGCATTCGCACATCAGCGTGAAGGCCGAGCTGCGCGCGATCGAGTACGAGATCGAGTTGATGCGCAAGAAGAACTTCGCGGCCACCCACGCGGAAGCCTATGCGGCCGTGGTCGCGACGTTCCGGCGCATCTGGAGCGCGACGCGCCTGATCGACCGGATGCGCCGCAACCTGTCGGGCCACGCCGATCCGCAACAAACCGAACTGAAGATCGACAAGGCGCTCACGCGCTTCCTGCAGCGCCGCCGCATGTCGCCGCTGCTGATCTTCTCGAACCTGAACATGCGCTCGCCGAGCTTTCGCCATGCACTGCGCGTGACGATCGCGGTGGCGGTCGGCTTCTGGATCGGCCGGCTGCTGCCGCTCACCAACGCGTACTGGATCGTGATGACGACCATCATCATCCTGAAGCCCGGCTATTCGCTGACCAAGCAGCGCAACGCGGCGCGTATCGTCGGTACGCTGATCGGCTGCGCGGCGAGCGTCGCGCTGATCTACACGGTCAAGGACACGCACCTGCTGATCGCGATCATGTTCGGGTCGATGGTGATGAGCTACAGCCTGCTGCTGTTCAACTATGCGGCGAGCGTCGTGTTCACGTCGTCGTACGTGCTGCTGATGTTCCACCTGCTCGCGCCGGGCAGCATGCGGATCATCGGCGAGCGCGCGATCGACACGGTGGTCGGCTGCATGATCGCGATCGCCGCGAGCCGGCTGTTCCCGTACTGGGAATACCGGCTGATGGGCAAGCTCGTCACCGACATGCTGACGTCCACCCGCAAGTATTTCGAGGCCGTGTGGCGTGCCGGGCGCGGCATGTCGCCGCCGACGGTGCCGACCGCCGACGGTGCCGCCGTCGTCGCGGGCGTCGCCGCCGCGATCGAATCCCCGACGGCCAGCCTCGACGACGACTACCGCTACCGCCTCGCCCGCAAGGACGTGCACATCGCGTTCGCGAACCTCGGGCAGGCGTTCCAGCGGATGATGATCGAGCCGAAGGCGCACCAGCGCTTCGTGCCCGAACTGAACGACCTGCTCGTGCAGACGCACGTGCTCGGCGCGCAGATCACGGCCGCCGCGCCGCTGATCCGCAGCGCATGCGCGGCCGACGGCGGCCTCGTCCACGACGACGCGCTGCAGCGCGGCCTCGCCGCGGTGCTCGACAATCTCGAGAAGGCCGAGGCCGGCGAGCCGCCGCCTGCCGACCAGCTCGAAGCGTCGAAGCAGATCACGCGCGATCTCGATGCGATGGTCGTGTCCGCGGAAAAATCCGATGCAGTCGGCGCCGAGCTCACGCACGACCTGAAGGTGCTCGCGCACCAGTGCAAGCAGATGCTCGCGTCGTCGCTGCTGATCCGCAAGGACGCGAGCGTGATCCGCCTGCCCGCCTGACCCGAATGTCCGCGCCGGCAGGCCGGCCCGCGCATGTCGCGGGTCGGCCACTGGCGCACGCCGATTCAACGATCCCCGAAGCATGCCTCACCCGCTCCACGCGGCCCGCGCATCCGGCGCGCGACCGCCCCACGGCCCATTCCGCTTGCCGCGCCAGTCAGGGAATACCCGATTCCGGTCACCGGGTCCGGCTTGTTATCATTCGTTCACATTCAAGTTGTATAGACAACTTGACACACTCGAACCGGCCCCGCTCGCACGGTTCGTCGCATAACGATATCGGAGACTCGATGAAAAACTTGCAGCGCCACCTGAGCGCGCGGCACATCCGCTTTCTCGCGCTGGGCTCGGCGATCGGCACGGGCCTGTTCTACGGCTCCGCGTCCGCGATCCAGCTTGCCGGCCCGGCCGTGATCCTCGCGTACATCCTGGGCGGCGCGGCCGTCTACATGGTGATGCGCGCGCTCGGCGAGATGGCCGTGCGCGAACCCGTCGCCGGCTCGTTCGGCCACTACGCGACCGAGAACCTCGGCCCCTTCGCGGGCTTCGTCACCGGCTGGACCTACACGCTCGAAATGGTGATCGTCGCGATCGCGGACATCACCGCGTTCGGCATCTACATGGGCTTCTGGTTTCCGGACGTCCCGCAATGGATCTGGGTGCTCGGCGTCGTCGCGGTCATCTGCGGGCTGAACCTGTGCCACGTGAAAGTGTTCGGCGAGCTCGAATTCTGGCTGTCGATCATCAAGGTCGGCGCGATCGTCGCGATGATCGGCGGCGGCGTCGCGATCCTGCTGACCGGCATGCACTTCGGTCATTCGGCCGACTTGCCGACGTTCGCGAACCTGTGGAACCACGGCGGCTTCTTGCCGAACGGCATCGGCGGGCTGATCGCGTCGCTGTCGGTCGTGATCTTCGCGTACGGCGGGATCGAGGTGATCGGGATGAGCGCCGGCGAGGCGAAGGACCCGGAACGCGTGATTCCGCGCGCGATCAACGCGGTGCCCGCGCGCATCCTGCTGTTCTACGTGCTGACGATGGTGGTGCTGATGTCGATCAGCCCGTGGACGGGCGTCGGCAGCGACGGCAGCCCGTTCGTGCAGATCTTCTCGGCGCTCGGCGTGAAATCGGCCGCGACGATCCTGAACCTCGTCGTGATCAGCGCGGCGATCTCGGCGATCAACAGCGACATCTTCGGCGCGGGCCGGATGATGTTCGGGATGGCGCGGCAGGGTCAGGCGCCGCGCGTGCTGATGACGACGTCGCGCCACGGCGTGCCGTGGGTCACGGTGCTCGTGATGGCCGGCGCACTGCTGGTGGGCGTGCTGCTCAACTACCTGATGCCGAAGGACGTGTTCCTGGTGGTCGCCGCGATCGCGACGTTCGCGACCGTGTGGGTGTGGCTGATGATCCTGTTGTCGCAGGTGGCGATGCGTCGCCGCCTGTCGAACGCCGAAGTCGCCGCGCTGAAGTTCAAGGTGCCGCTGTGGCCCGTCGCGCCCGCGCTGACGATCGCCTTCATGGGCTTCGTGATCGTGATGCTCGGCTGGTTCGAGGATACGCGCGTGGCGCTGTATGTCGGCGCGGCATGGCTCGCGCTGCTCGCGGCCGTGTTCTACGCACGGATCCGCCCGAAATTCGCACCTGCGTCACGTTGACGCACGGCTGACTGGCCGATGCGGCGCGCCGGTTCCGGCGCGCCTTCCGATGCCCCGGTTCCGCGCGGCGCCCGTCGCGCCGGACGCCGCGGATCGACTCCCGTGGCATGCCCCGTACGCGACCCGATCGGGCCGCGTAGCGGCGCGTCAGTGCGACGCCGCGCTCGCGGCCTCGGCCGGATGGGCCTCGTCGTACGCGTGCTTCTGCGAAATCGCGTTGTACAGGATCGTCCCGATCACGAGCAGCACGGCCACGACGATCAGGATGCTCACGTTGCGGACAGGGTTCTTCTTGCGCTGATCGTTCATGGTCGGTGCGGCTCCGTCAAATTCGTCGAAGCGGGCATTCTACGCGCTTGCGCCCACACTGCACCGCCCCGTTCGCCGCCCTCCGGCCCCGGCTTCTCCTCCGCTTTCCGTCAGCTTTCGATTGTTAATCGTTCCCATTTCGATCTAGAATCCCAAGTCTTTCATTTTGTAATGTTTCGGGTCGCTCGGGCGGCAGGCGCGCCCCGGAACGCTCCCTCGTCCACCTGCCGCACCGGAGTCTTCATGTCGAATCCGCGCACTCGCCTGCTGCCGCTCGCCGGCGCCCTCGCCGTCGCCGCCGCGGCCTTCGCGCCGCTTGCCCACTCGGCCGAGGAAGTGAGCCTGTACACCACCCGCGAACCGAAGCTGATTCAGCCGCTCATCGACGCGTTCACGAAGCAGAGCGGCGTCAAGGTCAACACGGTGTTCGTGAAGGACGGCCTGCTCGAGCGCGTGAAGGCGGAAGGCGCGCAGTCGCCGGCCGACGTGCTGATGACGGTCGACGTCGGCAACCTGCTCGACCTCGTCGACGGCGGCGTCACGCAGCCGGTGCGCTCGAAGGTGCTCGACGACGCGATTCCCGCGAACCTGCGCGCCACGAACGGAGACTGGTACGCGCTGTCGCTGCGCGATCGCGTGCTGTACGTCGAAAAGGACCTGAAGGTCGACGCATTCCGCTACGAGGATCTCGCCGATCCGAAATGGAAGGGCAAGGTCTGCATCCGCTCGGGCCAGCATCCGTACAACACCGCGCTCGTCGCGGCGATGATCGCGCACGACGGCGAGGCCGCGACCGAGACATGGCTGCGCGGCGTGAAGGCGAACCTCGCACGCAAGGCGACCGGCGGCGACCGCGACGTCGCGCGCGACATTCTCGGCGGCATCTGCGACGTTGGCCTCGCGAACGCTTACTACGTCGGCCACATGAAGAACGCCGAAGCGGGCAGCGATGCGCGCAAATGGGGCGACGCGATCAAGGTCGTGCGTCCGACCTTCGCGAACGCGAAGAGCGGCGGCACGCACGTGAACATCAGCGGCGCGACGGTCGCGAAGCACGCGCCGCACAAGGCCAACGCGGTGAAACTGCTCGAATATCTCGTGTCGCCGGAAGCGCAGGCGCTGTATGCGCAGGCGAACTACGAATACCCGGTGCGCGCGAACGTGAAGCTCGATCCGGTGATCGCCAGCTTCGGCACGCTGAAAGTCGATCCGCTGCCGCTAGCGGACATCGCGAAGCATCGCAAGCAGGCGAGCCAGCTCGTCGACAAGGTCGGCTTTGACAACTGACGCATCGCCCGCCCGCGCCTGCCGCGAGCGGAGCGGTCCGCGGCCGTGTCTGCGTCGGCGACCGCGCGCGGGCAGCCTGTGGCTGCTCGCGGCGCTGACGATCGCCGCGGCGGTCGCGGCGCCGCTCGCGGTGCTCGTGGCCGCCGCGTTCGACGCCGATCTCGCGCACTGGCGGCATCTCGCCGAATTCGTGCTGCCGCAGGCGCTCGTCAATACGCTGCTGCTGCTCGCCGGGGTCGGCACGATCGTGTCGATCGTCGGCACCGGCTGCGCATGGCTCGTCACCGCCTACGATTTTCCCGGCCGCCGGACCCTGACCTGGGCACTGCTGCTGCCGCTCGCGGTGCCCACCTACATCGTCGCGTTCGCGTATCTCGATCTGCTGCATCCGATCGGCCCCGTGCAAGGCGCGATCCGCTGGCTGCTCGGCTTCGACAGCCCGCGCCAGCTCCGTCTGCCCGACCTGCGTTCGCTGCCTGGCGCGATCTTCGTGCTCGGCTTCGTGCTGTATCCGTATGTCTACCTCAGCACGCGCGCGATGTTCGTCACGCAATCCGCGAGCCTGCTCGAGGCCGCGCGCACGCTCGGCGCGGGCCGCCTCGCGACGTTCTGGCGCGTCGTCGTGCCGCTCGCCCGGCCGGCGATCGCGGTCGGCGTGAGCCTCGCGCTGCTCGAAACGCTGAACGATATCGGCGCGTCGGAATTCCTTGGCGTGCAGACGCTGACCGTGTCCGTCTATACGACGTGGATCACGCGCTCCGATCTCGCCGGCGCCGCGCAGATCGCGCTGGCGATGCTCGCGATCGTTGTCGGCATGATCGCGCTCGAACGCTATGGGCGCCGCCGCCAGCGCTACGCGCACGGCCGGCGCATGCGGCCGATCGCGCCGCGCCGCCTGACCGGCGCGGCCGCGCTGGGCGCCGCCGTGCTCGGCTGGCTGCCCGTCCTGCTCGGCTTCGGCGCGCCGGCCGCGTACCTCGCGGTCGAAACGGCCAAGCGGCTGCACCTCGTCGGCGGCGTCTCCGCGCAATTGATGACGGGGCTCGCGAACACGCTGACGATCGCGACCGCCGCCACCGTCGCGACGCTCGCGTGCGGACTCGTCGTCGCGTGGGCCGCCCGCGCGCAGCGCGACAGCGCCGGTGCGGGCCCTGCCCGCCTGTGCGCGCGGATCGCGAGCCTCGGCTACGCGGTGCCGGGCACCGTACTCGCGATCGGCCTGCTGATTCCGTTCGCGGCGGCCGACCGGCTGTTCGGCGCGGCGCTCGGCCGCGACGGGCTGCTGCTGATGGGTTCGGCGACCGCGCTCGTGATCGCCTATACCGTGCGTTTTCTCGCGATCCCGGCCGGCGGCATCGAGGCCGGCCTCGCGCGCATTCCGCCGTCGCTCGAACAGGCCGCGCGCTCGCTCGGCGAGACGGCCGGCGGCACGCTGCGCCGCGTCCATCTGCCGCTGTTGCGGCCCGCACTCACGACGAGCGCGCTGCTGGTGTTCGTCGACGCGATGAAGGAGTTGCCGGCCACGCTGCTGCTGCGCCCGTTGAACTTCGACACGCTCGCGACCTGGCTGTATGCGGAAGCCGCGCGCGGCACCTATGAAGAAGGCGCGGTCGCCGCGCTCGCGATCGTGCTGGCCGGGCTCGTGCCCGTGATCCTGCTCGCCCGCACCCGCCACAAGATCGGAGCCTGACACCGTGAACCTGCTCGAACTCGACGATCTCTGCATCGCCTACGACACGCCGCACGGCCGCCGCACCGTGGTCGACGGCCTGAGCCTCGCGCTGCCGCGCGGCGATATCGGCTGCCTGCTCGGTGCGTCCGGCTGCGGCAAGACCACCGTGCTGCGCGCGATCGCCGGCTTCGAACCCGTGCGCATGGGGCGCATCGTGCTGGACGGCACCCCGGTCGCGGCGCCGTCGCTCGACGTGCCGCCCGAGCGGCGGCGCATCGGCATGATGTTCCAGGATTACGCGCTGTTTCCGCACCTGAGCGCGGCCGACAACCTCGCGTTCGGCCTGCGGCGCATGCCGAAGGCCGAACGGCGCCTGCGCGTCGCGGAGATGCTCGACCTCGTCGGCCTCGCCGATTCCGGCGACGCGTATCCGCACGAACTGTCGGGCGGCCAGCAGCAGCGCGTCGCCCTCGCACGCGCCCTCGCGCCGTCGCCGGAATTGCTGCTGCTCGACGAGCCGTTCTCGAATCTCGACGTCGATACGCGCGAGCGGCTCGCGTTCGAGCTGCGCGACATCCTGAAGCACACGGGCCACACCGCGATCCTCGTCACGCACAATCAGGCGGAAGCGTTCGCGATCGCCGACCGGATCGGCGTGATGAAGGACGGCCGGCTCGCGCAATGGGATACGCCGCATGCGCTGCATCATCATCCGGCCAGCCCGTTCGTCGCGGATTTCGTGCGCCGCGACGCGCTGGCCGACGAGCGCGCACGCGCGCTGGCGCGCGGCCGCTGAAGCCGCGCGGCCGACGCGGCGGCAGGTCCGTCAGGCCGGCTCGGCCAGATCGCGCACGGGCAGCGCGGTCGAATACTTGATCTGCTCCATCGCGAACGACGAACTGACGTCGAACAGCGGCACCGTGCGAATCAGTTGCTTGTAGACGCGGTCGTAATCGTCGATGCCGGCCACCACCACGCGCAGCAGGTAATCGGTCTCGCCGCTCATCCGGTACACCTCGACCACTTCCGGCATGTCACGCACCGCCTGCGTGAAACGCTGCGCCCATTCCTCGGTGTGCTGGTTCGTGCGGATCGCGACGAACACGGTCGTCCCGACCCCGAGCTTGCGCGGATCGCACAACGCGACCTGCGCGCGAATCGCGCCGGTTTCCTTCAGCCGCTGCACGCGCTTCCAGCACGGCGTCTGCGACAGGTTCACGCGCTGCGCCAGCTCCGCGATCGGCAGCGTGGCATCCGCCTGCAGCAGCTCCAGCAGCTTGCGATCGATGGCGTCCATTTCTCCATTCCCTCGTCGATAGAAATTTATTCTATTCATCCTGCCCAACGGGGAACAATATGAAAAGTGTCTCGGCGCGTCGACCGGTGTAAATACCGATCCGCCACGCGCTCGCCGCCCCAAACGAAACAGGCGACGCCACCCGCTAAGGGTGACGTCGCCTGACATCGTCGCGCGTCGCGGCTTGCACGCCGCGCCCGGGCCGGCGCTCACACGCCGCCGGCCGCCACGCCGATCAATACGCGACCGTCGCGATTTCGCGCACGAAGCTGTCCTGCTCGAGCGCGTCGACGAACGCGACCGCGTAGTCTTCCGCCGAGATCTTGCTGTTGCCCTGCGCGTCGACGATCAGCTTTCCGACGCCGGTGCGGAACGTGCCCGTGCGCTCGCCCGGCGCGATCAGCGCGGCCGGCGCGAAGAAGGTCCAGTCGAGATCGGTGACCGTCTTCAGGTAGTCGAATGCATCGCGGTGCGCGAGCGCCTGCGGCTTGTACGCGTCCGGAAAACCTTCGGTGTCGACGAGCTGCTTGCCCGGCGCGACTTCGAGCGAACCGGCGCCGCCTACCACGACGAGCCGCTTCAGGCCGGCCTGGCGCGTGCCGGCGACCAGCGCCTTCGCGGCCGCGACGACCTGCGCCGCATCTTCCTGCTTCGGGCCGTACGCGCTTGCGACGACGTCATGGCCCGGCAGCGCGGCGGCGATGCTGGCCGCGTCGAACAGGTCGGCCGCCTTCGCGGTGATGCCGTCGCTGGACGCGCCCGGATGGCGCGACAGCGCCGTGACGCGGTGGCCGCGTCGCACGGCTTCCGCCGCGATGCGCGAGCCGATCGTGCCGGTGGCGCCGAACAGCGCGATATTCAACGAACGTTGCGTCATATCGATTCTCCAGTAATGAAAATATGTAACACAGTTAATTACACATAAGACCGAAAAAAACGGGGCGAAGCCCCCGTTGCGCCGAGCGCCGCGCGTACGCGCCGCCCGGCTTCCTGCCCTGCCCGCCGTCGGTCACCCGCCGGCGCGCGCCGCCCGTTGCGTGCGCTGCTCTCGATCCAGCATGTCGGCCGTCACGTCGACCAGCGTGCGCGTGGCGAGCGAAGCCTCCATCGCGCGCTGCGCGTCGCCGATATAGCCGGTCAGCACGCCCTGGATGTGCCGCCCGACGAGACACGCCGGATTCGGCGCCTCGCGGTGCAGCGCAAACAGTTGCGCATCGTCGACCGCGCGATACACGTCGAGCAGCGTGATCTCACCGGGCTCGCGCGCCAGCAGCGCACCGCCGCCCGCGCCGAGCTGCGACGTGGTCAGGCCCGCGGCCGCCAGCATCGACAGCAACCGGCGAATCAGCGCCGGATTCGTATTCACGCTGCCCGCGATGATGTCGGATGACAACGGCACGCCTTCCTGCATCGACAGCAAGGCAAGCACGTGAACGGCAAACGCGAACCGGCTGCTGGTATTCATTCCTGACTCACTCGGCGACGCCGGCCCGACCCGCAACCGGCGACATGTGTAACCATCATAATTACATTTTGCGAATCGTGCAAGCCCGCGTCATTCACCGCTCGCGGGTTTGGCCCCCGCGGCGTTCTGCTGGCTCCACTGCTGGAGTTTCTTGCCGGCTTCGGCGATCTTCGCGCCCGCTTCGGAAGCCGCATGCGCGACGACCGCGGACGCCGCCGCGTCGATCTGTGCCTGCGCGGCCGATGCGAGGCCGCTCGCGGACAGCGGCGGCACGGCCGACGCCGCGGACGCGATGCCGGCCTTCGCCGCGTTGATCTGTTGATTGACCGTGCTCGCCACCTGGTCGAGCGCCTTGGCCGCATTGTTGGCGGCATCGGCGGCCGCGCTGGCGGCCGTATCGGGTTGCGCAGCCGGCGTGCTGGACTTCTCGCAGCCCGCGAGCAACAGCAGCGCACCGGCGGCCACGGCCGCCAGCACGGACCCGGGCACGCGACGCGCCCGCGATGTCTTCATGTTCATCAGCAATCTCCGGCCGCGCGTGGCGCGACCTCGTCGTTGGACCGGTGTCGATGATACCGCCTGTGGAACAGGCCAAATGACGACCCGTCATTAAAAATGCCTTTCAATTTCGGATTCGTCTGATTCAATCGCACGCGTCACACCTCTAAAGTGGGCACGCTTCAATCCGCTTCGTACGTGTCCCCCTTTTCCTCGTTATGGCTTTCCTCGTCGACTGGCTCATCGCCCTGGCCGCGCTGCTCGCCGCCACCCTGTTCCTGTGCCTGCGTGCGCCGTCGGCGCGCCGCCTCGCCGAATCCGGGCGGCCGCGCCGCATCGCCTGCGCGCGCCTGCTCACGCAGGCCGTGATCGGCTTCTGGACCGCGGCACTGATCGTCGCGCAAGGTATCCTCGGCGCCGATGCCGACGGCCAGTCCCTCGCGGGCTTCGCGGCGCTTGCCTTCGCCGCGCTCGGGCTGACGACCGTCGCCGCCTACTGGTCGGCCTGCGCGCTGCGGCTGCGCCGGCCGCCCGCGCTGTTCGCGCGCCACTGACGCGCCAGATCGGTGCGTGACAACGCACCACCGCGCACCGCCTCGTTCGTCGTACGCACCAGTTCAGCACGCACCGCACCACGTACGTGCAACCGCTACGCCCATCGAGCGCGGCCGATCACGCCTCGATCCCGTGCATGATTCACCGGAATGCCGCATGGCGCGGCATCCAGGCACCAATTCCACGCAATCGTTCACCAGGTTGGCTCGATATTTGCATTCCTTGCCCGTTTTTTGCGCAAGGAAGCCACGGCATGGATGGTCTGAAATCCGGCGTCGACACACTGTTCCTGTTGATCGGCGCCGTCATGGTGCTCGCGATGCACGCGGGCTTCGCGTTTCTCGAACTCGGCACGGTCCGCAAGAAGAACCAGGTCAACGCGCTCGTGAAGATCCTGGTCGACTTCTCGGTGTCGACGCTCGCGTACTTCTTCATCGGCTACACGATCGCGTACGGCGTCGAATTCTTCGACGACATCGGCACGCTGTCGCAGCACAACGGCTACGCGCTCGTCCGCTTCTTTTTCCTGCTGACCTTCGCGGCGGCGATCCCGGCGATCGTGTCGGGCGGCATCGCCGAGCGCGCGAAGTTCAACCCGCAACTCGTCGCGACGCTGATCATCGTCGGCTTCATCTATCCGTTCTTCGAAGGCATCGCGTGGAACGAGCGCTTCGGCGTGCAGGCCTGGCTCGCGCACGCGTTCGGCGCGCCGTTCCACGACTTCGCGGGCTCGGTGGTCGTGCACGCGTTCGGCGGCTGGGTCGCGCTGCCGGCCGTGCTGCTGCTCGGCGCGCGCCACGGCCGCTATGCGAAGGACGGCCGGATCGCCGCGCACCCGCCGTCGAACATCCCGTTTCTCGCGCTCGGCGCGTGGGTGCTCGCGGTCGGCTGGTTCGGCTTCAACGTGATGAGCGCACAGACGCTCGACAAGATCAGCGGCCTCGTCGCGGTGAACTCGCTGATGGCGATGGTCGGCGGTACGCTCGCCGCGTGGATGGCCGGCCGCAACGACCCGGGCTTCACGTACAACGGGCCGCTCGCGGGCCTCGTCGCGGTATGCGCGGGCTCCGACGTGATGCACCCGATCGGCGCGCTCGTCACGGGCGCCGCGGCCGGTGCGCTGTTCGTCGCGATGTTCACCTGCGTGCAGAACCGCTGGCGCATCGACGACGTGCTCGGCGTGTGGCCGCTGCACGGGATGTGCGGCGCGCTCGGCGGCCTCGCGGCCGGCGTGTTCGGGCTGCCGGCGCTCGGCGGCCTCGGCGGCGTGTCGTTCCTGTCGCAGCTCGTCGGCACGCTCGGCGGCATCGCGATCGCGACCGCGGGCGGCACGCTCGTCTACGGCGCGCTGAAGGCGACCGTCGGCCTGCGTCTCGATCGGGAAGCCGAATTCGACGGCGCCGACCTGGCGATTCATCGCATCTCGGCCACGCCCGAGCGCGATTGAGCGCAAACGCTTGCGACCGGCGTCCGTCAGCTCACCTGACGGACGCCCGACGCATCATTACGTTTTCGATTCAAAAAACTTTCATCTAGCGTCCTTACACTTCCGTCCAGTTTTCAATATGCCTTCGCAAGGCTTGCCACTCGCCCGCTTCGCGAAGGCCATTCTTCCAACAACCGAAACTGGACTCCACATGCCCGCGTTGCCCAATGCTTCCCGTCGTCAGGCCCTGAAGATCCTCGCCGGCGCGCCGATGCTGCCCCTTTCCGGCCTCGCGCTGCCGGCCCTGCTGACGGGTTGCGGCGGCGACGACGATCCCGCGTCGACGCCGGCGCCGGTCGCCGCTGCCTATACGTCGGCGGCATTCTCGGCGATGGCCGCGCCGACGCTCGACAACGCGGCCGCGATGGCCACGACGACGGTCGGCTCGACGCTGTCGGTGTCGTTCTCGGACGGCTCGTCGCGCAACTTCAAGCTCGCGTACAAGCCGTTCTTCGTGACGGGCGACATGGTGCCGGACGGCAACGGCGGCACGACGCTCGCGGGCGGCTACTACGACATCAACAACCAGCCGATCATCGATCGCTCGGTCGCCGGCAAGGAGCGCCAGTTCTACTCCGACTGCCCGGACGGCAGCTCGCTGCTGACGCTGAAGAACGCGAACGTCCCCGGCGTGAAGGGCAACACGGTGTTCGCGGTCGTGCAGTTCGAATACACGACGCGCGACCAGGCGAGCGCGTCGCAGTACGGCCAGCTGCCGTCGCCGATCGCCGTGCTCACGCTCGACCAGGACCCGGCCACCGGCGCGCTGAAGGTCGTGAAGTACCACAACGTCGACACGTCGAAGGCGCACGGCCTGTGGATCACCTGCGGCGCGAGCCTGTCGCCGTGGGGCACGCACCTGTCGAGCGAGGAATACGAGCCGGACGCGACGAAGGCCGCGACCGACGCGCAGTTCAAGGCGTTCAGCAAGAACACGTTCGGCGACGAGACGAAGGCGAACCCCTACCACTACGGCCATCTGCCGGAGATCACCGTGAACCCGGACGGCACCGGCACGGTGAAGAAGCATTACTGCCTCGGCCGCATCTCGCACGAGCTGATCCAGGTGATGCCGGACCAGCGCACCGTGATGATGGGCGACGACGCCACCAACGGCGGCCTGTTCATGTTCGTCGCCGACAAGGCGGCCGACCTGTCGGCCGGCACGCTGTACGTCGCGAAGTGGACGCAAACGTCGTCCGCCGGCGCCGGCACCGCGACGCTGACGTGGATCAAGATCGGCCACGCGACCAGCAGCGAGATCGAGACGCTCGCGAACACGCTGAAGGCGTCGGACATCATGGACCTGGTGACGACCGATCCGAACGATGCGAGCTACACGAAGATCCACTTCGGCGGCAAGTTCAACTGGATGCGCGTGAAGCCGGGAATGGAAAAGGCAGCCGCGTTCCTCGAAACGCACCGCTATGCGGCGCTGCTCGGCGGCAGCATGGCGTTCACGAAGCTCGAAGGCACGACCGTGAACGCAAAGGACAAGATCGTCTACACGGCGATGTCGCGGATCGAAACGTCGATGGTCAAGGGCAACGCGGTATCGCGCGACGTCGCGGTCGACAAGAAGATCGCCGCGGGCGCCGTCTACGCGCTGAACCTGAAGGCCGGCCAGCGCGACACGACGGGTGGCGCGATCGACAGCGAATGGGTGCCGGTCGACATGGGCGCGCCGGCCGCGCTGGTCGGCGAGGATCTCGCCGCGGCCGACGCGCTCGGCAACCTCGCCAACCCGGACAAGATCGCGAACCCGGACAACCTGAAGTTCTCCGAAAAGCTGCGCACCCTCTTCATCGGCGAAGACTCGGGCATGCACGTGAACAACTTCCTGTGGGCCTACAACGTCGACACGAAATCGCTCTCGCGCGTGCTGTCGTGCCCGGCCGGCGCCGAATCGACGGGCCTGCACGCGGTCGACGAGATCAACGGCTGGACCTACATCATGAGCAACTTCCAGCACGCGGGCGACTGGGAATCGCCGCTGCACGACAAGGTCAAGCCGACGCTCGACCCGCTCGTGCGCGCGAACTACAAGGATCGCTTCGGCGCGAGCGTCGGCTACCTGACGGCCGAGCAGACCAGCATCAAGCTCGCGAAGGGCTGATTCCCACGCGAGGGGGGCGCTGCTCCCTGATCGGACGCCTCCGACCAGGCGTCCTTTCTTCATCACCGTTCATTCGTCGGCGCTCCACGCCGTTTCACGCGCGATGCCCACTGCGGGCGTCGCGCTTTTTTTTGCATGCGGGGATCGTGAGAGCGGCGCACATCGCGCCTGCAAGCAGGCGCGAAGCGGCCCCGGACAGGCGTTTGCGGCGATCGGGGGATAATACGGGCCTGACGCGTCCGAACGGACGGTCGGAAAGACAGGCAAAAAAAAGCGCCACGGAGACCGTGGCGCTAAAAAAGTTCTAGCCATTCCGAGGGCCGTGCTAGAACCTGAGAGACTGCGCGAAACATCGTTGCCGGTTAAACTCTTGAAACGATGTTTCGAAAACGTGAGACATTCTTTCCGTTTCCGCCCGACAAGTCAAGCGGTATTTGCACCGGTTCATGCACTTTCCAGCAACGCTCATTTGAGCGTTTTCCTAATAAACCAAGGGTGAACCCGTAAAATCGCATCGAATGACCGGTTCACCCGCGGAACATGCATCCTTTGACAATAGTCCTACAATACCAACAAAATTGAAATCGAGTTTCGGAATTAGAGAGAATCCCTCGTGTCGACAACTGTAACCTCTCCCGCGTCGCGGGACCGTGAATCGTCGCCCGACGAGATCACCGCCCTCGCCCGCGGCCTCGCCGTGCTGCGCCGCATCGCGGCTGCCGACGCCCCCGTCAGCAATCGCGAACTGACCGAATTGACCGGCATCCCGAAGCCGACCGTCTCGCGTATCACCGCGACGCTCGTCAGCGCCGGCTTCCTGTTCCAGTTGCCCGACAGCGAGCGCTTCGTGCTGACCGCGTCGGTGCTCGAACTGAGCCACGGCTTCCTGCGCAACTTCGATATTCGCGCGCGTTCGCGGCCGTTCATGATCGAACTGGCCGAACGCACGTCGCTGTCCGTGCATCTCGCGGTGCGCGACCGCCTCGATATGGTCGCGATCGACGTGATCCGCCCGCGCTCGGCCGTGCTCGTCACGCGCCTCGAGATCGGCTCGCGGATGGACATCGCGCGTACGGCCGTGGGGCGCGCGTACCTCGCCGCGCTCGAGGACGACGAGCGGCGGCAACTGCTCGAGTCGCTGCGCACCACGGCCGGCGACGACTGGCCGCACGTGTCCGCTCGCCTCACGCCCGCGCTCGACGAAGCGATGCGCGACGGCCACGCGATCGCGATCGGCGAATGGCGCGAGGGCCTGAATGCGGTCGCGGCCGGGTTCGTCGGCCCGTCCGGTCAACGCTATTCGGTGAATTGCGGCGGCGCGGCGCACCAGTGTCCGCCCGAATGGCTGCGGGAACAGGTGGTGCCCGCGCTGCAGGAATGCATCGCGAAAATCACCCGCGAAATCGGCGGCGCGCCGGCCCGGCGCGTCGGCGTGTAATCGTTTCGTCATCGCCGTGTCGCGTTCTGTAACGACCGTAACCCGTTGAAAGATAGACCGCTGGACTGTAACGGGGACGGCACGTAGGATCATGCCCATCGTCGCGCCGCATTCGCGGTGCGCACCGCTCTTTTCCCGCGGATCGGCGGGGCCCCGGACCGAGCCGGGCCGCCCCGTCCCGTCACCCGCACGCCCACGCGCAGCCCAGCAGTCCGATTTTCCGGCCCGCCGCGCCGTCTTCCTGACAGAACACGATGGATAACGAACAAAAGCCCACGCCCCCTTCGAAAGACTCCGCGCCCGCCGCTGCACGACGCCCGCGCCGCACGCTGCTGATCGGCACCGTCGCGGTCGTCGTCATCGGCGGCCTGCTGTGGTGGCATCCGTGGAACCGCACGCCCGCGACAGGAAGCTCGGCGCAAGGCGCGGGCGCCAGCGCGGCCGCAGGCAGCCATCGCGGCCGCGGCGGCCCCGCTGCAATGGCGAACGTTCCGCAGCCGGTGCAGGTCGCCCCCGTGACGCAGGGCGAGATGCCGATCGTGCTGTCCGCGCTCGGCACCGTCACGCCGCTCGCGAACGTGACGGTCAAGACGCAGTTGTCGGGCTATCTGCAGTCGGTATCGTTCCAGGAAGGCCAGATCGTCAAGAAAGGCGACGTGCTCGCGCAGATCGACCCGCGCCCGTACCAGGTCGCGCTCGAGAACGCCGAAGGCACGCATGCGCGCGACGCGGCGCTGCTCGCGACGGCCCGCCTCGACCTGAAGCGCTACCAGACGCTGCTGTCGCAGGACTCGATCGCGTCCCAGACCGTCGATACGCAGGCATCGCTCGTCAAGCAATACGAAGGCGCGGTGAAGACCGACCAGGCCGCGATCGATTCCGCGAAACTCAATCTCACCTACGCGCGCATCACGGCGCCGGTCTCCGGCCGCGTCGGCCTGCGCCAGGTCGACCCCGGCAACTACGTGACGCCGGGCGACACCAACGGCATCGTCGTGATCACGCAGTTGCAGCCGATGAGCGTGATCTTCACGACGTCGGAAGACAACCTGCCGCAGATCCTCAAGCAGGTGAACGCCGGCCAGAAGCTGTCGGTCACCGCCTACAACCGCAACAACACCGTGCCGCTCGAAACGGGCTCGCTCGCGACGCTCGACAACCAGATCGACACGAGCACCGGCACGGTCAAGCTGCGCGCGAACTTCGATAACAAGGAAGGCATGCTGTTCCCGAATCAGTTCGTGAACACGCGGCTGCTCGTCGACGTGATGCGCAACGCGACGATCGTGCCGACCTCCGCCGTGCTGACGGGCTCGATCGGCCAGTTCGTCTATGTCGTGAAACCCGACAACACGGTGACGGTGCGCAAGGTCACGGTCGGCCCGGTCGACGGCGAACGCACGAGCATCGTCAGCGGCGTGACGCTCGGCGAGCGCGTGGTGACCGACGGCTCGGACCGTCTGCGCGAAGGTTCGAAGATCTCGATTCCGGCCGACAAGCCGAAAGGCGCATCGGGCGCGCGCGGCGCAGGGGCCGCATCGGGTGCATCGGCTGCCTCCGGTGCCGGCGGCCATCGCGGCGGACACCGGCACGGCGCGTCGCAAGCCGCGGCCCCCGCGGCCCAGTAACGCGCGGGCCGCTCGATGAATCCATCCCGCCTCTTCATTCTCCGGCCGGTCGGCACCGCTCTCCTGATGGCGGCGATCATGCTGGCCGGCCTCGTCGCGCTGCGCTTCCTGCCGCTCGCCGCGCTGCCCGAGGTCGACTACCCGACGATCCAGGTCCAGACCTTCTACCCGGGCGCGAGCCCGGAAGTGATGACGTCGTCGGTCACCGCGCCGCTCGAACGCCAGTTCGGGCAGATGCCGTCGCTGAACCAGATGTCGTCGCAAAGCTCGGCCGGCGCGTCGGTGATCACGCTGCAGTTCTCGCTCGACCTGCCGCTCGACATCGCCGAACAGGAAGTGCAGGCCGCGATCAACGCGGCCGGCAACCTGCTGCCGTCCGACCTGCCCGCTCCGCCGATCTACGCGAAGGTGAACCCGGCCGATGCGCCGGTGCTGACGCTCGCCGTCAAGTCGAAGACGCTGCCGCTCACGCAGGTGCAGGATCTCGCCGACACGCGCCTCGCGATGAAGATCTCGCAGATCGCCGGCGTCGGCCTCGTCAGCCTGTCGGGCGGCAACCGCCCGGCGGTGCGAATCCAGGCGAACCCCACCGCGCTCGCGAAGTACGGGATGAACCTCGACGACCTGCGCACGACGATCTCGAACCTGAACGTCAACACGCCGAAGGGCAACTTCGACGGTCCGACGCGTGCGTACACGATCAACGCGAACGACCAGCTGACGAGCGCCGACCAGTACAACAGCGCGGTCGTCGCGTACAAGAACGGCCGCCCGGTGATGCTGACCGACGTCGCGACGGTCGTCGCCGGCTCGGAGAACACCAAGCTCGGCGCGTGGGTGAATTCGGACCCGGCGATCATCCTGAACGTGCAGCGTCAGCCGGGCGCGAACGTGATCGCGACCGTCGACGCGATCAAGGCGCAGTTGCCGAAGCTGCAGGAAACACTGCCGGCCGCGCTCGACGTCGAGATCGTCACCGACCGCACGACGATGATCCGCGCGGCCGTGCGCGACGTGCAGTTCGAGCTGCTGCTCGCGGTCGCGCTCGTCGTGCTGGTGATGTACCTGTTCCTCGCGAACGTCTACGCGACGATCATCCCGAGCCTGTCGGTGCCGCTGTCGCTGATCGGCACGCTCGCGGTGATGTACATGGCCGGCTTCTCGCTGAACAACCTGTCGCTGATGGCGCTCACCATCGCGACCGGCTTCGTCGTCGACGACGCGATCGTGATGATCGAGAACATCGCGCGCTACGTCGAGGAAGGCGAATCGGGGCTCGAGGCCGCGCTGAAAGGCTCGCGGCAGATCGGCTTCACGATCATCTCGCTGACGGTCTCGCTGATCGCGGTGCTGATCCCGCTGCTGTTCATGGGTGACGTGGTCGGACGCCTCTTCCATGAATTCGCGATCACGCTCGCGGTGACGATCGTGATCTCGGCGATCGTGTCGCTCACGCTCGTGCCGATGCTGTGCGCGAAGCTGCTGCGCCACTCGCCGCCGCCCGAGAGCCACCGTTTCGAGGCGCGCGTGCACCGCGCGATCGACTGGGTGATCGCGCGCTACGCGGTCGCGCTCGAATGGGTGCTGAACCGCCAGCGCTCGACGCTCGTCGTCGCGCTGCTGACGCTCGGGCTGACCGCCCTGCTCTATGTCTACGTGCCGAAGGGCTTCTTCCCCGCGCAGGACACCGGCGTGATCCAGGCGATCACGCAGGCGCCGCAGTCGATCTCGTACGGCGCGATGGCCGAACGCCAGCAGGCGCTCGCGGCCGAGATCCTGAAGGACCCGAACGTCGACAGCCTGACGTCGTTCATCGGCGTCGACGGCAGCAACATCACGCTGAACAGCGGCCGGATGCTGATCAACCTGAAGGCGCGCGACGAACGCACCGAAACCGCCGCGCAGATCATCCGCGACCTGCAGCAGCGCGTGTCGAACATCACCGGCATTTCGCTGTTCATGCAGCCGGTGCAGGATCTGACGATCGACTCGACGGTCAGCCCGACGCAGTACCAGTTCATGCTGACGAGCCCGAACTCGGAAGAGTTCGCGACCTGGGTGCCGAAACTCGTCGCGCGGCTGCAGCAGGAGCCGTCGCTCGCCGACGTCGCGACCGACCTGCAGAGCAACGGCCAGTCGGTGTACATCGAGATCGACCGCGCGAGCGCCGCGCGTTTCGGCATCACGCCGGCGACCGTCGACAACGCGCTGTACGACGCGTTCGGCCAGCGCATCGTGTCGACCATCTTCACGCAGTCGAACCAGTACCGCGTGATTCTCGAATCGGAGCCGAAGGAGCAGCACTACGCGCAATCGCTGAACGACATCTACCTGCCGTCGGCCGGCGGCGGCCAGGTGCCGCTGACGTCGATCGCGTCGTTCCACGAGCGGCCGTCGCCGCTGCTGGTCGCGCACCTGTCGCAGTTCCCGTCGACGACGATCTCCTTCAACCTCGCGCCGGGCGCGTCGCTCGGCGAAGCCGTCAAGGCGATCGAGGCCGCCGAGAAGGACATCGGGCTGCCCGGCTCGTTCCAGACGCGCTTCCAGGGCGCGGCGCTCGCGTTCCAGGCGTCGCTGTCGAACCAGCTGTTCCTGATCCTCGCGGCGGTCGTCACGATGTACATCGTGCTCGGCGTGCTGTACGAGAGCTACATCCACCCGATCACGATCCTGTCGACGCTGCCGTCGGCCGGCGTCGGCGCGCTGCTCGCGCTGATGATCACCGGGCACGACCTCGACATCATCGGGATCATCGGCATCGTGCTGCTGATCGGCATCGTGAAGAAGAACGCGATCATGATGATCGACTTCGCGCTCGAGGCCGAACGCGTCGAAGGCAAGCCGCCGCGCGAGGCGATCTACCAGGCCTGCCTACTGCGCTTCCGGCCGATCCTGATGACGACGCTCGCCGCGCTGCTCGGCGCGGTGCCGCTGATCGTCGGCTCCGGCGCGGGCTCCGAGCTGCGCCAGCCGCTCGGGATCGCGATCGCCGGCGGCCTGATCGTGTCGCAGGTGCTGACGCTGTTCACGACACCCGTGATCTACCTCGGCTTCGATTCGCTCGCGCGCCGCGTACGCGGCTGGTTCGAGCGGCACGGGCCGGGCGCCGATGCAGGCAAGCACACGGGTGCGTAACCGATGAACCTGTCGCGCCCCTTCATCACCCGCCCCGTCGCGACGACGCTGCTCGCGCTCGGCGTCGCGCTCGCGGGCCTGTTCGCGTTCATCAAGCTGCCGGTGTCGCCGCTGCCGCAGGTCGACTTTCCGACGATCTCGGTGCAGGCGTCGCTGCCGGGCGCGAGCCCGGAAACGGTCGCGACCAGCGTGACGAGCCCGCTGGAGCGGCACCTCGGCTCGATCGCGGACGTCTCCGAAATGACGTCGACGAGCACCGTCGGCAATGCGCGGATCATCCTGCAGTTCGGCCTGAACCGCGACATCGACGGCGCCGCGCGCGACGTGCAGGCCGCGATCAACGCGGCGCGCGCCGACCTGCCCGCCGCGCTGAAGAGCAATCCGACCTACCGCAAGGTCAACCCGGCCGATTCGCCGATCATGGTCGTGTCGCTGACCTCGGAGACGGCGTCGCCCGCGAAGGTGTACGACGCCGCGTCGACGGTGCTGCAGCAGTCGCTGTCGCAGATCGACGGAATCGGCCAGGTCACCGTGAGCGGCTCCGCGAACCCGGCCGTGCGCGTCGAGCTCGAGCCGCAGTCGCTGTTCCACTACGGGATCGGCCTCGAGGACGTGCGCGCGGCGCTGGCTTCCGCGAACGCCAACGCGCCGAAGGGCGCGATCGAGTTCGGCCCGCAGCGTTTCCAGCTCTATACGAACGACCAGGCGTCCCAGGCGTCGCAATACCGCGACCTCGTCGTCGCCTACCGCAACGGCTCGGCCGTGCGGCTGTCCGATCTGTCGGACGTCGTCGATTCGGTCGAGGATCTGCGCAACCTCGGCCTGTCGAACGGCAAGCGCGCGGTGCTCGTGATCCTCTACCGCTCGCCCGGCGCGAACATCATCGAGACGATCGACCGCGTGCGCGCGGCGCTGCCGCAGCTCACCGCGTCGCTGCCCGCCGACATCACGGTCACGCCGGTGCTCGACCGCTCGACCACCATCCGCGCGTCGCTGCGGGACACCGAACACACGCTGCTGATCGCGATCAGCCTCGTCGTGATGGTCGTGTTCCTGTTCCTGCGCAACTGGCGCGCGACGCTGATCCCGAGCGTCGCGGTACCGATCTCGATCGTCGGCACGTTCGGCGCGATGTATCTGCTGGGCTTCTCGATCGACAACCTGTCGCTGATGGCGCTGATCGTCGCGACCGGCTTCGTCGTCGACGATGCGATCGTCGTGCTCGAGAACATCTCGCGGCACATCGAGAACGGCAAGCCGCGGATGCAGGCCGCGTTCGACGGCGCGCGCGAAGTCGGCTTCACGGTGCTGTCGATGAGCATCTCGCTCGTCGCGGTGTTCCTGCCGATCCTGCTGATGGGCGGGATCGTCGGGCGCCTGTTCCGCGAGTTCGCGCTGACGCTGTCGCTCGCGATCGCCGTGTCGCTCGCGGTGTCGCTCACGGTCACGCCGATGATGTGCGCGCGCCTGCTGCCCGAACAACACGACCCGCAAAGCGAGGGCCGCTTCGGGCGCTTCCTCGAACGCGGCTTCGCGCGCATGCAGCGCGGCTACGAGCGCTCGCTGTCGTGGGCGCTGCGCCGGCCGCTCCTGATCCTGCTGACGCTGTTCGCGACGATCGGGCTGAACGTCTACCTGTACATCGTCGTGCCGAAGGGCTTCTTTCCGCAGCAGGACACCGGGCTGATGATCGGCGGCATCCAGGCCGACCAGTCGACGTCGTTCCAGGCGATGAAGCTGAAATTCTCCGAGATGATGCGGATCGTGCAGGGCAACCCGAACGTGAAGAGCGTTGCGGGCTTCACCGGCGGCACGCAGACCAACTCGGGCTTCATGTTCGTCACGCTGAAGGACCGCACCGAGCGCAAGCTGTCGGCCGATCAGGTGATCCAGCAGTTGCGCCCGCGGCTGGCGGACGTGGCGGGCGCGCGCACGTTCCTGCAGGCGGCGCAGGACATCCGCGTCGGCGGCCGGCAGAGCAACGCGCAGTACCAGTTCACGCTGCTCGGCGATTCGAGCGCCGACCTGTACAAGTGGGGGCCGATCCTGACCGAGGCGCTGCAGAAGCACTCCGAACTGACCGACGTGAACTCCGACCAGCAGCAAGGCGGTCTCGAGGCGATGGTGACGATCGACCGCGCCACCGCCGCGCGGTTCGGCATCAAGCCCGCGCAGATCGACAACACGCTGTACGACGCGTTCGGCCAGCGCCAGGTCTCGACGATCTACAACCCGCTGAACCAGTACCACGTCGTGATGGAAGTCGCGCCGAAGTACTGGCAGAGCCCGGAGATGCTGAACCAGGTGTGGATCAGCACGTCGGGCGGCAGCGCGAACGGCTCGCAGACCACCAACGCGGCCGCCGGCACCTTCGTCGCGACCTCGGCCGGCACGTCGAGCGCCGGCACGGCCGCGCAGAGCGCCGCGGCGATCGCGTCCGATTCCGCGCGCAACCAGGCGCTCAATTCGATCGCGGCGAGCGGCAAGTCGAGCGCGTCGTCGGGCGCGTCGGTGTCGACCTCGAAGTCGACGATGATCCCGCTGTCGGCGATCGCGACGTTCGGGCCGAGCACGACGCCGCTGTCGGTCAACCACCAGGGGCTGTTCGTCGCGACCACGATCTCGTTCAACCTGCCGCCGGGCGTGTCGCTGTCGCAGGCGACGCAGATCATCTATCAGACGATGGCGCAGATCGGCGTCCCGCCGACGATCGTCGGCAGCTTCCAGGGCACCGCGCAGGCGTTCCAGCAGTCGATGAACGATCAGCCGATCCTGATCCTCGCCGCGCTGCTGGCCGTCTACATCGTGCTCGGCATCCTGTACGAGAGCTACATCCACCCGATCACGATCCTGTCGACGCTGCCGTCGGCCGGCGTCGGCGCGCTGCTCGCGCTGCTGCTGTTCAAGACCGAGTTCAGCATCATCGCGCTGATCGGCGTGATCCTGCTGATCGGCATCGTGAAGAAGAACGCGATCATGATGGTCGACTTCGCGATCGACCAGACGCGCAACCACGGGAAGTCGTCGTTCGACGCGATCCACGAGGCGTGCCTGCTGCGCTTTCGCCCGATCATGATGACGACGATGGCGGCGCTGCTCGGCGCGCTGCCGCTCGCGTTCGGCAACGGCGACGGCGCCGAGTTGCGCGCGCCGCTCGGGATCGCGATCGCCGGCGGCCTGGTCATGTCGCAGGTGCTGACGCTCTATACGACGCCGGTCGTCTACCTGTACATGGACCGGTTCCGCGTGTGGGCCGAAAAGCGTCGCAACCGCCGCGGCAATACCGGCGGGCCGGCGGTCGCGGGCGAGTGACGAAAGAGGCTGCCCCTTCCGAACTGCCCCCCAAGAGTTGGCATTATCCCGACCCTTGGGGGGTCATGAGCCGCCTGGATTTCCTGGACAGCGCCAAGCGTTAGTGTTTCTTTCGGCGGCCGTCTTTTGCGCTTTCTTTTGCGCTTGATTGCCGGGCTTGATTGCCAGCCGCAATCGGCTATCGTGTGTCCATGCCCACCGCCGTCCCGCCACACGGGAGCCCGCCATGAACGTCCAGCTCAACCACACGATCGTCTGGTGCCGCGACAAGCATGCGTCGAGCCGCTTCCTCACCGAGTTGCTGGAATTGCGGCCGCCGACGCCGTTCGGCGCGATGCTGGTCGTCGCGCTCAACAACGGTGTGTCGCTCGATTTTTATGAGCAGGCGGGAGAGATCCGGTCACAGCATTACGCGTTCCTGATCGACGAAGCCGGCTTCGATCGCGTGCTCGCGCGCATTCGCGAACGCGGGTTGCCGCACTGGGCCGATCCGGCGAAGCGGCAACCCGGCGACATCTACCGCCACAACGGCGGACGCGGCGTGTACTTCGACGATCCGGACGGCCACTTCCTCGAAGTGATGACGCAGCCGTACGTGGTGAACGGGTAGCGCGGCAGGCCGGCATTGCGCCGGCCCGGATGGCGCGGCGCGGATGTCGCCCGGTTGCGGACGAGACCCGGCCGATCCTCAGATTGTCGCCAGCTACCGTTACCCGGTTACTCGGCGGCGGCCGTCGTCTTGCGCGGACGGCGCGCACGCGGTGCCGCCTTGCGGGCCGGTTTCTTCGGCTTGGCGACGGCCGGTGCTTCGGCAGCGCCGTCGGGCGTCGCGTCGAGCGGCGCCACGTCGTGCGACGATTGCACTGCCTCGTCCCGAGCGCCGGAAGCGCGAGGCGCCGGTTCGGCTGGCGCCACCGCGTGCCGCTCGTCATGCGCTGCGTCGCGATGCGACTCGTCCCCACGCTGGCCGGGCGCGTGCGCATCGCCACCGTGCGCCGCATCGCCCTGCGCAGCGGCGTCCGGCTTGCCGGCGGCGGAGCGATCGGCGCCCTTCGCGGCGGCGCCTTTCTTCGCGCCGGTCTTCTTCGCCGCGCTCTTGCGCGCACGCTTGCGGCCATCCTTCGCGTCGCCATGCGCTTCGGCCACGTCGGGCGTGTCGGGTGCGTCGGGTGTTTCGGCCGGCGTCGCATCGGCGAGCTCGGCAAACTCCGCGTCTTCCGCGTCATCCGCCTCGACCTGCACACTTTCGTGGACGACGGCTTGCGCGCGCTGCCCGCGACGGCGCGCCTCGCGGCCGGCCGGCACCGCCTCCGCCGCGCGCGTACCGTGGTGGCCGCCGTGGTGCGCCGCGCCGCCTTCACCCCCTGCGGCAAC
>Ga0268256_1000210_pt1 | contig 65841 bp, 50 predicted proteins | sample AgamicAtAmrz_FD_200247 | JGI IMG/M metagenome (GOLD analysis project Ga0268256, IMG submission 200247) | Agave microbial communities from Guanajuato, Mexico - At.Am.rz (v2) (version 3) | ecosystem: Host-associated > Plants > Roots > Rhizosphere | place: Guanajato, Mexico | collected 2012-06-07 | reverse complement strand
TTAGCCGACGACAAGCCCGTCGAAGTCGAGGTCGAGAGCGACGTGATGGAGCTGTTAGCCGACGACAGACCGGTCGAGGTCGAAGTCGACAGCGACGTGATCGAGCTATTAGCCGACGACAGGCCGGTCGAGGTCGATGTCGACAGCGAAGTGATCGAGCTGTTGGCCGACGACAGACCGGTCGAAGTCGAGGTCGAGAGCGAAGTGATCGAGCTGTTGGCCGACGACAGGCCCGTCGAAGTCGAGGTCGACAGCGAGGTGATCGAACTGTTAGCCGACGACAGACCCGTCGAGGTCGAAGTCGAGAGCGACGTGATCGAGCTGTTAGCCGACGACAGACCCGTCGAGGTCGACGTGGACAGCGAATCGATCGAGCTGTTGGCCGACGACAGGCCAGTCGAGGTCGAGGTCGACAGCGAAGTGATCGAACTGTTAGCCGACGACAGGCCCGTCGAAGTCGAGGTCGACAGCGAATCGATCGAGCTGTTAGCCGAGGACAGACCCGTCGAGGTCGATGTCGACAGCGAAGTGATCGAGCTGTTAGCCGACGACAGGCCGGTCGAGGTCGACGTCGACAGCGAAGTGATCGAGCTGTTAGCCGACGACAGGCCGGTCGAGGTCGAAGTCGACAGCGACGTGATCGAACTGTTGGCCGACGAGAGGCCGGTCGAAGTCGAGGTCGAGAGCGACGTGATGGAGCTGTTAGCCGACGACAAGCCGGTCGACGTGGAAGTCGACAGCGAAGTGATCGAGCTGTTAGCCGACGACAGGCCGGTCGAAGTCGAAGTCGAGAGCGACGTGATCGAACTGTTGGCCGACGAGAGGCCGGTCGAAGTCGAGGTCGAGAGCGACGTGATGGAGCTGTTAGCCGACGACAGACCGGTCGAGGTCGAAGTCGACAACGAGGTGATCGAGCTGTTAGCCGACGACAGGCCGGTCGAAGTCGAAGTCGACAGGGAAGTGATCGAGCTGTTAGCCGACGACAGGCCGGTCGAGGTCGAAGTCGAGAGCGAGGTGATCGAGCTATTAGCCGACGACAGACCGGTCGAGGTCGATGTGGACAGCGAGGTGATCGAACTGTTGGCCGACGACAGACCGGTCGAGGTCGATGTGGACAGCGAGGTGATCGAACTGTTGGCCGACGACAGACCCGTCGAAGCCGACGTGGAAAGCGAGGTAACCGAGCTGTTGGTCGAGCTGAGTCCGGTGGACAGCGAACCGATGGAGCTCGTGGCCGACGACAAACCGGTCGAGGTGGAGGTCGAGAGCGAAGTGATCGAGCTATTAGCCGACGACAGGCCCGTCGAGGTCGAAGTCGAGAGCGACGTGATGGAGCTGTTAGCCGACGACAGGCCGGTCGAGGTCGAAGTCGAGAGCGAGGTGATCGAGCTGTTGGCCGACGAGAGGCCAGTCGAAGTCGAAGTCGAGAGCGAAGTGATCGAGCTGTTAGCCGACGACAGGCCGGTCGAGGTCGACGTCGACAGCGAGGTGATCGAGCTGTTGGCCGACGACAGGCCGGTCGAGGTCGAGGTCGACAGGGACGTGATCGAGCTATTGGCCGACGACAGACCCGTCGAGGTCGAAGTCGACAACGACGTGATCGAGCTGTTAGCGGACGACAGGCCGGTCGAGGTCGAGGTCGACAGCGACGTGATGGAGCTGTTAGCCGACGACAGGCCGGTCGAGGTCGACGTCGACAGCGAGGTGATCGAGCTGTTAGCCGACGACAGACCCGTCGAGGTCGAAGTCGAGAGCGAGGTGATCGAGCTGTTGGCCGACGACAGACCCGTCGACGTGGAAGTCGAGAGCGAAGTGATCGAGCTATTAGCCGACGACAAGCCCGTCGAAGTCGAGGTCGACAGCGACGTGATGGAGCTGTTAGCCGACGACAGGCCGGTCGAGGTCGAAGTCGAGAGCGAGGTGATCGAGCTGTTAGCCGAGGACAGACCGGTCGAAGTCGAAGTCGAGAGCGACGTGATCGAGCTGTTTGCGGACGACAAGCCCGTCGACGTCGAAGTCGACAGCGAAGTGATCGAGCTATTAGCCGACGACAGCCCCGTCGAAGTCGAAGTCGACAGCGATGAAATGGCGCTGGTCGCAGTACCGACTTGCTGGGCGACCGAATACAGCTGGCTGCCGTTGATCGCGTCGGTACTGGTGGAGGTCACTTGACCGGCGGCGACGTTGGTGACTTGTCGTTCCTTGCCGGCATCGCCCACGCTGACGACGCCGACCGGGTTGGCACCAGCGAATCCGCTGAACGTCACGCCGTCGACGGTTGCGCTGCTCGTGGGCGTTGCCGCGACGGTCTTCGAGCCGGCGCCGAGCGCGACGGAATTGTCCGTGCTGACGACGGCGCCGAGGCCGACGGCGACGGAGTTGATCGTGCTGGCGACGGCACCGGAGCCAATGGCGACGGCGTCGGCGCCCGTTGCGGTGCTGTCGGCGCCGCTCGAGTTCGCGTGGAAGTACTTGATGCCCTGGCTGTTGATGTTGTTGATCGCCGAGCCGACGCTGTTGGCGGTCGAGGTCGTACCGTTCGCGTTGTAAGTCGTATATGCCGGTGCGGAAACCGTCCCCGTCGCCGGGTCGTAGGTCGAGCCGCCGCCGAGTGCTGATGCCGTGCTCGTACCGAGATTGTTCGTCTTCGTCGTGACGGAGCTCAGGCCGGTGGACAGCGAACCGATGGAACTCGTGGCCGACGAAAGACCAGTCGACGTAGAAGTCGACAGGGACGTGATCGAGCTGTTAGCCGACGACAGACCCGTCGAAGCCGACGTGGAAAGCGAGGTAACCGAGCTGTTGGTCGAGCTCAGTCCGGTGGACAGTGAGCCGATGGAGCTCGTGGCCGACGAAAGACCAGTCGACGTGGAAGTCGAGAGCGACGTGATCGAGCTATTGGCCGACGACAGACCCGTCGAAGCCGACGTGGAAAGCGAGGTAATCGAGCTATTGGTCGAGCTCAGGCCGGTGGACAGCGAGCCGATGGAACTCGTAGCGGACGAAAGACCAGTCGATGTGGAAGTCGACAGCGACTTGATCGAGCTGTTAGCCGACGACAGACCCGTCGAAGCCGACGTGGAAAGCGACGTAACCGAGCTATTGGTCGAGCTCAGTCCGGTGGACAGCGAGCCGATGGAGCTCGTGGCCGACGAAAGACCGGTCGACGTGGAAGTCGACAAGCTGACGATGCTCGACGTCGTGGTGCTGGCCACTGCGTAAAGCTGGCTACCGTTGATCGCGTCCGTGCTGGTTCCACTGATCAAGCCGGCCGCCACATTCTGGATGCGGCGCTCGGTGCCGCCGGCGCCAACGCTCACGACGCCAGTGGCCGAATTCGCGCCGGCATAGGTACCGAATGTCTGACCTCCGATCGTCGTGCTGCTGACAATACCGGTGCCGCCCGTCGCCGTAGTCGCGGCAGCGGTCGCGGTCGCACCTGAGCCGAGCGCGACCGAGCCTGCCACGTTCGCGGTGGCGCCAGCCCCGAATGCCAGTGCGTTCGTCGCACCGGATACTGCGGTATCGCCGATCGCGATGCCCCCGGCCGCCGTAGTCGTGCTGCTATTGCCCAGTGCAACCGAGCCCTGGCCGATCGCACTGTTGCTGTTGCCGATTGCCACGGCACCGTTCGCGGCTGTCGTCCCCGCTGCATTGCCTGCGGCGATGTTGTTTGCACCCATCGTCACGGCACCCGTGCCGTTCGAAATGTTCGGATCGCCGATCGCCACCGCGCCGTTACCACTCACGGTCTGTTGACTACCGATCGCAACGGCCCCGATCCCGGACGTGACCGTCGAACGGTAACCAATCGCCGTGGAACCCAAACCGGCCGTCGACGAAACGCTCGAGGTGTCGCCGATTGCAACCGTCGAATTCGCCCCCGCTGTGGAAGTATTTCCCAGTGCCACGGCGGCGGAACCCGCGGCGGTCGACTGATTGCCGGCAGCCAGCGTAGCGAAATTCGACGCGACAGACCCCATACCCAGCGCGGTTGCGTTCGTTCCGCTTGCAGTGGCGCCCAGGCCAAATGCCGAGGCTTGTCCGCCCGACGCGGTAGATGTCGCACCAACGGCAGTTGCATTAGCGGCCGTTGCGGCCGCCTTGTTGCCGAGCGCGACGCCGTTCCCTCCCGACGCAACGGCCGTCACGCCGATGGCGGTATCCTGCGCACCACTTGCAGTGGCTTGATTGCCGATAGCCGTTGCATCCGTGTTCGATGCAACCGCAGCATAGCCGCTCGCATAACTTGTGGGTCCGGTGGCGCTTGCGTTGAAGCCGGTTGCCATGCTGTTGGACCCGGATGCCTTGGCTCCCCCACCCAGTGCAATTGCATTGCTACCTGTCGAAGATGCCGCAGCCCCGACTGCGACGTTATTCGTTATCGAGGTGTTCCCCGCGACACCCGCAACCGCGCCGTCACCCTGTGCGATGCCGTATGCACCGTTGACGGTCGCGCCGCGACCGAGCGCGATACCCGAGGTCGCGGTGGAGGCGACGAGCGATTGACCGCCGAGCGCAATTGCATTGGTCGCGCTTGCCGTCGCACCCTTGGTGCCGTTGTTGCCGATGGCGATGGCGCCTGCGGCATTGGCAAGTGTCTGGGTCGTACTCGGCGTGCCGGTCGCCGTCGAGCCGCCGATGGCGACCGAGTTCGTTCCGGAGGCAAGGGCTTGGCTGCCCACCGCGGTGGCGAAATTGCTGTTGGCCGTCGCGGCCTGGCCCAGCGCGACCCCGGCCGCGCCGGAAGCGGTCGCGGAGCGGCCCATCGCCAGCGTATTACCGCCGCTGGCTACCGCGTTGGCGCCAATGGCCGTGCTGCTGTTGTTGCCGGCCGTTGCGTTGCTGCCAATGGCGGTTGCATAGGCGTCGGAAGAGGTTGCACCCGCCCCGATCGCCGTGGAGTTGTTGGACGAAACCGTGGAAGACGGGCCGATAGCGACCGAATTGGAGCTGGTGGTCGCCCCGCCGCCCGCCGAATAGTACTGCGCATGGGCGACGTTGCTGGCGAGCGCGCCGGCTGCGAAGACTGCGGTTGCCACAGCCTTCGTGACGGCCGACTTGTTCGGCTTGCCCCGTGCCGAATCGTGTTCCGATGCCGCGACCCAGGCGCCAAGGGCTTCGTTCCAGATCGAGCGGTATGTGCGGTTCATGTCCTGCTACCTCCAAATGTGCACGCCACACACCGGTCTCTTTTCTTAGAGGATTACTCCGTGCGCTCGCGCGAATCTCAAAATTGATGGGCGGAGTTTATTGGAGGTGGATTTTAGAGATTGACAAACAGTGATAAATGAAGGGATTGGAAAGTTAAAGAATGGTTAATGGGCCGTGTTTTGATGCACTGGGGAAGAATGAATTTGAAAACTGTAAGAATGTGTCGTGTCGGGTTTGATTTTTTCTTGATCGCTCTTTGATTTCATATAAAAATCAATGACTTACATTGGTTTTGTGCGCCAGGTTACACATCGGGATGCTCCAAAAGTAAGACAAATGAAATAGCAAACGTTTGCGAGCGACCAAATTCTTTCATGATTGTAATATCTATTGGTGTGTTGGTTGATAATGCATTTTCCATATTATTAACCTGTTAATAAATTTTCTTTTGTTGAGTTTGTTTTTCTATTTATAGATTATCAATTAATTAAATTTATCTGATGCGGGGAGCGTTGGATTGTGCTGATTTGCGCATCTTGTCTGGCACGGGCGCCCGTGTGACGGGCGTTTCAGGCCGCCCAGCTCCGCGAAGTTGTAAAAAAGTGCTACAGGGCGAAAAATGAAACGGTCCGCATCAATTTATCGGATTCGTCCTATTGACGATTGCGCTGGCATCGGTATCAAGGGGGAATCGGCACGCATGCGGGAAGCTGAGCGGACGCGCTCGCGGCGGGGGTTTCAGGGGATGCCGACAGGTCGTCAAAGACCGTGGGTCGGCGTCGAGCCGGAGGCGGTCGAAATGTCAGATCCGGGGTGCGGCAATTTGTCAGTCATGCCGACGACGGCGCGACGTGCCGAAGAAAAAGAGGGATGGATCGAATGTATCGGACGCGCCACAGTCGGCCCACGGGCGTGGGCCGAACCGGGCGCTTGCCGCCTGACCCGCGGCAAGCGCCCGACTTCACTTCTTCAGAAACCGCAGCGCGAACCGCGCCATCCGCGGCACGAACATCGGGCGCAGCAGGCGCTTGTCGTAACCGGCCATCCGCCGGTCGTTCTCCACGAGACACAGCTCGATCAGCTCGCGCGGGTTCAGCGCATCGCCGATGTCGGCGGTGCCGGTCGCCGGGAAATTCGCGTCACGGGCTGCGCCGTCGGCATCGATGCCGCGCGCGATGCTCATGCGGTCGCGGATCAGTTGCACCCACACGGCCGCCACCCGTGCGAAGAACCACGGCCGGCGCCACCACGGCATCGTGCGCCAGTACCACGCGTACCAGTTCACGAAGAACAGGATGTGGCGGCCTTCTTCCTGGATCACGGGCTCGAAGGTCTCGACCAGCTCAGGCGGGAAATAGCCGGAGCGCTGCGCGGAGCGGAACAGGCCGAACGCGAAAAAGCTGTCGATGCATTCGCTGAAGCCCGTCATCATCCACGACCATTCGGGATCGGTCGGCGCCGGGTAGGCCGGCTCGGGCGCGAGCCGGATGCCGTACGCCTCGACCAGCTTCGACAGCACGACCTTGTGGCGGGCTTCCTCGCCGCCGTCCATTTCGAGCGCGCGGCGCAGCAGCGGATCGTCGACCGTCGCGGCGTAGGTAGCCACGCGGATCGACGCGCGGCCTTCGGTTTGCACGGCGATGTCCCAGATCGGCAGCGACGTGAGCCGTCTGAGTTCGGCCGGCTGGAGCGCCGGCCAGTCGATCACGGCCGGCTTGTACGGGTTGTGTGTGTCGAGCAGCATCCGACAGAACATCTGCTTGTGCGCGTCGGAACCGATCCGGACGGGACCTTGCCTCTCGAAGGTCCAGTTGCGCATCGCGTGATCTGCGGCTGCATGCTCTTCCTGCAGCGTGTCGGTCATGGCTATTGTTATGCGATTACGGATCGAAAGATTCTTGCACAGCTTCCGTCATCGCGTATTTTCGAGCGGCCATGTGCACGCCGGCCCGGCGCGCGTCACGCGTTCGTGTCGACCCAGAGGCGGCCCCAGCGTGATGCGTAGGCGAGGGCGTGCTCTTCCTCGAAGAAGAAATCGATTGCGTCGAACGACACGGAGCGCGGCGACGGGCCGCCGCTCGCGCGTTCGATCGTCAGGTTGGCGGCGAACAGCCCGTTCGGCAACCGGGCGGCAGCGGGAGCGACTTCATAGCCCTTGTAGCGGATCGTACGGTTCATGGCGTGCGCGGAAAAAGTTCGGACTTTCAGCGTACGAAAACCTGCCGGCTGCGTGAACCAATCTTTCGGCCAATGCAAATCACGCGGCGGGCTGAATCGTTATCGGGGTGGTACGCGGAAACGGTATGTTCGAGAGGCGAGACGATGCGCCCGGCATATCGCCACGCGCTGGAAGACGCGCCGCGCGCCCCGTCGAATCTCGTCGATCGGAGGCGCGCGGCGGAATGCGGGGGTTACTGGTTGGCGACCTTCAGTACGGGCGCGAGCGCATCGACCGATGCCGCGTGCGAGGCCGCGCGATGCGACGCGAACGCGAGCGCGAATTCGGCGGCTTGCGTGCCGACCGTCTCGAGTTGCGCGACGACCTTCGGGTCCGAGCAGCTGTCGGCGCTTTCGAAGCGCGTTTCCAGCGTGTTGACGGTGGCGCCGAACGGCGTCGGCCAGCCGCGCAGCGCATGGACGATCGAGCGCAGCGACGTCAGCACGGTGCCGGCCGCCTGCCAGCCGTACGCGGTGACGATCAGGCCGACCGCGCGGCCGTCGAGATACGGGCGTTCGTCCGCGCGCAGCTCCTCGAGCGTGTCGAGCGCGTTCTTCACGAGACCGGACACGCCGCCGTGATAGCCGGGCGTCGCGATGATGATCGCGTCGGCCTGGCGCACGGCGTCGATCAGCTCGCGCTGCGCGCCGGTCAGCGTTTTGTGTTCGGGGGCGTAGTGCGGCAGCGTATGCAGGAACGGGCCGTCGAACAGGCGCGTGCGTGCGCCGGCGGCCTGCGCGCCGCGCAGTGCGAACGACAGCGCGCGTTCGGTGGACGATGCGGCTCGGGTGGTCCCGCCGATGCCGACGACGAACGGGCGGCGGTGTTGATCGAATGCAGTCAAGGGGCGCTCCTGGGATTGGCTTGCCCGGCTAAGCACAGGCTTAAAACCAGATGGTAACGACCCCGTCGCCACTCTGAAAACGACTTTTCGTTCTATCGATATGCCGCGTGGCGGGGGCAATCGTGTGCGCGGCCCCGCAGATCGATAGCAGAAATGCTTGGTTGAGACGGTGCGCCACGGTCGATAAGATGGGCTCGTCTCCTCCATGATGTCTCTACTGACATGGGTTGGCCCCGCCGCGCGGATGCAGGCGGGGCTTTTTTTCGTCTTCGGCCGGAAAACGGGGCGCGATGCGCGGCGATGCCGCCCGTTACTCGAACACCGGCCGGAAGAAGCTGCGCTCGTAGCTCACGATGCAGCGCGTTTCCTCCGCGTAGCGGAACGCGGCCTGGCAGGCCGGATCGTCCTTCGAGCGTTCGCGGTAGCGTTCGTATTCGGCGAGGCTCGGGAACGAGAACATCGCGAGCGCGATGTTGCTCGCGCCTTCGGACGGCAGGAAGTAGCCGTGATGCGTGCCGCCGAACTGCTCGACGAGCGGAATCCACATCTTGCCGTAGGTTTCGAATTCGACGAGTTTGTACGGATCGACGACGTAGCGAAGGAAGCAGGTGATCATGGGCGCTCGCGGTGCGGTGACGGAGCAGCGAGTCTGGAGCGCGGGGCGGTACGTGTCAACGGCATGCGCGCGGATGTGGACATCACCACGCGACTTCATTGCATGGCGCGTTGCTTGCGCGAACAACGATCGGTGCTTCGATGCGTTCGCCACGACGTGCACGCAGCATCGGAACGCACCGTATTCGTGACCTCCGCCCGCCGTCTTGGCCCGGAATTTTTACGACATTTTTTCTTGCGACGGCAACCGGCGCGCTCCTAGACTTCGTGCATCTTCACCACGGAGCCTGGCCATGTCGATACCCTGGAACGCGATCGCCGAACCCACCCCTGCCGCGCCGCCTTCCAGGTGCGCCGATCGGGTGATCGTCCGGCGTTTCGATCCGGCAATCGACAGCTATGCACAACTGACGCCGATGCTGCACCGCGCGTTCGCGCGGCTCGGTGCGATGGGGCTCAACTGCACGTGCGTCGATCAGGACGAAGACGTCACGCGCCGCCGCGCGGAAGCGGGCGAGTGCTATGTGGCCGTGTGCGGCGGGCGTGTCGTCGGTACGGCCACGCTGTATGCGACCGATCCGTCGTCGGCCTGCTCGCTGTACCGGCGCGAAGGCGTCGCGAGCGTGCGCCAGGTGGCGGTGGACCCGGCTTGCCAGAGCCGCGGAATCGGCGCGTTGCTGCTGTCGTTCGCCGAGCAGTGGGCCGCGTTGCGCGGCTATGCGCTGCTCGCGCTGGATACGCCGCATCCTGCTGCGCACCTGCTGGCGTTCTACGGCGCGCAGGGCTTCGAGGTGGTCGACGTGATGCGCTTCGCCGGCAAGCGCTACGACAGCGCGATCCTGTGCAAGCGGCCCGTTGCCCATGCTGTGCGCCGCGTGTCTCCGGTATCGCGGCTGGCTGCGCGCGTGGCGGCCGTGCGGCGTGTCATGCTGGCGTGGGCGCCGCGCATCGTCGCGGTGGCGCGGAGCGAGTCGGGCGTGCGTCGCGCCGGACGTTTCGCGGCGCGCCGCGCGGCTGGCGCGGCCAGTTGCCGATCGTCGCCGTGGCGGCCGCGTCAGCACGGCCGCTTCGCGGCTCGATAGCGGCGAGTGGGCTCCGGCTCGGGCCGCTGGCGCGTCGCGTGGCTTTTACGCAAAGGTGGAAGGCGAGCCACTCGATGGATCGGTGCGGTCACGCGTGGCGATGGCCCAAAGAACGGACCTGCTCGATGAACGTGAATGCCGCGTCAAGCGGCACGCAAACGCACGTCGACGTCACTCGTCGGGGCTGCGCGTGTCGCCGCCGCCTTTCGCGACGCGCCATGCAATCGTGCCGAGCACACCGACCGCCACCACCAGCGCGCCCCACAGCACGTGGCGGCGCCCGGCATCCGCATCGGCGGCTGCCGCCGGCGCGACTGCCGATGCCGGCAGCGCCGCGCCGACGCGGGCGGGCCGCACTTCGGGCGCCATGCCGACCAGCAGTGCGTCGCGGCTCACGGCCGACGATACGAGCGACGCGTCGCCCACGCCGAGCGTAAACGGCGGCGTGCCGCGCGCGACGAAGGTCAGCGCGGCCGGATGCCAGCCGATCGCGACGGCCGGCTGGCCGCTGCCGAGCCCGCCGTTGCGCATGTCGACGACGATGCGCCACGCGCGATCCGTGTTCGCGATGAACTCGAGCGGCGGATTGCGCTGCTCGCCGCCCTTGCCCTGCAGCCGGAACAGCACGGCGGCAGCGACGTCGCGCCACGGCGCCTGCGCATCGGCGCGGCTTTGCAGCGTCGCGCGCGCGACGGTGTTCGGCTGCGGCAGGTCGATGCGCACGCGGTCGACCGGATACGCGCCGTCGGTGTCGAACAGATACTCGCCCGGCGCGGCGCCGGCGCGTATCCGTACGGCGTCGCGCCACTGGCGCGGCACGGACGCCGCATCGGTGCCGCGTGCGTCGCGCGGATGCGTCTCGACGTCGATCGACGCGATCGCGGGCGCGCCGTCGAGCCAGTCGAGTCGCAGGTAGCGCGGCGCCGCGCCGTCGAGCGCGATGCGTTCCTGCACCAGCATGTCGTTGCCGCGGCCGACCTTCAGCAACTGCGTGCTGCCGAGCGGCCGCCAACTGCGCAGGTCGTCGCTGGCTTCGACGGACACGCGCCCCTGGTAGCTGTCGTCGTTCACGTGCACGAACAGTGCGTCGATGCTGCCGTCGGTATGCGACAGGTCGACGAGGTCCGCGCTGCGCCCAGGGCGCGAAGGCGTCGCGACGGCCGCGCGCAGCGCGCCGTCCGGGCCGACCGTCACGCCGAGCGGCGTGTTGCCGTGCTCGGCGCGCGCGGGCGGCAGCGGGAACCAGTGCACCGGCGTGCGGGACGGCGGCACGGCGGGCGCGGCCGCGGCGGGTGCGTCGAGCGAGTACGGCACCGGCTCGCCCGCGCCGTTGAAGATGCGCACGTCGCCAAGATCGTCGCGCCGGCTCGCCGCATACACGGGCTGCGGCACGGTGAGCTGGTAATACGCGGCGCTGCCGTCGAGGTCGAGCGCGAAGCGCTGCGTGACGCGGCTGGCGTTCGGCGCGCCGTCGGCGGCCGCGAACGACGCGAGCAGGCTCAGACCGAGCAGGGCGGCGAATCGTTTCATGGCCGGCCGTCCTGTTGCGCGGCGGCTTTCGGCGGCAGCGGCGAGAAATAGCCGATCAACAGCAGCAGCACGCCGATACCGATGAACGACACGATCCGCTCGATGCCGGTGACGTGCGACAGGTCGAACAGGAACAGCTTGACGACCGTGAGCGCGAGCAGCGCGGCGCCGACGAACCACAGCGGTCGTAGCCCGCGGCGCGTGGCCCAGATCGTGATCGCGAGCGCGCAGACCGTCCAGTACACGGATACCGATGCCTGCACGAGCGTCGATTCGGCCATCGCGCCGAATTCGTACGGCACGCCGGCCCAGTGATGCAGTGTGCGCAGCAGGATCGCGTTCAGCCACAGGAACCCGGTCGCGCCGGCCGCACCCAGCAGCTCGACGCGATAGTTGCCGAACGACCAGCCGAGCCTGCGCGCGCGCACGAACCACGACGCGGCGAGCGCATAGACGACCGCGAGCACGAGATCGAGCGGATTGAACAGCGGCACGCGCGCCCAGCTTCCGCCGTCCTGCGTGAAGTTCGCGTAGAAGGTCCATACCCACATCACGACGATCAGCGGCAGCGACGCGAACGCGCAGAGGCGGGTGATGCCGTCGCGGCGCGTGAGCCACATCCCGGCGAATGCGAACAGGCTCCAGCCGACCATGAACACTTGCTGGATACCGAACGACGACAGCACGGTGTCGATGTCGTAGCCCAGGTGGAAGCGGTGATGCAGCGTGCGCAGCAGCAGCGCGTTGAACCACAGGAACACGGTCGCGATCGCCAGATAGTCGACGACGCGAGGATGCCACGCGACGCCGAGCGTCTTCAGGCGACGCAGCCACACGGCGAACGCGACGAACACGAGAGCCTGCGCGACGTCGAGCGGATTGAGCAGCGGCAGCCAGAAGAGCGGCGCTGCGTCGCCGTCGCTCACCGTGCTGGTGAGGCTCCACAGCCACAGCAGCGCGGCGAGCGGCGCGGCCCCCCACACCTGGTAGGCGCGCGGAAACGCCGCGACGGGCCAGCGCAGGCGCGAGCCGGGGCCCGACACGAGCAGGAGCAGCGCGCCGAAGCCGTACGCCCATGCGCTCCAGCTCCAGGCGCCTTCCGGGACGAACGTGCGCAGGCGCCAGAAACCTTCGAGCGACAGCAGCCCGCACAGGGTCCAGAACGCCAGCGTATGCAGCGGCGCGAGGATGCCTGCTGCAACGGAATGCGCCGCACCGTTCGCGGCAGCGGCGCCGGTCGTGCCGCGCGACTGGCGCCACAGCAGTGCAAACCCGGCGCCGACGGCCACCGGCCATGCGAACGCGCCCATGCCCGACAGCGGCGCTTCGTGCGCATCGAACGCGCGCAGTGCGAGCAGCGCCAGCACCGGCGTGAGCGCGAGCGCGGGCCATTCGGCGAGCGGCCACGCGAGCCGGCGGCGCACGACGTGCGCGAGCCACGCGGTGCCGGCCGCGAACAGCGCGGTCGTATCGACGACGAAGCGGTCGGCATGCAGGTCGACGTGACGGCTCGCATGGACGAGGATCTCGTGCAGCCCGCCGCTGACCCACCACAGCAGCCCCCACGCGGCAGCCGCGACACCGATCTCGGGCATCCACGCGTGCCATGCGCGCGCTTCACCGCGCCCGTGCAGCCACCAGCCGGTGAACAGGCCGGCGAGCGCGATCAGCAGCATCGCGATAGTCGGGCCGTTGAGCACCGGTAGCGCAGCCGGGTCGGCCGGCCCGAGCAGGCTCGTGAAGAACGCGCCGGCCGCGGCGACCTGCATCAGCAGCCCGAAGCCGAACGCGAGCAGGCGCTTCTGGCGCACGCCGAGCCACACGACGGCCGCGCCTTCGATGGCCCACGCGGCGCTGGTCGTCGGCCCCGAGAACGCGAGCGGCACAGCGAGCGTCGCGAAGATGACCGCGAGCGCGAGCATCGATTCGAACAGCAGCCCGAGGCGATCGCGGCGCCGCGCGAGCCATGCGGCGACCGCGACGTAGAACGCCGACAGCGCGACCGCGCTCCACGCGAGCCCGAACGGCATGCCTTTCACGAGCGACGCCTGCAGCGCGGTCGCGACGATCGGCGTGCCGAACACGAGCGTGCCGTCCACATAGTGTCGCAGCGCGAGTTCGCGTTTCACCGCATACAGCAGCGCGATGCCGACATACATCAGGAAGAACAGGATGAGGAACGGCTCGGTGCTCGCGAACAGCGCGGGGCGATAGGCCGTCACGCCCCACGCGGAGCCGATCGTGAACGTGAACACGAAGCCGAGCAGGTTCAGCGGGCGCCACGCCTTGAACCACGCGATCGCGAAGATGCCCGCGTTCAGCAGTGCGTAGTAGCTGAACAGCGCGACGTGGTTGCCCTGTCCGGTCGACAGCAGGATCGGTGCGAGGAAGCCGCCCGCGCTGCCCATGAACGCGAGCGGCAGTGCATTCTGCCGCACCGCGAGGAACGCGCTCAGCGCGCAGACCGCGACCATCAGCGGGAACGCGGCGCCGACGGGCAGCAGCGCATACAGCTTGGTCGCGGCGAAGATCGTCAGGTACAGGATGCCGACGCCGCCGCCTTGCAGCACGAGGCCGTATGCGGCGCGGCGCGCCCGCACGCGCCAGCCGATCGCGAGCAGCGCGGCCGCGGCGAGCGCCGTGCCCGCGAGGCGGAATTCGATCGGCAGCATGTCGTTGTCGGCCGCGTACTTGAGCAGGAACGCGACGCCGAAGAACAGCACGATGATCCCGACACGCACGACCGTGTTGCCGCCGAGCAGCCAGTCGCGCGCGGCGCCGAACGCGCGTTCGGCGAGGCCGGGTTCGCGTGGTGCGGGTGGTGCGGGCGGGGCAGGGCGGGCCGGAGTGGCGGGTGGGCTGGCGGTGGTATTGGCCTGAGCGGACGCAGCGGCGGTGCGGGCTGCGGTTGCCGGTGCGGGTGCCGCGGCAGATGCCGGCGTCGAAGTGGATGCCGGTGTGTCGGCCCGTGCGGCGACAGGTCGTGGCGTGGGCGTGGCTGGAACGTGGGCTGGCAGCGGCGCGGCGGAGGCACCGGCCGAAGCCGTTTGCGCGAGGTCGCCGGCGGTCGCCGCGCCGGCCTTCGCGCCTGCCAGTTGGGCGCGCAGCGCGTCGAGTTCGCGTGTGAGCGTGTCGACGGTTGCCTCGAGGCGCGCGACGCGATCGGCGAACGGTAATGGGGTCGGCGGCGGCGTCGCGGAGATCGCGAACGCGTCGGCCGCGGCTCGCTGGTTTTGCTGCTTGCGTTGCCGCAGCGCGTGGCCGATGCAGAATCCGACGGCGGCCCCGAGCAGCGAGCCGCTTCCCGCTGAGAAATCCCCGATCAACGCGGCGATGCCGCCCACGATGAAACCGATTACGGCGAATGCCCAGTTCAACGCCTTGCTCCCTCTCACTGTCGTTATCGTCCTTCGATCGCGGATCGCACCGGATCGAGGTGGTTTCAGCACGGCCGGCAGGCGAACCGGCATGCGCGCGTCGTGCGGCTGAGCCTGCTGGCGAAAGGCTCGCGGCGACGTCGCGCTCGGCGTGTTTGCGGCGAATGTATCACAGCGTCCGTGCGCCGATTCCCGGGTTTGACGCGGTATCGCGGCGTGCGCCGTCCGGTGTCGCCATCCGGTTTTTTGCACGGTCATGCTTTTTATTGGCGAATGCGGCGCGCGCTTTCGTCTGAATAGATCGGCGCCGGAACGGACGTGAACTTGTCGTAAAGCGACGCGTGCCGGAGGCGGCCTGGCGCAAAACCTCATGTGCCGTTTGGCGCGTTGCTGCGCACAAGGCCGCCGGGTGATGCCCGTCGTTGCTGGCCGTGCGCGTTTTGCGCCGCCGCAATCGGCTGCGCGGCCCGCCCGGCGGGACTGCCGGCCGTGTCGTATTTGCGCAAGCGTTTGTCGTAATTCGTCGGCAGGTCGGGGTTTTTTCTGGCAACTATGTAGGCACGCTATGACAAGCGCGAGTCCCCGCTACACGAGGAGAAGGTTTCGATGGATGCCCCCAAGGTTGTGGTCGAAGGTCTGTGCAAGGTGTTTGGAAGCAATCCGCAGCAGGCGCTCGACATGCTCGCCGCCGGCGCGACGAAGGACGATGTGCTCAAGCGCACCGGCCAGGTCGTCGGCGTGCACAACGTCTCCTTCGATGTGCAGGAAGGCGAAATTTTCGTGCTGATGGGCCTGTCCGGCTCCGGCAAGTCCACGCTGATCCGCCTCGTGAACCGGCTGGTCGATCCGAGCGCCGGCAAGGTGCTGATCGACGGGCTCGACGTCGCGTCGGCGCGCCGCTCGGCGCTGACCGCGCTGCGCCGCAAGGACATGAGCATGGTGTTCCAGTCGTTCGCGCTGATGCCGCATCGCACCGTCGTGTCGAATGCCGCGTTCGGGCTCGAAGTCGGCGGCATGGGCAAGAAGGAGCGCGAGCGCCGTGCGATGGAAGTGCTCGAGCAGGTCGGCCTCGCGCCGTTCTCGCACAAGCTGCCGTCCGAGCTGTCGGGCGGCATGCAGCAGCGCGTCGGCCTTGCTCGCGCGCTGGCCGTGAACCCGTCGCTGATGATCATGGACGAGGCATTTTCCGCACTCGATCCGCTCAAGCGCCGCGAAATGCAGGACGTGCTGCTGCAACTGCAGAAGGAGCAGCGCCGCACGATCATGTTCGTGTCGCACGATCTCGAGGAAGCACTGCGCATCGGCAACCGCATCGCGATCATGGAAGGTGGCCGCCTCGTGCAGGTCGGCACGCCGCAGGACATCATCGCGAACCCGGCCGACGATTACGTGCGCGCGTTCTTCGACGGCATCGACACCAGCCGCTACCTCACCGCCGGCGACCTGATGCAGACGGGCGCCGTGCCGCTCGTGTCGAAGTGCGATGCCGAGAACGTCGCGGCGTCGCTGAACGGCAGCGCCGAATACGCGTTCGTGCTCGATGCCGCACGCAAGATTCGCGGCTTCGTCACGCGCGAGGCGCTCGGCCAGGACACGCCGTCCGTGCGGCCGATCGAAAGCATCCGGCGCGATGCGTCGCTCGAACATGTCGTCGCGCGCGTGGTCGCGAGCCCGAATGCACTGCCCGTCGTCGACGACGACGGCTGCTACTGCGGCTCGGTCGATCGCGCGCTCATCCTGAAGGCCATCACGCGTTCGCGAGGCTCCCATGTCTGAAATGATTCCGCTCGGTACCTGGGTCGACCAGTCCGTTCACTACCTGCTCGACCACGACGCGAAGACGTTCGACGCGATCGGTCAAGCGATCGAGGGGCTCGCGGCATTCGTCGAGCATGGCCTGCAGGCGATCCCGATGTGGCTGATGATGGCGATCTTCATCGGCGTCGGGCTGTGGCGGGTGGGCTGGCGCTTCGCGCTGTTCACCACGCTGTCGCTGCTGCTGATCTTCGCGACGGGCTTCTGGGATCAGACGGTCATCACGCTCGGCCTCACGCTGTCGTCGACGATCATCAGCCTCGTGCTCGGCATCCCGCTCGGCATCTGGGCCGCGAAGAGCAAGTGGGTCGCCGCGATCGTGCGCCCGATCCTCGACCTGATGCAGACGATGCCCGCGTTCGTCTACCTGATTCCGGCCGCGATGCTGTTCGGTCTCGGCCGCGTGCCGGGGATCCTGTCGACGGTGATCTTCGCGATGCCGCCCGCGGTGCGTCTCACGAGCCTCGGCATCCGTCACGTGAACCGCGAGATCGTCGAAGCCGGCCAGGCGTTCGGCTGCACGCCGTGGCAGCTGCTGTACAAGGTGCAGTTCCCGAACGCGCTGCCGTCGATCATGCAGGGCGTGAACCAGACGATCATGATGGCGCTGTCGATGGTGATCATCGCGTCGATGGTCGGCGCGGGCGGCCTCGGCAACGACGTGCTCGCGAGTATCCAGCGTCTCGACATCGGTCTCGGCTTCGAGAGCGGCCTGTCGGTTGTGCTGCTCGCGATCATTCTGGACCGCATCACCGAAAGCTTTGGCCGCGCACCGGGCACCGTGAAGGCGCCGCTGTTCTCGGGCCTCAGGCAACTCTTTCGCGTGAAGACTGCGCCCGCACAGGCCTGATCTTCGGCGGCCGGGAACGCCCTGGTCGATCACCCGGAATGAATAGATAACGGCTCCCGCGGTTTCCTCCGCGGGGCTGGCCTCCCGCAACCTCCTCGCCAGGAGACCGATGTGACGTCCGCCGTCGCTGTCGCGCCCGCCGCCTGCGTTTCACCGGTTTCGTCCCTCGCCCATTTCGGCTTCCTGACGCTGCCGAACTTCTCGATGATCGCGTTCTCGAGCGCGGTCGAAGTGCTTCGGATGGCGAACTACGTTGGGCGAGCGGATCACTACAAGTGGTCGATCTACTCGCTCGACGGCGCGCCCGCGCATGCCAGCAACGGCATCGCGGTGCGGCCCACGCAGGCGCTCGACTACGACAACCTGCCCGACGTGATGATCGTGTGCGGCGGCATCCGCATCCGCGACGTGGTCGACGAGGGCGCGCGCGATACGCTCGCGGCGCTCGCCGAACGCGGGCTGCCGCTCGGCGGCATCTGCACGGGCGCCTATGCGCTGATGTCGAGCGGGCTGCTCGACGGCTATCGCTGCACCGTGCACTGGGAGAACCTGTCCGCGCTGCATTCCGAATTTCCGCGAGTGGGCTTCGCCGACGAGCTGTTCGTCGTCGATCGCGACCGGCTGACCTGCACGGGCGGCACCGCGCCGCTCGACCTGATGCTGAACCTCGTCGGCATGCGGTTCGGCCAGCAACTGGCCGCGCAGGTATCCGAGCAGTTCATCCTGGAGCGCATTCGCAGCTCGACCGATACGCAGCCGATTCCGGTCGATGCGCGGGTCGGCTTCTCGCGCGCGGAGCTGATCGAGGTCGTGCGGCTGATGGAGGCGAACATCGAGGAGCCGCTGTCGCTCGAGGAGCTCGCGCGGCTCGTGCGGCTGTCGCAGCGCCATCTGCAGCGCATGTTCAAGGTGTACCTGAACGTATCGCCGACCCACTATTACCTGACGCTGCGCCTGAAACGCGCCCGCGACCTGCTGCGCACGACCGATGCATCGATCGCACGCGTGACGACGGTCTGCGGCTTTCATTCGCCGTGTCATTTCAGCAAGGCATACCGCGCGCAGTTCGGCCACGCACCGAGCTACGAGCGGCGGCTGCCCGGGCGCTGAGCCGCGGCAATCCGTCGGTCCGCGACGTCGCCGGGATCGCGGCGCGCGGCTTCAATAAACGATCCCGCATTCAAGCAAACGACATCACTTTGAGGAGAAGCAAGATGAAGCGCCTATTGATCGCAGCGGTGTGCGGGATCGGGGTGACCGCGCCGATGTCGGCCGTTTATGCGGCCGATCCGCCCGTATGCAAGAACGTGCGCTTCGCCGATGTCGGCTGGTCCGACATTGCGGCGACCACGGGCCTCGCGTCGACGATGCTGCAGGGGCTCGGCTACAACCCGACGAAGACGATCGCCTCGGTGCCGATCACGTTCGCGGGGATCAAGAGCAAGCAGATCGACGTGTTCCTCGGCTACTGGTCGCCGACGATGGACCCGATCATCCAGCCGTTCACGAAGGCCGGCACGATCAAGGTGCTCGCGACGCCGAACCTGACCGGCGCGAAATACACGCTCGCGGTGCCTGATTACGTGTACCAGGGCGGCCTGAAGTCGTTCGCGGACATCCAGAAGTACGCGGACAAGCTGAACGGCAAGATATACGGGATCGAGCCGGGCAACGACGGCAATGCGCTGATCAAGAAGATGATCGACGGCAACCAGTTCGGCCTCGGCAAGTTCAAGCTGGTCGAGTCGAGCGAGGCCGGGATGCTGGTCGAAGTGAATCGCGCGGCCCGCGACAAGCAGTGGATCGTGTTCCTCGGCTGGGAACCGCATCCGATGAACGTGCAGATGAAGATCGACTACCTGACCGGCGGCGACGACGTGTTCGGCCCGAACTACGGCGAAGCGAAGGTGCTGACGGCAACCCCGCCCGATTACGCGCAACGCTGCCCGAACGTCGCGAAGTTCGTGTCGAACCTGCAGTTCACGACGTCGATCGAGAACCACGTAATGGTGCCGATCATGAACAAGCAGGACCCGAACAAGGCCGCCGCCGACTGGCTGAAGGCGAACCCGCAAGCGCTCGACAAGTGGCTGGCCGGCGTGACGACGCTCGACGGCAAGCCGGGGTTGCCGGCGGTGAAGGCGTATCTCGGCGTGCATTGAGCGTGACGTGCCGGGCTTGGCGGCTGCGGCCCGAAGCCTGACGTGAATATTGAGCCGGCGTAAGCGGGGTGACCTGCTTGCGCCGGCTTTTTGCTGCGTGCTTCGCGCTTCACCCGACGGTCGCCGGACGATGCGCTAGACTGCTCGATCCCCGATCGAGGAGACGACGATGACCCGCAACCCGCTCGATGCATCCGGACGGCAACACGCAGCCGGCACGCGGCCGAACAACCTGTCGGCTTCGGTCGGCGCACGCAGCAACCGGACGATGCTTCACATCGGCCATTCACTCGCATGAAGCGTATCGAGCAAGTCGTGCTCGCCGCCGATCTCGCGGGCACGGCGGTGTTCGCGATCGAGGGCGCCAATGCGGCGATCGGCGCCGGCCTCGACCTGTTCGGGGTGATGGTGCTGTCGCTCGTCGTCGCGCTCGGCGGCGGCGTGATTCGCGACCTGTTGATCGGCGCGCGCCCGCCGAGCGCCGTGAGCGACTGGCGTTATCCGGCGCTCGCGTTCGCTGCCGGGCTGTTCGCCTTCGTGTTTCATGCGCGGGTCGCGTCGTTCTCGCCGTCGCTGCTGACGGCGCTCGACGCGGCCGGCCTCGCGCTGTTCGCGGTTGCAGGCGCGGTGAAGGCGCTCGAATTCCGCGTCCATCCATTCATCGCGACGCTGATGGGCGCCGTGACCGGCTGCGGGGGCGGCGTGGTGCGCGATCTGCTGCTCGCGCGGATTCCCGTCGTGCTGGTCACGGACATCTACGCGAGCGCGGCACTGCTCGGCGCGGTCGTCGTCGTGTTGTGCCGGCGACTCGGTTGCCCGCCCGTTGTCGCGGCCGTGCTCGGCGGCGTCGCGTGCTTTGCGCTGCGGATGGCGGCGGTGAGGTTCGGCTGGCAGTTGCCGAAAATTGCCGCGGGGGCATAGGCGCCCGGCTCACGACTGCTTCGTCGCCGCCGGCACGTCGAACACGCGGTCGAACGCCCACTGGAACACGAACGCGTAGCAGAAGAAGAACGCGAACAGCCCGATATCGACGACGAACGCATCGAACCACGAGATGTCGAGCCACCCCGACACGACCGGCACGAGGATGAAGATCAGCCCGCCCTCGAATCCGGTGGCGTGCAGTATGCGCCGCCCGAGCGTACGCGCCGGCTGCCGGCGCGACGCTTCCCAGCGCTCGAACAGCGCGTTGAAGATCAGGTTCCACAGCATCGCGATCGCCGACATCGTCGCCGACAGCGCGCCTGAATAGACGAGATCCTGCTTGAAGATCGCCGCGATCACGGGCGAGATGCAGGAAATGGCGATCGCTTCGTAGAGCACCGCCTGCGTGATCCTGCGCGGTAGGCCTTGCACGGGTTCCTCCGGTTCGAGGGCAACCGCCGCGGCGCCATGCCGCGACGTCCCGCAAGGCTAGCCGCGTTGCGCACCTGCTTCAATTCACCTAATCTCACCCCGATTGAATCGAATTCAACCCGGCCGCGTCCGGCCCGCGAGGCTCCGTGTTCTCGAAAATTCCCCTGACCGCATTGCGTGTATTCGAAGCGTCGGCACGGCTCGGCACGTTCAAGGCCGCAGCCGATGAACTGTCCGTGACGCCGGCCGCCGTGTCGCACCAGATCAAGTCGCTCGAGAGCCGCGTCGGCGTGCTGCTGTTCGAGCGCGGCGCGGGCGGCGTGCGGCTGACGGAAGAAGGCGAGCGGCTGTTTCGCGCGAGTCACGATGCGTTGCTGGCGTTGAGTCGCGGGCTCGATGCGGTGCGTCCGGATGCGGCCGACGAGCGTGCGCTCGTGCTGACCACCACGCCCGCCTTTGCGGCGATGTGGCTGATTCCGCGTCTGGGCGCGTTTCGTCGCGTCGATCCGCATCTGCACATCAAGGTCGAAACGGGCAACGCGCTCGTCGATCTCGAACGGGATGCACGGATCGATCTCGCGATTCGCGCGACGTCGCGAAAGTTTCCCGCGCTGCACGAGATTGCGTTGATCGACGAGTATTTCGGTGCGTATGCGGCCGCCGGGTTCGACGCGCATCGCACCGACGAGCCGCTCGACCTGATCGAGACCGTGTGGGATACGCCGCTGCCCGTGTCGGTCGACTGGGCCTCGTGGTGCCGCGCGGCGGGCCGGGAAGCGTGGCTCGAACGCGCGGTGTTTCGCCATTACGACGACGAGCACTACGCGCTGCAGGCCGTGCTGCACGGGCAGGGTATCGCGCTGCTCAGTTCCGTGCTGGCCGCCGAGCATGTCGAGCGCGGTGCGTTGAAGCCGATCGAGCCCGCGGTGCGGCTCGCCGGTGCGCGCTTCGTCGCGCTGTGCCGGCCGGGGCGGGAGCGCGAGCCGCAGGTCAGGCGGTTTCTCGACTGGCTCGAAGCGGAAATCGCACGGACGCGTGCGTCGGTCGGGCGGATAGCGCCGGCTGCGTGAAGCGCCGGTCGGTTACGCCGGCGCGCGAATTCCGTTCGGCAACGTGCGGATGGTTGCGTTTCGTTCGGTGTCCGCGTGTGATTATCCGAAGCGCACGCAATACACCGGCGGCAAGTGCGCCGATACCTGTTGCCAGTGCTCGCCGCCGTCGGCGGACGTCCATAACCCGCCGGTCGTCGACGCCATCGCGAGGCGCGTGCCGGAATCGTCCACCGCGAGCCCGTGCCGGTACACGAGGTCGTACGCGGGCGCGGCCGGCAACCCGTTCGACAGGGTTTCGAAACTGCGGCCGCCGTCGCGCGTGCGCGTGACGACGAACCGGCCGTTCACCGGAATCCGGCACGCGTCCTTCACGGCCGGCACGAACCACGCGGTATCCGGTTCGTGCGGATGCACGGCCACCGCGAAACCGAAGCTCGACGGCTCGGCTTCGATGCGCCGCCAGTGTTCACCGCTATCCGTCGAGCGGAAGATCGCGCAGTGATGCTGCGTCCATAGCACGTCCGGGTTGGCCGAGCACTGCACGACGCGGTGCGGGTCCTGCATGTTCGGCTCGCCGCGCCGCTCGGGCGGCATGTAGTCGGCTTCCATGCCTTCCGCGGTGACGCGCCACGTCGCGCCGCCGTCCGCGGTCTGCCAGACGCCGCCGCACGAGATGCCGACGGTGACGTGCCGGCTGTCGCGCGGATCGACCATCACCGAATGGATGCCCGGCGCGTCGTACCCGCCGCCGCCCCATTCGGCGCGTTCGGGGCGATCCCACAGCGCGCGGTTGAGTACCCACGAATCGCCGTGATCGTCGGAGCGGAACAGGCCGCCGGGAATCGTGCCGGCCCACAGCACGCCCGGTTCGTCCGCGCCGCCGGTTTCGAGCGACCAGATTTGCTGAAGGGTCCACGGCGGCTGCGGCGATCCGGCAGGCGCGTCGTCGGGCGCACCGCTGCCTGCGTGCGTGTCGGCGCGGGCGGGCGACGCGTCGGCGGGCTGTGGCGGATAAACCGGGACTGCACATTCCTCCCAGTCGGTGGCGCCGGCGCGCAGGCGATGCAGCTTCACGCCGAAATGGCCGAGATTGAGTGCCGTATACAGCGTGCCGTCGCGCGGGTCGGCGAGCGCCATGCTGACGGGCTCGCCGATGAAATGCGGTTCGCCGGGCGTCCAGCCGCCATGACCGTCGGGTTGCAGGACGAACAGGCCCTTGCGGGTGGCGACGAGCAGTCGATCGTTCATGTTGCGATGTCTCCGGATGGTCCGCCTTGGTGCGACGGCGCTTGGTATGGGGATGTGCTCGTGCATCGGTCCCTTTATCCGCCGGTCAGCGCCTGTACGACATACACGCGGCTGGTGGCCCCGAGCGCATCGGACAGGCGCTGCCGGTCGCGGATCGGCTGGCCGTCGATGAACACCGACAGGTGCTTTCGCAGCGCACCCTGGTCGTCGACGATGTAGCCGCGCAGCCGGGGCTGCTCGCTGAAAATGGTGTCGAATGCTTCGCCGACCGTATGCGCGTCGACGTCGCGCTCGGGCGTTTCGACATGCCGCTGGATCGATGCGGCGAAGAAGAGGTGCGCCATGGCGGTAGCTGGCAGGAGCCGCACGAAGGAACGGCTTGTAGTTTAGGCGATTCGGCGGGCGCCGAAGGGTGGAACGGAGCGGCCGCATCCGATGGTGCTTGCGCAGGCTGGCGGCGGCTAAACCGGAATCGACCGCCCCCTGATCCGGATGCCGAGCCGCACGACCCCGATCACCGCATTCGACAGCCACATGAGCCAGCGCGGCATTCCGCGCCGACGGATATCGAGCAGCAGCACGATCCGCACGGCGTCGCTGTCGTTCCACACCTCGTGCGTGAACGTGTCGTCCCACAGCAGGAAGCGGCCTTCGTCGAGCCGGTATTCGTGTCCGTCGACTTTCAGCACGGCGGCCGGCGTGCCGTCGGCGCGCTTCGGCATCGACAGCACCAGATAACCGCGCAGGATGCCGCGAAACGGCCCGCGATGCGGCGGGATGTGCTTGCCGGGCGCGAGGAACGACAGCGACGCGGACAGCACGTCCGGCGACGCCGCGACGAGCGACGCGACGGTCGGGCAGCGCGACAGATTGCGCGGAAACGGCTGGCCGTACGCCTGCATGATGAACATGCGCCAGTCGCGTGCATCGTTGGCCGAGATGTCGTACTGCTCGCGCATGATTTCGTGAAAGCGCGGGATGCGCGGCATGTCGCGTGCGACCTCCAGCGCCTCCGCGCGGATCGCGGGCCACGCGCGCACGAAACGCTCGGCATCCGGGAATGCGGACGCGTCGAGCACCGCACCGCTGTCGATATGGCGGTCGTACAGTGTGCGCAGCAGGGCGGCTGCATGGTCGTAAGCGGCGGACATGTCGATCGATGGGCGGCCCGGATGAAGTGGGGGTCAGTCTGCCCGAAGCACGGCGGGCATTGCGTTACGTCAGGTTACGCCGGCTGACGAATGAATGACAGTTCGATGAAGGTCCGGCAGGTGCGCATGGAAAGCCGGGAATAAACCCGCCCCCTCCGTCGTCATACGGGTGTAGCACGTCGTCTCGTTGACTGATGAAGGAGTGAAACATGAACACGCACTGGCTGGTGGCCGCCACGGTGGCGGCGATGTCTCTCGCAGGTGTCGCGACGCAAGCGTCGGCACAGGCGCTCACGCGCGAACAGGTCCGGCAGGAACTGATCGATGCACAAAACAACGGGCTGCGCTTCGTGACCGACACGTCGTATCCGGACACGAGCCCGCTGTTCCAGCAGCAGGCCGAGCGGATGCCGCAGCGGCAGGCCAGCACGGCGGTCGGCAGCGATCCGGCCGTGTCGTCCGACGCGGGCAAGCCGGCGGCGATGTCGCCGCGTCGAGGCGCCGCCGCATGCGTCGGCCCCGCGAGCTTCTGCACGATCTATTTCGGAAGCTGAGCCGCCGGCCTGCATTCTCAGGTCACGCAAATCCCGTGGTTGATCGATACGTAAAATTGAAGGAGTTCATGATGAAAACATATATCGCACTACTGACGATGATCGCTGCGATCGTCGGTCAGTCGGCATTCGCGCAATCGGCTGCACCGTTGACGCGTGCGCAGGTTCGCGATGAACTGATGCGCCTCGAAGCGGCCGGGTACGACCCGGCGAAGGGCGATGACGGCGAGTATCCGGCCGATATCCAGGCCGCGGAAGCGAAGCTCGCCGAGCAGGACCGGGCGCGGATGGCGGCGTCGGCGACGCGGGCGGCCGAGCCCGGCATGCCGGCGCAGGTCGGCAACTAGGTGCCGATATGTATCCGTGCTGCGAGAGACCGTCGGCATCGCGATGGAATGAGGCACGCGCGCGGCGTGTCGCGCGGAGACGAATCAGGTGGAGCGGTGGTGCGGTGTTGTCCCGGCGCCGATGCGCGCTTCAGGCAGGCGGCCGGGACGCAACGCGCGTCGTTGCGCGTCGGGGAATCGGTCGGGCCGCGTTCGGCTGGGCCGCATTCGACCGGGCCGCGTCGACGCGGCCCGACCCGGCTCAAATCAGCGCCGTTCGTCCGCGATATGGCTGCGGATCACGTCCACGAACGACGTGTCGCCCTTCAGCCCGAGCGCTTCCGCGCGCGACGTATCCCAGCGGCCGGGCCAACTGCCGACGATCTTCTCGACGCGTTCGTCGGGCGCATGACGGATCAGCTTGACGACCTCGTCGCCCGCGACTTCGCGCAGCGCCGCGATCATCTCGTCGACCGATACCGACAGCCCCGGCAAGTTGATCACGCGCTTGTTGCCGAGCTTCGCGCCGTCGATCTCGCATCCGGCGACGAGCGCGTCGATCGCGCCGCGCGGCGACAGCAGCCACAGCCGCGTCGAGCCAGGCACCGGGCACACGCTTTCCTCGCCGTTCAGCGGCTCGCGGATGATGCCGCTCGCGAACGACGACGCCGCCGCGTTCGGGCGGCCGGGCCGTACGCTGATGGTCGGCAGTCGCAGCACACGGCCGTCGACGAAGCCGCGCCGCGCGTAGTCGCACAGCAGCAGTTCGGCGATCGCCTTCTCGGCGCCGTACGACGACTGCGGATTCAGCGCGGTGTCGTCCTGCACGACGTCGGGCAGCGTGCCGCCGTACACAGCGACGGAGCTCGTGAACACGACGCGCGGCTGGTGGCCGCGCGCGCGGCACACTTCGAGCAGGGTGCGCGATGCGTCGAGGTTGATCCGCATGCCGAGATCGAAATCGGCTTCGGCCTGCCCGCTGACGATCGCCGCGAGGTGGAAGATCGCGCCCGTCTGCGTGTCGATCGCGCTGTCGAGCACCGCGCGATCGGCGATGTCGCCGACGATCGACGTCACGCGCGTATCGCCGAAATCGCTGCCCTTGACGACGTCGAGCAGCACCAGCTCGTCGATCTTCTCGATACGGCCGTCCGGGCCGGTCAGTTCGCCGCGCTCGAGCAGCTTGCGCGCGAGACGCTGGCCGAGAAAGCCGGCGCCGCCGGTGATCAGTACTTTCATGTTGTTGACCCTCTGGGAAATACGGGAGTTACAGGTATGTCTTGAGCCAGCCGAGGCCTTCCGACGTGCCGGCCTTCGGCCGATATTCGCAGCCGATCCAGCCGTCGTAGCCGAGCGCGTCGATCACCGAGAACAGGTACGGGTAGTTGAGTTCGCCGATGTCCGGCTCGTGGCGCTCCGGCACACCCGCGATCTGGATATGGCCGATGCCCGCGAAATCGCGCTTGAGCTTCACCGCGAGATCGCCTTCGACGATCTGGCAGTGGTAGCAGTCGAACTGCACCTTCAGGTTCGGCGCGCCGACTTCCGCGCGGATCGCCTGCGCGTCGTCCTGGCGGCTCAGGAAGTAGCCGGGCATGTCGCGCTGGTTGATCGGCTCGATCAGGATCGTGATGCCGTGCGCGGCGGCCGCCTGCGCCGCATGACGCAGGTTCGCCAGATACGTGTCGCGATGGCGCGCGCGATCGGCGCCCGGCGGCACCATGCCGGCCATCACGTGCAGCTTCTTGTTGCCGATCACGCGTGCATAGTCGAGCGCCTGGTCGATGCCGCGGCGGAACTCGTCCTCGCGGCCCGGCAGCGATGCGATGCCGCGCTCGCCCGCGGCCCAGTCGCCCGGCGGCGCGTTGAACAGCGCCTGTTCGAGGCCGTGCGCGTCGAGGCGCGCGCGGATGTCCTCGGCGGCGAAGTCGTACGGGAACAGGTACTCGACGGCCTTGAAGCCGTCGTGGGCGGCAGCGGCGAAGCGTTCGAGAAACGCATGCTCGGTGTACATCATCGAGAGGTTGGCGGCGAAGCGTGGCATGGCAGCGGGTCCTGTGTATGAATGGGGCGGGGCGCCGTGCGCCCCGCGTCGAATGATGAGTCGGCCAGCGGCGAATCAGCGGTTCACGAGTTTGGCCGGCGTGAGCCACACGGCGATCGCGCCGATCACGAGCATTGCGGCGAGCACGTACATGCCGGACGCGGTGCTGTGCGTGGCGTCCTTCAGGTAGCCGATCACGTACGGGCTCGCGAAACCGGCGAGGTTGCCGACCGAGTTGATGATCGCGATCCCGGCCGCGGCCGCGGAGCCCGCGAGGAACGCGGTCGGCAGCGACCAGAACAGCGGCGCGCAGGTCAGCACGCCGCCTGCCGCGAGCGAAAGGAACACGATCGACACCGCCGTATTGTGCGAGTACGACGCGGCGACCGCAAACCCGATCGCGCCCATCAGCGCCGGCACGATCAGGTGCCAGCGGCGTTCGCGCCGCTTGTCCGCGCTGTGGCCGAACAGGTTCATCACGACGATCGCGACGACGAACGGAATCGCCGACAGCAGGCCGATCTGCAGCGTATCGGTGATGCCGGTCGATTTCACGAGCGTCGGCATCCAGAACGTGAGCCCGTACTGGCCGGTGACGAACGCGAAATAGATCAGCGACATCCACCACATGCGCGGGTCCGAGAACACGGCCTTCAGCGAATGGCCGTGCTGCTGCTGTTCCTGCGGCTGCGCGGCGATTTCGTCCTCGAGCAGCTGCTTCTCGCGCTCGTCGAGCCACTTCGCGCCGCGGATGCTGTTGTCGAGATACAGGATCGTCGCGATGCCGATGAGCACGGCCGGCACGGCCTCGATCATGAACATCCATTGCCAGCCGTGAAAGCCCGAGCCGCCGTGGAAGCGCTCCATGATCCAGCCCGACAGAGGGTTGCCGAAGATGCCCGACACCGGAATCGCGGACATGAACACCGCGATGATCTTCGCGCGGCGATGCGACGGGAACCAGTACGTGAGGTACAGGATCACGCCCGGATAGAAGCCGGCTTCCGCGAGGCCGAGCAGAAAGCGCAGCACGTAGAACTGCGTCGGCGTCTGCACGAACGCGAACAGCGCGGACAGCAGGCCCCACGTGATCATGATCCGCGCGATCCAGATGCGTGCGCCGAGGCGGTGCATCAGCAGGTTGCTTGGCAGTTCGAACAGAAAGTAGCCAAGGAAGAAGATGCCGGCGCCGAGTCCGAACACGGTTTCGCTGAACGCGAGATCCTGCGACATCTGCAGCTTGGCGAAGCCGACGTTCACGCGGTCGAGATACGCGACCACGTAGCAGAGCATCAGGAACGGCACGATGCGCCAGAACACTTTCTTGTAGGTGCGGTCGAGTTCGCCCGATTGGGCGGCCGCGGCGGGCGAGCGGCTTGCGGCCGCGTCGAGAGCAGTCATCGTCGTCTCCAGGACTATGGTGTGCCGGCGGCGCGTACGCCGCCGGATCGTGTGTGTGCTGACGGAAAGGCCCGCGCACACGGCGGGCATGGAAATCGGTATGGACTACTGTGCGATCAGGATGCGACGCGTTACCAGCGCGCGCCGAAGGTCTGGCGCAGTTCGTCGAGCGCCGCGTCGGTCAGCGGTTCGGGCTTCGGCTGCGTCATCAGCCACAGCCGCGCCGTTTCCTCGAGCTCCTCGAGCGCGTACGACGCGTGCGATACCGACGGCCCCCACATCACGGGGCCGAGGCGATCGAGCAGCACGCCGCGCACCCGGTCGGCCAGCGCCGCGACTTCGGCCGCGACGGCCGGGTCGCCGGGGCGGCGATACCGGATCAGCGGGATGTGGCCGACCTTCATCACGTAGTACGGCGTGATCGGCGGCAGCACGTCGGTGTCGCGCCACACGCCGGCGAGCGTCAACGCGACGAGATGCGTCGAATGCGTGTGGACGACGCCGTTCGCCTCCGCGTTGCGCGCGTAGATGCCGCGATGCAGCGCGAGCGTCTTCGACGGCTTGCCGCCCGAGACGGGCTGGCCGTCGGTGCCGACCTTCGCGATGTCGTTCGGGTCGAGCCGGCCGAGGCAGGCGTCGGTCGGCGTGATCAGCCAGCCGTCATGCAGGCGCGCGCTGATGTTGCCGGCGCTGCCGACCGCATGGCCGCGCGCATACAGGCTCGCGCCGACCACGCAGATTTCTTCGCGCAGTTTCGCTTCGTCGCTCATCGTGCGGCTCCGTCCAGCGCGCGCAGCGCCTTGTCGAAAAAGTCCGTGGTGCCGAAGTTGCCGGATTTCAGCGCGAGGCCGAGCGGCTGCGCGTCGATGGTGGCCGTGGCCGGCACACCCGGATCGATCTGCGCGCCGATCTGCAGCGACTTCACGTCGAGCGCCTGCACGACTGCGCCGGACGTCTCGCCGCCGGCCACGACGAACTTGCGCACGCCGAGTTCGCGCAGCCCGCGGGCGATCGCCGCGAGCGTGCTTTCGACGAGATGGCCGGCCGCGTCGACGCCGAGCGCCTGCTGCACCGCCTTCACTTCGTCGGGCGTGGCCGTTGCGTAGATCAGCACGGGCTGCGGCAGGTGCGAGCGCGCAAACGCGAGCGCCTGCTCGACGACGGGCTCGCCGCGCGAGGCCGCGAGCGGGTCGATGCGGAAACTCGGCCGCGTCGCGCGCCATGCGGCGACCTGCGCGTTGGTGGCCTTCGACGCGCTGCCGGCGAGCACGGCCGACAGGCCATCGATGCGCGGCAGCGACGCCGCGTTGTCGCGCTCGGGCAACTGCTCCGCGCGGCGGAAATTCGCCGGCAGGCCGAGCGCGATGCCCGAGCCGCCGGTGACGAGCGGCAGGCCCGCGCACGCTTCGCCAAGAACGTAGAGATCGCGATCCGACAGCGCGTCGGCGATCGCGAAGCGGGCGCCTTCCGCGCGCAGCTGGTCGATCCGCGCGCGCACGGCGGCTGCGCCGAGCGCGATCGTGTCGTAGCGGATCAGGCCGACCGGCGACTTCGTCTGCCGTTGCAGCACGCGCACGAGGTTCGCGTCCTTCATCGGCGTGAGCGGATGATTTTCCATTCCCGATTCGTTCAGCAGCACGTCGCCGACGAACAGGTGGCCGCGGTAGATCGTGCGGCCATTTTCCGGGAACGCCGGGCACGCGATCGTGAAGTCGCCGCCCGCCGCGTCGAGCAGCGCGTCGGCCACCGGCCCGATGTTGCCCGCATCGGTCGAGTCGAACGTCGAGCAGTATTTGAAGAAGAACTGGCGGCACCCTTGCTCGCGCAACCATGCGTACGCGGCGAGCGATTGCGCGACGGCGTCGGCGGCGGGGATCGTGCGCGACTTCAGCGCGACGACGATCGCATCGGCGTCGACGATCGTATCGGCAGCGGCGCCGTCGGCGGGCACGCCGATCGTCTGCACGGTGCGCATGCCGCTCTTGACGAGCATGTTCGCGAGATCGGTCGCGCCGGTGAAATCGTCGGCGATGCAGCCGAGCAGGGGACGGGAAGCGGAAGCGGTCATGGCGGAAACGTCGTTCGAATCAGCGGGCGGGCGGCAGCGTGATGCCGGGGAAAGTCTTGATCACGGCGGAATCGTCCTCGCCGCCGTGGCCGGCGCTCGACGCGCTCATGAACATCTGGTGCGCGGTGGCCGACAGCGGCAACGGGAATTTGCTGCGGCGCGCGGTATCGAGCACGAGGCCGAGATCCTTCACGAAGATGTCGACGGCCGACAGCGGCGTGTAGTCGCCGTTCAGGATGTGCGGCACGCGGTTCTCGAACATCCACGAATTGCCCGCGCTGTGCGTGATCACGTCGTACAGCGCATCGGCATCGACGCCCTCGCGCAGGCCGAGCGCCATCGCTTCGGCGGCCGCCGCGATGTGCACGCCGGCCAGCAACTGGTTGATGATCTTCACCTTCGAGCCGATGCCGTGCGCGTCGCCGAGGCGGTACACCTTGCCGGCGATCGCGGCGAGCACGTCCTCGCAGCCCGCATAGGCGGCGGCCGGGCCCGACGTCATCATCGTCATCTCGCCGGAGGCCGCGCGCGCGGCGCCGCCAGACACCGGCGCGTCGAGCATCTGCAGGCCGGCCGCTTCGATGCGTGCGCCGAGCGCGACCGCGAATTCGGGTGCGACGGTCGCGCTCGCGATCACGACACCGCCCGGCTGCATCGCCGCGACCGCGCCGTGTTCGCCGAACAGCACCGTTTCCGTTTGCGCGGCATTGACGACGAGCGTGACGACGACGTCGCACTGCGCGCCGAGTTCGGCTGGCGTCGCGCACGCGATGCCGCCTTCGGTGGCGAACGCCTGCAGCACGGTGTCGCGCACGTCGCATGCGTGCACGCGCAGGCCGGCGCGCAGCAGCGAGCGTGCGACGCCGAGGCCCATCGCGCCGAGGCCGATGACTCCAACATTTCGTGACATGGTCAACCTTGATCGATTCGAGAGAGGTTCTGGACGACGGCGGCGGGTGCCGCCGGCTTCAGCAGATGCCGGCTTCCGCGAGACGGCGGGCGGCGTTGTACATATGCGTGCGCGCCGCGTTGCGCGCGGCCATCGGGTCGCGTGCGCGGATCGCGTCGGCGATCGCCGCGTGCTCCTCGCGCACCTGCCGCGAGAAATCCTCGCGCGTCGCTTCGTTGCTGCGCGTGACCTTCACGCCGGCTTCGAGGTACTGGTTCAGGAACTGCAGCGTCTTCAGGAAATACGGGTTGCCGGTGACGGCCGCGATCGTGCGGTGGAACGCGACGTCTTCCGCGACGCCGTCGCGCCCTTCGGCCACCGCTGCGTCGATCTTGCGCAGCGCGTCGTCGATGTCGGCCATGTCGTCGGCGGTGTGGTGCAGCGCGGCTTCGGCCGCGACTTCAGCCTCGATCGCGCGGCGCACCGCGAGCAGGTGCGGCAGCGAGCTCGCCTCGACGGCTTCCGCGTAGTCGATCCGCAGCGGCCGGATCGCACCGTGCTGGTTCACGAACACGCCGCTGCCCTGGCGCGGCTCGACCACGCCTTCGTTCTTCAGCCGCGAGATCGCCTCGCGGATCACGGTGCGGCTCACGCCGAATTCCTGCGCGAGCACGGCCTCGGTCGGCAGCTTGCCGGTGGCCGAGAAGCTGCCCACTTCGATCTGCTTGAGCAGTTGCTGCGCGACATGGTCGCTCATCGCGCGGGCGGGAATTTTCTCGAACATGATGCTCAGGTTTGTAAGGTGATGTGGTCATCATACAAATTTGAGCGTGCATCAGCATCCGGGATAACCCTCGTTTGAGGCAGGCAACGTCGGCCAAGTTGACTGGAACCGGTTCCAAAAGACCCGAAACAGACGCGAACATGTGCCGTTCCTGCAATTGGTCACGAAAGGGGCGAGTGCCCCTAGGGCTGTCAGTCGGCGATGTCCTCGACCGGGTCGGCCGACGCATCGAGCGCCGCATCGACTTCGGCCACGTCGCCGCCGCGCTCGCGATACGTCGCCGGCGGCACGCCGAACTGCTTGCGGAATTCGCGTCCGAGATGCGATGCATCGGCGAATCCGCAGCTCGACGCGATATCGGCGACCGTGCGGTCCGAACTCGTCAGCAGCCACGCGGCCGTGCGCAGCCGCACCTGTTTCGCGAAGGCCTGCGGGCTCTTGCCGGTTTCCGCCTTGAACAGCCGCTCGAGCTGCCGCGTCGACAGGTCGAGCTTGCACGCCAGTTCCTCGAGCGGCAGCGCACGCCCGACGTGCTGTTCCATCAGAAGAATCGCGCGCTTGACCTTCGGATGCGTCGCCGGCTCGAGGCCCGGCGGATGCGGCTGCGGCGCGTTGCCTTTCTGCATCTCGCCGACCAGCAGGATGCGCAGCGCCTTCTGCACGGTCGCATGATCGAAATGGCGCAGCAGGATCGCGGCGGCGACGTCGATCGATGCGCGGCCGCCCGAGCATGTGATCCGGCGCCGGTCGATCACGAACAGCCGATCGGCGATCAGCAGGTCGGGATCGGCGGACGGAAAGCGCTCGATGAAATCCCAGTAATGAAACCAGCTCACGCAGGTGCGGTAGCCGTCGAGCACGCCGGCGCGCATCAGCGTGAACACGCCGGTGCAGATGCCGACGACCGTCGCGCCGCCCGTCGCCGCGCGGCGGATGAAGTCGAGCGTTTCAGGGCCGGCCTGCGGCCCCGAATGCAGCAGCCCGCCGACCACCACCACATAGTCGAACGGCTCGGCCGCGTCGAACGTCTCCCACGGCGTGATCTGGATCCCGCAACTCGCGCGCACCGGTGCGAGCGTCTCGCCGATCACGCTCCATGCGCAGCGCACCGGCTTGCTGTAGTCGCCGTCGTCGGCCGACAGCCGCAGCATGTCGACGAAGCCGGAGAAGGCCGTCAGCGTGAAATTCGGCAGCAGCACGATGCCGAAGCGGATGCGCCGCGGCGCGGGTTCTGCGAGGGGGGAAGCGGGTACGTCGGGGGTCATCGCGGCCAATCTCTTCACGCCGGACAGGCGGTCTCACTCGTTTCACTCGGTTTGCGGGTTGCGGCGGCCGGAGGCGGCGCGGATGCAGCCAGCGTCGCCGATCGGCCGTGGCCGGACTTGTGGTTTTCCGTCGCGAACCATCGCCAAAACGCACTTTCGGGCCGGCCGGCGCGGCGCTTGGCGGCGCTATCCCACGCCGATGCCGTTTTTGTTCTATCGGCCGATTTTACGCTTTGATGTACTGGGGCCCAACGACATTTCACGCATGCAACCCAAAGGAAGCCAGATGAACGTCAGCGCGTTCGACCTGTTCAAGATCGGCATCGGCCCGTCCAGTTCGCATACGGTCGGCCCGATGATCGCCGCGTGCCGCTTCGCGTCGCACGTGGAGGACGCGAACCTGCTCGGCTTCGTGCGTCGCGTGCGGGTCGAGCTGTACGGCTCGCTCGGCGCGACCGGCAAGGGCCACGGCACCGACAAGGCGGTGCTGCTCGGCCTCGAGGGCCACCTGCCGGACACGATCGATCCGGACCTGATCGAGCCGCGGCTCGCCGAGATTCGCGCGGAGAAGTCGCTGTCGCTGCTCGGCAAGCAGACGGTGCGCTTCGACGAGAAGGAACACATCGGCTTCTATCGCAAGCTGATGAGCGGCACGAGCATCGTGCATCCGAACGGGATGCGCTTCCAGGCATTCGACGAACACGGCCAGCTGCTCGTCGAGAAAGAGTATTACTCGGTCGGCGGCGGCTTCGTCGTGAACCGCGACGGCGATCGCGTGAACGGCGTGCGCGCGGCGGTCGAGGTGCCGTATCCGTTCCGCACCGGCGACGACCTGATGCGCCAGTGCCGCGAACACGGGCTGTCGATCGCCGAACTGATGCTGCGCAACGAATGCGCGCTGCGCCCCGCCGACGAAGTGCGCGCCGGGCTGCTCGCGATCTGGCGCACGATGGCCGCCTGCGTCGAGCGCGGCTGCAAGGTCGAGGGCGACCTGCCGGGGCCGATGCGCGTGAAGCGCCGCGCGGCCGAGCTGAACGGCCGCCTGCGTTCGCGTTCGGAAGAGTCGCTGCGCGACCCGCTGTCGATGCTCGACTGGGTCAACCTGTATGCGATGGCCGTGAACGAAGAGAACGCGGCCGGCGGCCGGGTCGTCACCGCGCCCACCAACGGCGCGGCCGGCGTGATTCCCGCGGTGCTGCACTACTACGTGAAGTTCGTGCCGGGCTCGAACGAAGCCGGCATCGTCGAATTCCTGCTGACGGCCGCGGCGATCGGGATCATCTACAAGGAAACCGCGTCGATCTCCGGCGCGGAAGTCGGCTGCCAGGGCGAAGTGGGCGTTGCGTGCTCGATGGCTGCGGCCGCACTCGCGGCGGTGATGGGCGGCACGCCGGACCAGGTCGAGAACGCGGCCGAGATCGGCATGGAGCACAACCTCGGGATGACCTGCGACCCGGTCGGCGGGCTCGTGCAGATCCCGTGCATCGAGCGCAACGCGATGGGCGCGATCAAGGCGCTGAACGCGTCGCGCATGGCGCTCAAGGGCAACGGCCAGCACTACGTATCGCTCGATTCCGTGATCAAGACGATGCGCGAAACCGGCGCCGACATGAAGACGAAATACAAGGAAACGTCGCGCGGCGGCCTCGCCGTGAACGTCATCGAATGCTAACGAAGGATCCAAACATGAGCCGCTACTCGATATTCAGCCTGTTCCGCAACGGCCTCTCGTATCACGAGAACTGGGAAAAGCAGTGGAAGAGCCCGGAGCCGAAGAAGGAATACGACGTCGTGATCGTCGGCGGCGGCGGCCACGGCCTCGCGACCGCGTACTACCTCGCGAAGGAGCACGGGATCACGAACGTCGCGATCCTCGAGAAGGGCTGGATCGGCGGCGGCAACACCGCGCGCAACACGACGATCGTGCGCTCGAACTACCTGTGGGACGAATCGGCCGCGCTGTACGAGAAGGCGATGAAGCTGTGGGAAGGGCTGTCGCAGGATCTGAACTACAACGTGATGTTCAGCCAGCGCGGCGTGATGAACCTCGCGCACACGCTGCAGGACGTGCGTGACACCGAGCGTCGCGTGAACGCGAACCGGCTGAACGGTGTCGACGCCGAATTCCTGACGCCCGCGCAGATCAAGGAAATCGAGCCGACGATCAACCTGAACAGCCGCTACCCGGTGCTCGGCGCATCGATCCAGCGCCGTGCGGGCGTCGCGCGCCACGACGCGGTGGCCTGGGGCTTCGCGCGCGGCGCGGACCGCGCCGGCGTCGACATCATCCAGAACTGCCAGGTGACGGGCATTCGCCGCGAAGGCGGCGCGGTGGTCGGCGTCGATACGGTGAAGGGCTTCATCAAGGCGAAGAAGGTTGCGGTAGTGGCCGCCGGCAACACGACGACGCTCGCCGACATGGCCGGCGTGCGTCTGCCGATCGAAAGCCACCCGCTGCAGGCGCTGGTGTCCGAGCCGATCAAGCCGGTGGTGAACTCCGTGATCATGTCGAACGCGGTGCACGCGTACATCAGCCAGTCCGACAAGGGCGACCTCGTGATCGGCGCCGGTATCGACCAGTACACGGGCTTCGGCCAGCGCGGCAGCTTCCACATCATCGAAAGCACGCTGCAGGCGATCGTCGAGATGTTCCCGGTGTTCTCGCGCGTGCGGATGAACCGCCAGTGGGGCGGCATCGTCGACGTGTCGCCGGACGCGTGCCCGATCATCACCAAGACCGACGTGAAGGGCCTCTATTTCAACTGCGGCTGGGGCACCGGCGGCTTCAAGGCGACGCCGGGCTCGGGCTGGGTGTTCGCGCACACGATCGCCCGCGACGAACCGCATCCGCTGAACGCGCCGTTCGCGCTCGACCGCTTCTATACGGGCCACCTGATCGACGAGCACGGCGCCGCCGCCGTCGCGCACTAACCCAGTCACCATTGGAGAAAGAAACATGTTGCTGATCGAATGTCCGTGGTGCGGGCCGCGCGCCGAATCCGAGTTCACGTGCGGCGGTGAAGCCGACATCGTGCGCCCGGTGGCGAACGAGACCATGACCGACCGCGAATGGGGCGAATACGTGTTCATGCGCGAGAACAAGCGCGGGCTGCACAAGGAGCAATGGCTGCACACGCAGGGGTGCCGCCGCTGGTTCAAGGTGACGCGCGACACGGTCACCTACGATATCAAGGGCTACGAAAAGTTCGGCGGGGCTGCCAACCAGGGCGCCGCTGCCGGCAACGCACACGAAGAGGGCACGAGCAAATGAGCCAGAAAGACCGCCTCGGCACCGGTGGCCGCATCAATCGCGCGATTCCGCTGACGTTCACGTTCAACGGCCGCACGTACCAGGGCTTCCAGGGCGACACGCTCGCGTCCGCGCTGCTCGCGAACGGCGTGCATTTCGTCGCGCGCAGCTTCAAGTACCACCGTCCGCGCGGGATCGTGACGGCGGATGTGGCGGAACCGAATGCCGTCGTGCAGCTCGAAACCGGCCCGTACACGGTGCCGAACGCGCGCGCGACCGAGATCGAGCTGTACCAGGGGCTCGTCGCGACGAGCGTGAACGCCGAGCCGACGCTCGAGAACGACAAGTACGCGATCAACCAGAAGTTCTCGCGCTTCATGCCGGCCGGGTTCTACTACAAGACCTTCATGTGGCCGCGCAACATGTGGCCGAAGTACGAAGAGAAGATCCGTGAAGCGGCCGGCCTCGGCAAGGCGCCGGAAGTGCTCGACGCCGATCGCTATGACAAGTGCTACGCGCACTGCGACGTGCTCGTGGTCGGCGGTGGCCCGTCGGGCCTCGCCGCCGCGCATGCGGCAGCGACGGCCGGCGCGCGCGTGATCCTCGTCGACGACCAGCGCGAACTCGGCGGCAGCCTGCTGTCGTGTCGCGCGGAGATCGACGCGAAGCCCGCGCTGCAATGGGTCGAGAAGATCGAGGCCGAACTGCGCAAGCTGCCCGACGTGACGATCCTGTCGCGCAGCACCGCGTTCGGCTATCAGGACCACAACCTCGTGACGGTCACGCAGCGCCTGACCGATCACCTGCCGGTATCGATGCGCAAGGGCACGCGCGAGTTGCTGTGGAAGGTCCGCGCGAAGCGCGTGATCCTCGCGACCGGCGCGCACGAGCGGCCGATCGTGTTCGGCAACAACGACCTGCCGGGCGTGATGCTGGCGGGCGCGGTGTCGACCTACGTGCATCGCTTCGGCGTGCTGCCGGGCCGCAACGTGGTCGTGTTCACGAACAACGATCGCGCATACCAGACCGCGCTGGACCTGAAGGCGTGCGGCGCGAAGGTGACGGTCGTCGATTCCCGCGCGTCGTCGAACGGCGCGCTGCCGGCCGCTGCGAAGCGGCAGGGCGTGACGGTGATGAGCGGTGCGGTCGTCACGGCCGCTTCGGGCAAGTGGCGCGTATCGTCGGTCGACGTCGCGTCCTACTCGAACGGCCAGACCGGCGGCAAGCTGCAGACGCTGCCGTGCGACCTCGTCGCGATGTCGGGCGGCTTCAGCCCGGTGCTGCACCTGTTCGCGCAATCGGGCGGCAAGGCATGCTGGAACGACGAGAAGGCGTGTTTCCTGCCGGGCAAGCCGGTGCAGGCGGAAGCGAGCATCGGTGCGGCGGCCGGCGAATTCGGGCTCGCCCGTGCGCTGCGGCTTGCGGTCGATGCGGGCGTGGAAGCGGCGAAGGCCGCGGGCTTCACGGCCGCGCAGCGTCCGGCCGCACCGCAGGTCGCCGAAGCCGTCGAAGGTGCGCTGCAACCGTTGTGGCTTGTCGGCAGCCGTGAGGCGGCCGCGCGCGGGCCGAAGCAGTTCGTCGATTTCCAGAACGACGTCGCGGCGGCCGACATCCTGCTCGCCGCGCGTGAAGGCTTCGAGTCGGTCGAGCACGTGAAGCGCTACACGGCGATGGGTTTCGGCACCGACCAGGGCAAGCTTGGCAACATCAACGGGATGGCGATCCTCGCGGGCGCGCTCGGCAAGACGATTCCGGAAACGGGCACGACGACGTTCCGTCCGAACTACACGCCCGTGTCGTTTGGTACGTTCGCGGGCCGCGAGACGGGCGATTTCCTCGACCCGATCCGCAAGACGGCCGTGCACGAATGGCACGTCGAGCACGGCGCGATGTTCGAGGACGTCGGCAACTGGAAGCGGCCGTGGTACTTCCCGAAGAACGGCGAGGATCTGCATGCGGCCGTGAAGCGCGAATGCCTCGCGGTGCGCAACGGCGTCGGCATTCTCGACGCGTCGACGCTCGGCAAGATCGACATCCAGGGCCCGGACGCGGTGAAGCTGCTGAACTGGATGTACACGAACCCGTGGAACAAGCTCGAAGTGGGCAAGTGCCGCTACGGGCTGATGCTCGACGAAAACGGGATGGTGTTCGACGACGGCGTGACCGTGCGCCTCGCCGACCAGCATTTCATGATGACGACCACCACCGGCGGCGCGGCGCGCGTGCTGACGTGGCTCGAGCGCTGGCTGCAGACCGAATGGCCCGACATGAAGGTGCGGCTCGCGTCCGTCACCGATCACTGGGCGACGTTCGCGGTGGTCGGCCCGAAGAGCCGCAAGGTCGTGCAGAAGGTGTGCCAGGACATCGACTTCGGCAATGAAGCGTTCCCGTTCATGAGCTACCGCAACGGCACGGTTGCCGGCGCGAAGGCGCGCGTGATGCGGATCAGCTTCTCGGGCGAGCTGGCCTACGAAGTGAACGTGCCGGCGAACGCGGGCCGCGCGGTGTGGGAAGCGCTGATGGCGGCCGGTGCCGAGTTCGACATCACGCCGTATGGCACCGAGACGATGCACGTGCTGCGCGCGGAGAAGGGCTATATCATCGTCGGCCAGGACACCGACGGCTCGATCACGCCGTTCGATCTCGGGATGGGCGGCGTCGTCGCGAAGTCGAAGGACTTCCTCGGCAAGCGTTCGCTGTCGCGTTCGGATACCGCGAAGGAAGGCCGCAAGCAGTTCGTCGGCCTGCTGACCGAAGACGAACAGTTCGTGCTGCCGGAAGGCGCGCAGATCATCGCGAAGGACACGCAGGTGTCGGCGGTCGATCCGACGCCGATGATCGGCCACGTGACGTCGAGCTACTACAGCCCGATCCTGAAGCGCTCGATCGCGCTCGCGGTGGTGAAGGGCGGCCTGAACAAGATGGGCGAGAGCGTCGTGATTCCGCTGGCCAACGGCCGCCGCATCACCGCGAAGATCTCGAGCCCGGTTTTCTACGATACCGAAGGGGTGCGTCAGCATGTGGAATGAAACGAGAAACCAGACGCAGGTGGCCGGTGCGGGCGGCGTGACGCTTGAATCGCCGTTCGTCGGCGCGGCCGACGTGCTGAAGGCGCACCAGGCGCGCGTGTCGAAGAAGTTCACGCTGCGCGAGCGGCCGTTCCTCGATCTCGTCAACGTGCGCGGCGAGTTGAGCGATCCGGCCTTCGTCGCCGCGTTCGAGCGCGTGGTCGGCTGCTTGCCGCCCGCGGCGCCGAACACGGTGGCGCGCGGTGCCGAATACGACGTGCTGTGGCTCGGCCCCGACGAATGGCTCGTGCGGTCGAACGGGCCGGTCCAGGCCGGCGTGCTCGAGGCGAAGCTGGCCGAGGCCGTGCAGGGCTCGTACGCGGCGGCTGTCGACGTCGGCAGCGGCTACACGGTGGTCGAGATCAGCGGCGAACGCGTGCGCGACGTGATCGCGCGCGGCTGCCCGCTCGATCTGCATCCGCGCGTGTTCAAGCCGGGCCAGTGCGCGCAGTCGCACTACTTCAAGTCGCCGATCACGCTGATCCCGACCGGCGACGACACGTTCGAGATCGTCCTGCGTCGCAGCTTCGCCGACTATTTCGTGCGCATCATGCTCGACGCCGCGGCGCCGCTCGTCTCATGAAGCCGTTCGACGAACCGTTCGTGGCGATCGACGCGCCGCGCCTGCGCGGGCGCGGCTGGAGCGTGTTCGTCGACGAACTGAAGGTGCCCGCGCGGATCGGCATTCATGCGCACGAGCATGAAGCGCCGCAGCCGGTCGTGATCGATGCGCGGCTCGGGTATCGCTGCGAGCCGAGCGAGCAGGGCGAGTGGATCGACTACGACGGCTATTGCGCGCGCGTGGCGTCGTTCCTGGCGCACAAGCCGCATACGCGGCTGCTGGAAACGCTCGTCGCCGATCTCGCGGTGCTGTCGTTCCGCGAATGGCCGGCGCTGGAATCGCTGACGCTGTCGATGTACAAGCCGAAGATCCGGCCGGGGACGAAGCGCGTGGGCGTGTCGCTCGACTGGACGCGCGGGGATTACCTGCGGTGGACGGGGGCGGCGGGGCAGCTTTGATCAGAGGGGGCCGGATCAAGGCACGAGGGAGGTGATCCGGCGATTCCATGGGGCGGCGGCGCGAATGCGCCGCCGCACTCGTTTACGTTCCTGCATGCACTTACTTCGCGTTGCGGTTCGCGGTGGGCGCCGGTGACGGATCGCTGACCGGCACCATGTGCGCCTTCGCGTTGTTCGCATCGTTCCCGGTATTCGCGCTTTTCGCATCGTCCTCGGGTTCGAGCACGAACCGGAACGAATCGACCCGCTGCATCACTTTCGCCGCATACGCACTCGATCCGCCGCTATAGCTCTTCAACCCGGCCTGCACGTTTCCGCCGGCCGCCTTCACGTAGCCCGACAGAATGCGCGAGCCGACCTCGACGTTCGCATTCGGCTCCGTCAGATCCTTCACGTTGCGCAGCATGCCGCGGTGCGCGGACGGCACGACCTGCATCAACCCGGTCGCGCCATGCTGACCGCGCGCCTTTTCCTGGAAGCGCGATTCGATCGAAATAATCGCGTAAACGAGTGCCGGCGGCAGCGAATATTTCGTCGCAGTGACGCTCACGATATCGGCGAGCTTTGCGGCGCGTTCCTTCGCGACGCCGAATTTCTTCGTCAGGTAGGACGTGATGCGGCGGTTTGCTTCGTTAGGCTGATCGTTGGCGAGCGGTGCGGATGCGTCGCCTGGCGCGGATGCGGCTGCTTCGGGCGCAGAGGCAGGCAATGCGGGCGCCTGCTGCGCCGCGGCGTGCTGCGCAATGCCGAGCGAAAGCACGATCAGCCAGAAGAACCGTCGTCGCATGGTGGAGTGCGGGGAAATGGGAGGCGCATAGTATATCGACCAATCGCGGTGGGTGGTCGAGGGCGGGTTCGAATGAAAGCGACGTGTAGGCTTGTCACATTCGCGATGATCGACGCGCCGATCGTTGCGCGGACACGCATCGGAGTCCGGATGAACCGGGCGCTTCCGTCCTTTCCTGCGATTCGGCCGCGGTATCGCGGAAATGTCGTCGGCTCGCGTGTCCCATTCCGGCGACAGTTCGGGCCCGATTTGCGAATCGGCCGAACGAAACGCTAGTTGATGATCTCGCCGATACCGGTTTCGATGCGGCTTCTGAGCTGCTCGATGAATTCCGGATCGTAGGGTTCCCAGCTATCGAGTTCGCCAACGATCTTCAAAGGCGATGTGCTTCGATACGATCGTGTCGGATTGCCGGGGAATTTCTTGTCCGTGACGTTCGGGTCGTTTTCGAATTCGCCGGTGGGCTCGACGATGTAGACCCGCGGCCGGCCATCGCCTTTGGCCATTTCCGCAGCCAGGCCGGCGCCTTTGGGCAGGGCCGTGAAGTAAATGTGATTCATCACGACGTCATGCCGGTAATTCGATCGGAAGCCTGCCGTCAGCAAGTCGCCGATCCGCAAATCCGCTTTCGTGCCATGAAAAAACGGGCCGGTGTCGAGAACAGCCATGGTTGCTCCTTCGAAAAATTGCGTGACGGCTTCTACGCGCGCCGCGCGCTTGCCGCCCGCGCAATCGCGCCGATCGCATCGCTGACGAGCACCGCGAGCAAGCCGACGATCACGCCGCCTTGCAGCACGAATGCGGTGTTCGATGTCTGCAGGCCCGCGATGATCACGTCGCCGAGCCCGCGCGCGGCCACCGTCGAGCCGATCGTCGCGGTGCCGAGATTGATCACGACCGCGAGGCGGATGCCGTTGACGATCACCGGGAACGCGAGCGGCAGCTCGACGGACACCAGTTGCTGCCAGCCGCTCATGCCCATCCCGCGCGCGGCGTCGACGACGTCGCGCGGCACGTCCTCGAGCCCCGCGATCGTGCTTTCGAAAACCGGCAGGAGCCCGTACAGCACGAGCGCGATCAGCACCGGCTTCAAGCCGAAGCCGACGGCCGGCACGGCGAGCGCGAGCACGGCGACCGGCGGGAAGGTCTGGCCGATATCGACGACGCTGCGCGCCACCGGCAGGAAATCCGCGCCGAACGGCCGCGTGACCGCGATGCCGGCCGCGACCGCGACGATCGTGCCGATCAGGCTCGACAGCGCGACCGTGCCGAGATGCGCGAGCGTGAGATCGAGCAGGCTCGCGCGATCGTAGATCACCGGCGCGCCGTTGTCCGCGAACGGCGCGAACAGACCCTGCAGCCACGCGGGGCGCAACAGCAGCACGAGCAGCAGCGCGAGCGCGGCCGCCCGGGCGACGTAAGCGGGAAGTGACGACTGCTTGAACTGCACGTTGCCGCGGGTCGTCATGCGGGCTTCCTCGCGTGTGCGCGGATCGCGTCGAGCGTGATGCGGCGGGGACCGTGTGCGTTGGGCGTGCCGTTGGCCGTATCGTCCACGGGCAGCGCATCGACACCGCGCCACAACAATTCGGACACCGCATCGCGCAGCGTGCGCGTCGCGGCGATCGGTTCGCCATCGACGTGGCCGGCTTCGGCCACGGTGTCGATCGGCGTCAGCGCGAGCAGGCGCAGCGGCCGGTCGACGCCCGCGACGAGCTGTTCGACCACACCCGGTGCCGGCCCGCCGAGAATCTCGGCCGGCGACGCGACCTGCAGCAGCCGTCCGCCGTCCATCACCGCGATCGTGTCGCCGAGCTTCAGCGCTTCCTCGATATCGTGCGTGACGATTACAACAGTGATGCCGAGGCGGCGCTGCAGCGCGAACAGGTCGTCCTGCGCCTTGTTGCGGATGATCGGATCGAGCGCGCCGAACGGTTCGTCCATCAGCAGGATCGCGGGCTCGGCGGCGAGTGCGCGCGCCACGCCGACACGCTGCTGCTGGCCACCCGACAGTTCGTGCGGTAGCTTGCCCGCGAACTCGGCCGGCGCGAGGTGGAACAGGTCGAGCAGTTCGTTCACGCGCGCGTCGATGCGCTCGGCCGGCCAGCCGAGCAGGCGCGGTACGGTCGCGATGTTGCGCGCGACGCTCCAGTGCGGAAACAGCCCATGCCCCTGGATCGCGTAGCCGATACCGCGCCGCAATTGCTCGGGCGCGACGGTCGCCGTATCGACGCCGTCGATGCGGATCGTGCCGCTGGTCGGCGCGATCAGCCGGTTGATCATGCGCAGGAGCGTCGACTTGCCGCTGCCCGATGCGCCGACGAGCGCGGTGATCGTGCCGCGCTGCACCGTCAGCGATACGTCGTCGACGGCGAGCGCGTCGCCGAAGCGTTTGCCGACCCGTTCGATCTCGATCATCCTGCACGCCCTTTCGCGAGCGACGTCGCGGCTTCGAACACGACCGCGGACGCCAGTGCGAGCGCGATCGTCGGGATCGCGCCGAGCAGCACGAGATCGGCGGCCGATTGCCCGATCCCCTGGAAGATGAAGGTGCCGAATCCGCCGCCGCCGATCAGCGCGGCCACCGCGGTCAGGCCGATGTTCTGCACGAGCACGATGCGCACGCCGCTCAGGATCACCGGCAGCGCGAGCACGAGATCGACGCGCAGCAGCCGCTGCACGCGCGTCATGCCCATCGCCCGGGCCGCTTCGGTCACGTGCGGCGGCACCTGTTCGAGCCCGACCACGACGCTCGAGGCGATCGGCAGCAGCGAATACAGGAACAGCGCGAGCACGGCCGGCGCGACGCCGATCCCGCGAATGCCGAGCGTGGCCGCGAGCGGCACGTGCGCGGCGAGCAGGCCGAGCGGCGCCATCATCAGCCCGTACATCGCGATGCTGGGGATCGTCTGCACGATATTGAGCACGGGCATCGCGACGGTGCGCACCGTTGCGATGCGCGCGCAGGCGATGCCGAGCGGCACGCCGGCGACGAGCGCGGCGGCGACCGAGCCGCCCGCGAGCGACACGTGACGGATCGCCTCGCGCCAGAAATCGTCGCTGCGCACCGCGTATTCGCGCATCACGGAGAGGCCGTCCCACCAGCCGCTCGCGAGCGGCACGGAAACCGCTGCTATCGCGACGGCGAGCGCGGCGAGGCGCCGCCACGGGCCGAACGCGAGGCGTGCGAGCGCGTCGGCGATGAGGACGGCCCACGCGAACAGCAGCAGCCAGACGCCCGCATCGGGCGACACGCGGGCCAGCATGTCGTCGGGCGCGACGACATGCGTCGCAGCCGCGCCGACTGCATACGCGAGCGTCGCGAGCCCCGCGCAGCCGGCCGCGAGCCGCCACGCGGGGCGACTCGCCGTCATTGCCCATAGCGCGCCGACGGTCCATAGCGCGGCGAGCGCGGCGCCCTGCATCGGCGGCAGCGCGGCGAACACCGACAGCCCGGTGCCGGCCGCGATCCGGTTCGGCCGCAGCACCGCGAACGACAGGCCGAACACCGCGACGATCGTCAGGATGCCGATCAGGATGCCGACCTTGTCGAGCGTGACGCGCCGCGCGGACGCGGCCGCGCGCTGCGTCATTTCACGAAACCCTTCGCTTTCAGGTAGCTTTTCGCGACGCCGGCCGCCGGCTCGCCGTTGAGCTGGATGCGGGCGTTCAGCGATTGCAGCGTTTTCAGGTCGAGGCTCGCGAACACGGGCTTGAGCAAGTCGGCGATCTGCGGATGCGCTTTCAGCGCGGCTTCGCGGATCACCGGCGCCGGCGCGTAGACGGGCTGCACGTGCTTGTCGTCGTCGAGCACCGCGAGGCCGCTCGATGCGATGCCGCCGTCGGTGCCGTAGACCATCGCGGCGTTCACACCGTCGGTCTGGTTCGCGGCGGCCTTGATCGTCGCGGCCGTGTCGCCGCCCGACAGCACGACGAGCTGCTCGGGCTTCAGCTTGAAGCCGTACGCTTTCTCGAACGACGGCAGCGCCGACGCGCTGTTCACGAATTCGGCCGAGGCCGCGAGCTTCACCTTGCCGCCGCCGGCCACCCACTTGCCGAAATCGGAGAAGGTCTTCAGGTGCTGCGACTGCGCGACGGGCGCGAGCAGCGCGACGCCCCACGTGTTGTTCGCGGGCGCCGGGGCGAGCCACACGAGATGGTTCGCCGCGTAGTCGAGTTTTTTCGCGGTGTCGTAGCCCTGGCTCGCGTTCTTCCACACCGGGTCGTCGGCCTTGTTGAAGAAGAATGCGGCGTTGCCCGTGTATTCGGGGTAGACGTCGATCTCGCCGCTCGTGAGCGCCTTGCGCACGATCGGCGTCGTGCCGAGCGCGATCTTTTCGGTGACGGGAATGCCGTGGGCCTTCAGCACCTGTGAAATGAGGTTGCCGAGCAGGTTGCCTTCGGTGTCGATCTTCGACGACACCACGACGGGCGTGTCGGCGTAGGCGCCAGGCGCCACGATGGCGGCGGCGAACGCGAGGCCCAGGATCCGGGCGGGCAGGGCGAGCTTCATCGGGGCCAATCTCCAGGACGGGGGCGTACGCCGAAAGTTACTTGACTGAGCCGGCTTTGGCAAACCGCGTGCGGCGGCGTGTCCACAGCCGGTGTGGGGATAACCCGCATCCGTCATGCGGGCTTGTTACACTGAAATTCGTTCCCCGCCTGCGGACATTTGCCGACATGAAGCCCGAGCTGCTGGTCCTCATCGCACTGCGCGGCGACGCGCATCGCGAGATCGCCGCGTCGTTCGACGTGCGTTATGCCCCGACGCCCGATGCGCGCGAACGCGCGATCGCCGAGCACGGCGGCACGATTCGCGCGGTCCTGACCAACGGCAGCACGGGGCTGACCGCCGCCGAGATCGACCGGCTGCCACAACTCACGTTCGTCAGCGCGCTCGGCGCGGGCTACGAGCACATCGACGTCGCGCACGCGAAGGCGCGCGGCATCACCGTGGTCACGGGCGCCGGCACCAACGACGATTGCGTCGCCGATCACGCGTTCGCGCTGCTGCTCGCGGCGGTGCGCAACGTCGTGCAGCTCGATGCGAAGACCCGCGCGGGCGTGTGGCGCGACGGGCTGTCGATGCCGCCGAACGTGTCGGGCAAGAAGCTCGGCATCGTCGGGCTCGGCAAGATCGGCGAGAAGTGTGCGCGCCGCGCGGCGGGCTTCGACATCGAGATCGGTTATCACAACCGCTCGGAGAAGCCCGTGCCGTACCGCTATTTCGACCGGGTCGACGCGCTCGCGCAGTGGGCCGATTTCCTGATCGTCGCGACGCCGGGCGGCGCGGGCACGCGGCACCTGATCGATCGCACCGTGCTCGATGCGCTCGGCCCGGGCGGCTTTCTCGTCAACGTGTCGCGCGGCAGTGTTGTCGATACCGCTGCTTTGGCAGACGCACTGCGCGAAGGGCGCATCGCGGGCGCGGGGCTCGACGTGTACGAAGGGGAACCGGAGCCGCCGCGTGCGCTGACCGGTCTCGACAGCGTCGTGCTGACGCCGCACATGGGCGGCTGGTCGCCCGAGGCGCTCGATCGTTCGGTGCGGCAGTTTCTCGACAACGCGGCGCGGCACTTCGCGGGGCAGCCGGTGTTGACGCCGGTGTGAGCGCCGGGCGGCGGCGTCGAATCAGTCCGCCTGCTTGCAGAATGTCCAGTAGAAATCCGGCAGGTTCGCCGGCTTGTCGGCATCGAGATCGATCCAGCCGAACTGGTGGTGCTCGTCGCTCAGCACGATTTCACGGCGATCGACCTCGCACCGGAAGCACACGATCAGGACGCGCTTGCCCGGCACGACCTCGCACGAACGGCTGCCCACGTAGCGGATCGCCGATGCGACGATTCCGCATTCCTCCTGCACTTCGCGGGTGACGGCGTCTTCGAGCGATTCGCCCGCTTCGGGCCAGCCGCCCGGCAGTTCCCACTCGTCGCGGGGATTGCGCAGGAACAGGACGGAACGGCCATCGCGAACGATGGCTTTGGCGCTGAGGGGAATCATGGGGGCTCACCGTGGGCTGTCGAGTTCAGCAGCCTAGCGCAGGTGTTCCATTCATGCAGCGATTCCCCCGCCCGCATCGACGGGCATGCAGGCGGGGGCGCCGCCGCCGTTACGACGGCCGCCGGCGCACGACTACGCGCCCGTCGACGGCGAAGCCAGCGGCACCGTTACCGACGTGCCGGCCGGATCGAGCGTCAGGCCCGTGCCGGGCGTCGGCCGCAGCGTCGCCTCGTAGTCGCTGGAGAGGACGACGAGCCCGAGCCGGTGGCCGGCCTCCAGCTTGTAGTCGCGCGGCATGAAGGTCAGCTTCAGGTCGTACGGCATGCCGGGCAGCACCGGTTGCGACACCCACTCGGACAGCCGGTTGCGCGGGTCGGTCCATGCGCGCGTGACGATCGTCGCCGTGCCGTCCGGCGCGCGGTCGACCAGCAAGGCCGTCACGTTCGCGACGCCCGTGAAGGTCAGCCTGACGCGTGCGGTCGCGGCGCCGGACAGGCGTGCCGCGGCCGTCAGCGGGGCCGTCTCGAAGCGGCTGCGGTTTTCGCCGGTCGCCGTGTTCGCCAGCGTGAGCGCCGGAATGCGCGCATCGTCGGTGAAGCGCGCGAGCGGGCCGCCGCTCGGCAGCCGCAGCAGCGTGCCGGTGCTCGCGCCGTCGCCGCCCGCGAAGTACGTGACCGGCGTCGCGTGGCGCGCGGCCCAGTCCGCTTCCTTCAGCAGCGTGCCGTCCGCCTGCGCGACCACCGCGCGCGGATCGTGCTCGACGCCGTTGTCGAAGCCGATCAGGTAGCGCGTGAACCAGCGGTTCACCTCCGCGGTCCACGCGTCGGCCATCCCCGGCACGCGGGTCGGATCGGTGTGCTTCACGCGATGCAGCCACAGCTGGGTCGGCACGCCCTGGCGTCGCATCGCCAGATACCACGACGTCGACTGGTCGACGCGCACGTTGTCGTCGGTGAGACCCTGCGCGACGAGCGCCGGCGCGACGGCGAACGCGGTCGGGATGTCGCGTGCGGCCCAGAACGGCGAATAGTCGCCGGTCTTGCGGTCTTCCTGTTGCAGCGCTTCGTCGATCAGGTGCGTGCAGCGCTCCGGATGCGCGTTGGTCAGCAGCGCCTTGATGTACACGTCGACATCCTCGCCCTGATAGCCTTCCGGCGCACGCACGAGGCCGCCCGAGCGGTAGTAGCCGTACATGTTCGACAGCCCGGCGATCGGCACGATCGCGTCGAGCCCGCGCGTGCGCAGGCTCGCGACCATCTTCGGCAGCGTGCCGTCGTACGACACGCCGTACATGCCGACGTGCCCGGTCGACCAGTTCGCGACGACCGTCTTGCCGTTCGCGTCCTTCGCGGTCGCGTCGCGCCCGAGCCAGCGGATCACCGACGCCATCGCCACCGATTCGTCGCGCGTCAGGATCGTCGGGCAGCCGTCCGAGCCGGCGGTGCCGAGCGAATCCGCGTAGACGATCGTGAAGCCGCGCGGCACGAAGTAGCTTTCGATCCACGAGCGGCCGGCGGCGGCGGCCTCGACCTGCTGCAGCATCCGCGATTGCGGCGCGGCGGCCAGGATGCGGGTGGACGCCGATGCCGCGGCACCGGCGGTCGCGGCCGGATGCGGCGTGCCGTCGAGTTCGACGTCGACGTCGTGGTCGGGGCTGTCGGCGAGCCCCGCGTAATACGGGCTCGCGAGCACGATGACGGGCGTGCGCGCGCCGTTCGCGGTTTCGGACGGTCGCACGATGCGCACGTGGATGCGGTCGCGCGTGCCGTCGCCGTCGGAATCGACCGGCGTGTCGACCCACGCGTTCTCCTCGATCGTGCCGCCCGACAGCGATGGCTGCACCTGGCCGTTGCTGATCACCGGCTTGTAGCGTCCGCTGCTGGCCGGGTTCGCGTACGGCACGCCGGACGGCGAAAAGCGCGACGCGAGCGATTGCGCACCGGCTGTATCGGCCGCGGCGGCGGCCCCCTCCTGTTGGCCCTGCGCGAGCGCTGACACGCCCGCCACGCTGCCGCCGTCGTCGCCGCCGCACGCGGCGAGCGTTGCGGCCGCCACGAGCGCGGGCAGCCATGCGCGCCGCACTCCGGTTCGATGAATGTTCATTGAATCGACCTCGTCTCTTGTGTTTGTCTGGAACCGGCCGGCTCGCGATACGCCCCCTGCGGCCTGGCCGGGTGCTGCGTCGGATGAAGCGGAACTGCACCATCAAAAACGGCGGGCGAGATGGATGAGCGTCTTGCCCGGTGCCGGCGCGCGTCAGGCGGCGCGCATCCGGCCGGCGTCGAGGCGAGCGCGTCGCCCCGAACGGAAATCGTCAATGCGGCGGTTCGTTGCGAATGCAGGACTGCGAATCAAATGCGGACATGCCCGGGCTTCCTTTAGGTTTCGGATGAAACGGAACGGCACGATGCGATGAGGCGGGAGTGTTGCGAACGGCGGTGCTGCAACGGCAGGAAAGCGCGACGCGAGTCGGCACGCTGGCCGGATTGCTTTCCGGAAGCTTGCGCAAAAGTTATCCCAGTGAAATGTCCGTGTCAAACTTTTTTAGTTTGAGTCAAACAAAGTTTCTACATGTGTGCGGCATGCGCGCTCAACTTCCCGGCAATCCGTCCGTAAACAATGAAAAACACGCTGAAAACGAGAGAGAGGGCAATGACGATTACGGTCACGGCGGCGGGCGGCCTTACGCTCGCGCAAATGGCGCAGGCGGCGCTCGACGGGCGCCAGACGACGGACACGACGGCGTCCGGCGCACCGCAAGACGAACCGGTCAGCATCCGGGCAATCGATCCGCAAGCCCAGCAGGCGGCGATGACGAAACAGTTGTCGATGGTGGGCGACCTGTCGATGAAGCTGCGCGGCGTGACCGACGCGCTCGCGACGAGCCTGCAGGACATCGTCGCGAAGCGCCCGGATCTGGCCGATGCGCAATTCGACTTCGCGACCGACGCCGGCCGGATCAAGGTCGTGTCGAAGACGCTGACGGACAGCGATCGCGCATGGATCGAGTCGACGCTGAATTCGAACGCCGGCCTCGTGCTAGCGACGCGCGATTTTCACGAGCAGGCCGTCGATATCGCCGCGCAGGGTGCGGCCGTGCGAGGCGACACGTTCACGGACAGCGATCGCGCGGCGGCGAGCCAGGCCGCCGACGCGCGCTTTCACTTCATGAGCCTGCTCAACCGGTCGGTCGCGGAGAACCCGCCGCCCGTGGCGCCCGGCGGACACTTCACCACGCAGGACGGCACGACGCTGACGATCGAGCCGTCGGCCGGCACCGCGCGCGGCACGCTCGCGCTGCTGAACACCGCGCGCCAGTTGTCGTCGGGCGCGGCGATCTTCGTCGACTCGTCCGGCAACAAGTCCTACGGCATGCGCACGGAACTCGTCAACGTCGGCTTCGACGTGCTCGCCGGCTACACGCCCGACGGCGGCAACAGCGTCGGCTTCCACGAGATCGCGTAACGCCGCGCCAATCCCGCCGATTGCGCCTACTCGTCGCGCAGCGCCTCGGCCGGGCGCACCCGCGCGGCGCGCCAGCTCGGGTACAGCGTCGCGACGCACGACATCAGGAACGCGGCCGACGCGATCTCGATCACGTCGATTGCCGACAGCTTCGACGGCAACGCGCTGAGGAAATACACGGACGGCGTCAGGAAGCGGATGCCGAGCAACTGCTCGACCGCCGGCAGCACCACCGGGATGCTCACCGCGATCGCGCAGCCGAGCGCGACGCCCGCCAGCGTGCCGGCGAGGCCGATCGTCATCCCCTGGATCGCGAAGATCTTCATGATCGAGCGGGGCGGTGCGCCGAGCGTGCGCAGGATCGCGATGTCGCCCTGCTTCTGCGTGACCGTCATCACGAGCGACGACACGAGGTTGAACGCGGCGACCGCGACGATCAGCATCAGGATCAGCGACAGCATCCGTTTCTGCAGCCGCTCGGCTTCGAACCACGTGCGGTTCTGCCGCGTCCAGTCGCGGATATAGAGGTTGCCCGACAGCGTGCGCGACAGCGCGAGCGCGATCTCCGGCGCGCGCTGCAGATCGTCGATGCGCAGCCGGATGCCGGTCGGCGCGTTCACGTTGGACAGTTGCTGCGCGTCGCGGATGTGGATGTACGCAAGCGCGCTGTCGTACTGGTAGTGGCCCGACTCGAACGTACCGACCACGTTGAACTGGCGGAACCGCGGCAGCGCGTCGCCCAGGCGCGCGGTGTTGCCGGGTGCGAAGAACGTGATGCGGTCGCCGATCTTCACGTGCAGCGTATCGGCGAGCGCGGCGCCGAGCACGATGCCCATCTCGCCCGGCACGAGCGCGTCGAGGCGGCCCGTCTTCAGCTTGCGCGCGATCTCGGACACCGCGGCTCTAGCACCGGATCGATGCCGCGCAGCGCGACGCCCGTCACGTTGCCCGCGTTCGTCAGCAGCGCCTGTGCGTCGACATAGGGCGCGACGGCACGCACCGCCGCATTCTGTAACGATTCGTGCGCGGTCAGCCGCCAGTCGGGCATCGCGCCGGACGGCGAGAAGATTTCCACGTGCGCGAGCACCGACAGCATCCGGTCGCGCACCTCGGTGCGAAAGCCGTTCATCACCGACAGCACGACGATCAGCGCGGCCACGCCGAGCGCGATGCCGGCCATCGCGGCGCCGGCGATGAACGACACGAAGCCGTCGCCGGCCGAGCGCCGGCCGCCGCGCGCGTAGCGCAGCCCGATCTGCCATTCGAACGGGAGTTTCAAGCGGTTTCCTTGCATTTCGATTCGATCCTGCCGAGCCGCGCATTCTAGCGAACGCGGCGCGAGCGTGTGCAGAGGTCGATCGGCGGGCTGAACGCCAGCCGAAATCCGCCCGACCGGCCGGTCGTCGGCCGGCGTTGCGCGCCGGCACACCGCTGTTTCCATCGTTTCGGGTCTGATCGATAATGGCGCCCAGCATCCGGTCGAACATACCAAGTATTCACGGCGCAACCGGGCCGCGCCGTCACAGACCCAAAACGATTCGGGGAAGGTTGCCGCTGGGGCAGCATGTCCTTGACAAGGAAATAACAAAATGGATTTGCTGCGCTTCCTGCTGCTCCTGCCGATTCGCGTGGCGGGCTTCGTCTGGTGGCTGCTCGGCTGTGCGTTGCGGCCGCTGGTCGGCGACGTGTCGTGGACGGCGCCCGCGTGGATGGGCGTCACCGCCGCGGCCGTGCGCCGCCGCCCGTGGCATGCCGGCGGCCTCGTGCTGCTCGCGGCCGCGCTCGGTTACGGCGGCTACTGGTTCAAGCATCGCCCGAAGCCGCCCGAGCCCGAAACCGTCGGCTTCACCGTGAAGACGCCGGCGATCACGACCTACGAGGTCGACGATGCCGACAAGCCGAAGATCACCGTGCACCCGCTGGAAGTGGCGTTCTCGCAATCGGCCGCGCCGATCGAGCAGGTCGGCAAGCCGGCCGGTGACGGCATCGAGATGACGCCCGCGCTGAAGGGCGCGTGGGAGTGGGCCGACGACAAGACGCTGCGCTTCACGCCGGCGGCCGACTGGCCGGTCGGCGCGCACGTCGAGGTGCGCTTCGCCGTGCATCGGGTGTTCGCGCCGCAGGTGACGATGCGCGACGACCGTTTCGCGTTCGACGTGCCGGCGTTCGCCGCGACGCTCGGCGACAACCAGTTCTACCAGAACCCCGACAATCCGGCGGAGAAGCAGGCGCTGCTGCAGTTGCGCTTCAACTACCCGGTCGATCCGGCCGAGTTCGAGAAGCGCATCGGCCTCGTGCTGGTCGGCCGCGACGGCAAGACCGTGTCGCCGCTGCGCTACACGGTCAACTACGACAAGATGAAGACGAGCGCGTGGGTCCACTCGCAGCCGCTCGAGATTCCGCGCGATCCGCTCGCGGTGCGGCTCGACCTCGACAAGGGCGTGAAGAGCGCGCGCGGCGGCAACGGCACGCCGGACGTGCTGCATGCGTCGGTCGGCGTGCCGGGGCTGTACAGCCTGTCGATCGGCAATATCGCGCCGACGCTGGTCGACAACGAGCGCTACGAGCCTGAGCAGGTGCTCGTCGCAGAAACCTCCGACGGCGTGCGCGGCGCCGAGCTGGCCGCACGCGCGAAGGCGTGGGTGCTGCCCAAGCGCAAGCCGGGCGTCGAGCAGTCGGACGACGATCCGCCGTACGAATGGAACGTGGCCGACATCAGCGACGCGGTGCTGAAGCAGTCGAAGCCGTTGCCGCTCGACGTCGTGCCGACCGAGAACGACTTCGCGACGCTGCAGAGCTTCAAGTACCACGCGACGCCGGGCGAGCGCGTCGTCGTGCGCTTCGAGGGCGACCTGAAATCGGCCGGCGGCTACCGGCTCGGCGCGCCGGTGACGAACGCCTTCACGGTGCCCGATTATCCGAAGCTGCTGCGCTTCATGGCCGACGGCTCGCTGCTGTCGATGAGCGGCAGCAAGCGGCTGTCGGTCGTGTCGCGCAACCTGCCGGGCATGAAGGTCGAGATCGGCCGCGTGCTGCCCGACCAGATCCAGCATCTCGTGAGCTTCAACAACGGCACGTACGCGCGGCCCGAGCTGTTGTATTCGTTCAGCGAGGATCACATCGTCGAGCGCTTCGTGCAGACCCGTGCGTTCCCGGCCGGCGATCCCGGCCGTGCACATTACGAAGGCATCGACCTCGGCCAGTACCTGAAGGACGGCAAGCGTGGCGTGTTCCTGCTGCATCTGTCGAAGTACGATCCGGCGGCCGAGAAGAAGAAAACCGACGACGCGAAGGGCAGCGATTCGGCATCGGATGACGGCAGCCAGGATCAGTCCGACAACGCCGATTCCGGCGACAGCAGCGGCAACGGCGACGATGGCGACGGCGACACCGCGCTCGGCGACACCCGTCTGATCGTCGTGACCGATCTCGGGATGCTGGTCAAGAAGGCGCTGGATGGCAGCCAGGACGTATTCATCCAGTCGATCCGCACGGGCCGCCCGGTTGCGGGCGCAACCGTATCGGTGCTCGCGGTGAACGGCCAGGCGCTGTTCACGCAGACCACCAGCGCCGACGGCGTCGTGCATTTCCCCGCGTTCAAGGGGCTCGACCGCGAGAAGCGTCCGCAGCTGTACGTCGTGAAGAAGGACACCGACCTGTCGTTCCTGCCGGTGGCCGGCCGCGATCGCCAGCTCGACTTTTCGCGCTTCGACGTCGACGGCGAACGCAACGCGACGGGCCAGGGGCAATTGTCCGCGTACCTGTTCTCGGATCGCGGGCTGTACCGGCCCGGCGATCCGTTCCACATCGGCCTGATCGTGCGCGCGGCCAGCTGGGCGCGCAGCCCGGCCGGCGTGCCGCTGCAGGCGGAGATCGTCGACCCGCGCGGGATGACCGTCGAGCGCAAGCCGGTAACCGTCGACGCGACGGGTTTCACCGAGCTCGGCTACACGACCGCCGAAACGGCGCCGACCGGGACGTGGACCGTCAACCTGTATATCGTCAAGGACGGCCAGCCGGGCGCCGAGCCGATCGGCAGCACGACGGTGCAGGTGAAGGAATTCCTGCCCGACCGGATGAAGGTCGACGCGAAGCTGTCGCAGCAGGTCGTCGAAGGGTGGGTGAAGCCGAAGGGGCTGAAGGGCCTCGTCGATGCGCAGAACCTGTTCGGCACGCCGGCCGAGAAACGCCGCGTCGCGGCGACGCTGACGCTGCGTCCCGTGTGGCCGTCGTTCCGCAGCTGGCAGGGTTATCACTTCTTCGACGCACGCCGCGCGAAGGAGGGCTACACGACCACGCTGCAGGACGGCACGACCGACGACAAGGGCCATGCCGAGTTCGATCTCGATCTCGACAAGTACGCGGACGCGACCTACCAGCTCTACTTCCAGGCGAAGGCGTATGAAGCGGAAGGCGGCCGCAACGTCGCCGCGAACGCGCAGACGCTCGTGTCGAACAACGACTGGCTCGTCGGCTACAAGTCGGTCGACGATCTCGGCTACGTGAAGCGCGGCAGCCCGCGCACGGTGCGGCTCGTCGCGATCGACCCGGGCGCGAAGGCGATCGACGTGAAGGACCTGCGCGCGCAGCTGGTCGAGCAGCGTTACGTGTCGGTGCTGACCAGGCAGGATTCCGGCGCATACAAATACGATTCGCGGCTGAAGGAAGTGCTGGTCGACGAGAAGCCGCTGTCGATTCCGGCAGCCGGGCTCGACTACGCGCTGCGCACCGACAAACCGGGCAGCTATGCGCTCGTGATCCGCCGCGCGGATGGCGCCGCGGTGAACCGGATCGAGTACTCGGTCACGGGCGCCGCGAACGTCACGCGTTCGCTCGACCGCAACGCGGAGCTTCAGGTGAGCCTCGCGAAGCACGACTTCAAGCCGGGCGAGCAGGTGGAAATCGCGATCCGTGCGCCGTATGCGGGTAGCGGCCTGATCACGATCGAGCGCGACAAGGTGTATGCGCACGCATGGTTCCATGCGGACACGACGAGCTCGATCCAGCACATCACGGTGCCGGCCGGCTTCGAGGGCAACGGCTACATCAACGTGCAGTACATCCGCGATCCGTCGTCGGACGAGATCTTCATGAGCCCGCTGAGCTACGGCGTCGTGCCGTTCTCGGTAAACCTCGACGCGCGCCGCAACGCGGTGAGCGTCGACGCGCCGGCGCTCGTGAAGCCGGGCGATACCGTCAACTTCACCGTGCATTCGGCGAAGCCGGCGAAGGTCGTCGTGTTCGCGGTCGACGAGGGCATCCTGCAGGTTGCGCGCTACAAGCTCGGCGATCCGCTGAAGTTCTTCTTCCGCAAGCGGATGCTCGAAGTGGGCACGTCGCAGATCCTCGACCTGATCCTGCCGGACTTCGAGAAGCTGATGGCGATGGCCGCGCCCGGCGGCGACGCCGACGACGCGATCGGCCGCCAGTTGAACCCGTTCAAGCGCAAGCGCGACAAGCCGGTCGTCTACTGGTCGGGGATCGTCGACGTGAACGGCGACACGCGGCTGAGCTACACGGTGCCCGACTACTTCAACGGGAAGCTGCGCGTGATGGCCGTGTCGGTGTCGCCGGATCTGGTCGGCACGTTCGAAGGCACGACGACGGTGCGCGGCGATTTCGTGCTGTCGCCGAACGTGCCGACGACGCTCGCGCCGGGTGATGAGGCCGACGTCAGCGTCGGTGTCGCGAACAACCTGACGGGCGTCGGCAACCAGCCGGTGCCGGTCGCGGTCACGCTGAAGACGGGCCCGCAGTTGCAGGTGATCGGGCCGGCGACGCAGAACGTCGCGCTCGCGCCGCAGCACGAAGGCGTTGCGCTGTTCCGCGTGAAGGCGACCGACACGCTCGGCTCGGGCGCGCTGTCGTTCGGCGCGCGCTACGGCGCGAAGGGCGCGCAGCAGCGGGTCGACGTGTCGGTGCGGCCGGCCGCCGCGTTGCGCACGCAGCTCGACATCGCGCGGCTCGACCCGGGCAAGAAGGCCGGCGTGCCGAACCTGCGATCGATGTACGACGCGTACGCGTCGCGCGACGCGAGCATCTCGACCGCGCCGCTGGTGCTGTCCGAAGGGCTGTCGTCGTATCTCGTCAACTTCGAGCACGCCTGCAGCGAGCAGATGGTGAGCGCGGCCGTGCCGCGCATGTTCGCGGCGAAATGGCTGTCGGTGCGCGCGCTGACGAGCGCGGTGCATGCGCCTGAAGCCGGCGTCGATGCAGCAAATGCGAGCGCGATCGCGCAGTTCCTCGGCGTGCTGCGCAGCCGGCAGAACGCGCAGGGCGGCTTCGGCCTGTGGAGCGCGACGCCCGATGCCGATCCGTTCGTGTCCGCGTATGCGATGCACGTGCTGCTCGACGCGCGAGATCGTGGCGTTGCGGTGCCAAAGGACATGCTCGATGCGGGCAACGCGTACTTGCAGCGGCTCGCCGCGAACGACTCGCTCGGCTCGCTCGACCTGCTGCGGCAGCGCGCATACGCGGTGTACCTGCTGACGCGCCAGGGCAACGTGACGACCAACAGCCTCGCGGCCGTGCAGAAGCGGTTGCAGGCGGCCTATCCGAACGACTGGAACAACGATCTCGCGGCCGCGTGGCTCGCCGCGTCGTATCAGTTGCTCAAGCAGGACAAGGAGGCCGCCGCGCTGATCGCGGGCCCGCAGGCGTTGCTCGAACGCAAGCGCGCGTCCGACGGCGACTATTCGGCCGGCTACTACATCGACCCGCTGACGCGCGACGCGAGCGTGCTGTACCTGCTCGCGAAGCACTTCCCGGAGCGCGTACGCAAGCTGTCGCCGCGCGCGATGGACAACCTCGCCGCGCCGCTCGTCGACAACCGCTACAACACGCTGTCGTCGGCGATGACGATTCTCGCGCTCGACGCGTACGCGGCATCGAACGCGGGCCAGCTCGACCAGCTCGCGATCAATGAAGTGCGCGCGGGCGCCGCGCCGAAGGACGTGTCGTCGATCCAGGCGAACCTGGTGCGCTCGGGTACGTGGGCGGCCGGCGCGTCACGCGTCGACTTCGTGAACGGCAGCACGTTGCCGGCGTGGTGGGTCGCGAGCCAGTCCGGCTACGACCGCGGCACGCCGACGAAGGCGATCAGGAACGGGCTGGAGATCGTGCGCGACTACACGGATACCGACGGCAAGCCGCTCGCGCGGATCGCGCTCGGCCAGGAGATCGACGTGCACCTGAAGATCCGCGCGACCGGTTCGGCGAACGTCGGCAACGTCGCGATCGTCGACCTGCTGCCGGGCGGCTTCGATCCGGTGATCGCGCCGCCGCCCGCGACCGATACACAAGACGGCAACGGCGACGGCAGTGCGTCGGCGCCGGCGGCCGATGCGCCGTGGCATTCGCCGATCGGCGTGAAGGGCTCGACGTGGCAGCCGCAGTTCGCGGATATCCGCGAGGATCGCGTGGTGATCTACGGCACCGCGACGACCGACGTGCGCGAGTTCGTCTACCGGATCAAGGCGAGCAACGCGGGCCGCTTCGTTGCGCCACCGGCGTACGGCGAATCGATGTACGACCGCCGCGTGCAGGCGCAGGCGCCGGGCGGCACGGCGCTGACGGTGGAGCGCGTGCGATGACGAGGCGGTTTCCTTCGCGTTGCACGTCGCCGGGAGCGGCCGCGCGTGGCTGACGCATCCCTGCTCCGGTGCGCGCTGCACGGCGCCGGCCGCTGGCTGCATCGCTGGCAGAATTGGCTCGCGGGCGCGTTGCTTGTGTTCGGCGCGCTGGCCGCGTGCCGGCTGTGGCCGCATCCGCCACTGCGCGACTGGAAACCGTCGTCCGTCGCGGTGACGGACGCGCAGGGCCGGCTGCTGCGCTTGACGCTCGCGAAGGACGACCGCTACCGGCTGTGGGTACCGCTCGACCGGATGTCGCCGCAGCTCGTCGAAGCCGTGATGCTGCACGAGGACCGGTGGTTCCGGTGGCATCCGGGTTTCAATCCGTACGGGCTCGTGCGCGGCGCGTGGATCACCTATGTGCGCGGCGGCAATCCGCAGGGCGGCTCGACGCTGACGATGCAGCTCGCGCGCTCGCTGTGGAAGCTGAACACGCGCACGCCGGCCGGCAAGCTCGAACAGGTCGCGCGCGCGGTGCAACTCGAACTGTTCTACTCGAAGCGGCAGATTCTCGAAGCGTATCTGAACGACGCGCCGTACGGCCGCAACGTCGAAGGCGCGGGCACCGCGAGCGTCGTCTATTTCGACCGGATGCCCGACGCGCTGACGCTGCCCGAGGCGCTCGCGCTCGCGGTGATTCCGCAGGACCCGGCGCGGCGCGTGCGCGGCGGGCAGGACGCGATCAACCGCGCGCTGGCCGCGTCGCGCAACCGGCTGTATGCGCGCTGGCTGACGAAGCACCCGGGCGATGCGTCGCTCGCGCCGTTGTTCGCGTTGCCGCTCGCGATGCGGCCGCTGTCCGCGCTGCCGTTCGACGCGCCGCATGCGGTCGACCAGGCGCTCGCCGCACGCAGCGCGTGGCGCACGACGTCGGGCGCCACGGCGGCCGATGGCAATCGAGATGACGGCGGCGATGACGGCAGCGAGGGCGGCGCGCGGCTCGTGACGACCGTCGATCTCGACCTGCAACGCACGCTCGAACGGCAGATTTCACGCTACGTCGCGCGCAACGATACGCGCGGCGTGCGCAACGCGGCGGCCATCCTCGTCGATACGCGCGACATGGGCGTGAAGGCGCTGGTCGGCTCCGCGAATTTCTTCGACCGGACGATCGACGGGCAGGTGAACGGCACGCTCGCGCGGCGCTCGCCGGGCTCGACGCTCAAGCCGTTCATCTATGCGCTCGGCTTCGACCAGGGCGTGCTGCATCCGCAGACCGTGCTGCGGGACGTGCCGACTTCGTTCGGCCCTTACGCGCCGGAGAATTTCGACGGTCACTTCCTCGGGCCGATCACGGCGACCGACGCGCTGAACCGCAGCCGCAACGTGCCGGCCGTGTGGGTCGCGTCGCAGCTCAAGTCGCCCGACCTGTACCGGTTTCTGCAGGATGCCGGCGTGCGCCGCCTCGCGAGCGCGCAGCACTACGGGCTTGCGCTCGTGCTCGGCGGCGGCGAAGTGACGATGCAGGATCTGGCGGCGCTCTACGCGATGCTCGCGAATCGCGGCGAGTTCCGGCCGCTGCGGCTGCGCGCGGACGAACCGGCGCTGCCCGGCCGACGCCTGCTGAGCGCCGAAGCGAGCTACATGACGATGGACATGCTGCGCCAGCACCTGCGCCCCGACGAGACGAGTGGCGCGCAGCCGTCGAGCGTGCCCGTGTACTGGAAGACCGGCACGTCATGGTCGTTCCGCGACGCGTGGACGGCCGGCGCGTTCGGCCCGTACGTGCTGGTCGTGTGGGTCGGCAACTTCGACAATTCGACCAATACCGCATTCGTCGGCGTCGATGCGGCCGCGCCGCTGTTCTTTCAGGTCGTCGATGCGATGAATGCGGAACGTACGCTCGTCGAGCCGCCCCGCGCGTTGCCGCCGAACCTGAAGCGCGTGCGGGTCTGTCTCGCGAGCGGCGACCTGCCGAACGAGTGGTGTCCGCAGCAGGGCTGGACGTGGTTCATTCCGGGCACGTCGCCGATTCGCGTGAGCACCGTGCACCGGCCCGTCGTGATCGACGACGCGACGGGGAAGGCCGCGTGCCCGCCGTACGACGGCAAGCGCATGCATACGGAAGTCTTCGAGTTCTGGCCGTCGGATTTGCAGCAGGTGTTCGCGCAGGCCGGCATTCCGCGCCGGCGGCCACCGCAGAATGCGGCATGTCGCGATGCCGGGCAGGTCGAAGGCGACCCGCCGCGCATCACGTCGCCGCTGCGCGGCAGTACCTATGCGATGCGTGTGAAAAGCACCGACGAAACGCGCATCGCGTTCAACGCGACCGCCGATGCGAGCGCGCATGCGCTGTACTGGTTCGTCAACGACGCGTACGTCGGCCGCAGCGCGCCGGGCGACGCGCTGTTCTGGCAGCCGCGCACGGCCGGCAGCTATACGGTGCGGGTGGTCGACGATCACGGCCGCAGCGACCAGCGCCCGCTGGGCGTGGGACTGGAGCAGTAAGGCGCGCGGCCCGCGCGCGCCGGTTCAAACGCTGTAGCCGATCCGCAGCACACCCCATGGCCGTCCGCCGACGACGATCGGCGCGGACACGTCCTTCATCAGCGCGAACTGGCCGTTGCCCATGTCGCGCCGATAGGTCTGCAACAGGAACGGCTTGTCATGCGCCACGGACATGCGCGCCGTGCGGTCCGTGTAGATCCGGCGGTTCCGGCAATTTGCCGCATTCCACGCGGCGTCCGAGCGCTGAGGCAGCGAGAACTTGCGGTTGTGGGTCGGCAGGTAGCACTGCCGGTCGAAGCTCGCGCAATAGACGACGCGTGCGTCGACGTCGAGCACCGGCTCCTGGATGGCGGGCAGCACGCGATCGGTAAACGCCGTGAAGCGCGTCATGAACTGCTGCGGGTCGGTGCCGGGAATCGGTTCGTAGTGCGTGTCGAAGAGCGCGTCGAGCGTGATGTCGCCGCGGCCGACCGCGTCCTCGAAGAGTTTGCTGATTGCGGCGGCCGTGCTTCGCGCGGTGTCGATCAGGCGCGTGTCGGGCGATTCGATGCCGGTCGCGGCGGTGAGCTCGATCAGCGTCTCGGAGACGGAGAGCAGATTGCCGAGCCGGTCCTTGGCCTGCGAGAAATTGTCGGCCGAGTTCTCGACGCCGGACGCCATCTCGCCCACCTGTTCGTCGAGACGGTGGCACTGCGCCTCGATCTCGTCCGTCAGCGATGCGATCTGTTCGGCCTCGCCGGCCAGCTCGGTGATCGCGTGGCCGGTCGCGTGCACGACCTCGCCGATCGTGCGCGTGCCCTCGCGCACGCGATGCGCGCGGGCGGCGTTGTCGGTGCCTTCCGCGAGCAGGTGCTCGGTCTGCTCCGCGAGCCGTGCCAGCGTCGTCTCGATCTGGGCCGTCGCCTGCCCGGTTTTCGCGGACAGGTTCTTGACCTCGGCCGCGACGACCGCGAAGCTGCGACCCGACTCGCCGGCGCGCGCGGCCTCGATCGCGGCGTTCAGCGCGAGCAGGTGGGTCTGGCGCGCAATGACGGAGATCTCCTCGGAGACGGTCCGCACGTGGTCGAGCGCGTCGCGCAGTGCGCCCATCTGGTCGCTGATCGTGGTGACGCCCTCGACGAGGCCGTGAATGTCGGCAAGCGATGCCTCGATCGTCTGCTGCGACTGCTGCACCGCATTCGACGCATTGGCGCTGACGTCGCGCACCTGCTGCGCGGCCTCGGCGATCCGGTGATTGCCGCGCAGCGTGAGGGCGGCCGATTCGCGCAGCGTGTGGCACACCTCCGCCTGCCGGGCGACGCGGGCCGCGACTTCCTCGACGTGGCCCGACACGTCGCAGATCTCGATGCCGAGCCTGCCGGCCTGCTCGGCGATGTCGCCGACGAGCGCGCGCGACGAACGGCGGCCGCGGCCGATTCCGAAGAAGTTCACGTTGATGGGTCTCCTTGAGGGCACGCGCGCCGGGTCCCCGGCGGATGTTGGGCGTGCGTTCCTGACTTGACGGCCGCACGGCCGCGGACTTGAGGTCGGGTAAACATCGAGATCGGCATGCCGGAGGGCCGAAGCGGCGCCGGGCAAGGGCGCGTTCGCACCACGTTTGCGCGACGTTTCCGAGGGCGGCTGCGCGGCGGTGCGGAGCCGGACGGGCGGCCTGTCGCGGCCGCCCGTCCGCCGGCGCTGCGTCAGAACACGTGGTGGATGCCGGCGTTGACGCCGACCGTCGTGCCCGGCAACCCGTACAGCGCGCCGCCCGTGATGCCGAGGCCGGTATTCATCGCGCCGTGGTTGTTGACGACGCCGACCTGCGCATACAGGCCGGTTCGCTTCGACAGGCTGTAGTCGGCGCCGATCGCGGCCAGCAGCGAATGATTGTGCGAATCGTTGCGGTCGGTCGTGTACCACGCGCCGGTGTTCAGGTCGAGGGCCGGCGTGACGCGATAGTCGAGGCCGGCGCTATACACGTTGTTGCTGAACGAGCCGGCGACCTTGTAGCTCGTGAACGATGCCTTGCCGGTCACCGGCCCGAACGTGTAGCCGGCGCCGATCGTGCGGCCGACGAACGCGACCGTGCTCGCAACCGGCGTCGGCGACGTACCGCCGTTGCCGTCGTAGAGCGCCGCGTTGAGCATGAAACCGCCGTTCGTATAGGTGAGGCTGCCGGAATACTGGCGCCCCGCCTGGAAGTCGCCGGCCTTGCCGCCGAAGCCGAACATCGCGCTGGCCGTCAGCCCGGCGATCGTCGGGCTCGTGTACGAAATCGCGTTCGGGTTGAAGAGGCCGGTGACGAGCACGTTGTCCACATACGGCACCAGCGCGGCGCCGAAGTGCGAGACGTTGCGCGGGTCCGATCCGAGGATCGCCAGCACGAACGGCGAGAACTGCAGGCCGACCTTCGTTTCGCCGAAGCCGCCGTCGATCCCGACCCACGCCTGACGGCCGAAGAAGTTGCCGTTCGAATGGCCGAACGCGCCGTCCGTGATGTTGAAGCCGCTTTCCAGCTTGAATCTCGCGTGCAGCCCGCCGCCGAGATCTTCGGTGCCCGTGATGCCGAAGTTGGTCGGCGTCATGCCCGTGTCCGTCAGCGCGAACTGGCGGCCGGCGTTGCCGCCGGTGGCCGAATCGAGCGATCGGTTCGTATAGAGCAATGCGGCGTCGAGATCGCCGTACAGCGTGACGCTGCTCTGCGCGAAGCTGCTCGTGCTGGCGGCCGCGCCGAGCAACGCCGCGCACATCGTCCATGTCCTGCTCTTCATCGTCTGTCTCCGTTTTGTGAGTGTTGTAATACGTACGACTAATTAACAATGCAATGGCGGAAGCGTTACGAGCCGCCTGCATGCCGTGCCGTCGGGGAACGCACGGCGATGCTTGTCGACGGCGCTGCAACGTGGCTGCGCGCCCGGTGTGAGAGGCGGGCAGGCGGCCGTGCTGCGGCGCCGTGGTGAAGCGGTCCGCCCGCCGTGGCGGGCGGCGTTACATCGAGCGGTTCAACTGCTCGAGGATGGCCGGATTCTCGAGCGTGGACGTGTCCTGGGTGATCGCCTCGCCCTTCGCGAGCGAGCGCAACAGGCGCCGCATGATCTTGCCCGAGCGCGTCTTCGGCAGGTTGTCGCCGAAGCGGATGTCCTTCGGCTTCGCGATCGGCCCGATCTGCTTGCCGACCCAGTCGCGCAGCGTCTTCGCGAGCGCCGCCGCTTCGTCGCCTTCCGGGCGCGAGCGCTTCAGCACCACGAACGCGACCACCGCTTCGCCCGTCGTGTCGTCCGGACGGCCGACCACCGCCGCCTCGGCCACCAGCTCATGCGACACCAGCGCCGACTCGATCTCCATCGTGCCCAGCCGGTGGCCCGACACGTTCAGCACGTCGTCGATCCGGCCCATGATCGTGAAGTAGCCGGTCTCCTTGTCGCGCACGGTGCCGTCGCCGGCCAGATAGAGCGTGCCGCCGAGTTCTTCCGGGTAATAACTCTTCTTGAAGCGCTCTGGGTCGCCCCAGATCGTGCGGATCATCGCGGGCCACGGCCGCTTGACGACGAGAATCCCGCCTTGCCCGTTCGGCACGTCCTGCCCGGTCTCGTCGACCACCGCGGCCGTGATGCCCGGCAGCGGCAGCGTGCACGAGCCCGGCACGGTCGGCGTGGCGCCCGGCAGCGGCGTGATCATGTGGCCGCCGGTTTCGGTCTGCCACCACGTATCGACGATCGGGCAGCGCTCGTGGCCGACGTGCTTGTGGTACCACATCCATGCTTCCGGATTGATCGGCTCGCCGACCGTGCCGATGATGCGCAGGCTCGACAGGTCATAGCTCTTCGGATGGACCTTGTCGTCCGCTTCGGCGGCCTTGATCAGCGAGCGGATCGCGGTCGGCGCGGTGTAGAACACGGTGACCTTGTGATCGCCGATCATCTTCCAGAAGCGACCGGCGTCCGGATACGTCGGCACGCCTTCGAACACGACCTGCGTGCCGCCGCACGCGAGCGGGCCGTAGGTGATGTACGTGTGGCCCGTGACCCAGCCGATGTCGGCCGTGCACCAGAACACGTCGTCGGGCTTCCAGTCGAAGGTCCACTTCATCGTCTGCGCGGCCCACAGCAGATAGCCGCCCGTGCTGTGCTGCACGCCCTTCGGCTTGCCGGTCGAGCCCGACGTATACAGGATGAACAGCGGATGCTCGGCGCCGACCCAGGTCGGCTCGCAGCGGTCGGATTCGCCGTCCACCAACTCATGCATCCACAGGTCGCGCTCCGCATGCCAGTCGATCTGGCCGCCGGTGCGGCGATAGACGATCACGCTCTTGACCGCTTCGCAGCCGCCCAGCGCGATCGCCTCGTCGGCGATGCTCTTGAGCGGCAGCGTCTTGCCGCCGCGCGCCTGCTCGTCGGCGGTGATC